>Ga0079224_100002844_pt1 | contig 21415 bp, 16 predicted proteins | sample Stecom2015_FD_80414 | JGI IMG/M metagenome (GOLD analysis project Ga0079224, IMG submission 80414) | Agricultural soil microbial communities from Utah to study Nitrogen management - Steer compost 2015 | ecosystem: Environmental > Terrestrial > Soil > Agricultural land | place: USA: Utah...
GACGTTATCGTAAGTATCCCTACCTGTATTGCTAAGGATTCAATTGTTGAATGGAATGGAAAGTTTTATACTTTCATAGAACGTGATGAGCTTCTTTTTGATGCTTTGGTAAGGGATGATACTGCTGCAAACCGTGTGTATATTAAGCCCATTATAGACACTACAGCATTTCCTCAACTTGTAGTAACAGATATTAATGAATTTGTATACATGGATTACAATTTAGACGTAGGGGATTCTTTGATTATGCCGCTAGTGGAGATGGGTTCATCAGATAGCGTCAGTATCCATAAGATAAGTGAAGTTGATTCTATATTTATCGACAATATATGGTATAAGAAGTATTGGGTGACATGGCTGAACGCTGATTTTACACCTTATAACCATTTTGCGCTTATCGAAGGAGTAGGTCCATTGCCTATGCCCGTTTCTGAATGGGCTTATGATTTGGTTTGTTTCAGCAATCAAGGGGTGGTGCCACCTGTAAACTTTTGGAATTGTACTGTATCGATAAATGAGATAAATCAAAAATCAGGGAGGTTCATTGTCTATCCAATTCCTACGACCCATCAATTGACCATTCGCAGTAATGTAATCTCTGCAAATGATTACCAGGTTAGATTGACCAACCTATTGGGGCAAACATTGGTAGTCTCCAGCTTTAAAAATGAACTGACAATCAATATCAGCGAGTTTTCAGCAGGATTATACCTACTTCAAATCCTGGGAAACGAAGGTTGGCTACAGTCTGAAAAAGTTTATGTTATTAAGTAAAATAGTTCGCTAGTGACCTTTTATTGTCAAAAGTTATGGAATCATATTTAAATGAGCATGCTGTGATTATTTTGCAAAATTGAATTGATGGGTAATAGTTTTTGCAGGGAATTAATCATGATAGTTTTTAAAAAGAGTAGGCTTAGCAAACTTGTAAAAGCGAAGGTATTTTGAAAAACTTAAACATACCTTTGCGGCCAACAAAAAACTAAACCTTTGAAAAAACTAATTACCTGTTTGGTAGCCGCATCGCTTGCAAGCCCTGTGGCCTTTGCACAAACCCCTTCTGCTGATACTTTAACTGAAGTAATGATACAGGCAGATAAGCTAAAAATTCCCTTTTCAGCACAGAATAGAAACCTTACCATCCTTAAAAGATCGGATATTGAACAACTACCGGTAAAGTCAGTAAATGAATTGTTGGCTTATGTAGCCGGCATTGATGTGCGGCAAAGAGGGCCCAATGGAGTGCAGGCAGATATTGGTATAGACGGAGGAGGTTTTGATCAGGTTTTGGTTATGCTGAATGGCATTAAAATGAGTGATCCTCAAACGGGCCACAACATGATGAATCTTCCGGTAGTTTTAGATGCTATTGAACGTATAGAAATTATGAAAGGTGCCGCTGCCCGTATTTATGGCATAAATTCTTTAATGGGCGTCATCAATATTGTAACCAAAGACCCGAAACAAACGGGTGGTCAGGCCCATATTTTTGGAGGGAGCAATTTTCAGAAAGATGATTCGACCGGAAATACTTTTATGAATTATGGTGTTCAGGCACTGGCTTCATTCGGAACAAACTATACTGGAAATCAATTATCCATTGGTTACGATAAAGGAAACGGATATCGTTATAACACTGCCTACGAACAGGCTAAAGTGATGTATAGCGGTGTTTTTGACCTAAGTTCTCAAGCCAGCTTGTCCGTTGTTGGTGGGTATATGAGTAATGATTTTGGGGCCAATCAGTTTTATGCTCCACCTCATGACCGCGAAGCTGTAGAAAATATGCAGGTGGCTGTAGGCGGAGTGCAGGCTGTGATTCAGGCCAGCGATAAATGGACTATTCTTCCAAGTGTAAATTATAGATTTGGAAAGGATGATTATATCTACGTTCGTCAAAATCCATCTTTATACCACAACATTCATGAAACCCAAAGTTTAGATGCTTCACTAAACAATACTGTGGCATTGGGCAAAGGTACTTTGCTCTTGGGCCTGAATTACAGAATGGAAAAGATTAGCAGTAATAACCTGGGCAAAGATGAACGAAACCATTTTGGTTGGTTTACGGGATATAGGTATGTATGGAATAGTCGTTTTGACTTCAATGCCGGTGCTTACCTCAATTACAATGAGCAGTTCGGACTGAAAGTTTACCCGGGGCTGGACTTGGGTTGGGTTTTTGCACACAACTGGCGCCTCTATGCCAATGTAGGTACCGGCCAGCGACTACCCACTTATACTGATTTGTATTATGAAGGACCCAATAATATTGGCAATCCCGACTTGAAAGCAGAGTGGGCTACCACTGTTGAAATAGGCACCAGCTATCGGAAACAAAACCTCTCCTTTCAGGGATCAGTTTTTTATAGAAATGGCAAAAATTTTATTGACTGGGTAAGAAATGATAGTTTGATCGCCTGGCATACAGAAAACTTTGCTGAAGTAAATACATGGGGCTTAAACCTAAGTGGAGGGTACGATTGGAAATTGAGCGAAGAGGTTCAGATGCATGTTGATTTAGGCTATACTTATTTAAATCCGAAGATTAAAAATAAGGTACCGGAGCAATCGTCTTTTCTTTCAAAATATGCCATCAATAGTTTGCAACATCAATTTGTTGCAAGAGTGAACACCCGGATAGGCAAGCATTTTCATATTACCTTAGCCAACAGATACCTTAAGCGAAGCAATGTAGAAAATCTGGATTCCTTTAAGCGGGCATCTTATGATTTACTGGACATGCGTTTAACCTATGATTTTTCCTATGGAAGTGTTTATGCTGACATAACAAATTTAGCTAACGTACAGTTTATTGAAAATGGTGTGGTTCCTTTGCCCGGGCGGTGGATGACCTTGGGATTGAAATTTTCTTTTTGGAAGTAGATATAAGATTCTTTGCGTATTTTTTTGAATATTATAGGGACGTAAATTAGATTATTAATTGGTTTTGTAACATTATTTTAACTTTGTTTGTTTGTTTGTTTGTTTGTTTGTATTGACATAATATTTTGTTAATCTAATTTTATAAACTATGAAGAAATTATTATTGATGGCTTTGGTTGGAATAGGAACTTATTCCGTTACTTATGCTGGTGGATGGTGTGCAGTAGGTTCAGCTAATCTTTCAGACAATGGTAATGGAACAAGTACTTTAACGTGTTCAAACGATGGTGTGTGTTATGAAACTGATGACGAAGGTAACATGAGTGCTGGGTCCATCATTTATATTCATATGGGTAATACTATAATTCCTGCCAAACTTGAATCTAGTCATGCTAACCCTCCTAAGACAGATCCAAAAAACCCATGCCCTAGCCTTCCTTCAACGGTTGTAATAGAAAAATTATAATAGTTTGTTTAACTTTACTTAAATCAAAATAGGATGTAGAGATACATCCTATTTTGATTTAATAATTCATTTTTATGAAAATATACGTGTATTTTTTGTTTGCCTTATTTCCTTTTACAGGGCTTGCCCAAAATAATTATGTAACAATTATGCCCGGCAGTTGTAGTAGCTGTATGGGGGCTATTGAACTCACTAAAGAAGTTAATAATGTGTATGTTATTGAAGAAGCGTACAAAGTAGATTCTGTATCGTTACGTAAAAAATATGCATTTCTGAGAGAAGCGAGAATTATATTTTCTGATTCTTTGTTTAAAGCTTATTCAGTTGACGGTAGAATGTCAATTAGTAATGCAGAAGGGAGCTTGAAATGCCGGCTTGATAAATATACTAGTACCGTTAGTCACTATTTTAATCAGTTGACAAATAGTCAAGATGTAGATACCATTCAATATTCCATACCATTAGCAAAATTGTCGATTTCTAAACGGGTTTATACAAATGAAGGTTTGGTTTATTTGTTAAGTAAGGCTGAAAATTGTGTAATATTATTTGACCTTTTACAGAATAAAACATTGGATACAATATATCTAACTAATCAGGCCAAACAAGAAGCTTATGCTGATTTTAGCGTAGGGGATTTGAAGGCATTTGCATTTTATAATGACAATATTCAACCAAACATTCAAGATTCATTATGTATGATTCAAGATATTGATTTAGTAAATGATACGTTATATATGTCTGTTTATAATTATTTTTTCTATATGGATGGTGCTGATACGACCAAAAAGCGACTTTCTCATTTTCAGAGCATTGCACTCTTTAGAGATAATGATTATCTATATTCGTATGTGCCAACAAATATTAAGCAGAGGTTTGTAGATACACCGGTTCTATTCTGGACAGAACCTACTGATATCAAGGTTGTTGGTAATGAAATTTATTCACTTTTATCAACTTCTTTTGAAGGGCAAAGTAGAGGTTCCTATTATATTGTAGGAGGTTTCAATATGCTACAAGATTCTTTAAAGCCAGAAGTGGTTTTAGATAAAACCGAAGTTTCCTCCGCAAACTTTATTAATCCACTCTACAATAAGCAATATTGTATGATAACAAAATATCCTGATGTATTTAACTTAACTACTGGTCAGCGAGTTAAATTGCCTATTTATGAACAACAGACATATAAACGAATGGGGATAACGGATTATCCTAAATTCCTAAATTATGACTTTAGATTCGATGGTGAAATTTTTAGTATACTGTATAATAATACGACTGATAATAATATTTATTTTGCTCAAGTAGAAAAGGGAAATAATAAAGTGTTGTATAATAAGATAGTTCCCGAAATGAATATTGGTTATGTACGTAAATTAGACCCTTATAACAATAATTATGTGTATTGTTATTATGAGAATGATAAGATAATTCGGGTTAAAGTATTTTAGCTGAAATTTTTGAATAAGTCTATACAATTTAATAAACATAAAAAGACGGTTGGCGCAAATCGCCAACCGTCTTTTTTGCCTCCTCAAGCAGTCATTATCTAATCACTTCAATTTTTCGCTGAATACTACCTGCCTCTGTAATGATGCTGATAGTGTATATGCCCGAAGCCCATTGTTTTACAGAGAACTGATGTTGATTACTAGTTGCCTGTAGTTCCTTTTGATAGACCACTGCACCTAAAAGGTTGTATACTTTTATCTGCTCGATGTGTTCAGCACCTTCCAGCTCCACATGAATCAGTTCAGTTGCCGGGTTGGGATACAATTTCAGCTGTGTCGATGCCTGACCCGCATCCCTGATGCCCGTTACATGATCCACATAAATCATTTGTGCTGTGCTATAACTGCCACAATAGTTGCTTACTTTAAGTGTTACCAGGTAATTGCCGTTGCTGGTATAAGTATGTTCTACTGTTTCCTGAAAATCCAAAGGACTGCCATCTCCAAAATCCCATTCATAGCCTAAAACGGCTACAGGCAATAACGGGGCAAATTGTACTCTTCCCAACTCGTCATAAAACATAGGAACAAAGTTAAAGCCTTCCACATAGGGTTGAGGCAATATAGTCAGCGTAAAATCCTCCTCGTCAATACAACCATTTGTTGTAGTAACGGTAACGGAGTAATTGCCCTCTTCGCCAATATCAATGGTTTGTGTAGTATCGCCTGTATTCCATAAATAAGAACTTCCTGTATTTTCTGCGTCGAGTACAAGCACTACCCCGTCACAAACGGTAGTGTCATTACCTAAATCAATAACGGGAAGGGGATGTACTGTCAAATTGGTTCCCGTGTTCAATACGCATCCATCTTCGTTGGTAATGGTTACCGTATAATTGCCTTGAGTACTGGCATCAATAGATTGGCTGGTTTCGCCGGTACTCCATAAATAGCTGGATCCCGGGTTGCCTGCATTTAGGGTATAAATGGCTCCGTCACAGATTTCTGCTTCGGCAGATAAGTTATTGCTTGGATCTTGGCCCTCACCAATTATGATCTCATCTGTCATCGTACATCCTGCTGCATCGGTTGCCGTTACACTATATACTCCCGGCGTACTTACAATAATTTCGGAACTGGTTTCGCCGGTGCTCCAGGAAAAAGTGCTGGCTCCATCACCGGCATCTAAGGTCAAGGTTGTTCCCGGGCATACCATTCGGTCCGGGCCTAAGTCTACACCGGGGCCATTGACGGTAACTGTAACCGGAACGGAATAAGCCGATTCCTGCACTTCGGTGCAAGTGACCAGACAACGAAATTGGGTAGTGATGTTTACCCCAATAGCGGTATAGTCAGCAGTGGTGCCACCTGTAGTCTGCCAGTTAATACCATCTGTAGAGGACTCCCACTGATAGCTTAAGCCACTTTCATCAGAGGCATTGAGCAAACTTAAGTCTACATCACCTATGCAATTGATGGTGCTTACAGAAGCTGCTGCCAATCCGGCATCAGGAGTGCCGGCACAAGGATTATTGCCAATAATGTTTACAGTATAATCATGTACTTCAAAATAGTTAGCTTGATTTAATCCGTTATTACAAGGGTCCTGATCGATAGACTGAATAGAATAGGCTATCATCACACGCATACGTCTATTGCCGGTAGTTACGCCCGCAGGGATACTTACCGTAATAGCACTTCCTGTTGTGGTACTTACTGCCTGCCCGTTAGGGCTGCCACCCACTCGTTCTGTGGATTGGAAAATTTCATCATCGTTAAAGTCTATCCAAATGGAGCAGTAGTTGCTGGAAAATCCGGTTGAGGCTGTTGCTGTATAATCGGTATCTTCCATCAAGTCAACAGCCGGCTGCGCAGTACGGTCATCATAACCGGTAGCACCTACACAGCCTGTAGCAATATCATTAATGCCAGTACTGTTTTCACCGGGTAGAATGAAGTCATCAATCTCATCTCCAAAAATACAGCCTGAGCCGAATATAGGCATAGTAGGGATGCAATATTGCCCATAAGTGCGGGCACTGCCTAGGCTCAATAATAGAACCAAAAGGGAAAAGAAGAATAAATTTTTTTTCATGACTGCTTAAGTTGAAAATAGAATAGTGTTCCATTTTTTGAGGAACACCCCAATTTATGAAAACTTTTAAACTATTCTAAATATTTTAATAAGAAAAATTATCTTCTGTGGTTTTTAGGCTAAAGAAATCCTACAGTAACTTCACTTTTTTCCAGCAAATCTTGTAAGCTACGCTCGTTGGCCAATACCTGACGACGGGTTGAAGAGAAAATCCATTTTCCGCGGATGCGCTTCAGGCGGTCTTGAGGAGGTAGTAAGAATAGGCGTAACAACCAGTTGCCGGCTACAGGATGTCGGAAACACTTTGAGAGCTGTACATAGTATACAAGGGTATCTTGTCCGCAACGATCTAAAGCATGGGATAAATCCTTAACATCGGTAAAAGAGCTGATGCAAAGGACGGCTGCAGTTTCGGGGTGGAAATAATCGTTAAGTTCTTTGTCCTGATGCCAGGTTGAGTTGCTAATTGTACGTTGTACAAGTATTTCATCAGATAGCTCTTCCCTTAATAATTGTATGGACTGATCCGGAATGAAGCGTGTGTGCCATTCTTTTTTGGAAAGTGCATCAAAGGCTGTCAAGATATTTATCTTGTAATAATTGAGCAATTCCTTTACAAACACATTTTGTTTGGGTAATTCTTTGCCGGTGCAGAAAAAGCTGGCGTAAAAATCAAGGTGGGAGGCATAGGGTTCCCGAGTCTCGGGTATGCGTACTACCAATTCACGATTGCGGGCATAGAGTTTCCAAACAATACGGCGCACATCATCTCCGTGTTCAAATCCTTTATAGTTCAACAGTTCTCCTTCTACTTTTCGTAGCTGTTCTATTCGCAGATCGGTTTGTTCTGTTTTCTTGGGTTGCGCTTCTTGTTCTGTAATAGCTTGTGCAATTGGCGGCTGAAAAAAACTACCTTTAATTTTTTGTCTTAACGGCAAGGATACCAATTGAAGCATGTCTTCGAAAAAGACAAAGCCACCGCTGATTTCGTATTCTTTAATGTCCGGAAGTTGCACCTGATTATTTCCAGATATGGCTTCTCGCCAAAATTTTTGTGCAGGTCGCTTGTTCGACGCTAATACAAACTTATCAGTCATCTGCCCATTATCATACACTAATCGGGCTTTCACAAATCCCAATATAGGACGGCGAGCTTTTTTAAGTACCGTTTCGAACCAAAACCTGTTTTTTTCGGCCTGATGTTTAAATTCAAAATCAATCTGGTATTGTTTTTTGTGTTTCAACCATAGGTAGCGAAGCCAACAAAAAAGTGTGGATAGAATAGAAAGTAACAACAAAATAATCAAGAAATAGAAGGCCGTTTTCGCCATCAATCCCACCAAGGGGCGGTAAGATTGTGTTTCGGTAGTGGTGGCCGGATCGGTTTGAGGCCACAGCAAGCTGGCAGCCCAAATGAGCCCCAATCCCAATAACAGTGCATTGACCGTAAAAGGAAAGTATTGCAAATAATAGCGAAGCCTCAGAATGGTTTTTTGCCACATATGGAAACGGAAAATTACGTAAACTTTTTAGTAGTGGCTGCAGCGCTTTGCCCGGAAATTTTCAGGTGAACTTAGTGCCGCTTCTTAGGAAATGCGGCGGATGTCGGCACCTAAGGCATTTAGTCGCCCGTCGATGTTTTGATAACCCCGATCTATTTGATCAATATTTTCGATTACACTTTTTCCTTCCGCTGATAATGCAGCAATTAACAGGGCCACACCGGCACGAATATCCGGCGATGCCATGCGTATTCCGCGTAAGTTAGCCTGGCGGTTAAGCCCCATGACCACTGCACGGTGAGGATCGCAGAGTACTATTTGAGCACCCATTTCTATGAGTTTATCTACAAAGAATAAGCGGCTTTCAAACATTTTTTGATGAATCAGTACATTACCTTTAGCCTGTGTGGCCATCACTAAAAGTACACTGAGCAGATCGGGAGATACGCCCGGCCAGGGATGATCGTAGATAGTGAGGATGGAACCATCAATAAAGTTCTGAATAGTATACTGATCCTGAGCAGGTACCTTAATATTTTCACCTTCAACAGAAAACTGAACACCCAGCCGGGTGAAGGTTTCCGGCATTAGTCCCAGGTCCTTTGGGTCTGCTTGCTCAATGGTCAGTTCACTTTGCGTCATGGCTGCCAAAGCTATGAAGGAACCAGTTTCTATCATATCGGCAAGTAGTCGGTGCTCTGTGCCTTTCAGGCTGCTTACACCTTCTATATACAGCCGATTGGAGCCGATGCCGTTAATTTTAGCACCCATGTTTTGCAACATTTTGCAAAGTTGCTGTAAATAGGGCTCGCATGCCGCATTGTAAATGGTGGTCATTCCCGGCGTGAGTACAGCAAGCATAATTAAATTAGCCGTACCCGTTACCGAAGGTTCTTCCAGTAGTAAGTAAGCAGATTGCAGCTTATCTGCTGTTAATAAAAACTCTTTACCTTCCTGATTGTAGTCAAATCGCACACCCATTTTTTCAAAACCGCGAATATGGGTATCTAAACGACGGCGCCCTATTTTATCACCACCGGGTTGGGGTAGGTAAGTACGACCAAATCGGGCCAGCAATGGTCCGGCCAGCATTACAGCACCTCGCAATTTGCCGGATTTTTTTCGAAACTCGGTTGAGCGCAAATAATCTACTTGTACATTTTTAGCTTCGAAGCTGTAGGTGCCGGCTGCTATCTTCTCAACCTCTACTCCGAGATCTGCCAATAATTCTATCAGCATGTTGACATCTAAAATATCAGGTATATTGCTTATGGTAACTTTTTGATCAGTAAGCAATACAGCACACAGTATTTGAAGGGCTTCATTCTTGGCGCCTTGAGGGCGAATACTTCCTTGTAATTTAAGGCCTCCGTTAATTTCGAATACAGACATTTTTGTAAATTAGCTTTAGCTACAAAGAAAGAAAATTTGGAGCGAAAAAAAATGCCAATAAATTTTATTGGCATTTGCATTAAGGAAGAATTTAGTGAGTGTAGTAGCTACTGTTCAGGTTGGCATTTGCTTTTTCTGCTTTTTCTATCGGCGAATAGTCTGAAAGTATTTCCGGTGTTCCTTTTTTAACACATACATTGTGTTCGAAGTGTACGGATGGCTGTCCATCTTCTGTACGGATTGTCCAGCCATCGCTATCCGTATAAATATGGCGACTACCCAGGTTAATCATGGGTTCAACGGCCAATACCATATTTTCTATTAATCGTTTTCCGGTACCTCTTTTCCCATAATTAGGAACCTGAGGATCTTCATGCATCTGACGACCTACACCATGGCCTACCAATTCCCGAACCACTCCATAACCATGTTTACGGTTGGTGTGATTTTCTATAGCCCAGGCTATATCGCCGGTGCGGTTTCCTGTCAGTGCCTGTTCCATTCCCAGGTATAAAGATTCTTTGGTTATCCGGACTAGATCCAAAACTTCTTGAGCTACTTCACCAATAATGAAGGTATACGCATGGTCGCCATGAAATCCATTTTTATAAAACCCGCAGTCAATTGCTACGATATCACCGTCTCGCAATTCATAATCGGAAGGGAATCCATGAACCACTGCATCATTTACAGAAATACATAAAGAGTAGGGAAATTGATTGCCGGGTACGCCATACCCCTTGAAGGAGGGTACTCCGCCATTATCTTTAATGAAAGTTTCGGCTAAACGGTCGATAGCAATGGTTTTGATACCGGCTTTTAATTCATGAGCTACGGTGGCCAATGTTTGGCCTACCATAAGGCAACTGTGCCGCTGGATTTCTACGTCTTCGTTGGATTTATACAATTTCAATGCGCAATAATTTATTAAAACAATCTGGGTGTTAGCCGGAGATGAACTCCTCTTTCACTTTCAATTGAACTGTTTCTACAGAATTTCGATACATTTTTACAATCAATGCTTCATATTCTTTAATGTCAATCAGCTCTCCCTCTTTCAATTCTCTGTTGGAGCTGAATTCAGAAATTAAGCCGGCTAAAGTTTCAAAATGTTCGCCTTCTTCCAGTTTAAAAGGGATGTATTTGTTGATGTCGCTGAGGTTGTAATGTGCATTAATCAAGTAGGTATGCTCACCTGTTTTTTCAACAATGGGTTTTTCATTGTCATACTCATCCTGAATTTCTCCTACCAATTCTTCCAGAATATCTTCCATAGAAACGATGCCGGTAAATTCTCCAATCTCATTAGTTACGATGGCCATCTGAATATGTTTTTTCTGAAATTCCTTCAATACATTTTTAATTTTAGAACTTTCAGAAATGAAATAAGCCTTTCGCATCAACGGTTCCACGCTCATTTCTTCCGGTTTATGAAAAACATGTTTGATGAGGTCTTTGGTGTACACCACGCCTTTAATGTTTTCTAGAGATTCTTCATAAACAGGATAGCGCGAATAGCCTTCTTGCATGGCAAAATCAATAGCATCTCTTACCGACATGGTGACATCTACGGCGGAAATATTTTTGCGCAAGGTTTGGATATTGCTGACTCTGCGATCGTCAAATTCAAAAACATTTTGAATCAAAGCACGTTCAGTTTCCTCGATAGCACCACCTTCATGGCTTTCTGTAATAATAACTTTCAGTTCCTCTTCAGAGTGAATTTCAGAACCGTGTAAAGGAGTGATGCCGATTAACTTGAGCAGGAAATTAGCCAGGCCATTCAGTATCCAAATGATTGGACGGAATATAAAATAAAAGGCTTTTAACGGCCAGGCAATAGCAAAAGTTGTTTTGGTAGGGAAGCGTATAGCCAAAGACTTTGGCGCCAACTCACCAAATACAATATGCAGTACGGTGATGATACTAAAAGCTACCGGAATAGCGGCGTTGTGGGCAGCACTTACCGAAATATTTAAATCAAGGATGCTAAATAGCTGTATAATGACATTGGTCATGACTTCCTCACCAACCCAACCCAAGCCCAATGAGGCTAAAGTGATGCCGAGTTGGGTGGCCGCTAAATAAGCATCTAAGTTACCTACTATAGATTTGGCTGTATTCGATAGGCTTTTGTTTAAGCCGGTGCGCACCTCAATTTGTGAGGAACGTACTTTTACAATGGCAAATTCTGCGGCAACGAAAAAACCATTAAGGGCTACTAAAAAAAGGGTAAATAGAATTTTAGGGGTCGAGATGGGCTCAGGAGACAATACACTGTCTAAAAGGAGCATTTGTATCGGGACGATATCCATTGGCGGAAAAAATTTGTCAGGAAATACTCCTACACAGCAAGGCTGATTTATTTATTGTAGGAGCTTTCAGACCGAATAAAGTTGGAATTGTTTTTTGAACAACTCTATCCGGATTTGCCACAAAATTAAGGAATATTAATATAAAATGTAGCTTTCGTTTTTATGAACCTTGATAGCCCCTGCACAAAAAAGCCGGGTAGCAATACAGCACCCGGCATTTTTTATGGAAAGGTTTGTTGTTACGTTGGCCAAAAATAATCTTTAATAAAAATTGCTGTGGTTTAGAATCTGAAGGTTATGCCCGCATTCACATCGCTCATACCATCGGTTCCGGCTTCAGCATAAACGCCAAAGGAAGGCGTAAAATAATACCGAGCGCCCACCTTACCTACAAATACAGGGCGTGATTCACCACTAGTTTGATCCGTAGAGCCATCATGGTAAATACGGTGACGAACACCACCACCGGCCCCGGCATATACATCAAGGTTTTTTACGGGGATAATTTTGTTGAAGTGATAATAAGCCAAGATAGAAAAATTCAGGTAGGTTCGGCGATCTACGTGGTTACCATGTTTGTAGCGGGATCCTGTTACCGCCACATATCCCCCGAGTCCTAATTCATCCAGAATGCCATGCTCGTATTTCAGGTACAAGGCAGGAAAGGCAATGTTTCCGTTTCCGAAATCATAATCATAAGTATAGCGGGAGGGCAAGCCTAAACCTATACTGAATAAATTAGTGCCTTTATCAAAAGTTCCATTGTTTCTGGATTTATAAGGGGTATTATAAAATGCTTTTCCGGACTGCCCAACTGCGGTAAAGCTTAAGGCCAAAAGTAGTCCGATAGCCAATACGGAGTTCAGATGTTTCTTCATAAAATTTGGTTTTATAAATGATAGTTAGTTAATAACCAATAGCAAAGATCGTATTGCCAATGAAAAAAAAATGCTAAAATGTGGTTTTGCAAGCAAGAAAAAAGGCGCAATATTGCGCCAGTTCTCGGTTTGGACCCTTTTGTTTACTTGAGTTATAGATGGTTTTCAGGAATCTGCCCTACCGTAGTCTGCTGTGTTTGGTGAATAGGCCAAAAACAACAAACTAACTGGGAGGTAAAGCAAATTTTTGGATGGAGTGGTTTTTCATGGTTTTGGTGGTTGGTTAGGGGTTATTATGGGGCTATACGGATTCTAAGCATCGAATATGTTGTACACCCAGGCGTACCAGAACTGCGGTATTTCGGGCACCTAGTTTGGACAACAGGTTTTGTCGGTGAGTGTCTATTGTACGGCAACTCAAATAGAGTTCCCGGGCAATCTCGCTATTGGTATAGCCATTAATAATGAAACTCAAGATTTCTTTTTCACGTTTGGAAAGTAAGCGGTCCAGGGCTTCTTCGCAAATGGTGGGTACATGTGATCTGAAATTTTTCATGGATGGTTATTGGTTTGGTTTACTACAGATGTTTCATTAATGTCAAATCATATAGAAGATATATAGAAAGGAGGAAACAGGCGATGGCTATGGTAAGTAGCACCAGCTTTATGACCTCTGCTTTGGTTATTTTTTTAATACTCATTTTCAATGTTGATTCTTCCTGACACAAATGTGCACCTTTAGACCTACACTTGCTCAAAGTAATCGACGAAAGTTGCATAAAAATCGACGAATGGATAAGAGCTGCTGTTCATTTCAGTATTTATTGTAAAATTGTGCCTGAATGAACATCCGAGAAACTTTGTTGGAAGAGCACTCCAAAACTCAAATAGCAAAACTTATCAGCTATATTGGTCATGATCGTTTAAGGTTGGCTGCCTTAGTTGATGTATTTCTGCACGGCCAAAACAAATTAGCCCAGCGGGCAATTTGGCCCATTGCCGATATTGGTGTGCAACATCCGGAAATGCTTCAACCCTATTTAACACCATTGCTGCAAAAAGCTCAGGAACCCAATGTGCATGTTGCCGTCAAACGTCATGTGATGCGTTTGTTTCAAGTGGTTGAATTGCCCGAAGCACTTCATTCTTCTTTATTGAATTTGGCTTTCGGATTTCTAAACAATCCAACAGAAGCAATTGCTGTGCGGGTTTGCTCAATGACGGTACTTCAGCGTCTGACACAAATCTATCCTGACCTGGCACAGGAATTGAGGTTAGTATTGGCAGATACCTTAATGAACGAACGATCACCAGGGCTGATTAGCCGGGCAAAAACCGTATTGAAGCAATTGGCGGAAATGAAATAGAGGTGTTGGTTTTTGTGTACAGCAGTGTATCTTTGGTTTACTAAACGATGAGTATGATGCTTCCCCACCAGCAAAAGATGATTTTTTTGGAACGCTCCGAGGCGAAAGTTCAGGATGCTGAGCATAGAAGAAAGATCCAGTTTAATATTGATAAGTACAATGTGGCTGTTGCTAAGGGCAAGGCTCAATTTGCCAAATTGGACATCGCCAGAAAGCAAGCCAAGAATATTAAATGGGCAGCGATCGCACAGTTAGACAAAATGCTGGAGCAATTTGAGAAGAAGTTTATAGAACGCGGAGGAAAAGTTATTTGGGCAGAAAATGCAGAAGAGGCCAACAACGCTATATTATCCATATGTCAGGAAAAGCGAGCCCGCACTGTAGTGAAGTCGAAGTCTATGGTGACAGAAGAGTTGAAGCTCAATGAAATGTTGGCAAAAAACGAAATCGACTCTATTGAAACTGATTTGGGTGAATACATTCAGCAGTTAGATGGAGAACCTCCTTATCATATTGTGACACCGGCCATGCATAAGAGCAAAGAAGATATTGCTCGCTTGTTTCATGAAAAGCTGGGGGTGGCTCCCGGTTTGTCGCCATCAGAATTAACCCAGATTGCCCGGGAGCGTTTACGTAAAAAGTATGTTGAAGCTGAAGTAGGGATTACCGGAGGGAATTTTTTAATAGCCGACTCGGGTGCGGTATGCCTTACCGAAAATGAAGGGAATGCACGGCTAAGTACTTCTTTTCCCAAAACACATATTGCAGTTGTAGGTATAGAAAAGGTTTTACCTTCTATTAATGATCTTCCTTTATTTTGGCCTTTGCTGTCCACCTTTGGTACGGGGCAGCCCCTCACGGTTTATAACACTATACTCACCGGTCCCCGGCAGGTGGGTGAGCATGACGGCCCTATAGATATGTATGTGATTTTGCTGGATAATGGCAGAACTAATTTGATGCGAAAAGAAGTGAGGGAGTCTTTGTATTGTATTCGATGCGGATCCTGCTTAAATGCCTGTCCGGTTTATAAAAATATAGGCGGTCATACTTATGGAACGACTTATAGTGGCCCAATTGGTGCTGTAATAACACCACATCTTGAAAATATGTCGGAGTTCGGCCATTTAAGTTTTGCCTCCAGCCTCTGCGGCAATTGTACAGAGGTTTGCCCGGTGAAGATCAACATTCATGAAATGCTGCTGGAGAACAGGTCGATTTTTATTGAGGAAAAAAACACGAATATTACCGAGCGTGTAGCCTGGAAGTTATTTAAGCGAGGCATTCTGCACCGGCGTTTAATGAATGCGGCGAGCGGACGAATAAAGAACCTGGTATTCCAAAAACTCTTTGCCCATTCTTGGGGATCCCACCGCAGCAGCCTTGAGTTTCCGGCCAAATCATTCAATCAATTATGGAAGGAGCGCCACGAATCACGGAAATAGGGCTAATTTCTTTACTTTTGTTTTTTCGGAACCTATAGGAATTTACATGAACCTTAGAAAAACTATTAGAGATAAAGGAGAGGTGAGCACCTCGGCGCTTAACGATATTTTATTTATCCTGCTGTTCTTTTTCCTGATTATTGCCACTCTGGCCAATCCCAATGTGGTGAAATTATCTATTCCTAAAGCAGCCAGCGATACCAAAGCCAAACAAACTGTAGTAGTGTCTATTGATGCGGAACAGGTGTTTTATGTGGGTACAGAAAAGGTAAGCCCCGAAAGCTTACAAGTTGCTTTGGCCGAAGTTTTGCAAACCAGTCAGGATGCTGAACCAACTGTAGTGATTAATGCGGATAAACTGGCTACCGCTGACAATATCGTAGCCGTAATGCGTGCAGCACAGCATTTGAAAATGAAAACCGTACTGGCTGTCGAAAAAGAGTGATAGCCCAAGCAGGTCCACAATATTTTCTTAAAAGACTCCTAAACGGAGTCTTTTTTTTATTTCTAATTATAAAGGAAACAGCTTGCTGACTTTTCCCTTTCAGCTATTTTGTTATTTTTGTCGGTCTTATACCTTAAATGCAACAAATGACCACTAAGTTTAAGTTTGCCAATAACCTCTGCGGATGGGCAGTATTTGCAATTGCCGCTATTACCTACCTTTCTACAATGGAAGCTACCGCCAGCTTATGGGATTGTGGCGAGTTTTTAGCTACCGCTTATCGGCTGGAGGTTGCCCATGCTCCCGGAGCTCCCTTATTTATGATTATCGGCCGCATTTTTAGTTTGTTTGCCGGTAGTAAAGAGCATGTTGCGGTGGTCATCAATGCCCTTAGTGCTTTATGTAGTGCTTTCACCATATTATTTTTATTCTGGACCATTACTCACTTTGCCCGTAAAATATTTTCTTCGGCTGAATCTGATACCTCTAACACCAACTTGCTGGGTATTATGGGTGCCGGTATAGTAGGTGCTTTAGCCTACACCTTCTCCGATACTTTTTGGTTCTCTGCTGTAGAGAGCGAAGTTTATGCAATGTCTTCTTTCTTTACAGCCGTAGTCTTCTGGGCTATATTGAAGTGGGAGCATAATGCTGACAAACCTCATGCCGATCGTTGGTTAATCCTTATATTTTATTTGATGGGCTTATCTACCGGGGTCCATTTGCTGAACTTACTGACCATTCCGGCAATCGTAATGGTATATTATTTTACCCGCTACCAAATTACTTTAAAGGGCAGCATTATTGCTTTCCTGATTGGATGCTTTATTTTAGGAATGGTACAGTTCGGAGTCATACAGTATGTCCCCATTATGGCTTCCTGGTTTGAATTATTGTTTGTTAATTCCTTTGGTATGCCTTACAATTCAGGCGCAGTAGCCTTCCTGATAGTATTGGCTGCAGCTTTGGCATTGTTGATTTACTGGGCCAAGAGCAAAGGAAAATATATGTTGCACTTGTTGTCCTTGTGTACTGCTTTTATCATCATAGGGTACTCTAGTTACGTAACCGTATTGGTGCGCTCGCAAGCAGATGTACCCATTGATATGGGTAATCCGGATAACGTTATGGCCTTAATCCCTTACTTACAAAGGGATCAGTATGGTGCACAGCCGGTTGTTTTTGGGCCTGATTTCGATTCTCGGGTAACAGAAATCAAAGATGGCAGAGCTATTTACGGTGCAGTTCCTAAAGACGGAAAGGATTATTATGAGTTGCTGGATCATAAGCCGGAGTACTCCTATGATAAAGAACGCTTTTTTCCGCGGGTATGGAGCTTCAACGATCCTAACCATGGCAATTTCTATCGGGGTTATTTGGATTTAAGGCCTAACGAATCGCCAAGCACCGCCGACAATATTAAATTCTTTATGAATTATCAGGTCAACTGGATGTTTTGGCGCTACTTTATGTGGAATTACGCCGGTCGCCAGAATGATATGGAAGGACAGGGCGAGGCACATAATGGTAATTGGATTTCGGGGATTAAACCCATTGATAAATTTTTAGGGAAAGGGGATATCGATGCCATGCCCAAAACCTTCAGTGAAGGGCCATCAAGAAACCAATACTATTTTCTGCCCTTCATACTAGGTATTGTTGGCTTAATTTATCATTTCAAAAAAGATAAAAAGGGGGCCTCAATTGTGGCCATCTTGTTCTTCTTTACGGGACTGGCCGTACAGTTATACATCAACAATACACCTTTGCAACCCAGGGAGCGAGATTACCAGTACGTGGCAGCTTATGCCTATGCCATTTGGATTGGGATAGGTGTGCTGTTACTCATTGATTTATTACGTACCAAAATGAAAGGAACAGCACCGGCGTTGATTGCTACTGTGGTTTGCTTATGTGCTGTACCTCTGTTGATGGCCTCCCAAAATTGGGATGATCATGATCGTTCCCAAAAAACAATTGCCCGCGATCATGCACTTAACCTGTTGAATAGTTGTGACAGCAATGCCATCCTCATTACCTATGCTGATAATGACACATATCCGCTTTGGTATTTGCAGGAAATAGAAGGTTATCGTACGGATGTGCGCGTTATTAATTATAATTTGTTAGGTACAGATTGGCAAAATGAGCAACTCAACTTTAAGGTAAATGATGCCGCTGCCGTTCCGACTATCTGGAAACCTGACCAGTATCGGGGAGCTAATTTGAATTATATTCCCGTTGTGGAAGATCGCCGCTTACCCAAAGACCGCTTTTTTAGTCTGAGCGAAATCATCCATTTCTTTGCCGATGGTCAAAATCAATTAGATACCCGTGGCGGCGGCAAAACCAGCTTCCTGCCTACTAAAAACCTGATGATTCCTTTAGACAGAGAAGCGATATTAAGTTCCGGTTTGTTACAACCGGAAGATAGTAGCTTGCTACAATCCGAAATTCGCTTTGTGTTCAACAAAGGTAATGCGACCAGAGCGGATATGGCTTTGATGAATATTTTTGCCGGTCAGGTAGAAACCGGCTGGACGCGTCCTATCTACCTTACAGAAGGCACACCGAATTTGGGCCTGGATGCTTACTTCCACGCTGAAGGTACCCTACGCAAGTTTGTTCCGGTAAATAAGCCGGGCTTGGTGCCTGGTATGATACCTTTTACCAACCTGGACGAAAATCTTAAATTGTTTACCGAAACGTTTACTTACGGAAAAGCCAATGGCAATAAGGTATATTACGACGAAAAGAACAGATTGCTGTTTTTGGTTTACCGTCAAAATACTGCCGAACTGGCTTTGAGTTTAGTAGCTGCCGAACGAAAAGAAGATGCGGTAAAAGTGTTGGACAACTTTATGAGCCGCGTTTCCGAAAGTAGCTTGCCTTATACCATCTATGCTTATGATCGCAGTATGGTGATGATTTTGGATGCTTATTTCAAAGCCGGGGCACTGGATAAAGCCCGTAGCTATAGCGAAAAATTCCTGGCCAATGTACAAGATGAAGTGCAATACTTTCATAGCCTTCCTGCCGCACGTCAAGGCGGAACCGATGCCGGGTTTATCCAATCCAACCTGTCTATGGTCAATTATTTAGTAAGTGCGGCTACGCAGGCCGGCGACACTACTACTGCCAATAAATGGATGCAGGAATTGCAAGTGATGAGTGCCGGATTAGGGGGAGCGCTGCCGATGCAGTAGTGCTCTGGTTGAGAAAAATTTAAATTTTCAGTATCATCAGCAGTTCATTCATGATATTTATCCATAATGCCCGGGTATATGAAATAAATAGGATTATTAGGTATAGCAGTTGTTTTGGCTCTTGGCTGTGGGAAGCCTAAAAAGCAGTGTAAATGGATTTTGCCCCCCAATGTATTTTTCTTTATCGTGCATCAGGATGGGCAGCCTTTGCCCGATTCGGTCAATGCAGCTTTAAAGATGTATTATATAGATGGTGAGGAAAAAATTTACCGCCCTCCCCCCAATATTGATGATTCCACATTTGTATTTCAGGCAGGAAGGTTTTCTGGTAATCTAAGCAATTCAAAGGTGCTTGCCAATCCTTATATAGATATGCCGAAGACCTGGTATCTGGATTTTCCTGACGGGGAAGTTGATACAGTAAAGATTCAAATTACAGAATTGAACTGCGAAGCAGCTAAAAAAGATCCCTGTTATTGTAATAGGCCCTTTACCAGCGTGCAATTTAACGGGGTAGAGGCGCCTGAATATACGGAAGAACAGACGGCGAGTGGCAAGAAGATATTTTTGTTTGACAAGTGAAAGTGTATGGCTTTAATAAACTAAAACGGCTGTCATGAATCGTCTAGGACAGCCGTTAATTTTTTATAGGATCGCGCAGGGCTATTTCCCGTGAAAAATCGGGTTTCTTTTCTCTAAGAAAGCAGCAATACCTTCGGTAAAGTCTTCTGTCTCGCCACAGGCCGCCTGATAGTCTTCCTCTACCTGCAGTTGCTGGCTCAGGCTGTTTTTAAAGGTGGTATTCAGAGCTAATTTGGTATAGGCCAGTGCTTGTGTGGGCATTTGGGCCAGCTTTATAGCCAGGTCTTTACTTGCCTGGGCAAACTCCGTATCGCTAAATACTTTATAGATCATATTCAATTGTTCGGCTTCGGTAGCGCTTACCTTATCGCCCAGCATCATCAGGGCAGAAGCTTTCTGGAAGCCGATCAGCCGAGGCAGGAAAAAAGTACCCCCGCTATCCGGTATCAGTCCTATTTTACTGAAAGCCTGTATAAAGGAAGCACTTTGGGCAGCTACCACTATATCACAAGCCAGGGCAATATTGGCACCCGCACCTGCTGCCACCCCGTTTACCGCTGCTACTACCGGCTTCTCAATAGTGCGGATGCGCTCGATGATGGGGTTATAATGTCCGTGTACTATAGAGCGTAGCTCCGGCCCTTCCGGGTCGGTAGCTTCTGCCAGGTCTTGTCCGGCACAAAAAGCTTTGCCTTCGCCGGTAAGGTGTATGGCCCTGATGTTATCATCACGCATACATTTATCCAGTTCCTGCTGTAGGGCCAGCGCCATCTCCCGGTTAAAGCTATTGAATTTTTCAGGTCTGTTTAGGCGAATAAAAGCTACCTGGTTTTCGATTGTAGAAATGATTGCACTCATTGTTTGCATTTTATTTAGCTTCCCAAAAGTAGCTTTTCGCCAAACAAAATGCAAGCGAAGGCTTAACTTTACCTGATGGATTTAGATAAGAAAGAAGCGCAATTGTTGGAAAGGTTTATCGCCCGTTGGCAACAATTGGCCTTAATTGATGAGGAAAAGGCAAAGCAGCTTCAAGGTACTTTTAAGCGCCGTGAATCCAATTTAGGGACCTTGGCTATCTATGTCTTCATTGCTGCCTTGTCCTGCGCACTACTGGCTTTCGGCTCTTTAGTGCTGGATGAAAAGTGGATTGAATTGTTGCGCAAGCAGTTGGGCATTTCTGAAGTTATTGTATCCCTCATTTTTCTTTCACTGACTATCTTACTCAGCTATTGGGTAAAGCGCAGAAAACAAAAGTACCCGGAGGCCGGTATTGCCAACGAGTCCTTTCTCATCACGGTAGTGATGAGCTTTGGCGTGGCTATGGTGTACCTGGGGCATAGCTTCGGTTATTCAGGTGAACTTTATATTTGGCTGATCCTATTGAC
>Ga0079224_100002846_pt1 | contig 21402 bp, 15 predicted proteins | sample Stecom2015_FD_80414 | JGI IMG/M metagenome (GOLD analysis project Ga0079224, IMG submission 80414) | Agricultural soil microbial communities from Utah to study Nitrogen management - Steer compost 2015 | ecosystem: Environmental > Terrestrial > Soil > Agricultural land | place: USA: Utah...
CTGCACGTCCAGCGCGGGATTGGCGCGGTGTGCCTCCAGCAGGGTCGCCAGCGAAGCCGAGTGGGTCTTGGACACCGCCGGGCGGCCCAGCGGCTGCTGCAGCGGGCCCAGGGTGCTGACGTTGCGCCGGGACAGGGCCAGGTAGGCGCGCCGCCCGAGCAGGTCACCCGGCAGCGGCTGCAGCGGCGCCGGCAGGCCGGCCTCGTGGCAGGCCCGGTCCAGGATCAGGATGTTCGACAGCCCGTAGTCCTCGAGGACGTAGCAGACATCGCGGTCGCCGATCTCGTCCAGGTGCACCGCCGCGTCGGGCGGCTCGATGCTCAGGGAGATCCACGGGGCCAGCACCCGGCCAAGCAGGCGCGCCCACCACGGGCGGCGCGGCCCGGGGCGCTGCGGCGGGGAAGGCGGCGCCACGTCCGGTCGGGTTTCCGGGGGCGGGAAGGGCAGGTCGTTCTGGTCGGCCATCGGCCGCATTATGCCGGCTGCAGCGGGTCGGCCGCCGTGCCCAGTTCGGCCTCCAGCCGTTCCAGGGTCCGGGCCGGGTACCACTGCCCGTCACGGCGCTCCATCAACACGATCGCGCGCACCGTGCGGCCAGCCAGTTCGTACTCCAGCCGCACGCGCGCCCGGTCCTCGGTCTGCTCCACCAGCCCGACGCGCATGCTGTCCAGGGCGGCGTCGACGTCCAGCCCGTACATCGCCAGTACCTGCTTGCTGCGCTCCATGAACGGACCGAGCCGCTCGAGGCTGCGCTCCATCCCGGTCCGGCGCAGCGCGTCGGGGCCTGCCAGTCCGGAGGTGCGCGCCGCGCCGACCAGCTGCGGCAGGGCCTCGCGGGCCAGCGCCGCGTCCCCCAGCGGAGCGCTGCGCCCCCACTCGGCCAGCGCGCCCACCATCTGGGTGTAGTGGCTGCGCTGCTCGACGCTGTAGTGCTCGGCCGAGGCGATGTACTGCGTCGCGAACAGGCCCAAGGTCGCGGCGGCGGTACGCAGCTCGCGGTGCGCGCCGGCGAACTGGCGGTTGTAGCTCGCCAGCAGGGTCTTCTCCGACTGCGGTGCCGCCAGCGTGGTGATCAGCGCCGGGAGGTGGTCGTCCAGCGGCAGTGATGACACCGGCCAGGTGCTGCGGCCTTCCGCCCACGCCGTGGCGGCCTGCCGGTGCAGGGCCGGGGGCACGGAATGGCGGGCAAAGCCGGCCGGATCGTTGCGGCGCAGGTCCGCCACCAGCCGGGTGACCGCCTCCACCGGCGTGGCGGCGACGTCCGGGCCCGGCGCCGGGTCGCCACGGCACGAGGCCAGCATGAGGCCCAAGGCCGCAGCGAACAGCAGCGGCGTGGCGGTACGGCGTGATGGACCCGATCGCATGTGGTGCTGGCTCCCCCTGACGCCGGGCATCTTGGCGGTGCCGCAGGCGGGCCACAAGCGCAGCCAGTCCCGGTTCGGGCACGCAGGGCCGTGCATCGGGGCTACGTCGGGAAAGAAAAAAGGAGGCCGGATGGCCTCCTTCAAACCGGCCGGGGCCGGAACGACATGGCGCCGGCCAAGCGGCCGGACGCGGGCAGCTTAGCCGCAGCCCGGTTTTGAAGCAACGTGTGCGGAGTGCTCGGCAAGTGCTTGATGGAGCGTCAGCGGGACGGCTCCAGTGCCGCGCGCTTGGCCTCCCGCCGGGCCGGCACCGGCAGCCCCCAGTCGTTGCCGAAGGTGGCTGGCAGCCAGTCGCCATAGCTGGGATTGGACAGCATCCACCAGCGCTCGCCGAACCACGCGCCATGCCGGTCGATCAGCTGGTCGCGGGCTGCAGGCGTGTTGTCCGGCACCTCCACGAAGTCACCCAGCTGGTCGCCGAACTGCATCAGGACCCGGTGGCTGCGCCCCACCAGCTGCCGGCGGCACTGCTTGTCGCCGTCCGAAGCCTGGGTGCAGCCCGGCACTTCAGTGCCCTTGCCGAGGAACACATGCTCGCCGGCAACCGGCAGTCCGGCGGCGCGGAGGTTGGCCAGGCTGATGTCCTGCTGTGCCTCGGTACGGTTGGTGACATAGAAGACGGTGACGCCGCGTGCGGTCGCGGCGCGGGTGAATTCCAGTACCCCGGGCACCGGCCGGGCCGCGGCTTCGTACACCCAGTCGGCCCAGCTCGCGCCGTCGTAGCTCGTACCGTCCAGCACCAGGCGGGCCTGGTACGGCGAGTTGTCGAGGACGGTCTCGTCGACGTCGACGATCACCGCCGGGGGGAGTCCGTCGGCGGGGTGGGCCCGTTCGGCCGGAACCAGTGCGTCCCACGACGGGTCGGCCAGGGCCGCGTCCAGGCGCGCAAGTGCCGCGCGCCAGGTCTGGATCGACGCGGCGCGGTACTCCTGGGAGGCCTGCATCCAGAGCACTGCGTTGAGGTTGTCGTCCGCTGCGTGGGCCGCGGGCGCAGCCGGCGGGCTGGCGGGTTGGTGTGCACAGCCGGAAAGGGCGAGGGCGGAGGCAAGCAGCACGCAGTGGGGCAGGCGCATGGTGGAACCTTGGTTGGATACGGGATCCGCGGCAGTCTAGCCGGCGGCGGCGCCGTGGGCCCGCCGGGCAGGGCGACCGCCCGGAGGGCGGCCGCCGTGGGACGGCAGGCCTGCGTGGCAGGCTCAGAACGTGATGCTCCAACTGTTGATGTAGCCGGTATCGCCCGCGTAGTGGTCACGCACGCGCAACCGCCAGGTGCCGTTGACCCGCTCGCTGGACAGGTCCAGGTTGGCGTAGCCGATCACGTTGTCGGCACTGTCGCTGCCGCTCGGGTTCTTGATCCGGTACGCCGAGCCGTCGGGCGCCACCAGGTCGACCTGCAGGTCGCCGCGGTAGCTGTGGCGGATGTCCAGGTCCACACGGGTCGGACTGGGCGCGTTGCCGCTGCGGCCGGACACGCTGATCGGGCTGTCGATGCTGCCCGGGCTGGGGATCGCGTAGTCGGCATTGTTGCTGTAGGTCTGCGTTCCGCCCCCGCCGCTGCTGCCGGTGTCGTAGTCGGCGACCAGGGTGACGCCGCTGAAGCTGGAGTACGCCTTCACCCGCACGTGCCAGGTGCCGGCCGCCGGGCTCGCGAAGGTGCAGGTCTCGACGTTGCCGCTGCGCCACGGGCGGCAGTCATGACTGCTGTCGGTGGGTGCGCTGCCGTGGCGGACGTACAGGTCCGCGTCGCCGGTACCGCCGGAGATCCGGATGCTGAGGTTGGTGGCGCCGGATGGCACCTGCAGGGTGTAGGCCAGGTCGTTGCCGCTGCTGGCCGACAGGCCGCTCACCGGGACGCCCTTGGTGAGGGTGCCGCCGCCGGGTTCGCCATCTCCCGGGTCGCCACCGCCGCCCGGGACCGCCGCCACCGCGGCGTTGGCATCGATGATGCCGGCGCCGCATCCGCCCGAGCAGCTGCCGGGCAATGCACGCGCCGTGCTCTTGAGGGTCTGCTCCACCTGGGCTGGCGTCAGGCCGTCACCGGCGGCGGCCTGCATCAGCGCCACCACGCCGGCCACGTGCGGGGCCGCCATCGAAGTGCCGGACATCAGGCTGTAGCCTTCCGATGAGGGCGTGGTGGAACCGGTGTTGATGGTCGAGGCGATGTCGCTGCCCGGCGCCGAGACGTCGATCAGGCTGCCGTAGTTGGAAAAGCTCGAGCGCGCCCCCTGGCGGGTGGTCGAGGCCACGGAGACCACGTTGTTGCAGTTGCCGGGGTTGAAGCCGCTGACGTTGGCGTTGTCGTTGCCGGCGGCCACCACCACGGTGGTGCCGCGGTTGACCGCCGAGTTGATCGCGCTCTGGTAGGTGGACGAGCAGCTGCCGCTCCCGCCCAGGCTCATGTTGATCACCTCGGCCGGGTTGCCGTTGGCCGGCACGCCGCTGACGCTGCCGCCCGCGGCCCAGACGATGGCGTCGGCAATGTCGGACAGGTAGCCGCCGCCGCGGCCGAGGACCCGGACCGGCACCACCTTGGCGCCATGGGCAACGCCGGCCACGCCCTTGTTGTTGTTGGTGACCGCGGCGATCGTGCCGGCGACATGGGTGCCATGCCAGCTGGAGCTGTAGCCACCGTAGTAGTCGCCCGGATCGCTGGCGTCCGCGTCACGCCCGTTGCCATCGCCGGCGATGGTGGCGTCACTGATGAAGTCATAGCCCGGCAGCACGTTGGCGTTGAGGTCGCTGTGGTTGGTGATGCCGGTGTCGAGCACCGCCACCACCACGCCGGCGCCGCTGGTCTGGTCCCAGGCCTGGTTGGCGCGGATGCCGCCGGTGGACTCGAAGTAGTGCCACTGATGGCTGGAGTAATAGGTGTCGTTGGGAGTCAGGGCCGGGTACATCTTCTGGTCGACCTCGACGTACTCCACCGCCGGGTCGGCGGCCAGCCGACGCATCAGCGCCTCGGCATCGGTGCGATCCAGCGCACGGCCGGTCTGCAGCACTTCGGCGCCCGTGGCGGTGCGGCGAAGCTTGCGCAGCTGCAGCCCGGTGCCGTGCAGGGTGGCGGTGGCGGCCGCCTGCAGGGACTGCGCCAGGGCCCGCTCGCTCGTGTGCTGGGCGCTGCCCTCGCGGTACTTCACGATGAAGCGGTCGTGCGACTCGGCGGACTGCAGTGCCGAGGTGTTGATCACCGCGTCGGGGGCCGCGAAGGCGGTCTGCGCGCTGAGTGCGAGGGCGGCGGCGGTGGCGGTGGCAAGCGCCTTTCGGCGCACGGAACGTCGGGAGGATATGGACATGCGGATACCTGCTCTGAGGAGGGGCGGCCCGATGTCCCCCTGCACATCGGAAGCCGAGCATCCGCGATCCGGGCGACGTTCAGCGTCAATACAGGGTCAATTTTGTCCCGGTTCAGCCGGGAGTTGTGACGCGCGGCACAGGGTGCGCGCTGCTCCCAACCGCGTCTCAGGCGAGTGGCGGCTGCTTGGGCGGCACGACCATGCCGGTGGCGGGCGGTGGCGCGGTGCCGCGTGCCGGCGGGATCCGGCGCTGCTCCGGTGCGGCATCCAGCGAGCCGTACGGACCTCCTACCAGGACACCGCTGGGCGCCGGGAAGGTCGGCGCGCTCCAGCTGCTGACGCGGGGGGTCACGAGGCCACCTCGCCGAACGGCGGATCCGGAACCAGCATCATCCGCGGGCGCTGGTAGCTCCAGGCGCTGTAGGCGGTTTCCACGACTCGGGTCCAGGCACCGAGGTGGCTGTAGTTGCGCATCCAGCATTCCGACAGCGTGGGCTCGATTTCCGGCCACGGCCGTCCGCCGAAGTAGGCCCGGGCTTCGATGCCGAGCGTGCAGGCTGCCGCCATGGCAGCCGCGTCACGTCCCTCGGCACTGGGGGATGGGCGATGCCGTGCACTCATGACTCGCTCCGTACGCGGGCCGACAAGTATGGGCAAGCGGACATTAAGGCCCGGTCAAGCTTCCGGACTGTCCGGCGCGGCATCCGCGGTATGGGTATCGGCCAGGTCGCCGGCGATCGCCGCCAGCAGGTCATTGGCGGTGAACAGCCCGGCGACCCGGTCATCGCGGTCGCAAACCACCGCGAGCGGGATCGGGTGCTCGCGCACGAGTTCCAGTGCCTGCAAGGCGGTCATGGCATCGGGAACCCGCAGCGGCTGCCGCATTGCGCGGTCGAGCACGCGTCCACCATCTTCGATCAGGGCCGCCAGCAGGTCGCGCGACTGCACCACGCCCTTGAGGTTGTCGAGTTCGCCCTCGCACACCAGCATGCGGGTGTGGTTGCTGGCCGACAGTACCTCCCTGGCGTGCTCGCGGCCCTGGGTGAGGTCGATCCAGACAATCTGCTCGCGCGGCACCATCAGGCTGGTGACCGGCCGCTCGGCCAAGCGCAGCACCCCGCGGATCATGTCCTGTTCGGCCGGGTACAGCCCGCTGCGGGGGGCGGGGTCGGCAACGCGGTTGCCCGGGGTGACCGCCGTCGCCGTCGAGGGCGGGATCGCGGCGTCGTCGCCACCCAGCAGGTGCAGCACCGCATCGGTGGTCCGCTGGCGTGCGGGGATCCGGCGCGCCGCCTTCGCCTCGTTCCGCTTTCGCCACTGGTTAAGCGTCTCGATCATGATCGAGAAGCCGATCGCGGCGTACAGGTAGCCCTTCGGAATGTGGAAGCCGAGGCCGTCCGCAACCAGGCTGAAGCCGATCACCAGCAGGAAGCCCAGGGCCAGGACCACCACGGTGGGATGACTGTTGACGAAGGTGGTCAGCGGCTTGCTGGCGACCAGCATGAGCATCACCGCGACGATCACCGCCGCCATCATTACCGGCAGGTCGTTGACCATGCCGACCGCGGTGATCACCGAGTCCAGCGAGAACACCAGGTCCAGGGTGATGATCTGCACGATCGCCATGCCGAAGCTGGAGTAGGCGGGATTGGCGCTGGCTTCGCCGCTGCCCCCCTCCAGGTGCTCGTGCAGCTCGGTGGTCGCCTTGTAGAGCAGGAACAGCCCGCCACCGAGCAGGATCAGGTCCCGCCCGGAGAATCCCTTGCCGAACACCGTGAACAGCGGTCGCGTCAGTCCCATGATCCAGGACAGCAGCGCCAGCAAGGCCAGGCGCATGCCCAGCGCGAGGCTGAGGCCGATCACCCGCGCCCGGTCGCGGTGCTCCGGCGGCAGCTTGCCGACCAGGATGGCGATGAACACCAGGTTGTCGATGCCCAGCACCAGCTCGAGCACCACCAGCGTGAGGAACCCTGCCCATACCGCGGGATCGGCCAACAGCTCCATGGGACGTACCTTCTGCGGCAAAGCGCCGAGTGTCGCCGCGACGCTGTTCAGGCACCGTGGAGCGCTTCAGGGTCCGAGCGGGCGAGTGCCGGAAAGGCCCCGGGCCCGGCCGTCCGTCCGGCGCGGCCAAGGCGGTGGACACGCGCCGACGGCCCCAGGCCTCAGCCGATGTGCCGCTCGCGCACCAGTGACTCCACCACCGAGGGATCGGCCAGGGTGCTGGTGTCGCCCAGTTGCTCCAGGGCCAGATCGGCCGGGCCCGCCTCGGCGATCCTGCGCAGGATGCGTCGCATGATCTTGCCCGAGCGTGTCTTGGGGAGCGCCGGTGCCCACTGGATGTGCTCGGGCACCGCGATCGGGCCGATGTCCGAACGGACCTGCCTCGCCAGCTCGTCGCGCAGGGCATCCCGCGGCTGCTCGCCCGCCACCAGGGTCACGAAGGCGTAGATGGCCTGCCCCTTCACGTCGTGCGGGAAGCCGACCACCGCCGCCTCGGCCACCGCGGGGTGGGCGACCAGCGCGCTCTCGACCTCGGCGGTGCCGATGCGGTGGCCCGAGACATTGATGACGTCGTCCACCCGGCCGGTGATCCACCAGTAGCCGTCGGCATCGCGGCGGGCACCGTCGCCGGTGAAGTAGTTGCCCGGGTAGGCCTTGAAGTAGGTGTCGATGAAGCGCTGGTGGTCGCCATGGACGGTGCGCATCTGGCCGGGCCAGGAATCGGTGATGACCAGGTTGCCCTCGCCTGCGCCCTCCACCAGCCGGCCATCGGCATCCACCAGCGCCGGCTTGATTCCATAGAAGGGCAGCGTGGCCGAGCCGGGCTTGAGTTCGATGGCACCCGGGATCGGGCTGATCAGGATCCCGCCGTTCTCGGTCTGCCACCAGGTGTCGACGATCGGGCAGCGCGAGTCGCCCACCACCTCGTAGTACCAGCGCCAGGCCTCGGGGTTGATCGGCTCGCCCACGGTGCCGAGCAGCCGCAGCGATGCCCTCGAGGTGGCCTTCACCGGGGCGTCGCCCTCGCGCATCAGCGCCCGGATGGCGGTGGGCGCAGTGTAGAAGACCGTCACCCGGTGGCGGTCCACCACCTGCCAGGCCCGCGAGGCGTCGGGCCAGGTCGGCACGCCCTCGAACACCACGGTCGTGGTGCCGTTGGCCAGCGGGCCGTAGACGATGTAGCTGTGCCCGGTGATCCAGCCGACGTCGGCGGTGCACCAGTAGACATCGTCCTCGCGCAGGTCGAACACCTGCTCGTGGGTGAGGCTGGCATAGACCAGGTAGCCACCGGTGGTGTGCAGCACGCCCTTGGGCTTCCCGGTGCTGCCGGAGGTGTACAGGATGAACAGCGGGTCCTCGGCGTTCATCCGCTCGGGCTCGCATTGTTCCGGCTGGCTGTCGACTACCACGTCGTACCAGCGGTCGCGCGGCATCTGCATGTCCACCGCGGCACCGGTGTGGCGTACCACCAGCACCGTTTCCACGCTGCGGGTGCCCGGCAGCCTGAGCGCGGCGTCGACGTTGGCCTTCAGCGGTACCCGGCGGCCGCCACGCAGGCCTTCGTCGGCGGTGATGATCAGCTTGCTGCCGGAATCGGCCACCCGGTCGGCGATCGAGCCGGGCGCAAAGCCGCCGAACACCACCATGTGCACGGCGCCGATCCGGGCGCAGGCCAGCATCGCCACCACGGCTTCGGGAATCATCGGCAGGTAGATCGTGACCCGGTCGCCCTTGCCCACGCCAAGGGCACGCAGGGCATTCGCCAGCCTGCATACGCGCCCGTGCAGCTCGCGGTAGCTGATGTGCCGCGCCGCCGCGTCCGGGTCGTCGGGCTCGAAGATCAGCGCCGTCTTGTCGCCCCGGGTGTCCAGGTGCCGGTCCAGGCAGTTCACGCTGGCATTGAGCTCACCGTCCTGGTACCAGCGGATGCGGAAGTCCTCCGGATCGAAGCAGGTGTCCTTGATGCGCGTTGGCGGCGTGATCCAGTCAAGCCGCTGAGCGGCTTCGCGCCAGAACCCTTCCGGATCCTCCAGCGACGCGCGGTAGCGGCGCTCGTACTCCTCGCGGGTCGTACGGGCCTGCGCCTTGAAGCCGGGGGCGGCGGGATAGGTGGACGGATTCATCGGGCCTCCTGGGTGTGCCAGCGCCAGCGGCGGCGTCGGGATGCCAGTGTGCCGCAAGCCGGCCTTCACCCCGCGTTCCCCGCCAGCGGCGCCAACTTTGGCCACGTTCCCCCGTTCATGGTGCGCATGGAAACCGACTTCCTGCCGTTCGAATGGCAGCGCCTGCTGCTTGGAGAAACACCGCTCGGCTACTACTTCGAGATCGCCTTCAAGTGCGTGGTGGTGTTCCTCATCCTGCTGCTGGTGTTGCGGCTGCTCGGCAAGCGGGGACAGCAGAACCTCAGTCCGATGCAGCAGATGCTGATGATCGCGCTGGGCTCGGCGGCCGGCGATGCGCTGTTGTACCCGGGCGTGTCGATCGGCCACGCCGGGCTGATCCTGGTCGGGGTGACCGTCCTGACGGTCGGGATGGAGAACATCGCCGAGCGGAGCAGGCCGGTGCGCGACTACCTGGAGTCGCGCCCGCGCGTGCTGGTGCGCGACGGGGTGGTGGACGAGGACGCGCTGCGCAAGGAGCGCACCACGCGGCGGGAGCTGTACGCGGAGTTGCGGATGAAAGGTGCCTGCTCCCTGTCGCAGGTGCGGTACGCAATCCTGGAGGTGACCGGGGACATCAGCGTGTTCCTTCACCGCGGCCCGCCGGAAGACGACAGCCTGCTGGACTACGTGGTCGACCGCGAGCGCTACGATCCGCCGGGCGGATGAGGTCCGGGCAGGCCCTCGCGGGACTCAGCCTGCCGGTGGCGCCATCAGCTCCGCGGCGTCGAGATGGCCATCCCCATTGCGGTCCTGGCGGTTGAATCCCGCGGCCAGCGCGGCCTGGTGCTGCGCCCGCGACACCGGCGCACCCCGGCCGCCGGGCAGTTCCGCGCCGCGCAGGATGCCGTCGCCATCGGCATCCATCCGCTCGAAGGCATAGCCCATCCAGTGCTGGTACTCGGCCAGCGAGATCCGCCCGTCGCCATCGGTGTCCATGCGCGCCAGGTAGTCCCCGCCGGCGGTGACCTGCGCCGCCACGGGAGCGGCGGCGCAGGCGAGTGCTGCCATGAGTGCCAGCAGCGTGGCCGCAGGGCCCTGCATCCGGATCAGGCGGTCTGCGCCAGGGCGTAACCCTTCAGCCGGGCGGAGAACTGCTGCAGGGCCTTGATCCCGCTGGCCTCGGCCTCGTTGCACCACGCGTGCAGCCGCGCCAGGGTCTCCTGGGCGTCGTGCGAGCGCTCGTCGAGGACCTGCTGCAGGCGCTGGCGGTAGGTAATCAGGGTGGCGATCTGCGGGCGCTCATTGAGCCAGGCATCCAGCCTGGCCTGCTTGTCGGCGTCCAGCCAGCGGCCGCCGTCCGCCAGGCCGCGGCGCAGCTTGCGCGGCAGCCGGGCACCGGATTCGCGCAGCGCCGGCAGCGTGACCCGCCGGTAGTAGTCGGTCATCGCCTGGAAGCGGATCGCCAGCAGCGCACGCAGGGTCTCGCGGTCGGGCATGGCGATGTTGGGGCGCACGTCCAGTGCCGGCGCGACCCGCAGCACCTTCGCCAGGCGCAGCGCCTGCAGCACGCGGATCGCCGACCAGCCGATGTCGAACTCGAAGCGGCGCATCGAGAACCGCGCCGAGCTCGGGAACGCATGGTGGTTGTTGTGCAGCTCCTCGCCCCCGATCCAGAACGCCCACGGCGTCAGGTTGGTGGCCTTGTCGGTGGTCTCGAAGTTGCGGTAGCCCCACCAGTGGCCCAGGCCGTTGACGACGCCCGCCGCCCAGAACGGGATCCAGGCCATCTGCAAGGCCCACATCGCGACCCCTGCAAAACCGAACAGGGTGAAGCTCAACACCAGGAGCAGGACCGGCCCCATCGTCGCGTGCGGCGTATAGAGGTGGCGCTCGATCGCGTCATCCGGGCAACCCTTGCCGTACTTCTCGATCGAAGCCCGGTCGGCCCGTGCTTCGCGATACAGCTCCACGCCACGCCAGAAGACGGTCTTGATGCCCCTGGTCTGCGGGCTGTGGGGGTCTTCCTCGGTCTCGCAGGTGGCGTGGTGCTTGCGGTGGATGGCCACCCACTCGCGCGTGATCATCGACGTGGTCAGCCACAGCCAGAAGCGGAAGAAGTGGTTGAGCACCGGGTGGAAATCCACGCCCCGGTGCGTCATCGACCGGTGCAGGAACAGGGTCACCGAGAAGATCGTCAGCTGGGTCGCGACCAGGAAATACAGTGCCAGCCATCCGAAGCTGGCCTGCAGCAGGCCGCCGGCGAGGAAGTCGAGCAGGGAAGCAGGCATCAGGTACGCGCTCCGGGGATCCATGTGGTGTGGCCCGGCATCATGCCATTGCGCGCGCGTGACGATCGTGATCGGCGACGCCTGCCGCGTCCCCCGGTTCAGCGCGGGGCGCCCCGGCACTAGACTGCCGGGATGCCAGAGTTGCCCGAAGTCGAGACCACCCGTGCCGGCCTGGAGCCGCACCTGGCCGGACGCCTGGTCACGGGCGCGGTGTTGCGCCGGCCGGACCTGCGCTGGCCCATCGCGGCGGAGATCGGGGAGGTGCTTCCCGGCCAGGTCATCCAGGCCGTGCGCCGCCGCGCCAAGTACCTGCTGCTCGATACGGCTGTCGGCAGCGCCCTGCTCCACCTGGGCATGTCCGGCAGCCTGAGGGTGTTGCCCGGCGAGACACCGCCGGGTCTCCACGATCACGTCGACCTGGCGCTGGACGATGGCAGGGTGTTGCGCTTCAACGATCCACGCCGTTTCGGCTGCCTGTTGTGGCAGCCGGCCGGCCAGGTCCATCCGCTGGTGCAGCGCCTCGGCCCGGAGCCCCTGGGCAACGCGTTCGATGGCGATTACCTGTTCCGGCTCAGCCGCGGCCGGCGGGGGCCGGTCAAGAACTTCCTGATGGACCAGGCGGTGGTGGTGGGCGTCGGCAACATCTATGCCGCCGAAGCCCTGTTCGCCGCCGGCATCTCGCCGCTGCGCCCGGCCGGCCAGGTCTCCCGGGAGCGCTACCGCCGCCTGGCCGAAGAAGTGCGCGCGGTGCTGGCGGCGGCGATCCGGCGCGGCGGCACCACGTTGCGGGACTTCATCAGCCCGGATGGCAGCGCCGGCTATTTCGTCCAGGAGTTGTCGGTCTACGGCCGGGGCGGGGCGCCGTGCCCGCGCTGCGGTGCCCGGCTGAGGGAAGCGCGGATCGGCCAGCGTGCCAGCGTCTGGTGTGGCCGTTGCCAGCGTTGAGTGTCACCAAAGTGTGTCACCCGTCACGCGCAGGGGTATAGTCGGTTCACTTGCCACGAGGGACCACGATGGCTGAAGACGTCGATATCACGCGATTGCTGGACGCAGCGCGGGACGGCAACCGCGCCGCGCTCGACCAGGTACTGGCGACGCTCTACCGCGAGTTGCATGGCATGGCGAGGCGCCAACTGGCCGGCCAGTACGGGCAGACCCTGGATGCGACCGCACTGGTCCACGAGGCCTACCTCAAGCTCGCGGGCCGGCGCGGAGCGCACTTCGACGACCGCGCCCACTTTTTCGCTTACGCCGCCTCGGCGATGCGCTCGGTCGTGGTCGACTACGCCCGGCAGCGCCTGGCGCGAAAGCGCGGTGGCGACATGCACCGGGTGACCGACCTTCCCGAGAACCTGGAGGGCGGGCTGCGCCTGGACGAGGACATGCTGGCCCTGGACGTCGCCCTGCACCGCCTGGCGGCAGTGGACGAAAAGCTGGCCCGGGTGGTCGAGCTGCGCTATTTCGCCGGGCTCGCCGAGCAGGAGATCGCCACCCTGCTGGAGCGCTCCGAGCGCAGCATCCGGCGCGACTGGCAGAAGGCCAGGCTGTTCCTGATGGCGTCCCTGCGCGAGGATCCGCACCCGGTGGCGGAAGGCTGAGCATGGCCGGCAGGCTCCGCCGGGAACGCCGGCATGGACGCTGAGCGCTGGCAGAGGATTTCCAACGAGCTCGACCTGCTGCTCGAGCTCCCGTCCGGTGCACGTACCCAGCGCCTGTCCGACCTGGCCGCCGAGGACGCCGGGTTGGCGGGAGAAGTGCGCCGGCTGCTTGATCTGGAGACCGACTCGGCCGACTTCCTGTCGGAACCGGTGATCAGCCCTGCGGGCATCGTCCTTCCGGGCTCGGAAGTGGGGCCGTACCGGCTTGAGCGACTGCTCGGCGAAGGCGGCATGGGCCAGGTCTGGCTGGCCGCGCGGGCGGACGGCCTGTACCAGCGCCGGGTGGCGCTCAAGCTCCTGCGCCCCGGGCTTGCCGACAACGACCTGCGCCTGCGCTTTACCCGCGAGCGCGAGATCCTGGCCCGGCTCGAGCATCCGTACATCGCCCGGCTGCTGGATGCAGGCATCAGCGCCAACGGCCTGCCCTACCTCGCACTGGACCGGGTCGACGGCATCCCCATCACCGATTACTGCCGCCAGCACCGCACCAGCCTGGCGGGGCGCCTCGAGATGTTCTTCCAGGTCTGCGCGGCGGTCAGCCATGCCCACGCGAACCTGATCGTCCACCGGGACCTGAAGCCCTCCAACATCCTGGTCACGCCGGCCGGGGACGTCCGCCTGCTGGATTTCGGCATCGCCAAGCTGTTGGACCTGGACCTGGCACAGGAGCGCACCCGCACTGGCGGCCGCGCCTTCACCCTGCACTACGCCGCCCCGGAGCAGGTGCGTGGCGAGCCGGTCAGCACCATGACCGACGTGTACTCGCTCGGGGTGATCCTGTTCGAACTGTTGACCGGGACCCGGCCCTACCGGCCGACGCGCAACACCGATGCAGCGATCGAGGAGGCGATCCTGCAGCACGAGCCAATGCGCTTGTCGGCGGGCCTGGCCGAAGGCCGCCGGAGCGACGGCTTCGGCGAGGGCGAGAGCGAGCGGCGCCGGTATGCGCGGCAGCTGTCGGGCGACCTGGACAACATCGTTGCCAAGGCGTTGTCCAAGTCGCCCCACCAGCGCTATCCCTCGGTCGAGGCGCTGGCGCAGGACCTGCGCCGCCATGCCACGGGCCGACCGGTGCACGCGCGTGCGCCCAGCATGAGGTACCGGCTGGGCAAGTTCGTGTCGCGCCATCGCTGGCCACTGGCGACCGGCACCCTGACCTCGCTGGTGGTGCTGGCAGCGCTCGGGCTGGTCGCCTGGCAAGCCCGCCAGTCCGCCACCGAGGTGGGCCGAGCACAGGCGATGCAGGCCTTCATGGTGGGTGTGTTCGACAACGCTGAGCCGGGTTTGCGGACCGGGCCGGTGTCCTTGCAGGAACTGCTGGCGCGGATGGTGGACCGCGCCGATCGTGAGCTTGCCGGCCAGCCGCTTTCGCGCGCCGAGGTGCTGGGGATGGCGGCGCGGGTGCACCTGGGCCTGGGCGACGTGGACGCCGCCGCGGTGTTGCTGGCGCGGCAGGATCGACTGCTGCGGGGGGCGGAACATGTCCCGGCGGGGCTGTACATGCAATCGCAGCTGCTCCACGGCAGGCTGCTGGCCATGCGCGGCAACCCGCGGGGATGCGTCAGGCTCATGCAGCAGTCCGCAGCCGATGCGGTACGCGAACAGGCGCGTTTTCCGACCGCCGCGGCCGCGTTCCATTCACAGCTGGGCCGTTGCCACCGCCAGGCGGGCGAGCTGCCCCTGGCGCGGGTCATGTTCGAACGCGCCCTGGCGCTGCGCCGCGCGCATCCCGGCGCCTCCCGGGCCGAGGAGGTCGAAAGCCTCATCGACCTGGCCGGACTGCACGCCGACGCGGGGCGCACCGGCGCCGCGGTCATCGAGCTGAGGGCCGCGCGGCAGCGCCTGGTCGCGGACGGGGCGCGTGGCCACAGGCTGCTGGTCCACATCGGCCGTGAACTGGCGCGCCTGCACCGTGCGCGCGGCGAACACGTGGCGGCCCGGCGCGAGCTGGAGGGCGCCCTCCGCACCAACGTGCAGCTGTACGGCACGCAGAATCCGCTCAGCCAGGAGCTCAGCCAGTCCCTCGGACAGTGGGCGACCGGGGCGGACGGGGACGCGGAGCCGTCGCTGGTGGCGGCCGGTGACTGACTGCGGCTACAGCGGCAGGGGGGGCTGCAGCGGTTCGATCACGCCTTCCCCGCGTACCACGCGCTTGTACTCGGCCCGCGAGACCGATACGTAGCGCTCGTTCCCGCCGATCTCGACCTGTGGTCCGTCGCGGACCGCGCGGCCCTGCTCATCCACCCGGACGGTCATGGTCGCCTTGCTTCCGCTGTGGCAGATCGTCTTGATTTCGCTGATCTCGTCGGCCCAGGCCAGCAGGTACTGGCTGCCCTCGAACAGCTCGCCGCGGAAGTCGGTCCGCAGGCCGTAGCACAGCACCGGGATGTCCAGCGCATCGACCACTTCGCTGAGCTGCCACACCTGGCTGCGGGACAGGAACTGTGCCTCGTCCACCAGCACGCAGTGCAGTGGGCCGCTGCCGGCCACGTCCCGCCCGACCAGCGCCTGCAGGTCGTCGCCCGGGCCAAACCCGGTGGCCTCCGCGCTCAGTCCGATGCGCGAGGCCACCGTGCCACTGCCTGCACGGTCATCCAGGCGTGGCGCCAGGATGGCCACCCGCATGCCGCGTTCCCGATAGTTGTGGGCGGACTGGAGCAGGGTGGTGGTCTTCCCGGCATTCATTGCCGAGTAGTAGAAATAGAGCTTGGCCATCGCGCCATTTTACGGCGCGTCGTCCTCCCCGTTGGCCGGTCGCAGGCTCTCCAGCTCGCCCACGTCGACGGTGCCGGTGCGTGGCTCCTTCCACACCTGATCGTGCCAGGCTTGGTATTGCTCCGGATCCCAGTACACCGGGTCGTAGAACTTCGTCCCGTCGATGCTGAGCGTGGTGCCGTTCGGTCCTGGCACCTCGATGCGCAGGGGGCCGACCGGATGCCCGGTACGACTGCCGGTGATCTGGCGCCTGGCGCGCCGCAGCTCGGCATCGATCCGCGGCCGGGCGGCCTCGTCGCCGTAGCGCTCGTAGACCGTCGCGCCTTCATCCAGGGCGTGCTCGCGCTCCGCCGCGTCCATCCGCGCCCAGTAACGTTCACGCTGGACCACGAAGCCGCGGTAGCCGCGTTCCGCCGCCAGGTCCATCCAGGCATAGCCGAGTGCGGGGTCACGGGCGGTGCCCTGACCGGTCCACAACATCTCGGCGACCATGCCCTGCGAGGGCTTGTCGGCGTAGTAGGAGGCGCGCCGGAAATACTCGAAGGCCTGCGTGTATTCGCCATCGCGATAGGCTTGGACACCCAGCAGCCGGTACCGAAGGTCAGGGTGCGACGACAGGAACCCGGCACTCATCATGATGGGATCTTCGGTGGGGTCCGCCGGCAATGGCGGGCGTTCGTCCGCAGTCGTCGCTCCGGCCGCCGCCATCAGTACCCCCGCCACTACCAGCTGCTTGAACATCCCTCTCCCCTTCCTGCGGTCCCGCCGGGAAGATACAGGTCTTGCCCGTGCAGCCGCGATAGACTGGGCGGCTTGCCACCAGGCCGCTGTGCGGCGGCCGGGGCGCTCCACTGCAGTTCCCATGCACGGTCTCAATCCCCAGCAACGCGAAGCCGTCCTGCATACCGACGGCCCCCTGCTCGTGCTCGCCGGCGCGGGCAGTGGCAAGACCCGGGTGATCGTGGAGAAGATCGCCCACCTGATCGGGTCCGGCCGCATGCCGGCCAAGCGCATCGCCGCAATCACCTTCACCAACAAGTCGGCAAAGGAGATGCGTGAGCGCGTGGCGAAGCGCATCCGTGGCGACGCCGCGGACGGCCTGACGGTCTGCACGTTCCATGCGCTGGGACTGAAGTTCCTGCAGATCGAGCACGCGAAGCTCGGCTTGCGCCGCGGCTTCTCGATCTTCGATGCGGACGATTCGGCCGCGCAGATCAAGGACCTGGTCGGCAGCGGCGCCAAGCCGGATGCGGTGGATGACGTGCGCAACCTCATTTCGCGGGCGAAGAACGCCGGCTTGTCGCCCGAGCAGGCGATGGCGGAGGCGCGCAGCCCACGCGAGGTCGACGCCGCGTCGGTGTATGCGCTCTACCAGGCACGCCTTGGCAGTTTCAACGCGGTCGATTTCGACGACCTGATCCGCTTGCCGGTGCAGCTGCTGGAGTCCGATCCGGAGTGTGCGCTGGCGTGGCGCGAGCGCATCGGCTACCTGCTGGTGGACGAGTGCCAGGACACCAACGACGCCCAGTACCGCCTGCTGAAGGCGATCGCCGGGCCGCGCGGCCTGTTTACCTGCGTGGGCGACGATGACCAGTCGATCTATGCCTGGCGCGGCGCCAACCCGGACAACCTGCTCGCGCTTGGCCGTGACTACCCGTCGCTGCGGGTGGTGAAGCTGGAGCAGAACTACCGCTGCTCGAACCGCGTGCTGCGCACCGCCAACGCGCTGATCGCCAACAACCCGCACGAGCATCCGAAGACCCTGTGGTCCGACCAGGCCGATGGCGAACGCATCCGCGTCTGGGAGTGCCGGGACGCCGCGCACGAGGCGGAGAAGGTGGCCGCGGAGATCGAGTTCATCGCCACCGCCCGCCAGGCCCCGTGGAGTGATTTCTGCATCCTGTTCCGCGGCAACTTCCAGTCACGCGCGCTGGAGAAGGCACTGCAGCTGTTGCGCATCCCCTATCACCTGACCGGTGGCACTGCCTTCCTCGACCGGGGCGAGGTCAAGGACGCGCTTGCGTGGCTCCGGCTGGTGGCCAATCCGGACGATGACGCCGCCTTCCTGCGCGCGGTGACCAGTCCCAAGCGCGAGGTCGGTGCGACCACGCTGGCCAGGCTGGCGGAACTGGCGCGCAATGCCAACATGCCGATGGCGCGCGCGATCGAATCCGTGGGCGCACTCAAGCAGCTGCCTCCGCGCGCCGCCAACTCGCTCGACGCCTTCGCCGGCATCCTGCGGGGACTGCGTACCGATGCGCAGCGCCTGCCGCCCTCGGAACTGGTCCGGGAGCTGGCGCACCGCTCCGGGTTGCTGCAGTCGATACGGGCGCAGTGCCGGGACGAGGCGGGCTTCCAGCGCCGCAAGCAGAACCTGGAGGAGCTGGCCGACTGGTTCGACGGGGGCAAGGGCGCCGGCCCGGGCGAACTCGCCGCGCAGCTGGCGTTGCTGTCGCACGCGGACAAGGGCGAGGCCGGCAACCAGGTCCGCTTGATGAGCCTGCATGCGGCCAAGGGCCTGGAGTTCCGCTACGTGTTCATCGTCGGCGTCGAGGACGGCACCCTGCCGCACGAGGCCAGCATCGAGGAAGGCCGCCTCGACGAGGAGCGCCGGCTGCTGTATGTCGGCATCACCCGGGCCAAGGAGCGGCTGTGGCTGTCGTACTCGGTACGGGCGCAGAAGTGGGGCGAAGTGCTGCGCCTCAAGCCCAGCCGGTTCTTCGACGAACTGCCGGCCGCCGAGATCCAGCGCGATGGCGCGGATCCCGCAGCCGATGCCGAGCGCAAGAAGGAGCGCGCGAGCGCCGGGCTGGCGGCGATCAAGGCGCTGCTGGACGGCTGATCTGCGTTCTCGCGGGACTCACCGCGCTGAATTCCCCGTAAATGTCTGGAGCCCGGGCCACCAGCGCCCGCGGGCGAGGGATTCTTTGCGCAAAGAGGGCCCAATGACGCGATGCGTCAGGTCGTGATCGTGGTCACGAATTGTGTCCCCGCACCCGAAATTCCTCCGGTTTTTCAGTCACTTATCTCGCGTGTTGGGTCATGTAATGACGCGCTGCGTCACGGCCTGTTGCACATTGCGTCAGCTTCTGTGCTATCGCTTGCCTGGCATGGCCGCAGCTGAACCGCGGCTGCATGAGATCCCGGTTTCGTCCGGTATGTGATGCCTGTCACGTTCGGACGGACTGCGCACCCAATCCAGGAAGCACAGGGGAGACCAACGCATGACCGTGTCGAAGCAGAAGCCGCAGTCCCGCCGCAATGCGAGCAAGGCCGTACCGCATCGCGCCCCGCTGTATCTCGCCCTCGCCGCCGCCCTGAGCATGCTCAGCGTCCCGGCACTCGCCGCCGACGAATGCGAGGTCGGGGACACCGCCCTGGCCTGCGGCAACGGTGCTGTTGCGACCGGGGTCAACGCCACCGCCGTGGGCGCCTTCAGCAGTGCCCAGGGCAGCCGTGCTTCGGCGTTCGGCGCCAGCTCACAGGCCCGCGGGAACGACGCGACCGCGGTGGGGGCCAGTGCCACCGCCATCGGTGTCGATACCACCGCAATCGGCGTGGGCGCGGCAGCTGTCAGCCGGAACGCCGTCGCGCTGGGCGCCGATTCGATCGCGGACCGGGAGAACACCGTTTCGGTCGGATCGGAAGGCAGGGAGCGCCAGGTCACCAACGTGGCCGCCGGTACCGAGGCCACCGACGCGGTGAACCTCGCTCAGCTTGAGGAGGTCGCCGACGTGGCCGAGGAGACCGCCCAGTACTTCCAGGCCAACGGCGCCGGCTCGGCCAGCGCGAGCGGAACCAACGCAGTGGCGGCCGGCCAGGGCGCGGACGCCGGTGGCACCGGCAGCGTCGCGGTGGGCTCCAACAGCAGTGCCGCCGGTTACTCCTCGGCGGCGATGGGCATGTCGGCTTCGGCTGACGGCGGGTATGCCACCGCCGTGGGTGGCTTCGCCAACGCGAGTGCCTTCAACGCGACGGCGGTAGGCAACTTTGCCGACGCGAGCGGCGCGAGCAGCACCGCGCTGGGTGGCGACGCCCGGGCGTCCGGCAGCGAGAGCGTGGCGGTCGGCAGTGGTGCGGTCGCCACCGGCACCAACAGCGTCGCGCTGGGCTCCGACACGGTGGCGACCCGCGACGACAGCGTGGCGGTCGGCAACCGCCAGATCACCGACGTGGCGGCCGGCACCGAGGACACCGATGCGGTGAACCTGGCCCAGCTCAACGAGGTGGCGGAGGTCGCGGAGAACACCGACCGCCACTTCAAGGCAAGCGGCGAGGACGAGGCCGTGGTGGACGGCGACGAGGCCGTCGCCGCGGGTTCCGGGGCCTACGCCACCGACTACGGCAGCGCCTTCGGCTCCGACGCCGCCGCCTATGGCTTCGGGTCGTCTGCGTTCGGCAGTGGCGCGATGGCCTTCGGCATCTACTCCAACGCGTCCGGCTACGGATCGGTAGCCGACGGTGACTCGAGCACCGCCGTTGGCGGCTGGCTCTACTACGAGGATCCAGTCACCGGCGAGCCGGTGCTCGACCAGTACACGCAGGCCGGCGAAGTCGGTGCGTCCGCGTTCGGCGCGGGTGCACAGGCCTGGGGCGCGTTCAGCCTCGCCAGCGGCGCCGCCGCGATGGCCAACGGCCTGCAGTCGACCGCGGTCGGCTACAGCAGCACGGTCGACAGCGACTACGCCACTGCGGTGGGAGCCTTCAGCTCGGTGACCGGCAATTTCGGCACTGCAGTGGGCTACGGCAGCGATGCGAGTGGCAACTACGGCCTGGCAGTGGGTGGGATCGCCGACTATGGCGACCTGCTGATCGGGTTCCCGGGCCTGATCCTGCAAGCCACCGAGGCGTCGGGCGTCGCGTCCACCGCGCTGGGCAACGGGGCGGTGGCGTCCGGACTCGGCGCAACCGCGACCGGCACCCTGGCCGATGCGACCGGCGTGCAGTCGACCTCGCTGGGCGCGTTGGCCTCGGCGGCCGCTGCCGGCGCAAGCGCCCTGGGAAGCGGCAGCTACGCCGCGGCCACGGATTCAACCGCAGTGGGCTTCCTCGCCTATGCGGACGCTTCGAACAGCGTGGCGCTCGGCGCCGACTCCTATACGAACCGCGCCAATACCGTTTCGGTCGGCGACGCCGGCAGCGAGCGGCAGATCATCAATGTCGCCGCGGGCACGGAAGGCACCGACGCGGTGAACCTGGCGCAGCTGGAAGAGGCGACCGAGCACACCGGCTACTTCAAGGCGACCGGCGACAGCGAAGCCTTCGTCGACGGCGAGGACGCCACGGCCGCCGGCTCGGATGCCTATGCCGGCGCCGACTACGCCACGGCGGTCGGTTCCGGAAGCAATGCGCTCGCGACCGGCGCCTCCGCCTTCGGCAGTGGGGCCTTCGCCGGCGGCGAGTTCGCCACCGCGAACGGCTATGGCGCGACGGCGGCCGGGAACAACTCGGTTGCCAGCGGCAGCAACGCGACGGCAGCGGGCGACTCCAGCGTCGCCGTGGGCGGCGAGCTCTACATCGTCGATGAGCTCACCGGCGAAGTTATCCTCGAAGGGGGGCCGACCCAGGCCAACGAGATGGGCGCGGTTGCGCTCGGCTCCGGTGCACAGGGCAACGGCGCCTTCAGCCTCGCCAACGGCACCGCGGCGATCGCCGACGGTACCCAGGCGTCGGCGGTCGGCTACAGCAGCTACGCCGGTGCGGACGGAGCCTCCTCGTTCGGCAGCTTCTCCGAGTCGAACGGCTTCCTGTCCTCGGCGCTCGGCTACGGCGCCGTCGCGACGGGTGACTACGATACGGCGGTGGGCGCGGCGGCCACCGCCAGCGGCGGCGGCAGCACGGCGGTGGGTGAGTACTCGCAGGCCACCGGTGCGGAGAGCACCGCGGTCGGCGGCACCACCTTCTTCGGCCTGATCAGC
>Ga0079224_100002847_pt1 | contig 21400 bp, 22 predicted proteins | sample Stecom2015_FD_80414 | JGI IMG/M metagenome (GOLD analysis project Ga0079224, IMG submission 80414) | Agricultural soil microbial communities from Utah to study Nitrogen management - Steer compost 2015 | ecosystem: Environmental > Terrestrial > Soil > Agricultural land | place: USA: Utah...
ACCTCCTCGGCGATCCGGCTCTCCTTGGAGCCGGCGACCAGGTGGTCGACCAGCACGCCGACGCGTCGCTCGGGGCCGGGGCCGAAGTCGGCGAGGTGGGCGGGCAGGTCATCGACGCCGGCGAGGTATTCCACGACCACGCCCTCGATCCGCAGATCGTCGCCCCAGACCTTCTCGACCAACTCGGCGTCGTGGCGGCCCTCGACGAAGATCCGGCTCGCCCGGGCGACCCGGGCGCGGGCGCCGGCGACGGCGACCGAGCCGGAGGCCGTCCGCGTCGGGGCGGCCGGACCCCGCCGGGTCGGCGGGACGAGGATCACCGGTGCGCCCTCGAGCAGGAAGCCGGGGCCGAGCGGGAACGTGCGGCGCTTGCCGCGGCGGTCCTCGAGGATCACCGTGCCGAGGTCGCGCTCGACGGCGACGACCTCACCGCACCAGTCGGTGGTGACCTCCTCCACGACCATGCCGAGCTGCGCCTCGGTCTCGACCGCCCGGCCGCGCTTCGGCGCGCGCCAGTCGGTGGCGAGGACGTCGGTGCCGTAACGGTCGTGGAACGTCATGTCCCGCACCGTAGGAGCGGGCACCGACAGGACGGCACAGGCACGCCGCGCGGCGGGTGTGATGTGGGTCAGCGATATATCGTCGACCTATCGCCGACCGATCGGCGAGCGCGACCTGGAGGTGGACCATGACCGGACCAGACCGACCGAAGGACCCGTGGGCAGCGGCGACCGACGCCCTGGGGGCGGCGTTCGGCGGCCGCGGCCCCGCGGCCGGCGGCACCCCGCCGTGGGTGCGCGACCTCGTACGCGGCCTCGGCGGCCCCGGTGCCGGAGCCGGGTTCGGCCCGCGTCCCCGCGCGCGGCGCGGCGACGTCCGGGCAGCGATCCTCGACGTGCTCGCGACCGAGCCGATGAACGGCTACCAGCTCATCGGGCAGATCGCCGAACGCACCGGCGGGGCCTGGCGGCCGAGCCCTGGCTCGGTCTACCCGACGGTGCAGGCGCTGGAGGACGAGGGACTCGTCGCCGGCGAGCAGGTCGGTGGCCGCCGGCTGTTGACGCTGACCGACGCGGGGCGGGAGTACGTCGAGACCCACCCCGAGGAGCTCGCCCGCACGTGGGAGGCCTTCGCCGCGTCCGAGGACGACGCCCCGCGCGCCGACGACGGCCCCGACCTCGGCCCGGTGATCGCCCAGGTCCTCGGCGCGGTCGGCCAGGTGGTGCTCAGCGGCACCCGGCAGCAGCGGGCCGAGGCGACCGAGATCCTCGCCGAGACCCGCCGCCGGCTCTACGGCCTGCTCGCCGACGACGACTGAGCCGACCCCCCGGATCCCCGGCTCCGCCGGTCAGGCGAGCGGCAGCCGACGCGCGCCGCGGGGCAGGTGGGCGTACCCGCGGCGTACCGCGTGCTCGAGCGCCTCGACCGGGAACGGCCAGGTGCTGGCCCCCAACGCGTCGGCGGGGGAGACCCCGCGGCCAGCGAGGTCGCTGATGGTCGTCGCGACCACCCCGACCGCGGCCCGCTGCTCCTCCACGAAGGCGCGATCGACCGGGGTCCCGTGGCCCGGAACGACCACCGCGTCCTCGGCCACCATCCCGACCACGAGGTCGAGGGCGGTGTGCCAGGTCAGCGGGAAGGAGTCCTCGCCGTAGGACGGGGGCGCCGACTGCTCGACGAGGTCGCCGGCGTAGACGACCCCCACGTCGGGCACGTGCACGACCACGTCGCCGTCGGTGTGCGCGGGCCCGGGGTGGACGACCTCGACGCGGCGATCGCCCAGGTCGAGCACGCGGGCCGAGGAGAGGGTGTCGGTCGCGGGTCGCACGCGGGCCGAGCGCAGGGCGTCGAGGTGCGGGCTGTCGGCGTACGGCGACCCCGGCTCGCCCGCCGCGCGGCGGAACCCCTCGACGTGGGCGGGGGTCGCGGCGGCGGCGTGCTCGTGGGCGATCAGCGCGGCGTCGGGCCACCGGTCGGCGAAGACCGCGTTGCCGAGGACGTGGTCCCAGTGCACGTGGGTGTTGACCACCGCCACGACCGGACCGAGACCGTGCGCCCCGATCGCGTCGGCGAGGGCCGACGCGTGTGCCTCGGTGGGGCCGGTGTCGACGACGACGGTGCCGTCGCGACCCGCGATCACGCCGAGGGTGAGGTCGACGAAGCCGGTGCGCCACGCCCAACACCCGGGGCGCAACTCGACCAGGCCGCCGTCGGGCGGCAGGGTGGGCGCGGACGGGGCGGGGTGCGAGCTCATCGACGGCAGGGTACCGACCCGTCGACCCAGTAGGATTGGCACTCGGCTCAGACGAGTGCCAGAGTGCGGGCGGGCAGCCGCCGCACCGACGAGCGAGGAAGGAGCGTGGCGATGGTCGAGGAGCGCCGATTGGCCGTGCTGCGCGCGATCGTCGAGGACTACGTCTCCACGCAGGAGCCGGTCGGGTCCAAGGCCCTGGTCGACCGACACCAGCTCGGGGTCTCGCCGGCGACGGTCCGCAACGACATGGCCGCCCTGGAGGAGGAGGGGCTCATCGCCCAGCCCCACACCAGCGCCGGCCGGGTTCCCACCGACAAGGGCTACCGGCTCTTCGTCGACAGGCTCAGCACCGTCAAGCCGCTGTCGGCCGCCGAGCGGCGGGCGATCACCTCCCTGCTCGAGGGGGCGGTCGACCTCGATGACGTGGTGCAGCGCAGCGTTCGGCTGCTGGCCCAGCTCACCCGGCAGATCGCGGTCGTGCAGTACCCCATCCTCGCCCGCTCCACGGTGCGCCACGTCGAACTCGTGCCGCTCACCCCCACCCGGCTGCTCAGCGTGCTGATCCTCAGCACCGGGCGGGTGGAGCAGCGGATGATCGAGCTCCCCGAGGATCTCGCCGAGGATGACCTGTCGCGGCTGCGCACCGACGTCAACCGGGCCGTGGTCGGCGAGCGCATCGCCGACGCCGCCGACCGGCTCGGCCAGATCACCCAGGAGAGCGCGAGCGCCCGCCTGGCGGCCACCTCGGTGGTCGTCGCCTCCCTCATCGAGGCGATGAGCGACCACCGCTCCGACGAGCGCGTCGTGGTCGGGGGCGCGGCCAACCTGGCCCGGTTCGGCGAGGGCTACGAGGCCACCATCCGGCCGATGCTCGAGGCGCTGGAGGAGCACGTGGTGCTGCTGCGGCTGCTCGGCGAGGCGACCTCCTCCTCGACGGTGACCGTTCGCATCGGTCGGGAGGGACTGGTGCAGGAGCTGTCCGGCACCTCCGTTGTGGCCACCGGCTACGGCCCCGGCGACGAGGCGCTGGCCACGCTCGGCATCGTCGGACCCACCCGCATGGACTACCCCGGGTCGATGGCAGCGGTCCGCGCTGTCGCACGCTACGTGTCCCGGATCCTCGAGGAGTGAGATGAGTCAGGACCTGTACGACGTGCTCGGGGTGTCCCGCGACGCCGATGCCGATGACATCAAGAAGGCCTATCGGCGGCTGGCCCGGAAGCTCCACCCCGACGTCAACCCGGACCCCGAGACCCAGGAGCGGTTCAAGGAGGTCTCCCGGGCCTACGAGGTGCTCTCCGATCCGGAGAAGCGCCGCCACTACGACATGGGCGGCGACCCGTTCGGCGGTGCGGCCGGCTTCGGCGGCGCGGGCCAGGGGTTCTCGTTCACCGACATCATGGACGCCTTCTTCGGTCAGTCGACCGGGCAGGCGCAGGGCCGTGGTCCCCGTCCGCGGGTGCGGCGCGGTCAGGACGCCCTGATCCGGCTCGAGGTCGAGCTGGCCGAGGCCGCCTTCGGCGTGACCCGCGAGCTGAAGGTCGACACCGCGGTGCGCTGCGGGACCTGCTCCGGCGAGGGCACCGCGCCGGGCACGAAGCCGGTGACCTGCGAGACCTGCCGCGGGCGGGGCGAGGTGCACCAGGTGCAGCGGTCCTTCCTCGGCGAGATCCGGACGATGCGTCCGTGCGCGGCGTGCCGCGGCTTCGGCACGATCATCCCCGAGCCGTGCCGCGAGTGCTCCGGCGACGGCCGGGTCCGCTCCCGCCGTACGCTCACCGTCAAGATCCCGCCCGGCGTCGACACCGGCACCCGGGTGCAGCTGACCGGCCAGGGCGAGGTCGGTCCGGGCGGCGGCCCCGCCGGCGACCTCTACGTCGAGATGCACGTCGCCGACCACCCGACCTTCACCCGTCAGGGCACCGACCTGCTCGCCACCGTGACGGTGCCGATGACCGCGGCGGCGTTGGGCACCACGCTGCAACTGCCGACCCTGGAGGCCGACCTGGTCGAGTCCGGCGCGGTCAGCGACGTCGAGACCGTGGTGCCGCTGGAGATCGAGCCCGGCACCCAGTCCGGCACCGAGACCGTGCTCCCGGGCCGCGGCGTGCCCAGCCTGCGCGGCACCGGCCGCGGCGACCTGGTCGTGCGGGTGCTGGTGGAGACGCCCACCCGCCTCGACGCCCGCCAGGAGGAGCTGCTGCGCGAGCTGGCGACGCTGCGCGAGGAGACCCACCCCGACGGTCAGGTCCACGCCTCCCACAAGAGCGTGTTCGGTCGGCTCCGCGACGCCTTCAAGTGACCCTCCCGGTCTACCGGCACCCCGACCTGGCCGCCGTCCGCGTCGACCGCGAGGTCGTGGTCGAGGGCGAGGAGGCCCACCACGCGGTGGTGGTCCGGCGCACCCGCATCGGCGAGCGGATCGTGCTCGCCGACGGCCGGGGCACCGCCGCGGTCTGCACCGTCACCGCCGCGACCAAGGGACGGCTCGCCGCGCGGGTCGAGGAGTGCACGACCGACCCCGAGCCGCTGCCGCGGGTCACCGCCGTGCAGGCGGTGCCGAAGGGTGAGCGCGGCGAGCTCGCGGTGAGCATGCTGACCGAGGTCGGCGCCGCACTGGTCGTGCCGTGGGCCGCGGAGCGCTGCGTCGCCACCTGGCGGGGAGAGCGGGCGGCGAAGGGCCGGTCGAAGTGAGAGGCGACCGCGCGGGAGTCGGCCAAGCAGGCCCGCCGCGCCTGGTTCCCCGAGGTGGCGCCCCTCGCGACGACCGCCGGGGTCGCGGATCTCGTCGGCAACGCCGACCTCGCGATCGTGCTGCACGAGGCGCCCGGCGGCACGGCGATGGCGGACCTCGATCTCGACGACGTCCGCGACCTGGTCGTCGTCATCGGCCCCGAGGGCGGGATCACCGACGCCGAGCTCGCCCGGCTGACGGCCGCCGGCGCCCGTACGGTCCGGCTCGGCGCGGAGGTGCTGCGGACCTCGACCGCCGGGGTCGCCGCCGTGGCCGCGCTCCTCAGCCGGACGCCCCGGTGGGGCCTCAGCCGACCGTGATCGGGATCTCCAGGCGCGGCGAGGCACCGCCCTCGCCGTCGGAGACGTCCTCCTCGAAGACCACCAGGGTGTAGTCGCCCGGCTCGGCCTCCACGGTGAAGGCGTACGGCGCCATCTCGTAGGCGGACTCGGCAGTCGTGAACCCCTCGTCCACCACGTCGGTGCCCGCGCGCAGCTCCCAGCGCACGTTGGCCTCGAAGACCTCCGCCTCGCCGCTGACCTCGAACGGCGAGGTGACCGCACCGTCGCTGGGGATGCTGGTGACGGTGATGCGGCCGCTGGCGTCGGCGTACGTCGTCGGCGAGGCCGACGGGGCGGTCGGCTCCTCGGTGGGGCTCTCGCTGGGCTCCGGCTCGCCGGAGTCGGTCGGGGTGGCCGAGGTCTCGGGTTCGGTGACGGTGCCGGTCGTGTCGTCCCCGCAGGCGGTGAGCGCGAGGCCGAGCGCCAGCGCGCCGGCGGCGAGGGCCGTCGTACGGCGGGGGCGGAGCGGGGAGGCGGTCATGGCACGGTCACTTCCTTGGTGTCGACGAGATCGCCGGCCACGCCGGTGCCGGGGCCCGCACCGCGCGGTGCCCGTCCGCGCGTGACGGTGACGGTGTAGGTCCCGGACGGCAGGCCGTCCACGGTGAACGAGTATGTCGCGCCGACCGCCTCGGCACTGACAGCGGCGCGCCCGGAGTCCACGATCGTGCCGCGCCCGTCGGTGACCTGCCAGGCGACGAAGGGCAACGGCCGGTTGGTCACCCCGCTCACGGTGATCGTGCGCTGGCGGCTGCCGTCGGCGGGTTCGACGATCCATACCGGCGCGAGCGCCGAGCGCATCGGCTCGCGCACCACCGGCACCTCGACCGGCACCCCGAGCACCGTCGTCCGGCCCTCCTCCGCGGCCGCCGCTCCCTCGACGCGGACCTCGACCGGGTGGCGCTCGGCGTCACCCGCGGCGGCCTGCACCGTGTAGATCAGCTGCTGCACCGCGAGCTCGGCCTCCCGGGGGCTCAACCACCCGGGACGCTCGACCAGGTCGACCTCGTCGTTGGCGACGACGACCTCCCACCGGTCGGCGTCGTAGCCGACACCGGCCCGGGTGCCCTCGGGCCAGGGTGAGCGGTAGTCGGGGTCGGACGGCGCGAGCGTCAGCATCGCGTCGACCGCGAGCGCGGGCAGGTCGAGACTCCCGTGGGCGTCGACGAAGGGGAACTCGCGGAACAGCCGCGGCTCGGCGTCGCCGCCGACGTAGTACACCGGGACGTTGGTCCGGTCGGTCATCAGCAACGACGGGCCCTCGCTCGGGGCGGGGCTCGCCGCCGGCGGGGGGTCGGCCGGCGGGCCGGACCGGGGGAGCCACAGCCCCACCCCCACCGCGACGACCGCGGCCGTGGCAGCGGCGACGAGCAGCAGCGGCCACGTCGTACGCCGGCGACCGTCGTGCGCGGCGCGCAGCACCTCCTCGAGGCGGGGCGTCGGCTCGACGTCGGCGACGGCGTCGTGCAGCAGGTCGCGCAGCTCCGGGTCGTCGGCGTCGCCGAGCGGCACGGGCGAGGGGGAGCGGGTCATCGGCGCTCCACCTCCTCGGCGAGCAGCTCGCGCAGGCGGGCGGACCCGCGGGAGGCGTGGCTCTTCACCGCGCCGCGGCTGATGTCGAGCGCGGACGCGATGTCGGCCTCGGACAGGTCGAGGTAGTAGCGCAGCACGAGCACCTCGCGCTGGCGGGTCGGCAGCTCCTGCAGCGCCTGCAGCACCGTGGCGCGGCGCTCGTCGACCAGGACGTCCTCGTCGGCGCCGGGGGCGTCGCGGACCACGGGCGGGACGTAGCGCTGCTCGACCCCACGGCGGCGCAGCGCGGACCGCGAGCGGTTGACGACCGTGCGCCGCAGGTAGGCGACCGCGTGGTCCGGCTCGCGGAGCCGACCCCAGTGCCGGTGGACGGCGACGAAGGAGTCCTGGACGACCTCCTCGGCCACCATCGGGTCGCGCAGGAGCAGGGTCGCCAGGCGCACCATCATCCGCTGGTGGGAGTGGTAGAGCTCGGTGATCTGTGCATCCGCGTCCAGGGACGGCGCCACCCCACCGACCCCCTTCCGCGTCCGCGCGGCCGGCCGGCCGGGGACTCCTGCGACGAGCAACTGGGTGGTCACGCTAGTCCCACGCTCGCGGGGCACAACCGGTTTACCTGTGCCGCCAACGCGTGGCCCCGTGGCCGCGCTCGTGTAGGAAGGACCCATGACTGACGCAGCGAGCGACTGCCTGTTCTGCAGGATCGTCGCCGGGGAGGTCCCGGCCGAGATCGTCCACACCGACGACCACACCGTCGCCTTCCGCGACATCGCCCCGCAGGCGCCGACGCACGTGCTGGTGATCCCGCGCGCGCACCACCGCGACGCCGCGGCGCTGTCGGCCAGCACCGACGGGGGCGTCGACGCGCTGGTGCGGGCCGCCGTGAAGGTCGCGGAGGCCGAGGGGCTCGGCGACGGCTACCGGCTGGTGCTCAACACCGGTCAGGACGGCGGACAGACCGTCTTCCACGTGCACCTGCACCTGCTCGGCGGGCGCGCGATGACGTGGCCGCCCGGCTGAGCCCGGGACCGCCGGCATCCCGGGTGACCCGACAGGGCGCCACGGCTAGCATGGACAGCCCATGAGCGAACATCCCCAGACCACCGTGGTCGTGCCCGCGAGCGTCGACATGGTCGCCCTCCTCGGCCCCACCGACGAACACCTTGCGGTCCTCGAGAAGGCCTTCGACGCCGAGATCCATGTCCGGGGCAACCAGATCACCCTGCGCGGCGAGGCCGGCGAGCTCGCCCTGGCCGAGCGCCTCCTCGACGAGCTGGTCACGATCATCCGCACGGGTCAGGGACTGACCAAGGAGACCGTCGAGCGCGCGCTCGGCATGCTGCGCGCGGAGACCGTCGAGCGGCCGGCCGACGTGCTGTCGATGAACATCCTGTCCAACCGCGGACGCACGATCCGGCCCAAGACGCTCAACCAGAAGAAGTACGTCGAGGCGATCGACGACCACACCATCGTGTTCGGCATCGGCCCGGCCGGCACCGGCAAGACCTACCTGGCCATGGCCAAGGCCGTCCAGGCGCTGCAGGCCAAGGACGTTAGCCGGATCATCCTCACCCGGCCCGCGGTCGAGGCGGGGGAGCGGCTGGGGTTCCTGCCCGGCACGCTGAGCGAGAAGATCGACCCCTACCTGCGGCCGCTCTACGACGCGCTGCACGACATGCTCGACCCCGAGACGATCCCGAAGCTGCTGACCGCCGGGACGATCGAGGTCGCGCCCCTGGCCTATATGCGGGGTCGCGCGCAGCCACTCGACGCCGATGTCCTCACTCCCGACGGATTCGTCTCGATGGGCACGCTCTCGGTCGGTGACCTCGTGACCGGTGCTGACGGGCGACCGACCGTCGTGCTCGGCGTCTACCCGCAGGGGGAGAAGGACGTCTACCGCGTCACGACCCAGGACGGCGCCTCGACCCTCGCCTGCGGCGAGCATCTGTGGACCGTCCGGACGGCCAGCGACAAGCGCCGCGGCAGGACCCGCACCCTCGAGACGCAGGAGATGATCGGCAACCTGCGCTCCTTCCACGCTCGGCGCTACGAGCTGCCGATGGTCCAGCCGGTGCAGTTCCCCGACGTCGAGGTCCCGTTGGACCCCTACGCGCTCGGACTGCTGCTGGGTGACGGGTGCCTGACGACCTCGACGACGCCCGCCTTCGCGACGGCGGACCCGGAGCTCGTCGTACGCCGCAAGGGTGGCCGCTTCGGCGGGCTCGGGCTGGCCAATCCGCTGACCACGATCCTGCGGGATCTGGACCTGGCAGGCACGACGTCGTCGACGAAGTTCATCCCCCCGGCTTACCTGCAGAACTCGGTGGACGTCCGCGTTGCACTGCTCCAGGGGTTGCTGGACACCGACGGGGGTCCCCTGCGGCAGTCCGGCCGGGCGTGCCGCGTCCAGTACTCGACGACCTCGCACCGCCTTCGTGACGATGTCGTCTGGCTCGTCCGCTCCCTCGGCGGCGTCGCCTGCACCCGCACCCGCTCGGCCGCCGGCCGCCCGCCCGGCCGCGCGAAGGGTCGGGAGGTGCCCTACCTCCATGACGCCCACGTCATCGACATCCGCCTGCCCGCTGACATCGCGCCGTTCCGCCTGCAGCGCAAGGCCGATGCCTATGCCGCGACGGGTGGCGGGCGGCCGATGCGGTTCATCGACTCGATCGAGTACGTCGGTCGCCGGGAGACGCAGTGCATCCAGGTGGCGGCCGCCGACTCGCTCTACGTGACCGATGACTTCCTGGTCACGCACAACACCCTCAACGACGCCTTCATCATCCTCGACGAGGCGCAGAACACCTCGCCAGAGCAGATGAAGATGTTCCTCACCCGGCTCGGGTTCGGCTCGAAGATCGTGGTCACCGGCGACACCACCCAGGTCGACCTCCCCGGCGGAGTGCAGAGCGGTCTGCGGGTGGTGGAGGAGATCCTCGACGGGGTCGAGGACGTGTCGTTCAACCGGCTCACCTCCGGCGACGTCGTCCGCCATCGGTTGGTCGGCCGGATCGTTGCGGCCTACGACGAGTTCGAGGCCGAGCGGCAGGCGCAGGAGAACGGCGCGGTCCCCCCGGGCCGGCGCCCGGCCCGACGACAGGAGCGGCGATGAGCATCGAGGTGCTCGACGAGTCCGGGCAGGCCGTCGACGCGACCGGTCTGGCGCGGCTGGCACGGTTCGTGATGGACCGGATGCGCGTGCACCCGCAGGCGGAGCTGTGCATCAAGGCCGTCGACGAGGCGACCATCGCCGAGCTCAACGAGCAGTGGATGGACAAGGAGGGCCCCACCGACGTGCTGGCCTTCCCGATGGACGAGCTGCGCCCCGGCCTGGTCAACGAGGAGCCCGAGGAGGGCGTGCTCGGCGACCTGGTGCTGTGCCCGGCCGTTGCCGCCAAACAGGCCGAGACGGCCGGCCATGCCGTGGCCGACGAGATCGATCTGCTGACCGTGCACGGCATCCTCCACCTCCTGGGCTACGACCATGCCGAGCCCGACGAGCACCGCGAGATGTTCGGCCTGCAGGCCCGGCTGCTCGCGGAGTGGCAGGGCGTACGGAGCGGAGAGGAGATCCGGTGAACGCCGGGGAGGTGGCGACACTCGTCGTCGCCGGTCTCCTGGTCGCACTGGCCGGGCTCACCTCGGCCGTGGAGGCCGCCCTCTCGTCGTTCTCCAAGGCACGCGCCGAGGAGATGGAGTCCGAGGGACGGGCCGGCGCCGGCCGGGTGCTGCGGGTGCTCGAGGACCCGCCCCGCTACCTCAACACCGCGCTGTTCCTGCGGATGTTCCTCGAGGTCACCGCGATCGTGCTCGTCGGTGTCGTGCTGCTCGACGTCGTCGGTCGGGTGCGGCACACCTCCGACGTCGCGGCCAGCGACCGGTGGTGGTCGATCGCGCTGACCGTCGTGGTGATGCTGCTGATCCTCTTCGTCCTCGTCGGGGTCGGCCCGCGGACGATCGGTCGCCAGCACTCCGAGCGCGTCGCGCTGCTGGCCGCGGGTCCGCTGCACGCGATCACGACGGTGCTCGGGCCGATCCCGCAGTTCCTCATCGTGATCGGCAACATGGTGACCCCCGGGCGCGGCTTCAGCGAGGGGCCGTTCGCCTCGGAGGCCGAGCTGCGCGAGCTGGTCGACCTCGCGGAGGCCAGCAGCCTGATCGAGTCCGGCGAGCGCAAGATGATCCACTCCGTCTTCGAGCTCGGCGACACGATCGTGCGCGAGGTCATGGTGCCGCGCACCGACGTGGTCTTCATCGAGCGCACCAAGACCCTGCGCCAGGCCATGTCGCTGGCGCTGCGCAGCGGCTACTCGCGCATCCCGGTGATCGGCGAGAACCTCGACGACATCGTCGGCTTCGCCTACCTCAAGGACATCACCAAGCGGGTCTTCGACAACCACGAGGCCGAGACCACCGAGAAGGTGGACTCCGTCATGCGCCCGGTGATGTACGTCCCCGACTCCAAGCCGGTCGACGACCTGCTGCGGGAGATGCAGTCACGCCGCCGGCACGTCGCGGTCGTGGTCGACGAGTACGGCGGCACCGCCGGGCTGGTCACCATCGAGGACGTCCTGGAGGAGATCGTCGGCGAGATCACCGACGAGTACGACGAGGCCGAGATCGGCGTGCAGAAGCTCGCCAGCGGCTCCATCCGGGTCAGCTCGCGCTTCCCGGTCGACGACCTCGAGGAGCTCTGCGGCATCGCCGTCGAGGACGACGACGTCGACACCGTGAGCGGGCTGATGGCCAAGTACCTCGGCCGGGTCCCGATCCCCGGCTCGGAGGTCGAGGTGCACGGCATGCGCTTCGAGGCCGAGGCGCCCACCGGACGCCGCAACCGGGTCGGCACGGTGCTGATCACCGTGCTGGACCCGGCGCTCGCCGACGAGGACGACGAGGAGAACGTGGAGACCCATGCCTGAGCTCACCGACGCCGAGGACCGGAAGCTGGTCGTCCTCGCCCGCTCCACCGGTGCTCGTGCCGGCGCGACCGGCGCGGCCGTGCGCGACCTCGAGGGCCGCACCTACGCCTCCGCGGCGGTGGCGCTGCCCTCGCTCGCGGTCAGTGCGATCGCCGGCTGCCTGGCCATGGCGATCTCGGCCGGCAGCCGCGGGCTCGAGGCGGTCGTGGTGGTGGGGGACGACGACATCGACGCGGCCGACCTGGCCGCGGTCCGGGAGTTCGCCGGCAGCGGGGTCCCGGTCCACCGCGTCGACCGACGCGGAGAGCTGCTGGGGACCACGGGGAGCTGACGCCATGCGGTCGGACGTACTGGTCGGCGCGACAGCGCACGAGGCGGGCGTGCGCCGCCTGCGGGAGTCCTTCGCCGCCGTCCCGGCCGGCGAGCCGGTGCGGCTCGCCAAACGGACCTCCAACCTGTTCCGGCCCCGCGGCCGGGTCACGACGCCGGGCCTCGACGTCAGCGGTCTCGACGGCGTCATCGCCATCGACCCGACCGCGCGCACGGCCGACGTCCAGGGCATGTGCACCTACGAGCGGCTGGTCGCCGCGACCCTGCCGTACGGCCTGATGCCGCTCGTGGTGCCCCAGTTGCGCACCATCACCCTGGGCGGGGCGGTCACCGGACTCGGCATCGAGAGCACCTCGTTCCGCAACGGGCTGCCCCATGAGTCGGTGCTCGAGATGGATGTGCTGGTCGGCTCCGGGGAGGTCGTGACGACCAGCCCGACACAGGAGCCGGACCTGTTCGCGGCCTTCCCGAACTCCTACGGCAGCCTCGGCTACGCCACCCGCCTGCGGATCGAGCTCGAGCCGGTGCCGGGGCACGTCGCGCTGCGGCACGTGCGCTTCACCGATCGCACCGCGCTCGCCGAGGCGATCGCGGCGATCAGCCTCGACCGTTCCTACGACGGCGGCCGGGTCGACGCCGTCGACGGCACCGTGTTCGCGCCCGACGAGGCCTACCTGACGCTGGCGACCTGGACCGACGAGCCGCCGGCCACGCCGACCAGCGACTACGCCGGCCAGCAGATCTACTACCGCTCGATCCGCGAGCGCCGCGACGACCTGCTGGCCACCGAGGACTACCTGTGGCGCTGGGACACCGACTGGTTCTGGTGCTCGGGTGCCTTCGGGGTGCAGCACCCCGTCGTCCGACGCCTCTGGCCCCGGCGGTGGCGCCGCAGCGACGTCTACCACCGGCTGGTGGGCTGGGACCGGCGGTTCGGGATCGTCGACCGGATCGACCGCGCGCGCGACCGTCCCGCCCGCGAGCGGGTCGTCCAGGACATCGAGGTCACCGTCGAGCGGCTCCCCGCGTTCCTCGACTGGTTCGACGAGCACGTCGGCATGACGCCGGTGTGGTTGTGCCCGCTGCGGTTGCGCGAGCCCGACGGCCCCGGCAGCGGCCGCACCTGGCCGGCGTACCCCCTCGAACCGGGGCAGACCTACGTCAATGTCGGCTTCTGGGGCACGGTGCCGGTCGGTGCGGGCGCGGCCGACGGGGTCGTCAACCGCGCCATCGAGGAGCAGGTGCACGCCCTGGGCGGACACAAGTCGCTCTACTCCGAGGCGTTCTACGACCCCGACACGTTCGCCGCGCTGTACGGCACCGCGGCCCTTGACGCCGTGCGGGCGACCTACGACCCTGACGAACGGTTCTCCACGCTCTACGAGAAGGCGGTGCGACGGCGATGACGCTGACCCCGGACCGGACCCGTGACACGACGACGCTGCGCATCGGCGACGCACTCGCCTCGCTGATGCCGCACGGGCTGCCCTTCCGCTTCACCGCCTACGACGGCAGCGAGACCGGCCCCGAGGACTGCCCGATCCGGCTGCACCTGGCCACCGAGCGCGGGTTGGCCTACCTGCTGACCGCACCCGGCGACCTGGGGATGGCGCGCGCGTACGTCGCCGGTGACCTGGAGCTGCACGGCGCCCACCCCGGGGACCCCTACCCGGCGATGGTGTTCCTGCTCAACAATCTCCGCTTCCGCCGTCCGCGCCCCGCCGAGGCGGTGCGGCTGCTGCGCGGACTCGGCATCTCGAACCTGCTGCCGCCCCCGCCTCCCCCGCAGGAGCACCTCCCGCGCTGGCGACGGACGGTCGAGGGCCTGCGGCACTCGCGCAGCCGCGACGCCGCGGTCATCCAGCACCACTACGACGTCTCCAACGCGTTCTACGAGATGGTCCTCGGGCCGTCGATGACCTACACCTGTGCGCTCTACCCGCACGAGGCGGCCACCCTGGAGGAGGCCCAGACCGCGAAGTACGACCTGGTGTGCCAGAAGCTCGGGTTGCGCCCCGGCCAGCGGCTGCTCGACGTCGGCTGCGGGTGGGGCGGCATGGTGCGCCACGCGGTACGGGAGTACGGCGTCCGCGCGATCGGGGTCACCCTGTCGGCGGCGCAGGCCTCCTGGGCGCAGGAGGCGATCGCCGCCGAGGGGCTCGAGGGCGCCGAGATCCGACACGCCGACTACCGCTCGGTCACCGAGTCCGGCTTCGACGCGGTGAGCTCGATCGGTCTCACCGAGCACATCGGCGTCCGCAACTACCCGGCCTACTTCGGATTCCTGCGCGAGCGGCTGCGCCCGGGCGGGCGGTTGCTCAACCACTGCATCACCCGGCCCACCAACCAGGCCACGGCGACCGGCGCCTTCATCGACCGCTACGTGTTCCCCGACGGCGAGCTGACCGGATCGGGGCGCATCGTCACCGAGGTCGAGGACGCCGGGCTCGAGGTGCGCCACCACGAGAACATCCGCGAGCACTACGCCCGCACCCTGGCCGGGTGGTGCCAGAACCTCGTCGACAACTGGGACGAGGCGGTCGCGGAGGTCGGGATCGGCACCGCGCGGGTGTGGGGGCTCTACATGGCCTCCTCACGGCTGGCCTTCGAGCGCAACGAGATCCAGCTCCACCACGTGCTCGCGGTGCGCACCGACGAGCGGGGCGGCGCCGACTTCCCGCTGCGGCCCGACTGGCGGGGCTGAGCCCGACCGGGGGTCATGCCCTAGCCTGGACCCCCGTGACCAGCCGAGCCGACGCCACCTCCTGGACCGCGGAGGTCCGCGCCCGGACCTCGTTGTCCGAGCACCTGCTGCGCCTCGAGCTCGGCGGCCCCGGTCTGGCGGGGTTCGCCTCCACCGGGATCCCCGACGAATGGGTGCCGCTGGTGGTGCCCGGGCAGTTCCAGAGCCGCTACTACACGGTCCGCTCCTGGGACGGCGAACGGCTCGTACTCGACGTCGTGGTCCACGACGAGGGGCTGGTGACCGGGTGGGCGACCGGCGACCCCGTGGGCGACGTGGTCGGCATCGGCCCCGCCAAGGGGTCGTTCGACCCGCCGCCGGACGCCGCCTGGCTGATGCTCGTGGGCGACCTGACCGCACTCCCGGCGATCGCGCGGATCCTCGAGACCCGCACCGACCTCCCCACCCGGGTCTGGGTGGAGACGCCCCCGGGCCACGAGCACCTGCTCCCCGCGACATCGGCCGAGGTCACCTGGACCTCGCCGCCCGGCCCCGCCGAGAGCGGGCTGGCCGCCGTGGTCGAGGGCATCGACTGGCCCGACGGCGAGGGCTACTTCTGGATGAGCGGGGAGTCCTCGCAGATGCGGGCGATCCGCAAGCACCTCATGCGCGAGCGGCGGCTGCCGAGCGCGGCGTACGACGTGATGGGCTACTGGCGCAAGCCCGGCGGCCGCCGGCGCCCGGTCGATCCGGGCCCGATCTACGCGGCCGGCAGGGCCGCAGGGGAGAGCGACGCGGAGATCTGGGCGCGGTACGACGCGGCCCAGGAGGCCGGCGACGAGGGGAGCGGGCAGTGAGCGAGCACCGGTCGGGTTTCGCCTGCTTCGTCGGGCGGCCCAACGTCGGCAAGTCCACGCTGACCAACGCCCTGGTCGGCACGAAGGTCGCGATCACCTCCTCCCGTCCGCAGACCACCCGGACGGTCGTGCGCGGGATCGTCCACCGCCCCGACGCGCAGCTGATCCTGGTCGACACCCCGGGCCTGCACCGGCCCCGGACGCTGCTGGGCGAGCGGCTCAACGACCTGGTGGTCACCACCTGGGCCGAGGTCGACGTCGTCGTGGTGTGCTTCCCGGCCGACGAGCGGATCGGGCCCGGGGACCGGTTCCTGGTCGGCGAGCTGGGCAAGGTGCGGCGCACGACCAAGGTCGCGGTCGTCACCAAGACCGACAAGGTCGACCCGGCCCGGCTCGGCGAACAGCTGCTCGCGGTGCAGGCGCTGGGGGAGGAGACCGGCACCGACTGGGCCGAGATCGTCCCGGTCTCGGCCGTCTCCGGCGAGCAGGTCTCGCTGCTGGCCGATCTGCTCGTGGCGCAGCTGCCGGAGGGCCCGCCGCTGTATCCCGACGGCGAGCTCACCGACACCCCCGAGGAGGCGATCGTCGCCGACCTCGTCCGCGAGGCGGCACTCGAGGGCGTGCGCGACGAGCTCCCGCACTCGATCGCGGTCGTGGTCGAGGAGATGGGGCTGCGGGAGGGCCGGCCCGACGACAAGCCGCTGCTCGACGTCCACGCCGTCGTCTTCGTCGAACGGGACTCCCAGAAGGGGATCATGATCGGCCACCGCGGCTCACGGCTGCGTGAGGTCGGTACGGCGGCGCGCAAGCAGATCGAGGCGATGCTCGGCACCCCCGTCTACCTCGACCTGCGGGTGAAGGTCGCCAAGGACTGGCAGCGCGACCCCAAGCAGCTGCGCCGGCTCGGGTTCTGAGCGGAGCTCAGCTCCGCCGCGGCACCCAGCAGTAGCCGTACCGCTGCCCGGCGTCCCACTGGTCGGCGGTGGGCCACTCCCAGCCGAACCGGACCCGGTCGGCCGGGACCGCCTCGCGCGCCGTACGCCGGCAGCGGTCCAGGCCCGCATCGCGCGCCGCGCGCTGCCCGGGGTAGGCGCCGCCGCGGCGGCCGGGCACCCGCAGCGTCGCGATGGCGCGCCAGCGGTGGGGCCGGGCGCAGACGACGCGCTCGAACCGGTCGGACCCCGGTGCCGCCGTCGCGCAGAGCGCGAACCGACGCCCGCGGGGACGGTCGAGGATGCCGCGCAGGGCCCGCGGTGCGGGCAGCGTTGCGAGCTCCTCGCGGGCCGCGACCGCCACGACGTCGCAGCGGATCCACTGCGCTCCGGCCGCCAGCTCCTCGGCGGTGGGGGTGAACCAGACCGCGGCGAACCGGCTCAACCGACGGGCTTCGCGGTCGCCACCGAGGAACCGGTCGGCCCGACGGTTGCACACCCGAGCCGGGTCCGCGGACTCCGCTGCGTCGGTCTGCACGACGTGGACGGTGAGCGCGGTGTGCGGGTCGCTGCAGTCGACGGGTGCGGCGGTCGCGGAGCTCGCCGTGGCCTGGGCGAAGGCGAGGTCGTAGCACCCCCCGGCCTCCGGCGGCGGGGGCGGAGTCGCGACGGTGGCAGTGGGGGAGGCGGTCGGGGAGCCCGCGTCGCCCCGCGGCGCGTCCGCGTCGTCCCCCGTGCAGCCGGTGAGCAGGAGCGCGAGCAGCGCGGCCGCAGCCACCCGCGGCGCGCGGGTCACGGCTCGACCCTCGCCCAGCAGATCGACCGGCGGTTGCCGACCTCCCACTCGGCGCGACCGAACCAGGTGAAGCCGAACTCGTAGCTGTCGGGGTAGTCGAGCCAGGCGCTGATCGAGGAGCGGCAGTAGTCGCGGGTGCGGACCTCGGCGAGCCGGTCGCCGGGGTAGGGGTCGTCGGCGCGGCCGAGCCGGATGGTCGTGGCGGCGCGCCAGTCGTGCGGCTGGGAGCACGGGATCCGCGGGCCGCCGGCGACCTGGGGACCTCGGACGCAGGCCATCCAGTCCGCCGGTTGGTCGTCGAGGATCTTGGTGAGGGTGGCGGGCAGCGGCCGGTAGGTGTCGGCGGTGTCGGTGCCCCCGACCACGTCGCAGCGGAACCAGCGCGCTCCCGCCTCCCAGGCCGGAGCCGAGGGGCGGAACCACACCCAGCTGAGCAGGGAGCGCATGCGCACGCTTTCATCGCCGCCGACGACCCGGGCGAACCGCCGGTCGCAGACGTCGTAGACGTGCTGACCGAGCCGGGGGTCGGTGTGGGCGGCGTCGGCGAGCGCGGCCGGGAACTCGTCGACGACGATGGTCCGGGCGGTGTGCTCCTCGTCGCAGTCGACGATCTCGGTGTCGTTGGACCCGGCCTGCGCGTCCTGCGGGGTGAGGACGCGACAGGCGTCGTCGGGCGGGGTCTCGATGACGACGGTCGGCTCCTCGGCCGGCTCGTCGGAGCTCGCGCCGTCGCAGGCGGCCAGGAGCAGCGCCAGCAGGAGGGGGAGGACCAGACGGCGCGACCGGCCGCGGGTGCGCGCCATGCCAGCCTCCTTCGCCGTCCTCGAGCCGGGTCACGCCCCGGGCCAGGGGTGCGGGATCGAGAGTACCGGGCACGCCGGGCCGCTCCGCGGTGTTGGATGGCGACCATGACCTTCGACGTCGTGGTGGTGGGGTCCGGCGGTGGTGCCCTGGTGGGCGCCCACCTGGCGCAGCGGGCGGGTCTGCGGACCGTCGTGGTGGAGCGGACCGCGTACGTCGGGGGCACCTCGGCGTACTCCGGCGGCGCGTGCTGGCTCCCGGGTACGCCGGTGCAGCAGGAGGCCGGTCTGCCGGACTCGACCGACTCCGCGCGGGTCTACCTCGACCACGTCCTGGGAGAGCTCGACGCGCCGCGGCGCCGGCGGGTGGAGGCCTTCCTCGCCGAGGCGCCCCGCCTGGTGGAGGCGCTCACCGCCGACGGCACGTTCGCCTTCGAGTGGACGCCGTTCCCGGAGTACTACGACGCCCCGGGGCGGGTGCCGGGGGGACGTTCGATCCAGCCGTCGGCCGTGCGGCGCGCCGACCTGCCGGCCGCGGTCGCCGCGCTCGTGCGCCCGCCGGTGGAGCGCGACCGTATGGGCCGGGAGGGGCGCTCGACGCTGTCGGGCGGCCAGGCCCTGATCGCCCGCGCACTGACCGGGTTCCTGCATGCGGGCGGCACCGTCCGCACCGAGCACCGCATGACCGATCTCGTCGTGGAGGACGGCCGGGTGGTCGGGGTCCTTGCCGAGACGCCGAGCGGCACCGTCGAACTGCGTGCGGAGCGCGGGGTGCTACTCGCCGCCGGCGGGTTCGAGGGCAACGCCGAGCTGCGCACGAGCCGGGGGGTGCCCGGGGACGCGGCGTGGACGATGGCACCGGCGGGCACCAACGCGGGCGAGCCGATCGAGGCCGGGGTGCGGGCGGGCGCCGCGACCGACCTGCTCGACCAGGGGTGGCTGTGCCCCGGCATGCTGCACCCCGACGGACGGGGATCGTTCGTGCTGGCCTTCCGCAGCGGGCTCATGGTCGACCGTGCCGGTCGCCGCTACGCCAACGAGAACCTGCCCTATGACCGGTTCGGCCGCGAGATGGCGAAGGCCGCGGAGCGGGTGCCGTCGTGGTTCGTCTTCGACGCGGGCGAGGGCGGCCGGATCCCGGCCATCGCCATGCCCGAGGGGGACCCGGCCGAGCATCTCGCCGCCGGCACCTGGCTGCGCGCCGACTCGATCGCGGAACTCGCGGAGGCCACCGGAGCCGCCGGGCTGGAGGAGACGGTGCAGCGGTTCAACGCGTACGCACAGGCCGGCCGGGACCCGGACTTCGGCCGCGGCGAGGACGAGTACGACACCTTCTTCGCCGGCGGCGGCGGGCCGGACGCGGTGGTGAAGCCGCTCGCCCAGGGACCGTTCTACGCGGCGCGGTTCGTGCTGTGCGACCTCGGGACCAAGGGCGGGCTGGTCACCGACGAGCGGGCGCGGGTGCTCCGGGCGGACGGCTCGGCGATCCCGGGTCTGTATGCCTCGTCCAACTCCGCCGCCTCGGTCATGGGGGAGACCTACCCCGGTCCGGGTGCACCCCTGGGCACCGCGATGGTCTTCGCGTCGCTCGCGGTGCAGGACCTGCTCGCGGCGGGTCAGCCCGACTCGGCCGTCAGCGCCGAGACGGTCGCTCCCAACTCGTAGGCGGCCCCGACGTCGGCGTCGGTCACGTCGCCGAGCACCTCCAGCGTCGGTGCCGCCTGCCGCCACGGCAGGGCGCCGGCGATCGAGAGCACCGAGCGCACCGCGCCGGTGGTGTCGTACCGCCCGTGCACGACCAGGCCGAAGGGACGCTTGGGTCCGCCCGCCCCGCCGCCCGCGTCGCCGCTCCCGTCGTCGGCCAACGCCCCGCCGGCGTGCAGGAAGACGGTGTCGAAGAAGTGCTTGAGCGCGCCGGACATGTAGCCGAAGTTGGCCGGCGTCACCAGCAGCACGCCGTCGGCGGTGCGCAGCTCGTCGGCCCCCGCTTCGCTCGCCGCCTCCAGCGCTCCGCGCACGGTCACCTCGACGCCCTCGATGGCGTCGTCCCGGGCGCCGGCCGCGACCGCCTCCGAGAGCCGGGTCACCCCGGAGGTCGGGGAGTGGTGGACGATCAGCAGACGGGCCATGGCGCGACCGTAGCGCGGCCGTGCGTTAGTCTGGGTCGCATCATGTGGCACGCAGGTCTCCTCCTTCGCTGCCGCAGCGAGGTCTGACTCAGCCGGACCCCCTCGCTGCGGAGAGTTCGCGATGCCGCCGGCGTCAGACGCCCACACCAGCGAGGACCCGAGATGACCACTCCCTTCACCGTTCCGTCCCAGCAGCCCAGCGGGATGCCGTTCGAGCGCTACACCGCCTTCGAGCCCGTCACCGTGCCCGACCGCACCTGGCCCGACCAGCGCATCACCCGTGCGCCGCGGTGGCTGTCCACCGACCTCCGCGACGGCAACCAGGCCCTGATCGACCCGATGAGCCCCGCGCGCAAGCTGACGATGTTCGAGCTGCTCGTGAAGATGGGCTACAAGGAGATCGAGGTCGGCTTCCCCTCGGCCAGCGAGACCGACTTCGCCTTCGTGCGCCAGCTCGTCGAGGAGGACCGCATCCCCGACGACGTACGGATCTCCGTGCTGACCCAGGCGCGTGAGGACCTGATCGAGCGCACCGTGCAGTCGCTGGTCGGCACCGACCGCGCCACCGTGCACCTCTACAACGCGACCGCGCCGCTGTTCCAGCGCGTCGTCTTCGGGGTGACCCCGGAGGAGTGCCTGGCGATCGCCGTGCGCGGCACCGAGCTGGTCGTGAAGTACGCCGAGGAGCTGCTGGGCGACTGCGAGTTCGGCTACCAGTACAGCCCGGAGATCTTCACCCAGTCCGACACCGACTTCGCGCTGGCGGTCTGCGAGGCGGTCTCCGACGTGTGGCAGCCCGAGGCCGGTCGCGAGATCATCCTCAACCTGCCGGCGACCGTGGAGATGTCCACCCCCAACACCTACGCCGACCAGATCGAGTACTTCGGTCGGGGCCTGACCCGCCGCGAGCACTCGGTGATCTCGCTGCACCCGCACAACGACCGCGGCACCGCCGTGGCCGCCACCGAGCTGGGCCTGATGGCCGGCGCCGACCGGGTCGAGGGCTGCCTGTTCGGGCACGGCGAGCGCACCGGCAACGTCTGCCTGGTCACGCTGGGGATGAACCTGTTCAGCCAGGGCATCGAC
>Ga0079224_100002848_pt1 | contig 21395 bp, 17 predicted proteins | sample Stecom2015_FD_80414 | JGI IMG/M metagenome (GOLD analysis project Ga0079224, IMG submission 80414) | Agricultural soil microbial communities from Utah to study Nitrogen management - Steer compost 2015 | ecosystem: Environmental > Terrestrial > Soil > Agricultural land | place: USA: Utah...
CTGTCTTTTAATTCCAGGATAATTTCTTTCTGTACCAATACCCGGTCAATCGTTTGTTGATTGTAATGGCGGATCGTGATCAGTTCCAGCTTTTTCTGACAGGATATATCATACCGCGTTCGTAGGTCGTCCAGCAGCGCGGATACATTATCCCCCGTATCGTCCACCGCGATGGAGAAACTGACAGCGCTGTTGTGCATCATGTTGACCTTAATATGATGGTGATGAAGTTTACTGAAAATATCACTGAGATTATCCTCCACGATGAACGAAAAATCTTTGGGAAGGATGGATATCAGTACCTGATTCACTTTGAAAATGAACGACGGTACAGGCAGGGACCCGTTGGAATGCCGGATCTGCGTACCCTTCCCATCCGTTTCAATAAACGATTTAACGTAGAGAGGGATGTTCCTGTTTTGCAGCGGTTTGATGGTTTTCGGGTGAATGACGGTAGCTCCGTAATAGGTAAGTTCAATGGCGTCCAGGTAGGAGAGTTCCGGAATCAGCTCCGTTTGGTCGAACCATTTGGGATCTGCATTCAGCACGCCGGGCACATCCTTCCAGATGGTCACGCTGTCCGCGCCGAGGCTCGCCGCAAAGATTGCCGCGGAATAATCCGACCCTTCACGGCCCAGGGTGGTGGTAAAATTTTCGGTGGTAGATCCGATGAACCCTTGGGTCACCACCCGCTGGCCCTGCAGCAATGCCCGCAACCCGTTCCGGATACGGACTTCCGTAGCGGCCCAGTCCACCCGACCTTCCCGATGGGTGTTGTCTGTCAGGATATAATCCCGGGCATCCACCCACTTGCTCGTTAGTCCGGCGTCATTCAGGTAATGGCATACGATGGTTGTGGAAACCAGCTCGCCCACTGCCACAATCTGGTCATACAGATAATCATACGGGTCAGCGGGGTCCTCCTCCAATATCCACTCAATCTCGACAAACCGGTTGGCCACTTCGTTATAAACAGGATGGCTGTTCGCCGGAAACAACCGTTTTACAATGTCGCTATGGTAACTCTTTGTCTGTTCCAGCAGTTCAGACGCATGGCCGGTTTGATGGAAATAGGCAGACGTGAGCTGCTCCAATAAATTGGTCGTCTTGCCCATGGCCGAAACAACGATGACCAGCTCCTCCTGCTGATGAGCGGAAACAATGCGTCCAAGATTGATAACCCCTTCTGCGTCTTTTACGGACGCCCCGCCGAACTTAAATACTTGCATAGATGCGATCGTGCTATTTACGGGACAGTTCTGCAACGATGTGTTTTGCCCGGTCGGAGAGTAACCGATCGATGTCATCGTAGGGAACACGCAACTCCGTCTGCCCGTCTACATAAGGTTTGATTTCGTAAATGTTATATAAAAAAAGGAGACTGTCTTTCCCGAAAGCAAAATTGTCAGGTAGGTGAAAGCGTCCCCCATCGAAGAAGTAGCGTTCTTCAAGTGATTGATCAACCGTTAGATTTTCCTGCTTTCGGAAATAGCGTTCACCGACGGCGGTGAGTTCATTCTGGAAATCCGGTGACACCACGTCAGCCAGGGTGAGCGGCGTGCCATCGGTGAGGTCGTAGTGCGCAAACACCTTTGCATAATTTCCATGGGCACCCCCCGTATAGGTGTAAACGTCCAGGGCGAGGCCCAGGTATCCGGCCGTGATGGCGTAGACCTTGGCGTGCGACTCAGACGTCCATATCCGCGGAAACGGGTCGGTAAGGAAAAAGTCGTCAAACTCCTTGACAAAGGTCTGCGCTGAGCCCGCTACCGTCGCCGTATCGCTTCCCAATAGTGTGGTTAACACAAACCGGTTGACAGCTGAGTCATTGAAAAGAGGGTAGGAGACCGAATAGAACGTTGTATCGGTCGTTTCGGTGGTTTTAACAACGTTTTGGCTATGCAACGTATAGTGCCGGTATTCGTAAGCCAGCGTATCCGCTGCCTCCGTCTGTGTCTGGTCGTTTCCCGTATTTTCCGGATTCAGTTGGCACCCGGATAGGGTGCAGGCTGTACCAATACAGGCCCAAAGTAAGTAGGAGGTCGCTTTCTTCATAAAAGTCAAAATCGAGTGTCTAACGAAACGTTTATCCACTGGCTGTCAAAAGTTGCGCCATACTTTTTGTAAAAATGGATGGCCGGTTTATTCCAGTCGAGCACCTGCCAGACCATGCCACTGTAGTTTCTTTCCCTGCACAGGCTTACGGTTTCGTCGAAGAGCTGTTTGCCTATGCCCCTCCCGCGCATGGACTCGGTGACGATGATGTCTTCCAGGTATAAGCGCCGGCCCTTCCAGGTAGAATACCGGATGTAAAACAGCGCCATACCCACCACAGCACCGTCAACCTCGGCTACGAAGGCTTCCCATACAGGTGATGTACCGAATCCATCTTCTGCAAATTCCTCCAGGGTGACGGTTACCTCCTCAGGTGCCCTTTCGTAAAGGGCCAGTTCCCTGACCAGTTCCAGCATCCGCGGACAATCCGCTCGCTCCGCCTTTCGGATTATCGGTGCCCTCATCGGCTTCCAAAGATTGTGCTTCCCAGCCGGACCATGGTACTGCCCTGTTCAATAGCAATCCGGTAGTCGGCCGACATGCCCATTGATAGGGTGTCAAAATCCTCGTTTCCCCGGAAAAAACTTACTTTTACGCCGTCAAATAGCGATTTCAGCTCCCGGAATTCCTCTTTGATTTCCTTTTCATTCGGCGTGTTGGTGGCAATACCCATCAGCCCCCGGACCCGAATGTTGGTCAGCCCGTTAAACTCGTCGGAACGCAACAGTTCAATCAGTTCCACATGATCGAGGCCGAATTTAGTTTCCTCCGAAGCGATATGGATCTGTAACAGGCAGTCGATCGTCCGCCCCGCCTTTTTGGCCTGCTTGTCGATTTCTTTTAACAGCTTGAGGCTGTCCACCGAGTGGATCATGGCGATGAATGGGGCGATGTACTTAACCTTATTGGTTTGCTGATGACCGATGAGGTGCCATTCGATATCCTTGGGAAGGCTCTCCTGTTTGCGCATCAGCTCCTGCACGAGGTTTTCGCCGAAGGCCCGCTGTCCGGCATGGTACGCCTCCAGAATCTCCTCGTCCGATTTGGTCTTCGAAACAGCTATGAGGGTCACATTTAAACGGGAAAGCTCTTCCTGGAGGGTTGTTATCTGATCGGCTATATCCATAAATCCGGCGCTATTTTGTAAGTTTGCACAAAACTACAAAACCGGAGGGGATCTGCCAACAGGAATGAGCGTAAATCAGGTGGCATATAAATGGAATGTGTGGGTAACCGCCTGCATAGCGATGTTTTTATACGCGTCATGCGGGAGTGAAAAAATTCCCGATGGTGTGATCAATCCCAAGCAGATGCCCGCCGTACTCGTGGATATCCATCTGGTGGATGGACAACTGGCCTCACTGCCCATCGATTCCGCACGCATGCTTCGGGATGTATGCTACGATGCGGTGTTCCGTCGGTATGCGATTGACTCTGCAGCTTTCCGCCGCAGCGTGGAGTTTTACGCCTCGCGTCCCTACCTGATGAATGAGATGTACGCCGGCGTGGAGAAAAAGCTGAATGCGTTGAACCAGGCCGAACAGCAGCGTGTACAGCAGAAATATGAAGCACAGCGTAAGGTCGATTCCCTTCGCAACGCCCGGACAGCGGATAGCCTGCAACGGATAGCCAGGGATTCGATCGACTTTAAGCGCAAGCGTTATCTGCTGTACCTGGACGCCCCGGATACCTTGTATGGAGCGCCGGAACCGGTTACACACGAACTGTTGCATGACCGGATGCTGGAGACGGTAGGCCTCAACCGGCCTGCCGGACGGCCGCGTGTTCCGGCGATGCCGCCCCGCAAACCGCCGGTCGCGCCGGAATCTTCCCCCTCCATACCTCAAAAGCCGCGTTTGCGGACCTTAGAAAAGATTAGATAGAGATGATTTACCCAGAAAATGCGGTTGATAAATTAGGTTTTACAGACATCAAAGAGCTCATCAAAGCGAAGTGTCTGACGGTGGCCGGGAAGGCGCTGGTCGACAAAATACAACCGCAGCGCCGTCTCGATCAATTAGACCGTTTCCTGCGGCAGACGCATGAGTTTAGGGAACTGCTCACCAATGACGCCGCTTTTCCTGTGGATCACCTGTATCCCATCAAGCCGCTGGCTGAAAAGGCACGCGTAGAGGGGGCGTTTCTCTCGGAGGCCGACTTCTTCACCATCCTGCTCTCTCTGAAGACGGTGTATGCAATTATCCGGTATTTCAACGAGCGCAGCGGAACCTACCCCAACCTTGAGATGCTGTTTCAACACCTCCCGATGGAATGGGGCATCGTGCGCGCGATTGAGCGGGTAATTGATGAAAAGGGACACGTCCGCACGGACGCTTCCGCCGCATTGGCCGATATTGTGGGCCGTATGGCAAAAGCAGAACAGGAGGCGCGCAAGCGCATTGACCAAGTGTTCCGTATGGCACAGCAGAATGGATGGACGTCCGATGGAAACCTTACCGTGCGCGACGGGCGACTGTGCATCCCCGTGCTTGCCGAGAACAAACGGAAAGTCAAAGGGTGGATCCACGACGAGTCGGCCACGGGACAGACCGCTTTCATTGAACCGGAAGAGGTGTTTCACCTCAACAATCAGGTACGTGACCTGGAGTTCGAAAAACGGCGTGAAATCGTCCGTATACTCACGGAACTGACCGATCAGCTGCGCCCCTATATTCCGTTGCTGATCGATTATCACACCCTCCTTACCCGTGTGGATTTCGTGCGGGCAAAAGCGTTGTTCGCCATTGACATAGAAGGATATATGCCCGAGCTTTCGGACGAAGCATCGCTGTCGCTGGTCAATGCCCGGCATCCGTTGCTGTTGCTCAACTTTAAGGGCACGGACCATACCGTGGTACCGCTGAACGTCGCTATCGACCGGTCACAGCGTCTGATCGTCGTCTCTGGCCCTAACGCAGGTGGTAAATCGGTGTGTATGAAAACCGTGGGGCTCCTTCAGCTTATGGTACAGGCCGGATTATTGATCCCCGCCGACCCATCCTCAAAGATGGGTGTTTTCCGACAGATATTTGCCGATATCGGCGACGATCAGTCAATCGAGAGCGATTTAAGTACGTACAGCGCCCATCTGTCCAAGATGAAGTATTTTACGGACCGCGCCGATGCAAAGACACTGGTATTGATCGATGAATTCGGTACCGGAACCGACCCGATGTTCGGCGGACCCATCGCCGAGGCGGTGTTGGAGGTGCTCCACCGGAAGGAGGTCAGGGGAGTGGTAACCACCCACTATTCCAACCTCAAGGTGTTTGCCAGCAATACCGAGGGAGTTGAAAATGCTTCCATGTTGTTTGACAATGTAGCCATGCGCCCGCTGTATATCCTGCAGACCGGCAAGCCGGGAAGCTCATATGCGTTTGAAATCGCACAAAAGATCGGTCTGCATCCGGCCATCCTCCAATCTGCCAAAGAAAAGATAGGCGTTCAGCAGAAACGGGTGGATACGCTGTTGGTCGATCTGGAGCGTGACAAAAAAGAGGTATATGACGCCAAGGTGGCCATCGCCCAGAAAGAGAAGCAACTGGCCCGTCTGAAAGCTGAAAATGAGCAGCTTCAGGCGTACCTCAATGCGAATAAAAAGACGATCCTCAGCAAAGCGAAGGAAGAAGCCCGGGAGATCATCCGCAATGCCAACAAACTTGTCGAGAACACCATTTCCGACATTAAAGCCAGTCAGGCAGATAAGCAGAAAACCAGGATGCTGCGTCAAAAACTGGATGCCGAATTGAGCAAGCATACTGAACAACCGTCTCAAGCTGCATCCGACAAACAAAACGCATCGCAACGGGTTACTATTGAAGTGGGCGACTGGGTGAGGATACCCGGAACCGGAAGTGAAGCCGAGGTAATCAGTGTGGCTAAAAATAACGTGGTACTTGCCATGGGTGAACTACGCATGGTCAAGAAGCGCAGCGAATTAGAAGTAATTCCCAAAAAGAAAGCGATGGCTGCGGCGCGCAGGTCGTACCAGGGCGCGATAACGGAAAGCGTCGCCACCTTTGCCCCGGAGGTGGATGTGCGTGGTATGCGTACGGAAGCCGCATTGCATGAAATTGAAAAGTACCTTGATAAGGCTGTGATGATGGGATTCCCGAATCTGAAAATCATCCATGGAAAAGGAGACGGGATTCTACGGAAATTTATCCGGGATTACCTGCGTAAATACGGCGAGGTTACGCGCCTGGAGGACGAGCATCCGGACCGGGGTGGGGAAGGAATCACCTACGCGTACCTGGAATAACTATAGATGGAACTCTTACCCGAGAATAACGATCTGGTCGCCATCGGCGTCTCTCTTCTGGCAGGAAGTCTGGTAGGGTTGGAACGCGAATACAAAAACAAGTCCGCAGGTTTCCGGACGATTGTGCTTATCTGTCTGGGGGCGACTACATTTACCATCGTGTCCCGATATGGCGTAGGCAGTGACGACCGGATTGCCGCCAATATTATCACCGGCATTGGTTTCATCGGTGCCGGTGTTATTTTCAAAGACAAGTTCTCGGTCATGGGCCTCACCACCGCCGCAGTCATCTGGATTGTGGCGGGAATCGGTATGGCTGCCGGCGTCGGTTACTATAGTCTGTCCCTGTTTCTAGCCGTTACCACCGTGTTAATCCTGTCTGTATTCAATAAGGTGGAAAACACCATGGAGCGCGTTTTCCTGATGCGGACCATTTTCGTCATTTTCCAGGATATGGACATTAATCACCTGGAAGCCCTAAAGCAGGTGATGGATAAGCACCGGATCAAATATCGTCGAAAGACGGTTAGCAAACGTGACCGGAAATTATCGGTGGTTTTTGAACTGACCGGCGACCGTGAGAACCTCCGGGCATTCAATAACGAGATGATCAGCCTTACCTATGTGGAAGAATTCTATTATAACTCATAAAAAATGCCGGATCGGGTTGTGATCCGGCATTTTTTATGAGTTGCCTCCGGTTAGAAGCTGTAGGTCAATGACGCGTTCCAGGTCGTTCCCAGCCCGTAGAAATAGCCAAAGCCATCCTTGCGGCCGAAGTATTCTTTGTTAAACAGGTTAAATACGTTACCGCGCAGTTTCAGTCGCTCGGTTCCGATGTTAAACGAGTACGTTACACCGGCGTCCACTACGCCAAAACCTGCCAGTTTCTCGGGTACGTATACCTCATTGTCCAACACAGCGCCCACTACGTTCTCCGGATCTACCTGACCATACAGGTTTGTATAGAAATTGAAGTCAACATCCACGGATAGGCCGGTAAGGATGTCGTATTTCGTTCCCAGTCCGAACGACGTTTGGGGAGCGTTGCCGATTTTTACGCCGGACAGAGGCAATTCGCCGTCTCCGATGATCTGGGAGTTAACCTCCTCGCGGAACCGGAAAGGGGAGCTGCCATCGTATTGCCAGTCGCCGATGGAACCATATCCACGAACCATCCACTGCGGCAATACCTGCGCCTGAACGTCCAGCTCCAAACCTTTATGCAACTGCTTGATGCCCGTAATCAGGTAGGCACCTTCGATGTTATCCTCAGAGTACGTGCCATTGAACAGGAGAAACCGATTCGCCCATGACGTATAGTAACCGTTTAAGTTAACGGTAAGGTTGGGAATTACAAACCGGTAGCCTGCTTCCAAACCGAAGATTTCCTCGTTATCCACTGCCGGATCCGTGAAATCCACCGTGTTTTGGATAAAAACGTTGTCCAGGAACGGTTGGCGGGAGTAGAAGCCTGAATTTGCAAAAAGCGTGTGGTTTTCCGCAAACCGGTAGGAAACGCCTCCTTTTACGTTGTACCCCATCTTGTTTTCAACCGGTGATTTTGCTTCGCCGCCTTCGTAGTTCCAACGGTCGAACTTCTGGTAAGACTGGTTTGATACGGCTCCCTGAACAAACGCGGAAAAGGTATCGTCGGCATATTCGACCTGACCAAACAAACCCTGATAGTTTAACTGCTCGGAGTTGTCGTATCCTACCCGGTATTCCTCGCCGGCCGGATTGAACAGGGCCGTCCACGGATCCGCTTTGAAGGTCTTCGTTACTACATAATCATCTCCCCGGTTCGCATTGGGGGCGCTCCAGCCCGTTAACCCCAGCTTATTGACCAACTGCTGGAAGTGGTCGCCACGGTAAAAGCGGATATCCGCACCCACATTGAATGAAAAGTAATTTTGCGTATCAAAATTGTAATTGGTGACCAGTCCATACCAGGCGTGGTTATTTGCTGATGCGCGCAGCAGGGTGCCGTCCCTTCCGGACGCGATTCCGTCGGCGATGCTTTTGTTGTAGTCAACCACGCCGTCCCAATTGATGAGACCGTTAGCGAAGTAGCCGCCACCACCGTATTGCTGGCCGATGAACCCTAACCCGTTACCCAGGGGACCCACGCCACCGCCACGGCCGAGGGAGGCATACAATACCGTGGAGAGAGACGAACGCTCATCGATGTCGAAATCCCAGTTCAGGTTCGCCACAGGCTTGTGGTAATAATTCTTCCGTACCGCGAGGCCTTCACCATTCAGGTACCCGTAGTTGGAATTGCCTTTAACACCGGTGATGTCATATCCCGGCGTGTTGATGGTCGTACGGTTTCCGTCAGCGTCAGTATTGTATCGCGTCAGGAGCGCTTTGGAATAGTTCTGGTCATGCCATTGCGGGGCGCCGAACACCATGAAGTTGAAGTTGTGGCGGTCGTTGGGTTTAAAGCCCACAGAGAAGAAATAGCTTTGTCCTTCTCCGGCTGTCCCGATAGCGTACTTGGCATCCGCACGCCAGTAGTCCAGCATAAAAGAAAACGCCCATTTTCCGTTGAGCCCCGTGTTGTATGCGATCGTTCCCTTGGCATAGCCGTTATTGCCCGTCAGGAAACGGACCGAGCCGCTGCGTTGGAAATCACTCGCTTTGGTAACGATGTTCACCGTACCCCCAACCGAAGAAATGGCCAGTTTGGACGAACCCAGCCCCCGTTGTACCTGTACGGCATTGGCGATGTCCGCGATCGAACTCCAGTTGGACCAATACATATTTCCGTCTTCCATGCCGTTGATCGGCTGCCCATTGAGCAGGTAGGCGGTGTTGGATTGATCGAATCCACGGAGGAAGTTCTGACCGTCGCCAAAGCCGCCTGCCTGGTTTGCAACGAATACCGAAGGGGTGTTCTTCATGATTTCCGGAAATTCCACGTTGCCCACGCCCTTGTTGAGGATCTCGGCGCGGGACACCGTTGACACCGCGATCGGTGTTTTCCGGTCTTCGGCGATGTCGATGATTCCCCGGCCCACAACCACTACTTCATCGAGCGATTGGGAGTCGGAGGCCGTCAGGACGATCGTACCCAAGTCCGATCCGGCAGAAAACGATATGGTGCGCGGGGAAAAGCCCAGGAAGCGGATCACGAGCTCGCCGGATCCCGCGTCGGTGGTAAGCGAAAAATTTCCCTGTTCATCGGTGGAAGTTCCGCCAGCCTGGCCGCGTACAGATACCGATGCCCCGGCAACCGCTTCGGTTCCATCCGTTACTTTTCCTGTTAATACGCGTTGTGCCCAGGAATAGTTGCTCCATACCAGGAAAACAGCAACCCATGTCATCCATTTGGTAGTTTTTTTAAACATACTAGAAAAAAATTTGGTGAAAAATGTGTGCAGAATGCAAATTTTCTCAGTAAACTGGAGGAAAATAGAGTTTCATGCGCAGCGAGAAACGTTACATTCATGACTTGAATGATTGTTACGGCGCAAAGGTAAGGTTTCTCTGTTAATATTGTATTAACAAATTATTTCATTCTTTATTTTCAGGAAAAATAGGATGTTAATTTCCGGCTCTGACTTTACTATGCTTCTTTCCGTACGCAAAATAGATCACAATGCCTGCCAGCATCCATATCGCAAGCCGCTCCCAGCTCTCTATCGGGAGTGAGGCCATCATGGAAATGCACACCACTACGCCCAGTACCGGCACAAGTGGCACAAGGGGTGTGCGGAACGGCCGGGGAATATCCGGGTTGGTTTTACGCAACACCACAATTCCGATACAAACCAGCACGAAGGCAAACAGCGTACCGATGCTGACCATGTGCCCGAGGTCCGACACCGGAACGAACCCCGTAAAGATGCTTACGAAGACCATGAAAATCACGTTTGTCTTCCAGGGAGTCTGAAACCGGGAAAGGTGTGAGAAGAAAGAAGGCAGCAGTCCGTCTTTGCTCATGGTATAAAAGACGCGGCTCTGGCCCAGAAGCATGACCAGCATCACCGATGTGTAGCCGGTGAGAATGGCAATGATGAGTGCCGTATTCAAAAACGTATATCCGGTCTGGGCAAAAGCCGTGGCTACCGGTTTCGCGTCTCCCGCGAACTTGGTGTAGTGTTCCAGGCCTGTCAGCACGTATGAAAACAACACATATAAAAGGGTACATACGAGCAGGGAACCGATGATGCCGATAGGCATTCCTTTCTGAGGGTTCTTCGCCTCCTGGGCGGCCGTGCTTACTGCATCGAAGCCGATAAAGGCAAAGAACACCACGCCTGCTCCACGCATGATGCCGCTGATACCGAAATGTCCGAAATAGTCACTTTTAAAAAATTCAAAAAAGCCCAGTTGGCCCGTTTTGACCAGCTGTTCACCTTCGTTGGCGGGAATGAAAGGGGAGTGGTTCAGGGGGTTGATAAAGCTCCAGCCCAACGCAATGAATATCAAAACCACAGCCACCTTTACCACGACGAGGATGTTGTTCACCAATGACGATTCCTGTGTCCCCCGCATCAACAGCAAGGAAAGCAGGCAGACAATCACGATGGCAGGCACGTTGACGTAACCACCTTCCCAGGGGCCGTGCAGCAGCGTTTCCGGCAGATGGATGCCAAAGACAAGCAGCAATTCGTTGAAATACTGCGACCAACTGGAGGCCACCGTAGCAGCACCCAACGCATATTCCAGTACAAGGTCCCAACCGATCACCCATGCCACAAACTCTCCCATGGTAGCGTACGAGTAGGTATAGGCACTGCCCGCTACCGGGATCATGGCTGCAAATTCAGCGTAACAAAGGCCCGCAAAAGCACATCCGATGGCGGCGACGATAAAGGAAAGGGTGACCGCCGGACCGGCATTTTCCGCAGCCGTGATACCCGTCAGCGAGAATAACCCGGCGCCGATGATGGCGCCCACACCCAATGCCACCAGGCCGCCGCTGGATAGTGTCCGCTTAAGGGTGCCTTCTCCACTCTCCGAAGCTTCCGCAATCAAGGAAGGGATCGATTTTTTAAACAACATGGTATTTCTCTTTCAATTTAGGCCCATTCACGTGTGGCCGTGCCAAACCTACAAATTTTTATGTTTAGTTAGATGAATTTTTTATGAAATGAAAAAAGGGATTCGTTTACCAACAAATCCCTTTTTTCATTACCTCAGTAGCGGCAAGCTTACTCGGCCCGGCCGATTTGCACCCCGTCCTTCACGTTTTCCTGCTGCCCGTTCCGGACCAGCTCGCGTTTCGCTTCCGGTATTTCAGCCTTCGCGTGGTCGGCCGTATGGCCACCCAGGATGGGGGCGATCACCAGTCCTACGAGGCAGGTTAACTTGATCAGGATGTTCATGGAAGGACCCGACGTGTCTTTAAAGGGGTCACCCACGGTATCACCCGTCACGGCCGCTTTGTGCGCATCAGAACCTTTGTATGTCATTTCGCCGTTGATTTCCACGCCGGCTTCGAACGATTTTTTCGCGTTATCCCACGCACCGCCCGCGTTGTTCTGGAAGATGGCCCACAAAACGCCTGAAACGGCCACACCCGCCATGTATGCGCCCAGGGCTTCCGCACCCATCACAAACCCGATGATGATCGGCGTGATGATCGTAATGGCACCCGGAAGCATCATCTCGCGGAGTGCTGCTCTTGTTGAAATATCTACGCATTTTCCGTATTCCGGCTTGCCGGTTCCCTGCATAATGCCCGGAATTTCCCGGAATTGACGCCTTACCTCGTTCACCATATCCATGGCCGCCCGGCCTACCGATTGCATTGCCAGCGCCGAGAACACTACCGGAATCATTCCGCCGATAAACAGCGCGGCCAACACGTCGGCCTTAAAGATGTTAATACCGTCTATACCCGTAAACGTTACATAAGCTGCAAAAAGAGCCAATGCCGTCAGGGCCGCCGAAGCGATGGCGAAACCTTTTCCCACGGCCGCGGTGGTATTTCCCACCGAGTCGAGGATATCGGTACGCTGGCGGACTTCCTTAGGAAGTTCGCTCATTTCGGCTATGCCGCCCGCGTTGTCCGCAATGGGACCGAACGCATCGATCGCCAGCTGCATTGCCGTGGTAGCCATCATCGCAGAGGCAGCGATGGCCACGCCGTAAAAGCCTGCCAGTTCGTACGAACCCCAGATGGCCAGCGCAAACAGGAGTACCGATGAGAACGTTGATTTCATACCCGTGGCAAGTCCCGCAATGATATTTGTAGCAGCGCCTGTTGACGAATTCCGTACAATGTTCAATACCGGTTTTTTACCCAGTCCGGTGTAAAACTCGGTAAATGCAGAAATAAGTCCGCCCACGGCGAGGCCCACAATCGTAGCGTAGAATACGTTCATCCGAGAGACCTCTTTGAATCCTTCGCCGAAAAATTTCATGTGGATCGTCTCCGGCAACATCATCCGGATCAGGAAGAAACAGCCGATAACGGTCAGAATAATGGCGACCCAGTTTCCAAGGTTCAGGGCACCCTGAACCTGGTTTTCCTTAGCGTCATTGGACGATACTTTTACAAAAAGGGTACCGATGATCGAAGCAATAATGCCTATTCCGGCAATCACCAGCGGTAACAAAATGGGACCGTAACCGTTAAAGGCGTCAGTAAATGCGGATCCGGAGGCTTCCGCCATATCTTTGATGATGTAGTTCCCGAGCACCATGGAGGCCAATACGGTTGCTACGTATGAGCCGAACAGGTCGGCACCCATACCGGCCACGTCGCCCACGTTGTCGCCCACGTTGTCCGCAATGGTCGCCGGATTGCGGGGATCATCTTCCGGAATACCGGCCTCCACTTTCCCCACCAGGTCCGCACCGACGTCGGCGGCCTTCGTATAAATACCGCCACCCACGCGGGCAAACAGAGCGATGGATTCAGCACCGAGCGAGAACCCCGCAAGTGCCTCCAGCACCACGGTCATCTCCCGGTAGAAATTGCCACCCTCGGTGATAAACATGTTGAGGAAGATCAGGAAAAAGATGCTCAAGCCCAGCACGGCAAGCCCTGCAACGCCTAAACCCATCACGGTGCCGCCCGAAAACGATACCTTGAGTGCTTTGGGCAGGCTCGTCCTTGCTGCCTGCGTGGTGCGTACGTTGGATTGTGTGGCGATGCGCATGCCGATATTCCCGGCCAGCGCTGAAAAAAAGGCGCCGAAAACAAAAGCCACTACAATGATCCAGTGTGTGGTCTCCACCACCGTGGATACGGCAAAAAGCGCAACGGAAGCGATTATTACGAAAATAAGAAGAATCCGGTATTCAGCCTTCAGAAAGGCCATAGCTCCCTCCTGAATATTTTTTGCGATACCCTTCATCCGTTCATCGCCAGCGTCCTGCTTTTTTACCCACGCTGACCTGGCGATCATCACAGCAATGCCGATCAGGGCAAGCACAGGCACTAAATAGATCAAATTTTCTTGTAAAAATCCCATTATTACCAATTCAATTGTTTACGAAATGCTACAATGTCAAAATAGGTCTTAACAAAGAGTCGCCAAAAATAAGATGCTTATTGCAATATTCAAATTAATTTGTGGGAATTCATGGAAACATGCCGATTTTATCGCTACCTTCGGCTTACTAAACAACCGGAAAGACATGACAACCGCACCTAAACAAAACGACATGAAGCGGGAGCTGGGCCTGTTGGACGCCACCATGCTCGTGGCGGGCTCGATGATCGGATCAGGAATTTTTATTGTCAGTTCGGACATTACCCGGCATGTGGGCAGTGCGGGTTGGCTCATCGCCATCTGGCTGCTTACCGGAGCGATCACGGTCATCGCCGCATTGAGTTACGGCGAGTTGTCGGCCATGTTTCCCAACGCCGGCGGCCAGTACGTCTACCTGCGGGAAGCATATAACCGGTTGACCGCCTTTCTCTATGGCTGGGCGCTGTTTATGGTTATCCAGGCCGGCACCATTGCCGCCGTAGCCGTCGCGTTTGCCAAATTCGCTGCCTATATTTTTCCTTCCCTCGGCGATGACCGGGTCGTGTGGAACCTCCCCCTGGTACCTGTCCATGCGGCTCAGTTGGTCGCTATTGCCACCATCGTCCTCCTTACGTGGATCAACTCCCGGGGCGTCCGAAACGGAAAGATCATCCAAACGTTGTTCACCTTGATTAAAATCCTTTCGCTGGGCGGATTGACGGTGATGGGATTGTCCGTGGGCTTTAATGAAGCGGTATGGGACGCCAACTGGTCGGCCGCCTGGGACACCCTCCGTTGGGACGCCGGCACGGGCACGTCCGTATCCATTGGCGGTGCTGCCGTCTTCGCGGGCATTGTATCCGCCATGGTGGGCTCCCTCTTTTCGAGTGATGCCTGGAACAACGTAACCTTCATCGCCGGCGAAATCCGGAATCCCAGACGTAACATCGGCTTGAGTCTTTTTTTGGGTACGCTGATCGTGATGGTCATTTATGTATCGGCCAACCTGATGTATCTGGCAACGCTGCCGATGGAAGAAATAGCGTTTGCTCCGGCGGATCGTGTGGGAGTGGCGGCGGCGCAGGCCATTTTCGGCGGGGCGGGGACGGTGGTCATCGCTGTGATGATCATGATCTCCACGTTCGGCTGCAACAACGGGTTGATCATGGCGGGAGCGAGGGTGTATTACACCATGGCGCAGGACGGCCTGTTCTTCAGGAAGGCCGCCACCCTGAACAAATCCGAAGTTCCGGGCTGGGGGTTGTGGGCCCAATGTATCTGGACGAGCCTGCTCTGCCTTACCGGGCGGTACGGTGATCTCCTCAATTATGTGGTTTTTACGGTACTCATCTTTTATGCGCTCACCATTACCGGCGTGTTTGTCCTCCGCCGTACAAGACCCCGGGCGGAACGACCCTACAAAGCGTTCGGTTATCCCTTCCTGCCCGCATGCTACGTGTTAACGGCTTTGACCATCTGTACGGGATTGTTGATCTATCAGCCCACCTTTACCTGGCCGGGACTGATTATCGTATTGCTGGGCATTCCGGTATTTTTTATATGGAACAGGCGGGTCCGTGCGGATCCGCCTGTTGATCGGTGATCGGCCGTATCAGTCGATCGTCCATAGGTAGATGGTGTCATTTCCCACCTCTACGGTTTTTTCCGCCTCCCAATCGCCCATATCAAAGTCGTGAGAAACAATGCGGCTGCCGGGCTTCAGCTCCTTCTGCAGCTTCGGGCGCAGTTTCAGATTTACCGAGGGGAGCAGGTACATCGTCACCACGTTCGCCTCGCTGAAATCGAATTCGAACAGATTGCCCTGCACAAACCTGACCTTGTCGGTCACACCGGCCGCTTCCGCATTGGCATTCGCCTCTTTGAGCCGTTGGGGATTCAGATCCACGCCCACGCCTGTGGCACCGAACTTCTTTGCGGCGGTAATGACGATCCGCCCATCGCCGCACCCCAGATCGTAAACGACGTCACCGGGTTTTACGCCGGCCAGCTTCAGCATTTCCTCTACCGTTTCCTGGTTGGTGGGTACATAGGGAACGTCCAGTGGCGGTTCCTGGGCGTATGCACAGGTACAAACGCTTACCAATAAGGCCATCAGCCATTTTTTAACATTGCTCATCATTTTGTGTTTTTAGAGTTGTACATTTATGTTACTAAACCGAAATGACAGTATTAATTAATATAAATCCCACGGCCAGCACCCCCACGCCCACCAGCGATCCAACGCCTGTGTATGCCAGGCTGGAGTACAGCAGATACACGCAGGACGCGCAGAAAACGAGAGGGATTACGGGGTAAAACGGTACCCTGAACGGGCGTATTGCCCCCGGTTCCTTTTTTCGTAAAACAAACAGCGAGATCCCGGTCGATAGAAAGAAAAGCCAGAATACGGGGGCGGTAAAATCCACCATCGACTGGAATCCATCGCGCGTAAATGCACCCAGCACGATCAGTGCCAGCGCGATTCCGCTCTGTACCAGCAAGGCCGTGGTGGGCGCGGAGGTGCGCGGGTTCCACCGGCTTAAGGCAGCAAACGCCTTGACGTCCCTGCCCAGCGCGTAGTTCGTGCGGGCGCCGGTAAAGATGGTTGCATTGATAGACGTCAGGGTGGCCATGGCCACCATGATGCCGATCAGGAATTCGCCCGGTTCGCCCAGGGTCACCCGCATCAGGTCAATGCCCACGGCCGCTGACGCCGCCATCCGGTCCATGCCCAGCACCTGTAGAAAAGACCAGTTTACCAGCAGGTACAGCATGGTGGTGACCGCAATGCTCACCACCAGTACGCCTACCATCCGGCGGCTACCCGCCTTCAGTTCCGCCGAGATGTACCCCGCCTCGTTCCACCCGCCGAAGGTCAGCAGCACAAATACCAGCGCCAGTCCAATGGATGCCGGCATCTCGGTCGCGCGGGGGAGTGCCTCCAGCGCTTCCGGCGCGGGGCGGATGAGAAAGCCGACTGCCATCACACACAGCAGGCCCAGCAGCTCAATTACAAACAGCACGTTCTGAGTGCCGGTACCAAACTTGACTCCCAATAGGTTAACCGCCGTGAGGGTGATAACCACCAACCCTGCAAATACCGGCGAGGCGTAGGGAACCGTTGGGTACAGCTGAGAAAGATAATCCCCAATGATATAGGCCAGGAGCGCGATGGATCCCGTTTGGATCACACTCAGCCGCGCCCAGGCGAAGAGGAAAGCGAAGCGTTTGCCGAAGGCCCGCATCAGAAAGTGGTAATCCCCTCCCGTATGCGGAAATGTGGTACTCAATTCGGCGTAACAGAGCGCACCCACCAAGGAAATAAGCCCCCCCAACAGCCACACCGCAAAAAACAAACCCGGAGTGCCTGTATGGGCGGCTACCAGGGAAGGGGTCCGGAATATGCCGGCACCTACCACGATGCCGATGACAAGGGCAATGGCATCCACGGTCCGGATCAACGGTCGGGGAGTTCGGCTTTCAGGTGTCTCCTCTTTCATTCTTCGGTTTTTATTGGGTGTACAGTAGTGAAATACAAACAGATAGCGGGTTTGTTTCCGCTCGTTTGTAATAATTTCGTGAACACCCGGTTTCCGGAACGGCTATTCAGGGAAAAAACTGTCGCTGAAATTTACGAGGAATAGCTCATGGGTAGCACGTGTGCAGGCCGTGTACAGCCAGCGCAGGAATTCGACGTCCAGCATTTCATCCGTGAGGTAACCCTGATCCACAAATACGGCCTGCCACTGCCCACCCTGCGCCTTGTGGCAGGTGACGGCCATGGCAAACTTTATTTGCAGGGCGTTGTAGTACGGATCAGCTTTGAGTGCCGCCAGGCGGGCCTTTTTATCCGGAATGTCTGCATAATCTTCCATTATGGAATCAAACAAACGTTGCTGGTCTGCCTGGGGGAGGCTGGGCGAATCGGCGTGAAGCGTATCGAGCAGCACCCGGCAGTCAACGGGTTCCTGCTCGTCGGAGTCCAGAAACTCCACGCTGCAATCCGCAAAGCGGAAGCCGTGCTGTTCATGTACATTCCGCACCCGTCGTACGCGCGCCATGTCGCCGTTGGCGATAAAGCCGGACCGGTCTGTGTCGGACGTTAGCCAGAAGTAATTGTTGCGCACCACCATGATGTAGTCGCCACCGGTGAGCTCTTCTTCACGGAACAGAATACGGTTGCGGATGTGCTGGTTATACAGGTTCGCATGTTTATTCGAGCGGCAGATGACCATCGTATTTTCCATCCCGAATTTGTGATAGGCGTAATGCAGCCCTTCGATGAGCCGCTCGCCCGTCATGCGGTATATGTCGGCAAATCCCCTGATCCGGAATTTCGGGAATGATACGGTCCCGTCCGACGCGGATGCCTGATGGATTTGCTGACGGATGGCCGTTGCGTTGTACAGGATCCCGGAATGTTTCTCCTGGCGCACCACTTCCGTCAGTTCATGATGAAATACCTGAAGCCCGAACGCATTGGCCAGCCAGCCGGGATCAAGGGCCGGACTCTGCAGCAGGCCCACCGGCGGAAGCTGTGCCACGTCGCCCACAAACATCAGGCGGCAATATTTCCCCTTCCCTACGTACTCCACCAGATCCTCCAGGAGGCTTTTGCCATTAAAGGAAAACCGTTCATTCGAGATCATAGACGCCTCATCCACAATAAAAAGCGTGTCGGTATGTGGGTTCTCGGCAAGTCCGAATGCCATGTCGGGCGATACGGCCACCTTCTTCCGATAGATTTTCCGGTGGATGGTCATTGCCTTCCGTCCAGAATAACTGCCCATCACCTTCGCGGCCCTGCCGGTAGGGGCAAGAAGTACAGAGCGCATATACAGGGAAGGAAGCACACGTACCAATGTGCTGATCAGGGTGGTCTTGCCGGTTCCGGCAAACCCCCTCAGCACGAAGCAAGACCGGTCATCGGTGTACTTCAGGAATTCCGCAAGCCGTAAAAAAGCTTCACGCTGATGGCCGGTCGGCGGCAATGGAAAACGCTGGGTAAGTAATTCGGCGATCTGCACAGCCAAAGGTACCCAAAAGTTTGGTACAAATGATTTATCTAAGTAAGTTTGTCGCTGTAAACGGAGGGTGATGATTTATATTTCGACAGATTTTGACAGGGAACGTTCCGCGGCATATACCCTGCTGGTACGAGGGGGAGCCACCCAAACTACGATAGCCATTATTGGAGACGATCAGCGGCTCAAGGTAATCGCAGCCGGCCGGCCCGGTGCAGTGGGGAAGGAAATGACCGATCTGTTAGCGCTCAATTTCTCAGCGGTTAAGCTGGCCTTTCACGGCGGACGGTACGCGTTTGTTCCCGACGAAGTGTTCGAAGCAGCGTCGGTACCGCAATACCTTGGCCACCTGCCCAATGACGGCCTTGCGGAAACGTTCGTGTCCGCCATTGCCCCGTTAGGTATCCGGATGCTCCATCAATGTGACCGGCTGGCCATCGGCCCCTTCGTTGAGCGCTTCCCGAACCTGCATATCGGGTCAACCATGCAGGCATTGCTGCACGGAGTGTCCGGCTATGCACAAAGAGAACGCACTCCGGTTCTGGCCATTGACAGACATGACGCCAGTCTGTTGGTCTGCGGATTTGAGGGCGACCGTTTTGTCTACGGAAATGACTTCGAAGTGGTGTCTGATGACGACATCCGCTGCTACTTGTACGCCGTGGTGGACCACCTGCGCTGGAATGAACAACGGCCGCGTATCTGCCTGTCGGGGGATGTCGGTCTGCAGGACGACATACACCAATGGGCACAGGAACACGGCATCGCGGTGGATTTTGCGGAATCCGGCAGACTGTCCGGCATTTCAATTCCCGAGGAAATCAAACCGAAGGAACATCAATACCTTACCTTATTGGGGCTTCATCTATGCGGATCATAGGGGGGAGCCGGGCCGGATTGCGTATTCAGCCGCCGGCTTCACTGCCCGCGCGGCCCACGACGGATCTGGCCAAAGAAGCGCTTTTCAACGTCCTGCAGCATCGCATGGATTTAACGGACATCCGTGCGCTGGACCTGTTCTGCGGAACAGGGGGGATTGCGCTTGAACTGGCTTCCCGGGGAGCCGCTTCGGTAAGGGCTGTGGATATCCATTTCAAGTGCATTCAGTTCGTGGACCAGACGGCGAAGAAGTGGGGGCTCTCTGCCGTAAAAGCCACCCGCGGCGATGTATTGAAATTTATCCCTGCCTGTAAGGAATCGTTTGATTTCATTTTTATCGACCCACCCTACGATCTGCCCCAGCTGCCCCAGCTCCCGGGGCGGGTAATCAATCAGGGGATGCTGAAGGAGGGAGGGATACTCGTTCTGGAACATTCATCCACCCGCACCCTGGCCGCCCATCCCAACCACACGGAAACCCGCAAGTATGGGTACTCCTCCTTTTCTTTTTTTCAGGTGTAACCGTTATTTTTGGAGAAACTCAACAGTCGGATGAAAACAGCAGTATTTCCGGGGTCCTTTGATCCGATGACCAATGCGCATGTCGATGTGGTAGAAAGAGCCAAAAAGCTTTTCGACAAAATTTACATTGCCGTAGGTGTCAACACCACAAAAAAAGGCTTTTTTAGCCAGGAAGAGCGACTGGCCATCATCAAAGAAACCTTCACCCCGCAGGACGGCCGGGTAGAGGTTGTTGCATTTGAGGGGCTTACCGTTGATTTCTGCCGTAGGGTGGGGGCTCGGTATATGATCCGTGGTATGCGCAGTGCAGCTGATTTTGAATTTGAAAAGGCCATTGCCCAGAACAATGCCGTATTGGCGCCCGACATCGAGACCATTTTTCTGGTCAGCAGCAGTGGGCTGTCCCACATTTCGTCCACCATTGTCCGGGAAATCCTTGCCAATCGGGGGGACGTGAGTAAGCTGGTACCCCAAGCCGTGATGGATGCCGTCCAGAAGCGATAGATCCCGTTATGTTACCGGCGAAATAGCATCCAGAATGTCTCCGATCAACGGGTAGGTGTTCTCCCGGATCTGGTCAAATCGGTCTGCTCCCAGCCAAACAGCCTCGGTGATATCCTCCTCGTACTGCGGCTTAAGTTTCGGCACTTTGTTGACGCCCATTTCGTACCAATTGGTTTTCTTTAACACCAGTTCGCCCTTTAGCAGGTAGGTATGGTAGGTGGTGGCCAGCTTTAGTCCGAGGTAATCCACCTTGATCCCGCATTCCTCCTCCACTTCACGGACAGCCGCTTCCCGCATGGATTCCCCTTCATCTACCTTCCCCTTGGGTAAATCCCATTTGCCAAGCCGGTAAATGAATAGGTACTTTCCCTTCCCGTTTTTCACTACGCCTCCAGCCGCCTTAATTAGTTTTATGTCTTTTTTAACCGAATCAAAAAAATCGTCCGCATTTTTTTTTAATATGAAATAGGTTTGTGGGAGTTTATTTTCCTTGGACTGTCTGAAAAGTTTTTTCAGGTCAAGGTCTTGATGGTCAATAGATTGAAAGTTGGAGCGTGTACCGGGAACAAAATCTGCGATGACCAGCACAGATTCGTTCATATAAATTTTATAGATTTGCGCCATGAATAATATGAATGAGGTTGCACAAAAAGTTGCCGAATCATTGTTGCAAATTAAAGCAATTAAATTACAACCCAAAAAACCTTTTACATGGGC
>Ga0079224_100002849_pt1 | contig 21388 bp, 24 predicted proteins | sample Stecom2015_FD_80414 | JGI IMG/M metagenome (GOLD analysis project Ga0079224, IMG submission 80414) | Agricultural soil microbial communities from Utah to study Nitrogen management - Steer compost 2015 | ecosystem: Environmental > Terrestrial > Soil > Agricultural land | place: USA: Utah...
TCAAATAAGACTTCTGTAAAGAAGCGTAAGTCTGTGAAGTCAGAAGCCCAACCCATCGCCTATGGCGTGGGTGGGTAGTTCACTCCATTTGTATATGGAAATTGCCCAAATCATAGGAAATCATGCGGACCGGCCTTTACCCCATCAATTATTGGTGTCCTGGCTAAAGGGTTTCAAACGTCCCAATGACAAAATACTGGGACTGAAAGCCCAAGGCATTCTGAAGCCCTTAAAAAAAGGGCTTTACATTGCCGGGCCCAAGGTATCTGATAGGGAGCCCGATGCTTTCCTGATTGCAAACCATCTAATGGGCCCAGGTTACGTGTCCTTGGAAACCGCTCTGTCCTTTTATGGTCTGATACCTGAACGCGTCCATGAGATTTCCTCCATGACCACAAAGCCTTCACGATCTTTTGAATCGGAATCCGGTCTGTTCACCTATACCCGTCTTCCCTTGCCCTATTATTCCTTTGGATTGGAGATGCTCCGTCTTCCGTCAAACCAATATGCCCTGGTGGCCTCCCCGGAAAAGCCATTTGTGATAAGTTAGTGACTACTTCCGGAGTGAACTTGAGAAGTATCGACAGCGCCCATGATTATCTTGTCAATGCCCTGCGGATCGATGAAACGGCATTAAAGGAATTGGATTCCGAAGCAATCTGGAAATGGCTTCCCGATTCCCCTAAAATGAACAGTTTGTCCAATGTCCTAAAAATGATAAAAGTTTTATGATAAGGGAATGGGTGGAAGAATACGGACCAAAAAATGAACAAGAGGAAAAGGAGGCCTTGCGGGAAATCATGCAAGAAATCGCACTTGCAGGACTCTATCGTGCCGGTTTTTTTGAAAAGGCAGCCTTTTATGGGGGAACGGCCCTAAGGATATTCCATGGATTGGATCTCTTCTCGGAAGATTTGGACTTTTCGCTGCTCGAAACAGATCGGGATTTCAATCTCGGCAAGTATCAAGATGCCATCGTGGATGAATTTGAATCCCTTGGGATGGAGGTGGCGGTCAAGGAAAAAAACAAATCGGCCAAAAGCAATATAGGCTCGGCATTTTTGAAATCGGAGACCCTCTGGAGGGAACTGCAACTCGAGGGCATCATCCCACAGCAGGGCTTGGACCGAATCGCCAATATCAAAATCACGATCAAAGTCGACACCAGGCCTCCCCTGGGATTTGAAACGGAGGAAAAACTGCTGTTGCGACCTTTCTCCCTCTATGTAAAATGCTTTGTCCTTTCAGATTTGTTCGCAGGGAAAATGCATGCCCTGTTATTTCGGAAATGGGGAAGGAACGTAAAGGGTCGGGACTGGTACGATATGGAATGGTACAACAAGAGGAAAGTGCCACTCAATCTCCACCATTTTGCCCTACGGGCCAAGGACAGCGGGGATTGGGACAGGAATGACATAACCGAACGGGAATTTAGACATATTTTGGCCGAAAAAATCGATTCGGTAAACATGAAGTATGTCAAAGATGATATCAAACGCTTTATCAAAGACCAAGGCCTCCTTGAAATCTGGAGTCCCGGATATTTCCACGACCTGGTGACACACCTAAGAATCCATTAGGTCGAAACATTGGAATTTTTGGGCAAAACAGGATTGAACTGCAACTTTCCACCCGAACAGTCCCCTCCAAAACCGGTATCGACAAAATAATACCCCGCCCACTCCAAAGATTCTCAAAAGGTTCAGTAATTTGCTGTGAAACTTTCGGACCCCGGCCATTTTCCCAAAGGGCAGGGACAAAATCCGGAATTGGAAAAAATGAAGGAACAAGATTATTTCAGTGTGGAAGGGAACGTCTCCCTGCTCCCCCCTTACCTCCATCCCCAGGGCAGGGGAGCGGCAGCCCTGGGGGCGATTTCAAAAAACCTTGCCCTAACTTCCGGGAAAACGATCCGAGAACTTGAAAAGTGCCTGGGAATCCCTTTTGAAGGGGGCGGGGAAGGGGGAAACCTGTGTTTTGTGGGCGACCCTGAGGTACGCTTGGATTTCAGGCTCAGTTTTGCCCCCCTGCATATCGGGGATTATATCCTTGCGGTGCTGCACTCCCAAGCCTATCACAAAAAGTATGGGATTCCCAAGGCAGGGAAACCCTTTGAGATTCCCTATCCGAAGGATTTGGACCATTTTTGGAAGCTTGTCCGACTGGGAGGGGATTTAAGGGAAATGCATGCTTTGGACGGCCCTGTTGAACCGGTCAAATTCCCCGCGGAAGGCTCCAATTTGGTGGAACGGCCCAGGTTCCGGGACCAAAGGGCATACATCAACAAAAGCCAATATTTTCATCCGGTCCCAAAGTCCCTTTGGGAGTTTTCCTTTGGGGGCCATCACCCGGCACGGCATTGGCTGGAGCATCGAGTGGGGAACCGCTTGGCCCCTGGGGAGATTGTACAATTTCAAAAACTCCTAGCTTCCCTATCCAAGCTCATCCCCTTGGTGGAGCGGATCGACGGGATACTCGCCGGTTGAGGCTTCGATCTTCTGTACCCAATGACTTTTCCCTAGGTGGAGGGCCTCAGTCCAAGGACCTCATCACCTTTTCGGTGATCCGGTCACAATTTCCGTTGCCAAATTCAAAGACATCCTCATGGACCGATAGGCAGTATAGGCTTCCCTTGAGCATTTCCCTGGACCGGTGCAAGCGTATCTTCACATTGGCCAGGGTCAGGTCCAAGGCCTGGGCAATGTCCTTCAATTCCATACCTTCCACATCCTTCAGGATATAGACCATCCGGTACTTTGGGTCCAAGTTATCGATCGCCCGTTCCAAAATCCGCCTTGTTTCCATATGTACCATTCTTTGTTGTGGGTTGGGTTGTCCGGGGTCGGGAAGTTCCATGGCCGCATTCAAGGGGATGCATCCCCCTCGGGAATCAATGGAGCGCAGCCTTCCCTTTTCCCGCAGCCGGGCCAAGGCCTGGTTGATTCCGATACGGACCAGCCAAGTCGAAAAGGAGGAGTCCAGTTTGAATTGGTACAATTTGGTATATGCCTTGATATAACTATCCTGCATGGCATCCTCGATTTCGGCATCATCCTTTAAATAGGCCCGGATCACCCGATACAGTTTCTGGTTGTTCCTCCTCACCAATATCTCATAGAGCTCCTTTTCACCCCCCAGGATGCGCTTTATGATCAAAGGCTCCCCCAGGCTGTGGTCCATGGGCTCATTTAGGTTCACGGCTTCCATAATCACGTTTCTTTCCCATTTGATGCACAAACCTTCAAATTGGATACAAGCTTTTGTATCCTTTTTTCAATATCACAATCAAAAGGGTACAACAAATTGATTTAAAAGAATAAAATTATGGATTCAAATGTACATTTGGTTAAAAGCGTATTGAAATACACTTTTGGCCTGGTCCCCATCGTGGCCGGATTGGACAAATTCACCATGCTGTTGACCGATTGGGGCCAATACCTTTCGGAAGGTTTGATTGGAATGCTCCCTTTTGGCACCGATACCTTTATGGGGATCGTAGGACTGGTGGAAATCCTGGCAGGCATCTTGGTATTGGTCAACACCAAAATCGGGGCCTATGTGGTATCCGCCTGGTTGGTGGCCATTGCCCTGAGCCTGATCTTGAGTTGGAGCTTTGTGGATGTGGCCGTTAGGGACCTGGTGATGGCCATGGCCGCCTTCTGTCTGGCCAAAGTTTCCACTCCCAATGCCCCAAAGGCCTAAAATCGGTTCTTTCAAGGTCTAGGGTTGCCGGAAATATCATCTCATATCCTGCTTTCGGAAGTTTCCGGGAACAGGATTTTTGATTTTGTGGCCCAAGGCAAGCCAACAGGGACATGAAACGATTATACCTGGGGCCAAAGTTTGGGAATTTAACAAAAATTGTAAAGTTTACTTGTCTTATTGTAAAATATGCTTTACTTTTAAACAAACTTTAAGCCCATGACAACAAATTTATTGCTCTCGCACAAATACAAAGCTTTGGGCTGGTGCCTCTTGGTTCCCGGATCCGTTTTGGGGATTTTCCTGAGTTTTTCGGACTACGAGGCATTCCCCTGGAACGCCAAAGTATTTGCACTCTTCAACGAAGACATACTCGAAAAAGGCCAATTCTTCGGTTGGGTAGATACCAACCTGACCAATACCCTTGTCGGGGCCCTCTTCATTGTCGGGGCCCTCTTGGTCAGCTTCACCAAGGAGAAAAGAGAGGATGAATTCATTGCCAAAATCAGATTGAACGCTTTATTGTGGGCCGTATTGGTCAATTATATATTGTTGTTGATGGCCTTTCTCCTGGTCTACGGGATGGGATTCCTCCAAGTGATGGTCTACAATATGTTCACGATTCCTATCATTTTCTTGGCCCGGTTCCATTATCTATTGTACCAGAGCAACAAAACCTTGTCGGATGACCAATAATATCAAGGTCCATCGGGCCATTCTGGGGCTCACCCAGGAAGAACTGGCAAAGCGGGTGTCGGTCAGCAGACAGACCATAAACGCCATGGAGGCAAATAAATATGTACCTTCCACGGTACTGGCCCTTAAAATTGCCAAAGTCTTTGAAACCACGGTCGAAGAACTGTTCCTTCTCGGGGAAGGGGATTGAGCCCCCAACAAGTTCCCCACTGCTTCCTTGGCTCAGGTTTTGAGGCAAAAAAATGTGTGGGAGCGACACCTGAAATGCCCTTTTTCCCTTTTGGAACTTTGTTTCAACCACAATCTTCTTAATGTTATCATAAATATGAAAATCAAATGGTTCCATAGACAAAAAGTATGGAACGATCCCTTATATTTAGCCGTCACAGTATAACTTTAAAGAAAAAATGAACGAAGATTTACTGACACAGGCAGAACAGTTCGAGAGCAGGCCCATGAGCCATATGTCGACCAGCGATAGGGTGGAGGCTTCCAGGGAGGCAAAATCCCTCATACTCTCCATCAACGAAATCTACAAGAAGACCAAGGATTCAGATTTAATGGACCTGATGAAGCGTCTTACCAATAAGAAGCGCAAAATTGAGAAACGCCTCAAGGGAGCTCCCTTGGTCTAGACACCTCATGGATTCAATGTGTTGATACTCAAATTAAAAGAATTATTTAAAATTCTTTTGGAAGCTGGCCTTGCTTCTTATTTTCCATCCATAAAGTTTTTGTTACCGATTATATCCCAATTCATGCCACCAATAAAATTGTGGATTGTCCCAAGGAACTTTTGATTAATTTCACAGGGCGAAACACAAAAACAATATTTGAAATGAACACTTTGGACACAAAATTGGGATATCTATTCTGGTACATGGTAGTCGCCATATCCGTGGTATCCCTCATTGGCAATCTGTACCGATTCATTTTTTGACCCTGGCCCCAATCCATACCAAGAAAGAACCCGGTTAATAATGTCTCTCTCCAAGGCACCTTTGAAAGGTGCCTTTTGCATGCCGTACCCTTCGGCCCATAGGGTATTGAATCCCCGAAAACCTTCCCCTGGGATTTGGGGCCTTTTCCCAAAACAACCTACCTTTGGGAATATATTTCAACACCCAAATGGACATGGACCCGGGCCAAAACCTTCTTTTGATACTCATCCGAAATCCGGAATTGGGCAAATGCAAGACCCGATTGGCCGCCCAGGTGGGCGATCAGGCCGCATTGGATATCTATAAGTTCCTATTGGCACACACCCTGGAAGTGACCAAGGACCTGAAGGTGGACAAACGGGTACTCTACTCCAGGGAGGTCCTGGAGGACGATATCTGGGATTCCAAAATCTATCAAAAGCGATTGCAACGGGGAGAAGATCTGGGGGAGCGGATGGAGCAAGCCTTCAAGGAAGGTTTTCGGGACGGTTACTACAATATAGCGATCATCGGCAGCGATCTCTACGACCTGACCCAGGAAGATCTGGAAACTGCGTTCGGCCGGTTCGACTCCCATGACTTTGTGGTCGGCCCGGCCCAGGATGGGGGCTACTATCTGCTGGGCATGAAATCCATGAAAGAGGAGCTCTTCCGCAACAAGGCCTGGAGCACCGACCGGGTGCTGTCCGATACCCTTGGGGACCTGAAAGGGGAAACCATTGCCCTTTTACCGGAGCGGAACGATGTGGACCTTTTTGAGGACATCCGGGACTTGGAGGTCTTTGCTCCATACATAAAACACATTAAGGCATGACAAAGGAACAACTGCAGGAATCGGTCGATTATTTGGTAAAAAGGGGGTTCGACGCCCCGGAAGTGGGCATCGTGCTGGGCAGTGGCCTGGGAAAACTGATCGATGGGGTGGAAGACCCCATCGTGGCCCATTACAACAACATCCCCTTCTTCCCCCTGGCGACCGTGGAGTTCCATTTCGGAAAATTGATCTATGGAACTTTGGCCGGAAAAAAAGTGGTGGTCATGCAGGGACGTTTCCACCTCTATGAGGGTTATGATTTTGTGGACATCACCTACCCCATCCGGGTGATGCACCAATTGGGCATCCAAAAACTTTTGGTGTCCAATGCGGCCGGAGCCATCAACCTGGACTTCAAAAAAGGGGACCTCATGATCATCGAGGACCACATCAACCTTCAAGGGGGGTCGCCCCTGGCCTTCGGGAACGTGGTCCAATTTGGAAAACGCTTTGTGGACATGAGCGAACCTTATGATCCTGATATGCGCAAAAAGGCGGAGGCCATAGCGGCCCGAGAGGGCATTTCAATCAAAAAGGGGGTCTATGTTTCCGTAGTGGGGCCCCAATTGGAGACCAAGGCCGAATATCGTATGCTCAAACTCTTGGGGGCCGATGCCGTGGGCATGAGCACCGTCCCGGAAGTGATCGTGGCCAACCACCTGAACCTGCCCATTCTGGCCCTGTCCGTCCTGACCGACGAATGCGATCCCGACCATTTGGAGGAAGTCAAGGTGGAGGATATCCTTGCCGTGGCCGAGAGGACGGAGCCCCAATTGATAAAATTGTTCACCGAACTGATCAAGACCCTGTAAGGGCCCTGGGGTCGGGATTCCTCATTCCTCGATTTCCAGTTCGGCATAATCCCTCATGATGCCATCCCCGATCCATCGGGCAAAACGCTCCCTGTTGGGGGGCAATACGATTTTTTCCTTCGATTTCCTGGAACTGTTTTCCAAGGTGAGCAGGCTCAGGGGCGGAAGGATGTTGTTGGAAAGATACAGGCTGTTGCGATCTTGGAAGACCATATCGGAATCCAGGTTCGAAACATTCCCCCCACTGTGGTCCCTGAAGGATTTTTGTATGTTCACCGCAAGCCGTTGGCCCCTTCCGTTTTTATGGTCGTGTTGGAGGGTCACCACCATGGGCAGGGATTCGTCAAGGTCCCGGGTACGGATCACCAACACCCGTTGGTACTTCCCACTGTTCTGCAGGTACCGCCTGTTGACCGCGTCGATGTAGTCCCCCAACCTTTGGGGGCCCCTGGGGAGGGGACCGTCACTTGGATCCAGGTCCCCATCCCCCATCACATAGACCTTGGCCCCGTGGACCATGAGGTCGGCGGCCAGCCTTTTGATCAGATCCCGGACAAAGGTGTTCTCCAATAGGGTTTCCTGATCGTCGATGATATAATAGACCGCATCCTTCAGCTGATCGCTCCTCAGGGACATCCGGGCCAGTTCCCGATCGAACAGCGGCTCCTCCACCCCCAAGGTGGTCTTGACCACGACCCCCGTGTTCTTGAAGGCGTCGCCGCTCTTGGGGATCCTATAGTCCTCCCCCACTTTTAAAAAACTGCCGCCATGCAGCATCCCGGCATTGAGTTCCAGAAATTCCCCATAGTGTTTCACAGGATCCAGGCCCTCTTTGCGCAAAAGGGAAAATATACCGTCACCCGGCTCCGCCTTTACGGTATAAAAGGGGGGGTCCTGGGCAAAGGCCAGGCTATAGGCACAAACCCATGACAAAAAAAATGTCAATGTCTTCATTTAAATATCGAATTGGGGGGGTGTGCTGCAAATATGCTAAAAAATGCCGGGCAAAAACAGTCTTCAATGTAAATTTTTGGTTGTTTTTTGGACCCGATCGATTCCGGCCGGGTCAACTCCGCGGAAAAAGCTTAGATTTGATTCCCTGAAGGCTAAACCAAAAAGCTAGTGGCTGACATCAAGGTCATCATTCCCGCTATCAACGAAGGGGATTCCATTGGAAAAGTGGTATCGGAACTGCCCGAACAGGTTTCGGAAATCGTGGTGGTGGACAACGGTTCCAAGGATCAAACCATGGAAAACGCCCGAAAGGCGGGGGCGACCGTGATCAAGGAAACACGCAGGGGCTATGGCTCCGCCTGCCTAAAGGGAGTGGAATATATATCAAAACAATCCAAAGCAGGGGACATTATCGTATTTATCGACGGGGACTATTCGGATTATCCGGCGGAACTGGATAAGGTGGTGGCCCCAATTTTGGAGGACAATATTGATTTTGTGGTGGGAGCGAGGAGCAAATCCCTTCGGGAACCCGGGTCGATGACCCCCCAACAGGTTTTCGGAAATCGGTTGGCCACCTTTTTGATGAAACTGTTCTTCAATTCAAAATTTACGGACCTGGGCCCCTTTAGGGCCATCCGTTTTGAAAAGCTGAAAGCACTGGAAATGCGGGACACCACCTATGGATGGACCGTGGAAATGCAGCTGAAAGTGCTGCGACACAAAATGACATATACCGAAGTACCAGTGCATTATAAAAGAAGAATTGGGGTATCCAAGGTTTCAGGTACGCTAAAAGGAACTATATTTGCAGGCATTAAAATTTTGGGTTGGATCTTTAAATACAGTGTGAAATAAAATGGGACTCGCTATCGCTATCGTCATTATTGCTATTTACAGTACCGCCTTGATGCTCATCTTCTTCTATAGTCTGGCCCAGCTGAACCTACTGGTCAATTACCTGGGCTATAAAAAACGGATCGAGGAAGCACCAAAATTCAACCTGTTGGATACCAAGGAAATTCCCTTGGTCACCATTCAACTTCCCATTTACAACGAAGAGTACGTGATGGAACGGCTCTTGGAGAACATCGCCAAGATTGAATATCCAAAGAGCAAACTGGAAATCCAGGTCCTGGACGACTCCACCGACGATACCGTGGCGGATACCGCTGCACGGATCGAGGAACTTCAAAAGACGGGACTTGACATTCAGCATATCCGAAGGGAGAACCGAAAAGGCTTTAAGGCCGGGGCCCTCAAGGAAGGCCTTGCCATCGCAAAAGGGGAGTTCATCGCCATCTTTGATGCCGACTTCCTTCCCGAGAGCGATTGGCTGAAAAAGACCGTGCCCTACTTCAAGGACCGTGAAATTGGTGTGGTACAGACCCGTTGGGGCCATATCAACCGGGACTATTCCACCCTGACCCGGATCCAGGCCTTTGCCCTGGATGCCCACTTTACCCTGGAACAGGTGGGAAGGAATTCCAAGGGGCACTTCATCAACTTCAACGGCACCGCCGGAATCTGGAGAAAGGAATGCATCCTGGATGCCGGCAATTGGGAGGGGGATACCCTGACCGAGGACCTGGACCTGAGCTATAGGGCCCAACTTAAAAACTGGAAGTTCAAATACCTGGAGGATGTGGAGACCCCGGCCGAACTGCCGGTGGTGATCAGTGCCGCCCGTTCCCAACAGTTCCGATGGAACAAGGGAGGGGCCGAGAATTTCAGGAAGACGGTATGGAGCGTGATCCGGGCCAAGAACATCCCTCTGAAGACCAAATTGCACGGGGTGATGCACCTGTTGAACAGTTCCATGTTCCTCTGCGTGTTCATTGTGGCCCTTTTGAGCATCCCCATGCTATACATCAAGAACACTTACGGGCACCTGGGATGGGTCTTCGAGGTGACCAGCTTCTTTATCGTCAGCACCATCATCCTGTTCATCTGTTATTGGTTTACCTATAAGAGCATTCAGGGCAGTGGTTTTGACAATTTCGTGGACTATATCAAACTCTTTTTTACCTTCTTTTCCGTGGCCCTGGGCTTTTCCCTTCACAATACCGTGGCCGTACTGGAAGGACATTTGGGCAAGCGCAGTGAATTTGTGCGCACCCCCAAGTTCAACATCAACAGCCTTACCGACAGTTGGAAGGGCAACAAATACCTGACCAAGAAACTGTCCCCCAATATGATCCTGGAGTTCGCCCTGATGCTCTATTTCCTATTTGGCATGTACAGTGCGGTCCCCCTGAACGATTACGGACTGTTCCCCTTTCACCTGATGCTTTTTCTGGGATTTGGATTTGTGTTCTTCAATTCCCTGACCTCCAAGGCGTAATCCCATGTTGGCATACTGGCGGCTGCATAAATACCCGATACTTTTTGCCCTCGCCTCCGCCCTGTTCCATTTCAGTTTTGGATACGATCTGGTCCGTACGGACTTCCCCAAGCTGTTGATGCTCTATGCGGCCCTCTTCTTTTTCCTGTTCAAGATCATGCAGTTCGAGAAATGGAACTTCAATTTTCTGTTGGGGGTCGGCATACTGTTCCGCTTGGTTTACCTCTTTGCCGAGCCCAGCCTCTCCCCCGATCATTTCCGTTTCATCTGGGACGGGGAACTCTTGAAAAATGGGATGAACCCCTACCTGTACACCCCGGATGGGCTTATGGAAGACGGAGGCGCCACCCTGGCCAATATGGAGGAGCTCCACCGGGGCATGAGCGATCTCAATGCCCGGAACTACAGCAATTACCCCCCGGTGAACCAATTGTTCTTTGCCCTGTCGGCCCTCTTGGGGGGCGGAAGCATCCTGGGGTCCATAGTGGCAATGCGCCTGACCCTGATCCTGGCCGATCTGGGAGTGCTTTACTTTGGAAGGAAATTGCTGTCGAACATGAGCCAGGACCACCATATGGCCTTTTGGTATTTTTTGAACCCCCTGGTGATCATCGAACTGACCGGAAACCTTCACTTTGAGGGCCTGATGCTGTTTTTCTTTGTCTGGGCGCTCTATCTGGTATCCAGGAACCAATGGGTCTGGGCAGCCCCCGTCTACGCCCTTTCCATCATGGTAAAACTGGTGCCGTTGATGCTCCTGCCCATCTTTTTGAAATACCTGGGAGCAAAAAAGAGCACGGCCTTTTTTCTACTGGTGGGCCTGAGCTTTCTTTTGATCCTCTTGCCGTTTTATTCCCCGGATTTCCTGGCCAATTACGGCAAGACCCTGGGCCTTTGGTTTTCCAACTTTGAATTCAATGCCGGGATCTATAAATTGGTGAAGCAGCTTGCGGTCACCTACTTTGACGCCAAACCCTGGGAACTCATCAAAGTGTACGGGTCCATGTTGATCCGGGTCATGGTCGTCATCTGCCTGTTGATCGCCCTGTTGAGACGAAACAACAGCCTGCAGTCCCTGATCACTTCCATGGTCCTGCTCCTTTCCTGCTATTACTTCCTGTCAAGTACGGTGCATCCCTGGTACATTGTATTTTTACTGGGCATGGCCATTTTCACCGAATACAGGTTCCCCCTGCTCTGGACCTTTACCATCATCCTGAGCTATCAGGCCTACTCCCATCCCGAGTTCAGGGAAATCCCTTGGTTGGCGGCCATTGAATATGTTTTGGTATTCGGTTTCTTTATTTATGAATTGATGGGCAGGGAATCAAAAAAGTTATATTTTCATAAAAAATAGCCTTGAATCTAGGTCAGTTCGGATTAATTTGTACATTTGGTCCCCTATGAACGAACAAGGATACATATCATCCAACATGAGCGTCCCTACGCCCATCAGCCCGTTTACTTTCCGTCGCCGCCCGTAAGGGTGCCTTATCATTTATGGAAATAGGTGAGTCCATTTCCGCAGAACCGATCCCGTTTTTTCACTCAGTCATTATCCGAATCAATCGCGCGCAATGAAAATTGTAATTGCCAACGAATCCCATTTTAAATACGCACAGATCATCTGCGACACCATAGCGGAATCCGCCCTGGTCCGAGGGACCGGAATTGCCAAAAGGACCCCCGAGTACATCATGCAAAGGCTCAAGAACGGCAATGCCGTGATCGCCCTGGATGGGGAAAACTTTGCGGGTTTCTGTTATATTGAAGTATGGGGCAACAAGGACTTTGTGGCCAACTCCGGCCTGATCGTCCATCCCGATTACAGAAATCAGGGACTGGCCAAAAAGATCAAACAGGCAGTCTTTGACCTGAGCCGGAAAAAATTTCCGGACGCCAAGATCTTTGGGATCACCACCGGGCTGGCCGTCATGAAAATAAACTACGAACTGGGATACCGGCCCGTGACCTTTTCCGAGCTCACCAACGATCCCGAATTCTGGAAAGGCTGCCAGACCTGCAAGAATTTTGACATCCTCACCCGGACCCAACAAAAGATGTGCCTTTGCACCGGAATGCTCTACGATGCCAAGGCCAAGAAAACGGAACCCAAGAAAATCAATTGGAAGGCCTTCCAACGACTCAAACAGATCAAGGAGAGCCTCTTTTTGAAAATGAAACCAAAACCAAAAAGCGAGACAACATGAAGAAATTAGTATTGGCCTATAGCGGGGGCCTTGACACCTCCTACTGTGCAAAATACCTCTCCGCGGAACAGGGTTATGAAGTCCATGCCGTTAGTGTGGACACCGGGGGCTTCTCCCCTGGGGAAATCGAGGAAATCGGCCGGCGGGCCAAGGCCCTTGGAGCCGTTTCCCATACCTCCATCAACGCCATTCCCAGTTTTTACGGGAAGGTGGTCAAATACCTGATATTTGGCAACGTCCTAAGGAACAACACCTATCCCTTGAGCGTGAGTGCCGAACGGATCGTACAGGCCATGGAAATCGTGGAGCACGCCAAAAAAATAGGGGCCGAATACATCGCCCACGGCAGTACCGGGGCCGGAAACGACCAGGTCCGATTCGACATGATCTTCCAGACCATGGCCCCGGATATCGAGATCATCACCCCGATCCGGGACCAGGGCCTGAGCCGGGAACAGGAAATCAATTATCTGAAAGAGCAGGGAATCGAACTCTCTTGGGAAAAGGCCAAATACTCCATCAACAAGGGACTTTGGGGAACCTCGGTCGGAGGGGTGGAAACCCTCACCTCCCATCAATCCCTTCCAGAGGGGGCCTACCCCAGCCAATTGGAAAAGGAATTGCCCAAGGAGCTCAAACTCAGTTTTGAGCAAGGGGAATTGGTGGCCGTGGACGGGGAAAGGGCCGAACCGATCGCCAACATCCAAAAATTGACCGAGATCGCCTCAAAATACGCCATTGGCCGGGACATCCATGTCGGGGATACCATAATAGGCATCAAGGGCAGGGTCGGATTCGAGGCCGCCGCCCCCCTGATCATCATCAAGGCCCACCAGCTGTTGGAAAAACACACCCTGGGCAAATGGCAGCAGTTCCAAAAGGAACAGTTGGGGAATTTCTACGGGATGCTGCTGCACGAGGGAAATTATCTGGATCCCGTGATGCGGAACATCGAGGCCTTTTTGCGCGATTCCCAAAACTATGTGAGCGGGGATGTCTTCCTCACCCTGCACCCCTATCGTTTTGTCCTGGACGGGGTCAGCTCGCCCAACGACCTGATGAACGCCTCCTTTGGCAGTTATGGGGAAGAGAACCGGGCCTGGACGGCACAGGATGCCAAGGGTTTCATCAAAATCCTCTCCAATCCTGGAAAAATTGCGAACCAAATACACAGGGACCATGATTAAGGTAGGCATCATCGGGGGATCGGGCTATACGGGCGGGGAATTGATACGGCTCCTCCTAAGGCACCCCGAAGTGGAAATCGATTTTGTATTCAGTACCACCCGGGCCACAAAGGCCATCACCACGGCACATCCCGACCTGTTGGGCCAGACCGAGCTGAGGTTTTCAGGGCAGGTGAACCCGGGGGTGGACCTGGTGTTCCTCTGTCTGGGCCACGGAAATTCCAAGCGTTTTTTGGAGGAGCATTCCTTTTCCCCGGACACCGGGGTCATCGACCTGGGCAATGATTTCAGGTTGGAGGCGGATGCCAATTTCAAGGACAGGCAGTTTGTGTACGGCCTTCCGGAACTCAGTGCCGACACCATTGCAAAGGCCCGTTCGGTGGCCAATCCAGGCTGTTTTGCCTCTGCCATAGAACTGGGGCTGCTTCCCCTGGCAAAGACCGGACAGCTCGGGGGGGAAATCCATATCCACGCCATTACCGGAAGTACCGGGGCCGGGGTGGGGCTTTCCCCCACCACCCATTTCAGTTGGCGGGAGAACAACCTCTCCTGGTACAAGCCCTTTACCCACCAACACCTGGGGGAAATCTCCCAAAGCCTATCGAGCTTTGGCAGCACCCATGGGACCCTAAGGCTGTTGCCCATTCGGGGCAACTTTACCCGGGGAATCCTGGCCACTGCCTACACCGCCTATGAAGGAAGTCTGGAGCAGGCCATGGAACTCTATACCGACTTTTACCGAGAGGCCCCCTTCACCCAGATCAGTGCGGAGGAGATCCACCTCAAACAGGTGGTCAATACCAACCAATGCCACATCCACCTGCATAGGCACGAGGACCTTTTGTTGATCACCTCGGCCCTGGACAACCTGCTCAAGGGAGCCTCGGGCCAGGCGGTTCACAATATGAACCTGATGTACGGATTTGAACAGACCCAGGGCCTGGACCTAAAGGCCGGGGTGTTTTAGAACGCTGCCATGGGAAATACCACAATTAAAATGGACCATACCAAAATCAACAGATGAAAATAGCGATCATAGGAGCCGGAAACCTGGGCCTGGCCATGGCCAAGGGCATATTGCACACCAATGGGGCCACCAGCATGTACCTGACCAAGAGGAACACCAAGGATATAGAGGAGTTCAGGAATTACGGGAACGTGAAGGTGGGCTCGGACAACCTGGAGGCCGTTCGGAATTGCGACATCCTGATCTTCTCGGTACAGCCGGGACAGTTTGCCCCCATTTTGGAACAGCTCAAGGGATTGCTCACGGAGAAACACGTGATCATCAGTACGGTCACCGGTTTTGAAATCTCCAGGATCGAGCAAATCCTGGGCCCGGACCAATACATCATCCGAAGCATGCCCAACACGGCCATTTCGGTCGGTCGATCCATGACCTGCATCTGCAGCAACGAAAAGGGAAAACAACGGATCGAATTGGCCAGGGCCATCTTCAACCGCATGGGCCATACCCTGGAGATCCCCGAGGAACGGATGCGGGCCGCAACGGTGATCTGTGCCAGCGGCATCGCCTTTTGGATGCGCCTGATCCGGGCCACCACCCAAGGGGCCATCCAATTGGGCTTCGATGCCAAGGAGGCCCAGGAACTGGCCATGCACACCTGCAACGGGGCGGCCAGTTTGTTGATCGCCTCGGGCAACCACCCCGAAACCGAAATCGACAGGGTGACCACCCCAATGGGCTGCACCATCGAGGGCCTTAACGAAATGGAACACCGGGGGCTGAGTTCCTCCTTGATCCGGGGAATCGTGCGCTCCTATGACAAAATCGCACAGATGGGAAAGGGATCGTGAGGATGGCGAAACCACAATAAAAAGAACCAATGGAACTATTTGATGTTTACCCCCTGTACGACATAACCCCCGTCCGGGCCAAGGGCTTGGAACTCTGGGACGATCGTGGGCAAAAATACCTGGACTTCTATGGGGGCCATGCCGTGATTTCCATAGGCCATGGCCACCCCCATTATATAAAAAGGATCAAGGACCAATTGGACCGGATCGGCTTCTACAGCAATTCGGTGCAAAATCCCCTCCAAAAGGAACTGGCCCAAAAACTGGGAACCCTTTCGGGTTGTGACGACTACCGGCTTTTCCTCTGCAATTCCGGGGCAGAGGCCAATGAAAACGCCCTGAAATTGGCCTCTTTCCACAACGGCCGCTCCAGGGTGATCGCCTTTGCGAACAGCTTCCACGGCAGGACCTCGGCCGCAGTGGCCGTTACGGACAATCCGGGAATCAACGCGCCGATCAACCGACAGCAGCAGGTCGATTTCCTTCCCCTGAACGACTTTGGGGCCTTTGAAAGGGCCATCTCCACCAGGGAACACTGTGCCGTGATCCTGGAACCCATACAGGGGGTGGGCGGACTGGATGGGCCCAGTGGGGAATTCCTTGCCTTCATCGCAGAACAATGCAGGCGAAACGGCAGCCTGCTCATCGCCGATGAAGTGCAGTCCGGATATGGACGAAGTGGGTCTTTCTTTGCCTTCCAACACCATGGGGTCCGACCGGACATCATTTCCATGGCCAAGGGCATGGGCAACGGCTTTCCCGTAGGGGGAATACTGATCCATCCGGACATCCGGGCCTCCCATGGCTTGCTCGGGACCACCTTCGGGGGCAACCACCTGGCCTGTGCGGCCGCCTTGGCGGTCCTTGAGGTCATGGAAGGGGAAGACCTGGTACGCAATGCCCGGACCCTCGGAGCCTATTTCAGGGAGCGGGCCAAAGAGATCCCTTCCATTGAAAAGGTCAAGGGAATGGGATTGATGATCGGCCTTGAATTTGATTTTGAAGTGGCCGAACTTCGCAAAAAGTTGATCTTTGGGGAACGGATGTTCACCGGAAATTCCAAAAACAAAAAATTGTTGCGGTTCTTGCCGGCCCTCAATATCACGGACCAACAGATCGACCTCTTCTTTGAGGCCCTGAAAAGAGCAACGGCATGATAAACCGATCTCAACAGAATACCGTATCACCTTTTAAAACACCTTGATGAAGCATTTTCTCTCCATACAGGACATAGACTCCCTCCCCGATTGGGTGGATCAGGCCCTGGAACTCAAAAAAGACCCCTACCGATTTGAAAAATTGGGCAGGCACAAGACCCTGTGCCTCTTGTTTTTCAACAACAGCCTGAGGACCCGTTTGAGCACCCAAAAGGCGGCCCTCCAATTGGGCATGGAGGTCCTGGTCATGAACTTTGGCAACGAGGGCTGGGCCCTGGAATACGGGGACGGTACCCGAATGGACCAGGGAACATCCGAACACATCAAGGAAGCGGCCCAAGTGGTCTCCCAGTACTGTGACATCGTGGCCATCCGGGCCTTTGCCACCCTGGAGGACCGGGAAAGGGACCGTGCCGAGGAAGTCCTGGGCGGCTTTGCCCGCTACGCCTCCATCCCCGTGGTCAACCTTGAAAGTTCCACGGGACATCCCCTCCAGGCCCTTGCCGATGCCCTGACCCTGGCGGAACACCGGCCACCGCACAGGCCCAAGGTCGTGCTATCCTGGGCCCCCCACCCCAAGGCCCTGCCCCATGCCGTGGCCAATTCCTTTGTTGAGATGATGAAATTGCAGGATGCGGAGTTTACGATCACCCATCCCAAGGGCTATGAACTGGACCCTGAGATCGCCCGGGGCTGCCATGTGGAATACGATCAGGCACTGGCCCTAAGGGATGCCGATTTTGTCTATGTGAAGAATTGGAGCGCCTATGGCGAGTACGGAAAGGTATTGAGCAAAGACCCCGGTTGGACCATGACCGCGGAAAAGTTGGGAACCGCGAAATTCATGCACTGCCTTCCGGTACGCAGGAATGTGGTGGTGGAGGATGCCGTGCTCGACGGGACCCGGTCCCTGGTGGCCCAACAGGCCAAAAACAGGGTCTTTGCGGCCCAGATCGTTTTGAAGAAAATATTGGAGGCCCAATAAGGCCCATACCATTCCATTGAATATGGATTACATTTGTCTGCCCAAGGGCAGGATATGAATTGTGCAACCCCAATAAATGAAGCTAGGATATGAGTCAAAAAACCGTACCCTTGAAACAAAGACTGTCCATCGTCAAGATCGGGAGCAACCTCTTGGACGAGCCCCGGGATTTTGAAAAGGCCTTGGACCTGTTCTCAAAGATGGAGGGCACCAAAATTCTGGTCCATGGAGGTGGCAAAAAAGCCACGGAAATGGGAGAAAGGCTGGGTGTGGAAACCAAGATGATCAACGGCCGTAGGATCACCGACCCGGAAAGCCTCGACATCGCCATCATGATCTACGGCGGGCTGACCAACAAAAAGATCGTCGCCCAACTGCAGGCCTTCGGCACGGATGCCATCGGCATGAGCGGGGCGGACGCCAATTCCATCAGGGCCTACAAACGGCCGATAAAAAATGTGGATTTCGGATTGGTCGGGGATGTGGACCTGGTCAATTCCTACGCGGTCTTTAAATTGCTGCAGGCCGGCTTCACCCCTATTTTCTGTGCCCTGACCCATGATGGCAAGGGGCAGTTGCTCAACACCAATGCCGATACCATCGCAGCGGAATTGGCCATTGCCATGTCCGAACAGTTCGACACCACCCTCTACTACTGTTTTGAAAAGAAGGGGGTGCTCCAGGATATACGGGATGGGGATTCGGTGATCTACCATATCGATTCCAAGGCCTATGACGAGCTTCTCGCCTACGGCACCATATCCGAGGGCATGCTTCCCAAGATGCACAATTGCTTCTACGCCCTGAGGAACCAAGTTTCCAAAGTGTGCATTGGCAACGCCGGCATGTTGGAGGCCAACAACATGGAATACACCACCTTGACCCTATGAGCATGAAACAGGAAGAATTGACCCAAAGGGCCATAGGGCTGCTGCACCAACTGATTTCCATTCCTTCCTTTTCCGGGGAGGAAGGAGGGACCGCGGATGCCATTGGGGCCTTTTTACAGGAATTTGGAATCGGGTACCAACGCCTGCACAACAACATCTATGCCTTCAACAGGCATTTTGATCCCTCAAAGCCCAACCTCCTGCTGAACTCCCATCACGATACCGTCAGGCCCAATTCCGCCTATACCCGGGATCCCTTCCACCCCCATGTGGAAGACGGCAAGCTCTACGGCCTGGGCAGCAACGATGCGGGCGGCCCCTTGGTTTCCCTGCTGGCCACCTTTGTCCATTTCCACTCCGTGGAGGGACTCGGCCACAACCTGATCATGGCCGCCACGGCCGAGGAAGAGGATGCCGGGGACCTGGGGATCCGGGCCCTGCTGCCCCTGCTGCCAAAAATTGACCTGGCCGTGGTGGGGGAACCCACCCTGATGGACCTGGCCATAGCCGAAAAGGGGCTGATCGTCTTTGACGCCAAAGTGGAGGGCACCCCCTCCCATGCGGCCCACCCCAACGACGACAATGCCATTTACAAGACCATAGAGGTATTGCAATGGTTCAGGGACCTGAGATTTGAGAAGACTTCCCAGACCCTGGGGGAGGTCAAGCTCACCGTAACCCAGGTCAATGCGGGCAAACAGCACAATGTGGTACCGGCCCATGTGGACCTGGTGGTGGACGTACGGGTCAACGACCGTTATACCAATGCGGAACTGGCCCAATGGTTGCAAAGGGAGGCCCCCTGTACCATGGTCCCCAGGTCCTTGAGGCTCAACTCCTCTTCCATTGCCCCGGGGCACGCCTTGGTACAAAGCGGCTTGGCCCAGGGCAGGAGGACCTACGGATCCCCCACCCTTTCCGATCAGGCCGCCTTGGATTGCCAATCGCTCAAATTGGGGCCGGGGGACTCCACCCGCTCCCATTCCGCCGATGAATACATCCACCTTCATGAAATTGAGGAGGGAATTGCACTCTACATCAAAATCCTGAGCGGCTTTTTACTGGAAACAAAAGCCGTGAACCAACCTAAAAAATGACAAGATGAAACTCTGGGACAAAGGATATGCCACCGACAAAAAAATAGATCTGTTCACCGTGGGCAATGACCGGGAACTCGATCTGATCCTGGTCCGATACGATCTGATCGCCTCCAAGGCACATGCCAAAATGCTGGCCAAGGCCTCCTTGATCACCCAAGGGGAAAGCGAAGATCTGGTCAAGGCCCTGGAAGCCATTGAAAAGGAGGTCCAAAAGGGGAAATTCACCATTGGGGAGGACTTTGAGGACATGCACTCCCGGATCGAATTCCTGCTCACCGAAAAATTGGGGGATACCGGAAAAAAAATCCATACGGCCCGATCCAGGAACGATCAGGTCCTGGTGGCCATGCAATTGTACCTCAAGGACGAACTCTCCCAGATCATGGGGGAAGTGGTATCCCTGTTCCAACTCTTGATGTCCCTGGCCAAAAAACACCAAAACGTACTGCTGCCCGGCTACACCCACCTGCAGATCGCCATGCCCTCCTCCTTTGGACTCTGGTTTTCCGCTTATGGGGAGAGCCTGGTGGACGATATGTACTTCCTAAAGGCCGCCCATAGGGTGGCGGACCAGAACCCCTTGGGCAGTGCCGCAGGCTATGGAAGTTCCTTTCCCATCGACCGGGAGTTCACCACCCGGGAAATGGGCTTTGATACTTTAAAATACAATGTGGTGGCCGCACAGATGGGTAGGGGAAAAGTGGAAAAGGCAGCGGCCTTCGGGATATCGGGCCTGGCCTCCACCCTCTCCAAGCTCGCCATGGACATTTGCCTGTACATGAGCCAGAATTTTGATTTCATATCCTTTCCCAATGAGCTCACCACGGGCAGCAGCATCATGCCCCATAAAAAGAACCCCGATGTGTTCGAGCTGATCCGGGCCAAATGCAATAAGATCCAAGGGATCCCCAACCAACTCATCCTGATCGCCAACAACCTTCCCAGCGGGTACCACAGGGACTTGCAATTGGTCAAGGAAATCATGGTCCCCGCCCTTCAGGACCTTCGGGCCTGCCTGGATATGATGATCTTCAGCCTCAAGAAAATAAAGGTGAACCCCAACATTCTGGACGATCCCAAATACGATTATCTCTTCTCCGTGGACACCCTCAACGAGCTGGTAAAAAGCGGCATGCCCTTTCGGGATGCCTACAAGACCATGGGCAAGGCCTTGGAGAACGGTACCTTCAAGCCCAAAAGGGACATCCACCACACCCATCAGGGGAGTCTGGGCAATCTCTGCCTGGAGGAGATCGCGGACAAGATGAAGGCCGCCATCCGGGGGTAACATTCCATTAACACAGGGCCCTGCAAAATCTTAAAATAGTGTAAAACCAAAGGAGAAGCCCTCCTCAAAGGGCCTCTTTGGCATATCCTTTGCGGCCCTTACCCTAAAGATTTGAATTGTCGTCCAACCACCGTTCAGGGGTGGTGGATCGTCCTGTGATTGCAAGATCCAATGGAACTATGACAATTTTGAATTCCATGGTCCACAGGCCCCCTAAGGGTGGGTCCCCCGAGCTTGAAAAAGCGATCTGCAAAATGGGACCATCAATAGGGGCGTATTGGGCCCTTTGATCTTCCACCCCTGAAAACACCACGGCACTGGACCATTCGAAATCGAACAATGTTTAACCCTTAAAACCCAAGATCATGAAAAAAATCTTTTCGATCCTGTTGATCTCCCTGTTCTGCTTTGGCTGTAACGGGCAACTAAAAAAAGAAGACAACAAAAATGCAGATCGGGATGGCACGGTACAGAATCCTCCCGAGGGGGA
>Ga0079224_100002850_pt1 | contig 21380 bp, 23 predicted proteins | sample Stecom2015_FD_80414 | JGI IMG/M metagenome (GOLD analysis project Ga0079224, IMG submission 80414) | Agricultural soil microbial communities from Utah to study Nitrogen management - Steer compost 2015 | ecosystem: Environmental > Terrestrial > Soil > Agricultural land | place: USA: Utah...
GCATTCGAAGTGCCGGGCGAACCCTCCGAATCCGTCGCCCGACCGCTACCGCCCCGGAACCGCCGGCCGGTTCTTCCGGTAGGAATTCTTCACTGCGATCCGGCCGTCGCGGAACGTGAACAGATCGCACCCGTTCACTTCGATCCGACTGCCGTCGGCGCGCGTTCCGGTGAACGTCCATTCCGAGATTCCGCGCTCGCCGCAGACGAGATGGCGCGGCGACTGCCAGTGGGCATCGGGATAGACCTTCCAGACATCCTCGAAGGCCGCGCGCACGGCGTCCCGACCGACGAAGCGGGTCCCGCAGACCTCCGGGCCGGCGGAGGCTTCGAACACGCAATCTTCCGTCATGAAGCCCATCAGCGCTTCGACGTCGTGCCGGTTCCAGGCTTCGGCGAAGCGTTGCAGGTCGTCGACGGTGATTTCCATGGCGCACCCCCTCATCGCGGGAAGCGAGCCCGATTGTCGCGCCTGGGCAATCAGTCGGCGAGAACGTCCCTTCTCGAATCCGCTTCGACGCTCGCGACCGCTTGTGCCGGGCTCGACGTGGCGCGCTGCTGCTCGAGCGAAGCGAGCAGCTCCGCCAGCGCGACGAACTCGATCGGCTTGACCAGATGGGCGTCGAACCCGGCCTGCGCACTGCGCCGGCGATCCTCCGACTGGTTCCAGCCGGTCTGTGCCACGACGATCGCCTCGCGCCCCCACGGCCTGCCCCGCAGCGCCCGACACGCCTCGTAGCCGTTCATCCTCGGCATTCCGATGTCGAGCAGGACGATCCGCGGGTGAAAGCATTCGCCGATCTCGAGCGCTTCGACCCCGTTGTGCGCCGTGCGGACTTCGTATCCGTGCAGGTGCAGGAGCACCGCGAGCGATTCGGCGTTGTCGGCGTTGTCGTCGACGACCAGCGCGCGCCGTGCGAAGCCGCGCGTCATGCGGTCGGTCCTCGGTCGGGCTGGATCACGGTTCGGGAGGGATCGGAGGGGCGCGGCGGGATTGTAGCCGTGCCTCTTCGCAGCGAAGGCGATCTCGTGCGGGCATCGGGGAAAACGAAGCGTTATTGATACAGTCTGCGAATCCGCGACGGCAATGGCGATCGGTCATGGGTGAGGCGAACGAGCGGGTCGGGATGATCGGGGTCGGCCTGATGGGCCACGGGATCGCCCGCAACCTCCTGCGACACGGGCACGAGCTGCATTTTCTCGAGCACCCGGGCAACCAGCCGGTGGACGACCTGCTCGCCGCCGGCGCCCGCACCTGTTCGAGCGCCGCCGAGCTCGCGGCCGGCTGTCCGGTGCTGATCCTGTGCGTCACCGGCACGCTGCAGGTGGAAGACGTGCTGCTTCGCGAAGGCGGCGTGCTCGACGGGCTGCGCGAAGGCGGCATCGTCGTCGACTGCTCGACGGCGATTCCGTCGTCGACCCTGCGCATCGCCGCGGCGATCGCGGCCCGCGGCGGACGCTTTCTCGACGCACCGATGACGCGCACGCCGAGGGAGGCCGCCGAAGGGCGCCTGAACCTGCTCGTCGGCGGCGACGCCGATCTGTTCGAACGCTGCCGTCCCCTGCTCGCCTGCTTCGCCGAGAACATCCTGCATGCCGGACCGGTCGGCGCGGGACATCGGCTGAAGCTACTGCACAACTACGTGTCGCTCGGGTTCGGTCTCGTGCTCGCCGAGGCGGCCGCGTGCGCGCGTCGCGCGGGCGTCGACGATCGGGTCTTCCTCGAGGTGCTCGCGCAGGGCGGTGGCCAGGGCGTCGTGCTCGAGCGCCTGCGTCCGTATCTCGAGTCGGGCGACGTCGGGTCGTTTCGCTTCACGATCGCGAATGCCGCGAAGGACATGGGCTACTACGCCACGATGGCGCAGGAGACCGGTGCGGCCTGCGGCGCGGCCGCTGCGGTGCGCGATGCCTATGCGCGTGCCGCAGCGGCCGGGTGCGGAAGCTCGACCGTGCCGCAGATGATCGAGCTCCTCGCGCGGGGCACGTAGCTCGGACGGCGCAGGTCAGCGCACCGGAACCGTCCTCGGCGTCGCTGCGCCGCGCTCGTCCAGGCTGAAGCGCCCGGGGCCGAACGCGACGATGAACAGCAGTCCGCCGAAGATCGCCACGTTCTTGTTGAAGTGGATCATCTGTGCCCGCTGCTGCTCGGGCGGCATCGACCAGTAGTTGTGGAAGCCGGCCGCGGCGACGATCGTGAACAGCGCGAGCACCGCGGCCGCCCATCGCGCCTTGTAGCCGACGAGCAGCGCGAGCGCGACCACCACTTCGATCAATATGGCGATCGCCGCCATCAACGTGGGGAACGGCAGCCCGGCCTTGGCGATGTAGCCGACCGTGCCGGAGAATCCGCCGATCTTGCCCCATCCGGCGGGGATGAACAGCCAGGCGATGCAGACCCGGCCGATCAGCGGTAGATACCTCTGCAATGCTTCCATTCGATCGCTCCTCCTGGTTGGGGCGGCACGTCTGCGCGGCCGCGGATCAATCGTAAGCGAGCCCACGGGTTCCTGCTAATCTTCGGCGGGCCGCAATGGCAGGCGCCGCAGCCACGCCACGCCACGGCCGCCCCGCCCTGCCCGATGGATCCGTCCGCGTTCTTCGAACAGTCTCCGCCGATGCTGGCGGCATTCGTCGCGAGCTTTCTCGGCGGCGCGGCCGCGACGACGCTCGGTGCGCTGCCGGTCCTGTGGATCGGCTCGCTTTCGCCCCGCACGAGCAACGCGATGCTCTCGTTCGCTGCCGGGGTGATGCTCGCCGCGACGGTCTTCTCGTTGCTGCTGCCGGGGCTCGCGTTCGCCGAGGCGATGTTCGAGCACAGGCTCGGTGCGGCGCTCGCGGTCGTCAGCAGCCTGCTGGTCGGCGGCCTTTCGATGGGGTTCGTCAACCGCGTGCTGCCGCACGAGCATTTCCTGAAGGGACCCGAGGGCCCGAGCGGCGAGCGCATTGCGCGCGTCTGGCTCTTCGTGCTGGCGATCACGCTGCACAACTTTCCCGAAGGGCTGTCGATCGGCGTCGGCTCGGCCAGCGGCGAGGCGCGGATCGGGCTGGGCGTGACGATCGGCATCGGATTGCAGAACCTGCCCGAAGGGCTGGCGGTCGCGATGGCGCTCGCCGGACTCGGCTACTCGCGCCTCTACGCCCTCGGCATTGCCGCGCTCACCGGGGCGGTCGAGCTGGCGGGCGGAATGTTCGGTGCCGGGCTGCTCGCGTTGTCGACGGCGATCCTGCCGCTCGCGCTCGCCTTCGCGGCCGGGACGATGCTGTTCGTGATCAGCGACGAGGTGATCCCCGAGACGCATCGGGGCGGATTCGGGGAAACCGCCACGGTCGCCCTGTTCGTCGGTTTCGGGCTGATGTTCGTGCTCGACGTCGCGTTGGGCTGAGCCGCCGCGGCGAAACGCGCGCTAGTGACGCACGCCGGGCAGCCGCGGCGCATCGAGCCGCCGGGCGCGGCGCTGCTCCTCGGTGATCGACTCGGCCGTTCGCGGACGTTCGATCGTCCCGTATCGCCGCGCGAAATCCGCCGCCCGCTCGCGCATCCGGCGCGCTTCCTCGGGATTGCCGTTGGCGGCGAGATACCCCGCGGCATCGATTCCGGCGTCGTTCTTCGGCGTCGGGTCCGCACCGGCCTCGACGAGCAGGCGCACGGCGTCGAGCCGGTCGTGGCGCGCGGCCATCATCAGCGGCGTGGTGCGGTTCGGCGATTGCGCATCGATATAGGCATGTCGATCGAGCAGGAAGCGCAATAGTTCGGTGTTTCCGCTCACCGCCGCGTAGTGCAGCGGGGTCCATCCGGGGCGATTGACCTGGGCGCCCTTCTCCACGAGCAGCCGGACGATCTCCAGGTTTCCGTGCAGGGCGGCGAGCATCGCCGCGGTCTCGCCGCGCGCGTTCGGCGCGTCGATGCGCGTCCCGACGATTTCGGCCAGCGAGCGTACGACGTTCCACGAACGCTCGCGTGCGGCGACGACGATCGCCGGGCCGAACTGCGGATGCAGCGCATTCGTATCGGCGCCGCGCAGCAACAGCGTTTGCACGCGATCGACGTCGTCGCGTTCGATCGCTTCCCAGAATTCTTCGTTGGCGCTGGGAGCGGCTGCAGCGCCGGGCTTCGGCGTGGGGGCGGCCGGCCCCGGCTGCGCCACGGCGTGCGGGGCGACGCAGGCCGCGGCGAGCGAAACGGCGAATGCGAGCACGAGCGGCCGTGCGAGCGAGCGCGCCCGGCGCGCCGCTTCAGTCTCGCGCATCGGTCTCGCGGCGGGCATCGCGGAACAGCCGGAAGAAGTTCTCCGTCGTGCGCTCGGCGATCGCCTCGACGGGGGTGCCGCGCAGTTGCGCGAGGCATTCGGCGACGTGGAGTACCCAGGCCGGCTCGTTCGTCTTGCCGCGCCTGGGTACCGGCGCGAGATATGGCGAATCGGTTTCGATCAGTAGCCGATCGTCGGGGATGCGCACGGCGACCTCGCGCAGCGGCTGGGCGTTGCGGAAAGTCACGATTCCCGAGAACGACACGTAGAAGCCGAGGTCGAGTCCCGCACGCGCGGTGTCCCAGTCCTCGGTGAAGCAGTGCAGCACCCCGCCCGCCTCGTCGGCACGCTCCTCGCGCAGCAGGCGGATCGTGTCGGCCGAGGCCGAGCGCGTGTGGACGATCAGCGGCTTGCCCGCCGCACGCGCGGCCCGGATGTGCACGCGGAAGCGTTCGCGCTGCCACTCGGTGTCGCCTTCGGTGCGGTAATAGTCGAGGCCGGTCTCGCCGATGGCGACGACTTTCGGATCGGACGCGAGTCGCACCAGCGTCTCGACGTCGGGCTCGAGCGCGTCCGGCGAGTCGGGATGCACGCCGACCGAGGCGCTCAGCCTCGGATCGCTGCGCGCGATCTGCAGCACCCGGTCGAAGCCGTCGAGCGCCACGCAGACGCACAGCGCATGGCACACGCCGTTCGCCTGCATCGACGCAAGGACCTCGTCGAGGCGACCGGAGAGTTCGGGGAAATCGAGATGGCAGTGCGAATCGACGAGCATCGGGAACGCACGCGCGTGGGTTCATCGCGCGAACGGCAGCCGCATTGTATCGGCGGTGCCGCGCGTGCCTCGTCGCCGGCGGCGCGCAGCGGCCCCACGCGGCTCTCGCAGGCCGGGCGTCGCGACGCGGCGCGTCGTGACGGCTCGGCTCAGATCGTATGCGTCGGGCGGTTCGCCTTCAGCGTGCCGCCGAGCAGCTCCTCGATCCGGCTGCGCGCGCGGGTGCCCGCCTCGTCCTTGGCGAACTGCACCCCCAGCCCTTGCTGGCGCTGTGGCGTGCCGGCCGGCGTGATCCAGACGACCTTGCCCGTGACCGAGAGCTTGTTCGGATCGTCCATCAGCGAAAGGATCAGGTAGAGCTCGTCTCCGAGGCGCGCCGGACGCGTCGTCGGGACGAACAGGCCGCCACCGTCGAGAAACGGCATGTAGGCGGCGTATAGCGCCGCCTTCTCCCGGATCGCCAGCTGCACGACGCCGGGGCGGGCGCCCGAGCGGGGCGCCGCGTTGGCCATCAGCGAAGACGCCGTACCGGTCAGCGGGCCGGGTCCCGTCAACGGGCCGCTTCCCGTCGCCGGGCCGACTCCGGTCGGCACGCCGGTCGCGGTCGATGGCGCCGTCGCGGTGAGCGGGCCCGTCAAGCCGCTGGGTCCGGTGAGCGGGCCGGGCGAGGTCACCGGCGCCAGGCGCACGCCGGTGTCGAGTCCGTCGAGCAGCAGGCTGCCCGTGTCGGGCCCCGTGAGCGCGGAACCCGTCGCCGGGCCGGGGGACGTGTCGCGCCCAGGGGTCGTCTCGGTCTGCAGCGAGGCCCGGATCGATTCCCCTTCGGCTGCCCTCATCGTCGTCCCCCTGTGATCGTTCTCACCCCGCGAGTGCCGTGCGGACGCGGATCAGCGCGTCCTCGATCATCAGCCGCGGGTTCAGCGGGTGATCGACGGCCCGCGCGAGCGTCGCGATCTCGGAAGCCAGGCGGTCCAGCGCACGCAGCGACGTCGCCTCGGACAACGCACGCAGCCGCGCGGTCCGCTCGGGGAAGAATCGCGGCTGCGCCCCCGCGCGGCAGCGCTGCAGGTCGGCAATCCACGATTGCAGCGTCCCGACCCACAGCGAAGGCTCGATGCCGTTCAGCGCGTCGGCGGCTCGCACGACCGAAGTTTCGGGAAGCGAAGCCAGCGTCTCCACGAGCATCCGATGAGTGGACGCTGCCGCGGGATCGGCGAATCCGCGGGCGCGAAGCGGCGCGCCACCGGCGGCGGCGAGCCAGCCGGCGGCCTGCGTCCGCTCGGCACCCGTCTCGGACACCAGCCAGTCGACGGCGGCGTCGGTCGCCGGCAACGAGAACCCGACGGCGAAACAGCGGGAACGGATCGTCGCTGGCAGCGCGTCGGGCCGGTGCGTGACGAGCAGGAAGCGCGTGCCGGCGGCCGGTTCCTCGAGCGTCTTCAGCAGCGCATTGGCCGCCGCCACGTTCAGCGCGTCGGCCGGATCGATGCGCACGATCTTGCAGCCGCCGCGGTGTCCGCCGACGCCCACGAAGCGCTCGAGCGCCCGCACCTGGTCGATGCGGATGTCGGTGGAAGGGGTGGCGCGCGCCGTGCGCGTCGTGCCTTCGGTCGCCGCCTCGCTCGGCTCCTCGGTCATCGGCGCGAGCACGCGCAGATCCGGATGGTTGTCGTGCGCGACCCAGCCGCACGAAGCGCAACGGCCGCAGGCCTCGCCGCCGGCCTCGGGCGACTCGCACAGCCACGCCCGCGTCAGCTCGGCCGCGAGCCGGGACTTGCCGATCCCGGCCGGCCCGTGCAACAGCAGCGCGTGGTGCGTGCGCTCGCGCTGCGCGAGCAGCGTGCGCCAGATGTCGCTCAGCCAAGGATAGATCATTACAAACAGAGCTTTGCGAGATCTTCTTCGAGAATTGCTTGAACTTCCTCGACGCTGCGGCTGCCGTCGATGCGAACGATGCGCGATGGATCCGACGCCGCCCGCAGCCGGTAGCCTTCGCGTACCCGGGCGAAGAAGGCGAGATCCTCGCGCTCGAAGCGGTCGCTCTCGCGCGAACGCGCCCGGCGTTGCGCGGCCACCTGCGGATCCACGTCGAACCAGTACGTGCGCGCGGGCTGCAGATGCCCGTGCACCCAGGACTCGAGCCAGGCGATGCGCTCGGCAGGCGCGCCCCGGCCGGCACCCTGGTATGCCCAGGTCGAGTCGGTGAAGCGGTCGCAGACGACCCATTGGCCGCGTTCGAGCGCGGGCACGATGCGTCGTTCGAGGTGGTCGCGCCGTGCGGCGAACACGAGCAGGAGCTCGGTCTCGAGCGACATCGGGCGGTGCAGCAGCAGCTCGCGCAGCGCCTCGCCGAGTTCGCTGCCGCCCGGCTCGCGGGTGGCGACGGCGTCGTGTCCGTGCGCACGAAGCCACTCGAGCGACTGCCGGAGGTGCGTGCTCTTGCCGGCGCCGTCGATGCCTTCGAAGGTGATGAAGCGGCCCTTCATCGGCCGCCTCTCTGGTAGCGCGAGACGGCGCGGTTGTGGCTGGCGAGATCGGAGGAGAACTCGCTGGTGCCGTCCCCGCGCGAGACGAAATACAGCGCGCCGATGTCCGCCGGGTTCATCACGGCCTCGATCGACGCCCTGCCCGGCAGGGCGATCGGTGTCGGCGGCAGCCCCGGTCGCGTGTAGGTGTTGAACTCGGTGTCCGCGCGCAGGTCCCGCCTGCGCAGGTTGCCGTCGAAGCGCTCGCCCAGGCCGTAGATCGTCGTGGGATCGCTCTGCAGCAGCATCCCGCGGCGCAGCCGGTTGACGAACACCGCCGCCACCTTGCTTCGCTCTTCGTCGAGCCCGGTCTCCTTCTCGACGATCGAGGCGAGCACCAGCGCTTCGTACGGACTGCGATAAGGCAGGTCGACGGCGCGCCGTTCCCAGGCTTCGTTCAGCGTGCGCTTGAGCGCGCGATACGCGCGCCGGTAGATCTCGACGTCACTCGTTCCCGGCGAGAACACGTAGGTGTCGGGAAAGAACAGGCCCTCGGGGCGCTGCTCGTCGGCGCCGATGCGCCGCATCAGCTCGGCGTCGTCGAGGCCGTGCGTTTCGTGCTCGAGCTCCGGGTTCGCGTCGATCACCTCGCGCATCTGGCGGAACGTCCAGCCTTCGATGAAACGGATCGACACGACCAGGACGTCGCCGCGCACGAGCTTCTCGAGCAGCGCGTCGATCGTCATCGGCCGGGCGAGCTCGTAGGTGCCGGCCTTGAGCTTGCCGTCGTGGCCGCGCCACTTGTACCAGAGCCAGAGCTCGGTGGGATGCACGTCGACGCCCTGCTCGCGCAGCGCCTGCGCGACGCTGCGCACGTTCGCTCCGACGGGCACCGTGAAGCGGATCGGCGACTCGCGGAATTCGAGCGATTCGACAAGAAAGCGGTTCCACCCCCATCCGAGTGCGACGGCGGCGGCGACGAGCAGCGACAGGAGAACGAGCCCGGCGAGACGGCCCTTCGACACGGTGCTTGCGGTTCGACAACGGAGGGAGGGATCCCTATGATAATCGGTCGATTCCGCGACCCGACCCATGCACTCCGCACGTCCCTCTCCGGCGTCGAAGGTGGCTTCCGCCCCTTCCGCCGCTGTCGATCCGCGCGCCGTTCGCGAGGCGGCGGCACGCAGCGGCGTGACGCTGCACGACGGCCCCTACGGCACGCAGACCCGCGTCGATGCCGGCGCGCCCGCGGCGGCGTCGCTCGCCGCCGGCGCCCTCGCCTGGCTCGCCGGGCTTTCGGTGCTGCGCGTCACCGGTGACGACGCATCGCGTTTCCTGCATTCGCAGACGACGAACGACCTGCTGCAGCAACCGGCCGACACCGCGCGCTGGCACGGCTACTGCTCGCCGAAGGGCCGCCTGCTCGCGACGATGCTCGTCTGGCGGGACGGGGAAGCGATCCGGCTGCTGCTGCCCGACGGCGTGGCGGAGCCGACCCGCGCACGACTGGCGATGTTCGTGCTGCGTTCGAAGGTGCGCATCGCCGACGAGAGCGGCGCCTACGCCGTGTTCGGGCTGATCGGTGCGGCGGCGCACGAAGCGCTCGATCGTCTCGGCCTGCGGGCGCCGGCGCCGATGCAGGTCGTCGCGGCCGCTGCACCGGCTGCGAACGCCGAGCGCGGCGCGTCCGCCGACGCCGGCGCGACGGGCGGCGAACGATCGCCGCTCACGGTCGTCGGGTTGCCCGCGCTGCCCGCGCAGGCGCTGCACGGCGCGACGGCCCCGGTACCCCGATGGCTGCTCGTCGTGCCCGTCGAGTCGGCGGCGACGGCCTGGGACACGCTGCGGGCGTCGCTCGTGCCGGTCGGCAGCGCAACCTGGCGCTGGACCGACGTGCGCACCGGCATCGCCACCATCGTTCCGTCGACCCGCGAGCAGTTCGTGCCGCAGATGCTCAATCTCGAGGCCGATGCGATCGGCGCGGTGAGCTTCACGAAAGGGTGCTATCCGGGCCAGGAGGTGGTCGCGCGCAGCCACTATCTCGGGAAGACGAAGCGGCGCACGTTCCTCGGGCGCCTGGCGGCGCCGGCCGAAGGCGAGGTGCGCGAGCCGGCGCCGGGCGACGACGTCACCGATGCATCGGGCGCCGCCGTCGGTCGCGTCGTCTCGGCGGCGCCGTCCCCGGAGGGCGCGATCGACCTGCTGTTCGAAGCGCAGGTCGCGGCGGTCGAGGATGGCGCGCTCGCCGTCGACGGCCAGGCGCTGCAGACGCTCGAGCTGCCCTACCCGCTGCCGCCGGGATGAGCGACGTCGTCGTCCTCGTCTGGTTCCGCGCCGATCCCGCGCGCAACGAGGAGTGCCTGCGCGCGCTGCAGGCGCTCGCCGGGCGGGTCGCACCGCGCTTCGGGCTGCGTGCGCGCTTCGGCTGGCGCGACGAGCCCGAGAAGAATCGGCGCACCTGGCTCGAGTCCTGGGAGCCGGTGCCCGAAGCGCGGCAGCGCGAGTTCGTCGACACGCTCGCCGAGGCGTGGGCCGCACTGGGCTTCGACGCGCTCGCCCCCGGCGGGCGTTTCGTCGAGGTATTCCACTGGGTCGAAGTGCCCGAGGCGTCCTAGCCGCGATGTGCCTGATCGCCTTCGCGCTCGGCGCGCACGAGTCGTTCGCCTTCGTCGTTGCCGCCAACCGCGACGAGTTCTACGCGCGCGAGACGGCCCCGGCGGCCTGGTGGGACGGAAAGCACGAGATCTTCGGTGGACGCGACCTGCGCGCCGGCGGCACGTGGCTGGCGATCGATCGCCGCGGTCGTTTCGCCGCCGTGACCAACGTGCGCGAGCCCGATCCCGTGAGCGGGCCGCGCTCGCGCGGCGCGCTGGTCGCCGACTTCGTCGGGGGATCGGGAACGCCGCGCGAGTACGCGCTGCGCATCCTCGAGCAGGCGGAGGACTACGCGGGCTTCAACCTGCTGCTGGTCGACCTCACCGCCGACGAGCCGGCGCTGTTCGTGTCGAACCGGGATGCGCGGCGCATCGTGGCGGCGCCGCACGGCGTGCATGCGTGGTCCAACGGCGAGCTCGATGCGCCGTGGCCGAAAGTGGTTCGCCTGCGCGAGCGCCTCACGCAGGCGCTCGCGCTGCCTTCGCGGCTGCTCGGCCCGACGCTCTTCGACGCGCTCGCCGACCGGTCGATCCCCGACGACTCGGCACTGCCCGACACCGGCATCGGACGCGAGCGCGAACGCCTGCTCGCCCCGGCGATGATCTTCGCGCCCGAGCTCGGCTACGGGACACGCGCGTCGACCATCGTCGCCGTGCGACGCGACGGTCGCGTCGTGTTCGTCGAGCGGGGTTGGGCACCCGATGGAGAACGCCTGCGGCGTGCGGGGGAGCGAAGGGTTCGTTTCCGGCTGCGGCCCGAGGCGGCCGAACGGCTGCAGGCGTGGCCCGCTCCCGTCGGCGGCTGAACCCGCGGCCGGTGATCAGCTCGTGCCGAATGCGCGCCGCATCCGCACGTGCTCGAGGCCGGCCTCGCGATACGGCTCGCCCACCGCTTCGAACCCCCGCTTCCGGTAGAAGCCCTCCGCGGCCCGCTGCGCGCTGAGCTCGACGACGCGATCGCCGCGCGAACGCGCCCGTTCGACCAGCGCATCGAGCACGCGCCGTCCGACACCCTGCCCGCGGGTGTCGGCACGGACCGCCATCCGCCCGATCTTTCCTTCCGGCAGCAGGCGCCCGGTGGCGATCGGTTGCGCGTCGCGGTATGCGACGCAGTGCAGCGCTTCGTCGTCGCGCCCGTCCCGTTCGATGTCCGCCGGCACGCCCTGCTCGGCGACGAACACTCGGGTGCGCAGCGGCTCGGCGTCGCCGCCGAGGCGGCGCCAGTCGCCGATGCGCAGCACGAGCGTCCCGGCGACGGGGTCGGCGAACCGGGCGATCTCGTGCGCGACGCGCGCGGGCTGCTCGTGCACGAGCCAGTGCGTCGCGTCGCTCAGCCGCACGATCGACAGCTCCGGTACGACCGAGTCGAGCCCGTCGAGCAGCTGCGGCAGCAGCGCGGCGTCGCGTTCGCCCCAGAGGACGAGCGTCGGTACGCGCACGACGAAGCGCGACGCGTCGAGCGCCGGGCGCGCCGCGCCGCCGTCTCCGTCGTCGGGCGGATGCAGCGGCGACGCGCGGTAGTACCGGACGGCCGCGGCGAGCGCGCCGGGTCGGCTCCAGGCCTCGTGATACTCGGCGCGGCGCGCGGCATCGAACCAGTGCGGCCCGTCCATCGACGTGAGCATGCGTTCCAGGCGCACGAAGCCATCGCGCGCGAGCACCTGTTCCGAACCCGGTCGACGCAGCCAGTTCATGTAGGCGCTGGCCGCCTGCTGCCGCGGATCGGTCGCGAGCGCACGCGCGAAAGGCACCGGATGCGGCGCGTTCAGCACCACCAGTCGCTCGATGCGCTGCGGATGCGCGATGGCGAAGGCCCAGGCCAGCGCGCCGCCCCAGTCGTGTCCGACGAGCACGCAGCGCTCGTGGCCGAGCGCGGCGACGAGCGCATCGAGGTCGGCGACGAGCTCCTTGGCCCGGTAGGCGTCGACCTCCTCGGGGCGGTCGGAGCGGCCGTAGCCGCGCAGGTCGGGCGCGACGACGTGAAAGCGCTGCGCCAGTGCCGGCATCAGTGCGCGCCACGCGAACCAGCCCTCGGGGAATCCGTGCAGCATCAGCATCAGCGGCCGGCGCTCGTCGCCGCACGACGCGTAGTGCAGGCGCAGCGGCCGCGCGGCGTCGCCCACCGACGCGTACTGCCCGTCTCGAATCCCCTCGTGCATCGTCGACGCCTTCACGGGGAGCCGGCGCCGGCCTCAGCGCGCGTGCTGCGCGACGCCGGGCTTGTAGGTGTACGGATCGCTCGGATTGCGCTGCATCAGCACGTCCTGCAGGCGCAGCTCCACCGAAGGGAGGATGTTCGGGTGGGTGATCACGTAGAAGCGGTTCTCGCGGATCGCGTCGAAGGTCATGCGCGCGACCTGCTCGGCGCCGATGCGCCCCGACGAGACCGCCTTCTCCATCGCGCGCTGCGCTTCGAGCATCGATTCGGTGGGCGGTGCATCGTCGCGCAGTTCGTCGGGGCGATTACGCTCCGAGTTCGCGATGCCGGTGGGCACGTAGGCAGGGCAAAGCAGCGTCACGCCGATCGGTGCGCCGACCAGGCGAAGGTCCTGGTACAGCGTCTCGCTCAATGCGACCACCGCATGCTTGCTGACGTTGTACACGCCCATGCGCTGCGGCGCCAGCAGGCCGGCCACCGACGCGGTGTTCACCACGTGGCACTCGTCGCCCTGCGCGAGCATCCGCGGCACGAAACTGCGCACGCCGTGGATCACGCCCCACAGGTTCACGCCCAGCACCCACTGCCAGTCGTGCTCGGTCGCCTCCCAGAGCAGCCCCCCGGCGCCCACGCCGGCGTTGTTGAAGAGCACGTGTGCCGCCCCGAAGCGCTCGAGCGTGCGTTCGGCCAGCCGCTCGACGGCTTCGCCGCGGCGTACGTCGACGGTCTCGCCGAAGACCTCGGCGCCCTGCGCGCGGAGCTCGTCGACGACGCGTGCGAGCGCGTCGGATTCGACGTCGGCCAGCGCCAGGCGCATGCCGAGCGAGGCGCCCAGGCGCGCGAACTCGCGGCCGAAGCCGCTCGCCGCGCCGGTGATCACCGCCACCTTTCCGGTCAGCACGCGCATCGCGTCCTCCGGTTCAGTCGAGCGCGACCAGCTGCTTGCCGACGTTGCGCCCGGCGAGCAGCCCGATGAACGCCTCGGGGGCATTCTCCAGCCCGCGCGCGATCGTTTCGCGATAGCGCAGGCTGCCGTCGGCGACGCGCCGTGCGAGCTCGCCCAGCGCCGTCGGCCACAGATCCCGGTGGTCGGAGATGATGAAGCCCTCGACGCGCAGCCGGTTCACCAGCACCGAGCGGAACTGCGTGACCGGCATCGGCTGCCCGCTGTAGCCGGAGATCAGCCCGCACACCGCGACGCGTCCGAACGCGTTCATCCGTCGCAACGTCGCGTCGAGCGGCTCGCCGCCGACGTTCTCGAACAGCCCGTCGACGCCGTCGGGCGTGGCCGCGCGCAGGTCTTCGTACAGCCGCCCCGCCTTGTAGTCGACGCACGCGTCGAAGCCGTATTCGTTGGTGACGATCGCGCATTTCTGCGGGCCGCCGGCGATGCCGACGACGCGGCAGCCGGCTGCCTTCGCCAGCTGGCCGACGACCGAGCCCACCGCACCGCTCGCCGCCGAAACGACGATCGTCTCGCCCGGCTTCGGTCCGATGATGCGGTTCAGCCCGTACCACGCGGTGACGCCCGGCATGCCGACGACCCCGAGATACGCCGACAGCGGGATTCGCGACGTGTCGACCTTCCGGAGTCCGGTGCCGTCACTGATGCCGTAGAGCTGCCAGCCGAGCATGCCCACCACCGGATCGCCGACGGCGAAGTCCGGGTGGCGGCTCTCGACGACCTCGCCGGCGGTTCCTCCGATCATTACCTCGTCGAGCTTCTGCGCCACGGCGTACGACTTCGCGTCGTCCATCCGTCCGCGCATGTACGGATCGAGCGACAGGAAGCGGTTGCGCACCAGCACCTGACCCTCGCCGATCGTCGGAAGCGGCGCTTCCTCGAGGCGGAAGTCGTCGGGCGAGACGGCGCCTTTCGGTCGGCGCGCGAGCACGATGCGGCGATTCGCTTCCGGCATGGCGACCCCCTCAGACTGCGGTCACGCCGCCGTCGACGGCGAGGATCTGGCCGGTGATGTGCTTGCCGGCGTTCGAGCAGAACAGCACCGCGGCACCCTTCAGGTCCTCGTCGTCGCCGAGCCGGTGCAGCGGCGTGCGCGCCTTGACCGTCTCTTCGATCTCGGCGAGCGTCGCGCGCGTCATCTTGGAGGGGAAGAAGCCCGGCGCGAGCGCGTTCACCGTGATCCCGTACTGGCCCCACTCGCCGGCGAGCGCACGCGTGAAGTTCACCAGCCCGCCCTTCGTCGTGTTGTACGCGATCGTGTGGTTCGTTCCCGGCTCGTTGCCGCGCAGGCCGGCGATCGACGCGACGACGAGGATGCGCCCGTAGCGTCGCGGGATCATCGAGCGCTTGCCGATCGCCTGCGTGAGCAGGAACACGCCGGTGAGGTTCAGGTTCACGAGCTTCATCCAGGCGTCGAGCGGATGCTCGGCCATCGGAGCGCCCCAGGTCGCGCCGGCATTGTTGACGAGGATGTCGCAGTGGCCGAGCGTCTCGAGCGCCGCGTCGACGAAGGCCGCGATCGACTCGGGCTTGCCGAGGTCGCTGGCGATCGCGTCCGCACGCACGCCCTGTTTCGCGAGATGCGCGACCGCCTCGTCGAGCTCGGGCTGCTTGCGCGCGGTGAGCACGATCTCGGCGCCCATCTCGCCGAGCGCCTCGGCGATCTGCAGGCCGAGCCCGCGCGAGCCGCCGGTGACGATCGCCTTGCGGCCCGCCAGGTTCATCGCTTCGCGTACCGACATCGTCGCTCTCCCCTCAGACGATCTCGAACAGGCCGGCGGCGCCCATCCCACCGCCGATGCACATCGTCACCACGGCCCATCGGGCACCGCGGCGACGGCCTTCGATCAGCGCGTGTCCGGTCAGGCGCTGCCCGCTCATTCCGTACGGATGGCCGACGGCGATCGCGCCGCCGTTGACGTTCAGCCGTTCGTCGGGGATGCCGAGCCGGTCGCGGCAGTACAGCACCTGCACCGCGAAGGCCTCGTTCAGCTCCCACAGGTCGATGTCGTCGATCTTCTTGCCGGTGCGCTCGAGCAGCTTGGGCACCGCGTAGACCGGTCCGATGCCCATCTCGTCGGGCTCGCAGCCGGCGACCGCGAAGCCGCGGAAATAGCCGAGCGGCTTCAGTCCGCGCTTCTCGGCGAGCGACGCCTCCATCACGACGCAGGCGCCGGCGCCGTCGGAGAACTGGCTCGCGTTGCCCGCCGCGACCGAGCCGCCCGGCAGCGCCGGGCGGATCTGCGCGATGCTCTCGACCGTGGTGCCCGGGCGGCGCCCCTCGTCGTCGTCCAGCGTGACCTCGCGCGTCTCGAGCCTTCCGCTCGCCTTGTCGGCGACCGCCATGCGCACGGTGATCGGCACGATCTCGTCCTTGAAGCGCCCCGCCTCGGCGGCGGCGCATGCGCGCTGCTGGCTGCGTGCGCCGTATTCGTCCTGGCGCTCCCGGCTGATGCCGTAGCGCGTCGCGACGGTCTCGGCCGTCTGCAGCATCGGCCAGTACAGCTCGGGCTTCGTCTTTTTCAGCCCCTTGTCGACGAACATGTGCCGGTTCGATTCGTTCTGCACGCACGAGATTGACTCGAGACCACCGGCGACGAAGATGTCGCCCTCGCCGGCGATGATGCGCTGCGCGGCCATCGCGATCGTCTGCAAACCCGACGAGCAGAAGCGGTTGACGGTGACGCCCGACACGCTGACCGGACAGCCGGCGGCGATCGCGGCCTGGCGCGCGATGTTCCAGCCGGTGGCGCCTTCGGGCGTCGCGCAGCCCATCAGCACGTCCTCGACCTCGCCCGGCTCGATGCCGGCGCGCTCGATCGCCGCGCGCACGACGTGCCCGCCCATCGTCGCGCCGTGCGTCATGTTCAGCGCGCCGCGCCAGGACTTCGCCAGGCCGGTGCGCGCCGTCGATACGATCACTGCTTCACGCATGATTGCCGTTTCCTTTTCCGATCAACCGTTGAATCCCTTGCCTTCGGCGACGAGCTTCTCGAGCAGCGGCGCTGGCGTCCAGAACGACGCGTCGCCGCGCGCGGTGCGGGCGAAGTCGCGCATGCGGTTCGCGACGTTGTACAGCCCGTACTGGTCGGCGTAGAGCATCGGGCCGCCGCGCCACAGCGGGAAGCCGTAGCCGGTGAGGTAGATCATGTCGATGTCGGAGGCGCGCAACGCGATGCCCTCCTCGAGGATCTTCGCGCCTTCGTTGACCAGCGCGAAGACGAGCCGGTGCACGATCTCGTCGTCGGAGAGCTTGCGTGTCTTCGCACCGATCTCCTCGCGGTGCTTCGCGATCAGCTCGTCGACCTGCGGGTCGGGCAGCGCGTCACGCTTGCCCGGAACGTAGCGGTACCAGCCGGCGCCGGTCTTCTGTCCGAAGCGGCCGAGCTCGCACAGCTTGTCGGCGATGCGCGGATATTCGAGGTTCGGCTGCTCGATGTAGCGGCGCTTGCGGATGTACCAGCCGACGTCGTTGCCGGCGAGGTCGCTCATCCGGAACGGCCCCATCGCGAAGCCGAACTTCTCGATCGCGCGGTCGATCTGCTGCGGCGAGGCGCCTTCCTCGAGCATGTACAGGGCCTGGCGCAGGTACTGCTCGATCATCCGGTTGCCGATGAAGCCGTCGCAGACGCCCGAGACGACACCCGTCTTGCGCAGCTTCTTCGCCAGCTGCATCGTCGTCGCCAGCACGTCCTTGCCGGTCTTCTCGCCGCGCACGATCTCGAGCAGCTTCATCACGTTGGCCGGCGAGAAGAAGTGCGTGCCGATGACGTCCTGCGGGCGCTTCGTGAACGACGCGATGCGGTTCACGTCGAGCGTCGACGTGTTCGTCGCGAGGATCGCGCCCGGCTTCATCACCTCGTCGAGCTTGCGGAACACCTTCTCCTTCACCGCCATGTCCTCGAAAACGGCCTCGATGACGATGTCGGCGTCGCGAATGTCGTCGTAGGAGAGCGTCGGCTCGATCAGCGCCATGCGCTTCTCGACGTCCTCGGGCTTCATCCGGCCCTTCTTCGCCGTGTTCTCGTAGTTCTTGCGGATCGTCGCCAGCCCCTTGTCGAGCGCCTCCTGGGAGACCTCGAGCAGCTTCACCGGAATGCCGGCGTTGGCGAAGTTCATCGCGATGCCGCCGCCCATCGTGCCGGCGCCGACCACCGCGGCGCGCTCGATCTTGCGCGTCGGCGTCGACGAAGGCACGTCGGGGATCTTGCTCGCCGCACGCTCGCCGAAGAATGCGTGACGCAGCGCGCGCGACTCGGGCGTCTGCACGAGCTCGAGGAACAGGCGCCGCTCGTTGGCGCGACCCTCCTCGAAGCTCATCGTCACTGCACCGGTGATCGCGTCGATGCACCGCACCGGCGCCGGGAAGTTCTTCGCGACGGTCGCGACGGTGTTGCGCGAGAAGCGCAGGAAGGCCTCGGCGTCCTCGTGCTCGACGCGCAGGTCGCGCACCTTCGGCAGCCCCCGGTTCTCGGCGAGCGCCTTGTGCGCGAAGGCGACCGCGCCGTCGAGCAGGTTTCCGTCGACGATCTCGTCGAACAGCCGCGTTCCGGCGAACTTCTCCGATTTCACCGGCTCGCCGGAGACGATCATGTTGACGGCCATCTCGAGCGGCACGACGCGCGGCAGCCGCTGCGTGCCGCCGGCGCCCGGCAGGATGCCCAGCTTCACTTCGGGCAGCGCGATCTGTGCCCCGGGCGAAGCGACGCGGAAATGGCAGGCGAGCGCGAGCTCGAGCCCGCCGCCCATCGCCACGCCGTGGACCGCGGCGACGACGGGCTTCGTGCTCTCCTCGATCGTGCGGATCACGGTGTGCAGCGTCGGCTCGGCGAGCGCCTTCGGCGTGTTGAACTCGCGGATGTCGGCGCCGCCCGAGAACGCGTTGCCGGCGCCGTGGACGACGATCGCCCGGATCGCGTCGTCGTCGCGCGCGCGGCGCAGCGCCTCGACGAGACCGATGCGGAGCTCGTAGCCGAGGCCGTTGACCGGCGGGTTGTCCATCGTGATGACGGCAATGTCGCCCCGGGGGGCGTAGTGCGCTTGGGTCATGGGGGAGGCTTCCGGAGAGTGACAGGACTGCTGAGGCGCAGTGTAACCGAGGGGTTTCTTCGTCGCGTTTGCGTTCTCTGCTGTCGCTCCGCACGCCGGCGGCGGCGAGTGCGCAGCGCCGCGCGGCCGTGGACAGATGGGACGCGTTCGCCCTCGCGGTGTCCGAGTCGTTGCACCGCAGACTTGTCAACTGGCGGCGTGGCGGACTTCCCTTCCTCCAAAAAGGGATTCGGTGTTTACGAAAGCGGGTCAACTCCAAAGCGTTATCCGACGCCGCGATCGACTCGGTTTCTTCGCGCACGTAGCGTCGGCGCAGAACGTGTGCCGCTCCGCCGTGAGACGGGGATGCTGACGCTACTGTTGGAAATTCTTACAGATCTCGCTGTCAGGCCGAAGATCCGATGTATGGGCCTTCGGGATTTCCCAATGGAATCAACACTATGCGGTCGGAAGCAGCGAACTGGCATGAATATCGCTTCCACACGGGGTTTTGGGAGGAGATCAGCAATGCACAAACTGCTCATGGCCGCGCTCGGCTCGCTCGCCCTGTCGGTTTCCGCACCGGCCTCTGCCGCTGCCTACCACTTCGACATTGGCTACAGCGGCGGCGGCAGCGCGTTTCTCGAAACGGGGTCCGACAACCCGGTCGGGACGAATCTCAAGGCTGGCGACACCTTCCTGTGGGATTTCCACGCCGCCGGGCCGAGCGATTACTGGAATGTAGTCAGTGGCGGCAAGTTTTTCCCGTTCATGGCCTGGCAAGTGGAGGAGCAGGCAAGGCGTACCGGGGATTGGTCCCTGACGTTGAAGCTCGACGGCGCCGACGTGTTCTCGACGTCGGAGAACGGCTCGGTGCAGTCCTACCTACACGTCGGTACGAACGATGTCGTCCTGACGACGGGGCTTCAGTTCGACCAGATGATCCTGTCGTATTCCCTGACTGCTTCGGGCTCTGCCGACACCACGATTGCCTCGATCTTCTCCATCGGGGGACAGCCGCCCGAAGTCATGTTCGCTTCACGTATCGCGTTCGTTCAAAGCGCAGCGGTGCCCGAGCCGTCGATGCTCCTGCTGATCGGCGCCGGGATACTGGGTGTCGCACGATCCCGGCGCGAAAGGCGCGATTGATCGCGGCTCGATCCCGTGCAGCGGCCGTGCGAAGCGAACGCAACGCGAACGGCCGCCTCGAACCCCTTACACCTCGAGCCACTCGCGCCGCACGTGCTCGTTCTGCCGTAGCGACTCGGGCGTGCCCTCGAACACGATGCGCCCGTGCCCCATCACGTACACGCGCTGCGAGATGCGCATCGCGATCGCCAGCTTCTGCTCGATCAGCAGCACCGAGACGCCGTGCCGCTTCAGCGCGTCGAGGTAGTCGGCGACGAGTTCGACGATCTTCGGTGCGAGACCCTCGGTGGGCTCGTCGATGAGGATCAGCTCGGGGTCGCCCATCAGCGTGCGGCACAGCGTGAGCATCTGCTGCTCGCCGCCCGAGAGCACGCCGGCCTGCGTGTGCCGCCGCTCGGCCAGGCGCGGAAACATCTCGTACATGTCGTCGAAGCGCCAGCGCCCGGGGCGGCGCCCCTTCTGGCCGAGCAGCAGGTTCTGCTCGACGGTGAGCGTCGGGAAGACATCGCGGCTCTCGGGCACGTAGCCGACGCCGAGCGGCGCGATCTCGTAGGCCTTGCGCCCGAGCAGCTCGTGTTCGCGGAAGCGGACGCTGCCGGTCGCCTCCACCAGCCCCATCACCGCCTTCGCCGTCGTCGAGCGGCCGACGCCGTTGCGTCCGAGCAGGCTGACGATCTCGCCGCGCCGGACCTGCAGGTCGACGCCGTGCAGCACGTGGCTCTTGCCGTAATACGCGTGAAGGTCCGCGATGCGCAGCAACGGCTCGCCGCTCGCGGCGTCGCGCCGGTGGGCACCGGCGCCCTCTCGCGACCGCGCGTGAGACTGCATGGATGCGCCGTCGACGGAAACCGCGCTCACGACGTCCCTCCCCGCTGCGTCATGCGCCGCTCTCCGTTTCCGTGGTGCCGAGATACGCCTGCTGGACCGCCGCGTTCGCGCGGATCTCCTGCGGCGTGCCGCTGGCGAGGATCTGTCCGTAGACGAGCACCGAGATCCGGTCGGCGAGCCCGAACACGACGCTCATGTCGTGCTCGACCATCACGAGCGTTCGCCCTTCGGTGACGCGGCGGATCAGCTCGACGGCCCGGTCGCTCTCCGAGCGGCTCATCCCGGCGGTCGGCTCGTCGAGCAGGATCACCTGTGCGCCGCCGGCGATCGTGATGCCGATCTCGAGCGCGCGCTGCTCGGCATACGTGAGCGTGCCGGCGAGCGCGTCGCGCCGGTGGCGCAGGCCGATGCGCTGCAGCACGTCGTCGGCGAGCTCGGCCGCGTCGGCCAGTCGCGACAGCCGGTGCCAGCACGAATAGCGGTAGCCGAGCGACCACAGCGTCGCGCAGCGCACGTTCTCGAACACCGACATGCGGGGGAACAGGTTGGTGATCTGGAAGCTGCGCGCCAGCCCCTTGCGGTAGATCTCGTACGGGCGGTCGGCGGTGATGTCCTCGCCGTTGAGCTCGATGCGCCCGGCGCTGGCGCGGAAGCGGCCCGACATCAGGTTGAACAGCGTCGACTTGCCGGCGCCGTTCGGACCGATCACCGCGTGCCGCTCGCCGCGCGGGATCTCCAGGTCGACGCCGCGGATGATCTCGGTCTTGCCGAAGGACTTGCGCACTCCCGCCAGCGCGAGCGCGACGCGGCGCTCCGTGCCGGTTTCGTGGGGCGCGGACGAAACGGGAGCGACGCTCGGGATCGCGCTCACGGCGTCGCCTCCGTAGGCAGGGTGGTCTCCTCGATGCGGGTCTGCACGTCGCTCCACCGGCGGCCGAAGGCGCGCCGCGCCGCCTCGAAGGCCAGGCCCCCGACGGCCACCAGTGCGAGCGACACCGCCCAGCTGGGCCAGGCCGCGGCGTCGATGTCGACGCCGAACACGCGCAGCCGCGATCCCGATGCGAAATTCAGCGTGAGCTGGTAGCTCATCTCGACGAGGACGACGACGCCGGC
>Ga0079224_100002851_pt1 | contig 21377 bp, 22 predicted proteins | sample Stecom2015_FD_80414 | JGI IMG/M metagenome (GOLD analysis project Ga0079224, IMG submission 80414) | Agricultural soil microbial communities from Utah to study Nitrogen management - Steer compost 2015 | ecosystem: Environmental > Terrestrial > Soil > Agricultural land | place: USA: Utah...
AAATGAGGGCTGTCCTCAAAAGTCATTTTTCAGTACTTTTTTGGACAGCCCCTTTTTATGTATGTTATTGCATCGGTGGTATGTAACGGTTCATTCGTAATATACCAATTAAGTGTTGGTAGTAAAGTTCTTTTTCGTTAAACATCGTTGATGGTTTTACATCGAGAGTGATTATTGGTAAATCGAGTTCAGTTGCTACTTCTGCAAAGAGAGTGTAACGTTTATTCGGTTTGACCTCAGGATTCGGAATTCCTTCTCTACAAATATAAATGGCTTGAAAGTCACCTGGATCAGTTGGCTTAAAAGCTACAGCCAAGGAAGTAACTTGTCTGTCATTAATTGTGGTGTGAAAAGCAAATAGCTTTGAAACTCTGCTTCTATTTCCTCTAGCAAGCTCAAGAAGTTCATAAATATCAGAATATCCTTCACCAAGCTCTATAAAACGTTGAATCATCTATATACCCCTCAATTTTCATATTTTTCATGTATACTGTACCATGAAAAGATTAAAAGAGACAATTAAATAACAAACAAATTATGCAACCGCCTTAAACAGTGACACATCAACGAGTTAAGATACTTTTGCTAAATGAACTTACCCTCAATAAAATAATTCTTCAAGATAGAAATGTATGTAAATTAAAAAAACCCTGCAAGACGACCTGCAGGGTCCTTCTATTCCATGCTTTTAAAAACCGATCACATGGAGAAGGCAAAGGGAGAGGAGAAACCGGAGGAAGAACTTATGGGGAAACGTAAGTCTTCTCCGCGGTTGGCAACAACATCCTCGAATGATGTTGTTATTACTAATTATGACCAATTGAAAAATGTGTATACATGAAGTTATATATTTTTTGAACTATGAAGATTTTGTCGAAATTTTGTCTTGAATTTTTGGATTCTCGTTAACAAACAATATTGTTTATGGTAGGATAATGTTATTCAATTTTACATAGACAGTGGTGATAGTTGTGAGAGTTGTATCTGGATCGAAGAAAGGTCTTCACTTGAAAGCGGTACCAGGAGTATCTACAAGGCCGACTACAGATAAAGTGAAGGAAGCCATTTTTAATATCATTGGTCCATATTTTGATGGTGGGTACGGACTTGATTTATTCGGTGGAAGCGGGGGGCTTGGGATCGAAGCGTTAAGCCGTGGAATCGACAAAGTAATCTTTGTCGACCGTGATCAAAAAGCCATCCAAACAATAAAGGGAAATTTAGATATATGTCGTCTACAAGATCAAGCAGAAGTGTATCGAAACGATGCTTATCGAGCATTAAAAGCGATTATGAAGCGAGAAATCAAATTCGATTTGATCTTTTTAGATCCACCATATAAACAGCAAAAGTTGATGGAGCTCATCGAAGCCATTCATGATCATCAACTTTTAACGGATAATGGTTATATCACTGCAGAACATGGTTCAGACGTCATGTTGGAACAATCAATAGGCAATCTTACTTTAGTTCGCCATGAGATATATGGAGTGATTGGAGTTTCAATCTATACATATATAGAGGAAGAGAGAGGGGAAACGATATGACGAGAATTGCGGTATGCCCAGGAAGCTTCGACCCTGTAACAAACGGGCATCTAGATATTATTAAAAGAGGGGCAAAGGTTTTTGACAAAATTTATGTGTGTGTGTTAAATAATTCTTCGAAACAGCCTTTGTTCACTGTAGAAGAGCGAATTGAACTTTTACAAGAAAGTACGAAGGAATTACAAAATATAGAAGTGGAATCTTTTCAAGGTCTCTTGATGGATTACGCTAGTCAAAAAAATGCGAATGCCATTTTAAGAGGTTTACGTGCCGTATCAGATTTTGAGTATGAAATGCAAATTACCTCTATGAATCGTATATTAAATGAAAAAATTGAAACTTTCTTTATGATGACGAATAATCAATATTCATTCTTAAGCTCAAGTATTGTTAAAGAAGCTGCCAAATATCATGGTGAGATTTCAGAGCTCGTGCCAAAGCCAGTAGAAATGGCTTTGAAAGAGAAATTCAAAAGCCCCGCAAATTAAATGCGAGGGCTTTTCACTTTCCCGACGTATATGACAATGTAACAAAGTAATGAAAAGATTGTGAAGAGCGGACCATACGTGATTAAACCATCCCATATTTTTTCCATCCAGATAGGTGTATTCTCTGTTATGAAAGGTGTGAAGATTCCAAACGTTTCTTCAGAACCAGCGTTTTTAACGTAGAGTGGATTCCATAATAAATAGGTGAGAAATCCAGCAATAAAACCGTGCATAATTCGTGCGATAAAAAAAGGCTTAAAACGAACATCTGTCTCTGCCAAAATACTTGCAACTTGCGCTTGAACGGAAAGTCCGCAAAATCCAAGAATAAAACTAACCGTAATCACCTTTGGGAGTAGATCTATATGTTTTAATTCACTTGTCATCATCGAACCAGTCGTAATTTCAAATATTCCAGAAATAAGCGGAATACTTAGTTCTGCTGGCATTTGAAATAGCTTTAAAAACAAGGATAATCCACCAGCGACTAGTGCAATAAAATTAATTAAAGAGAGTAGTTTATTAAATACCGAGAATAGGATGATAAATCCGCCAATCATCAGCAAGGTATGAATCGAAGTAGACACCGCATCGCCTAATAGTTGACCAAATGGTCTTGTTTCTTTCAGTCTTGTCCGGTGAAGTTCCTGCAAGGCTTTTACAAGTATACTCTTTTTTTCTTCATCTTTTGGGGTATGTTCATCATGTTTGTTACCGTGAAACCTCATGATTAATCCAACACAAAAATTCCCGACGTAATGACTGACTGCAAGTAAAATTCCGAGTTGTGGATTTTTAAAAAAACCGACAGATATAGCTGCAAATATAAAGAGGGGATTCGAAGCGTTAGCAAAAGAAACGAGTCGTTCTGCTTCAACTCTTGTAATCTGTTTCTCTTGTCTAAGCCTAGCTGTTAGCTTTGCACCAGCTGGAAAACCTGAAGCCATCCCCATAGCCCATGCAAATCCGCCGACACCTGGCACTCGAAATAAAGGTCTCATTAGAGGTTCAAATAAGACACCGATAAATTTAACTACACCAAAACCGATTAATAACTCAGAAATGATTAAAAAAGGCAGTAGGGATGGAAATACAATTTTCCACCACATTTCCAATCCAACTTTTGATGCATCGAGTGATTCCTTTGGAAAATAAATAAGGGCAATTGTTAGTAGAGAAATTCCTGCTGCAATTGCTACGGTTTTAAATCTAGATCGTATCAATGGTACTCCTCCTACAGATGTCTTCTTTTCTTCTATTCAGTAAACAAGGATGTTCAATAAGTCTGTCAAAAAGAACACATTGAATGTATGCGGATATTGCTCCAATTACCTGGTGAACATCTAAGTTAAGCCTTTGAGTCGTTTAGTCATTTTAAGAAGTAAATTCCCGAGCTCAAAGTCTGCAAGGAAAGTTAACAAGCAGTTGCCTCGTTCTGGTACTCCAAGCTCCGCCGTCTTAAGATATTGGTTCTTTTTTAATCTCCTTTTGAACACGCACATTATTCCAACAAGTGATAGAATAAGAGAGCACACAATTTTCTGAAATGATTATGTAGTTTCTGAACAAAATTGATTCATTAATCGAAACGAAGGTTTGTACATCTATTTAAATATACGTGTATAGGTGGGAAGTTTAGACCAAAAGAATGTACAAGTTTCATTTCTTTTTTCATATACTGGAATAAAGTGAATTTTCTCTCGGGTAGGGGTTTCTTCATTCCTCCAAATGATTTTCCTACCCACAAGATATGGGTCACATAGACAAGTCACTCGAGATATACCGTTCGTAGTCTTTGTTCAATCATTCATAGGCTTTTCGGGTGAGAAGATCCCATTGTACCTCGGGGTTTCGAAGGAAGTTAATGCGAAAAATGAACATTAAATATTGCTGGAAGTCTTATAGTTGGGAGATGGATGATTCGTATGAATGAACCGAAAATTGGATTAGCACTTGGATCTGGTGGAGCGAGAGGGTTTGCACATTTGGGTGTAATTAAAGTTCTTTTAGAGGAAGACATTCCAATCAATCTCATTGCAGGAACAAGCATGGGGGCTTTGGTCGCAAGTTTTTATGGAGCGGGACTTGATATCAATCGTTTATATAAACTTGCACTTGCTTTTAAACGAAAATATTACTTGGATTTTACCGTGCCAAAGATGGGCTTTATTGCAGGAAAACGAGTGAAGGAGCTCATTCGAGTCTTTACACATGGTAAAAACATAGAGCAGCTTGATATACCAGTTGGTATTGTTGCGACTGATTTGTTGAAAGGTGAAAAGGTCGTATTCCGAAGTGGTCCAGTTGCAGATGCTGTAAGGGCAAGTATTGCAATCCCTGGAATTTTCGTGCCCGAGAAAATAGATGGTCGGATACTTGTAGATGGGGGAGTAATTGATCGGGTTCCTATTTCCGTAGCAAAAGATATGGGAGCAGATATCGTTATTGCGGTAGACGTCTCTCATGTTAAAATAAATGAAGAGATTTCTTCAATATTTGATGTGATTTTACAGAGTATAGATATCATGCAAAAAGAGCTTGTGAAGTATGGGGAATTTTCTTCAGATATTATGATCCGACCACATGTAGGCCATTATAGTTCACGTGCTTTTACAAATATTGAGGACATCATTCAAATTGGGGAAGAAGAAACTAGAAAACAACTTCCTAAGATCCAGGAGGCAATCGCAAAGTGGAAGGAGTCTGCATTGAATGAAGAGAAAGAGAAATAAAGCATTTTTTAGAGTACTTGCAGTCGGAGTGGTGCTAGCAATTCTAGGTACCTTTATACAGCTTCCCTATTACGTAACCAAACCAGGTATGGCAACAGAACTGGATCCTATTATTAAGGTGGAAAATGGTTATAAAGAAGATGGGGAATTCATGTTAACTACCATCCGCATGGGCAAGGCAAATATATTTAGCTATGCGTGGGCAAAAGTGGCAAACTATCATGAAATTCTACCAATAAAGCGCGTAAGACGAGAAAATGAAAGCGACGAGGAATATTCAAATCGCCAATTATATTATATGGAGGATTCACAAGAAACGGCTATAGCAGTGGCCTATAAATATGCTGACAAGCATGTAACCCTTAAAAACAATGGAATTTACATAATGGGGATTGTTGACGGAATGCCTGCAGAGAAAGAATTAAAGCCAGGTGATCGAATTTATGCGGTTGACGGGATGCAAATTGATGAGCATACAAAATTTATGAATTATGTGGCTGATAAAAAGGACAAAGACATCATAAGCATTGAGATTGAACGCAATGGAGAGGAGAAGACGGTTAAGATTCCATTGGCTCCATTTCCTACTAATCCAGAAAAAATAGGGATCGGGATTGAGTTAATCACAGATATTGAAGTGGAGACCGATCCGAAAGTTGAAATTGATACTGAGAAAATCGGGGGTCCATCTGCAGGACTTATGTTTACACTCGAAATCTACAATCAGCTTACAGAACAAGATTTAACACACGGATTACGTATCGCAGGAACAGGGACGATTAATATAGATGGGCAGGTCGGTCCAATTGGTGGAATTGGTCAAAAAATTGTTGCCGCCGTAAATTCTGATGTCGACATTTTCTTTGCTCCAAATGAAAATGGAGCAGTTGATTCTGATTATCAACAGGCATTAGCAACTGCAAAGGATATTAAAAGTGACATGAAAATTGTACCTGTCGATACATTTGAAGATGCACTTCATTTTCTCGAAAATCTTGATGTGGATAAAATAAAAAACTAGCCGCTTCCAATTGGGAGCGGCTTTTGACGTTTTAGTTATAGAAATAATTGCTGTTCTTCATTGTATCTAATTGGAGGCGTTGCGTATTCCTGACGTAGAAGTTTGGTACGAAGTGGTTCAGGAAAAATCGCTAAATACGTTTGCGCCGCCTTCCAATCTAATGAAAAGAGCTCATCAGAAAATGAGGACCCTTTTGAAATAATCGGAAGTTCAACTTGTTTTTTTATGTGGTTTAAGTAGGTTTGTCCTTTTAGGGACATGCCCAGTAACCGAATATAGGTTGCGACTGGTTTCTCATTGATTGGTTTTAACTGTTCTTTTGTTGTATTGGTTAAGATGTGTACGCAAAGTCTTTGTAATCTTGTCCATGTGTAACGCTTTGTTTTAATTTTTTCCATAAAGTCTTGAAAGGAGACCGATTCAGTAATATAAGTTAACAACCTATTTTCGATCCCTTCTTCGGCCTCATATATTGTTGCTAATTCGGAGGAAGTAGACGTCAGCAGCCTATACTTTAATAAAGAGAAATACTCCTCCCATCTGTGGAATAAATGATTTTCTTGATAGTAGGTAGTTAGCCATTTGGCGGTAGAAGATGGTACGTAATTTTTCACTTCATCTATGTTTTTCTCAGTAGAAAACAAGGTTTTGCGTATACTAGTTGCACTTGCAATGGATTTATGTGAAAAAGTCTCATCATGATATCCAGCAGATGTTCGCATAATCGTCTTTGCTTTTAGCGAGCTATTTTGATCATGTATTGCTTTCACGTAATGATAGCCTAAAATATTATTGGGTTTTGATAAATCAACATATGTGTGCTGACTCTCAAGTGAAGAATAAGCAAGTGAAGCTGCTTTTGGGTAGCTGTACCCTTGTTTCATGAATTGACGCGTGGTGTAATCATAGGATTGCTGATTTTTTTTCATGAATATGACAGTTCTTTCAAAATCTTCGATTGTACCGTTTTCACTTCCAAAACAAACTTCTTCACATCGTAGTGCACTTAACAGTGAAATGGCTCCATTTGCAAAGTTTTGAGCTTTTTGGGTCGCAAATGCATAAGGCAACTCAATAACGATATCAACGCCTGCTTCTAATGCCATTTTCGTCCTTACCCATTTTGACACAAGGGCAGGTTCGCCACGTTGCAGAAAGTTACCACTCATAACGGCTATGGTACAATCGGCATCTGTCTTTTTTTTGGTCTCATCAAGATGGTATTTGTGTCCATTATGAAATGGGTTATATTCAACAATTACACCTACAGCTTTCATTATTTCACCCTTTTTCTATGTATTACTTCAAGTTCCATCAGTCTTTGGTTTAAGTTAATTGGCTTGTAGAAATGATCTTTTGTTCGAAATTGTCATAATAGTTCCAGACAAGAACCAGAGACACTTACTGGAGCATTTTTTTCTTTGAAAAAGTTTATTTTTTAAATATCATTTTTTTGGAAAAGCTGATATAGTAGAACAGTATCTACAAGTTAGTATAGTGTAAAGAAAAAATATTGACAAATGTAATCTGCAAAGCTATAATTACCTTTGTTGCGCTTCGAGGTGATTTCACTTGAAATGGACAATTAATCAATTAAATCAGTTAGCAGCACGGAAAGACTTAATGATTGATGAAGTTGTTGATGTAACAGACTTAATGGAACTTGAAAAATCAATACGTGATATTTCTCCAGTAAAAGTTACTGGTCGTGCTGATTTAAGTTCTACAAAAGCGAGTTTTCATTTAACGATTTCAGGATCAATGATTCTACCATGTTCTCGAACGTTGGTTGACGTAAAGTTTCCATTCGAGATTAAAACAACTGAAACCTTTTTACTTAGACAAACTTCTGAGTTTGACCTTGATTCGAATGATGATGTTCATCAAGTCGAAGGTGAAGTAATTGATTTACTTCCGCTAATCAAGGAAAATATTTTAATCGAAATACCAATGCAGATTTTTTGTGATGATTCGAACTCTAAAGATGCTGCACCACAATCAGGACAAGGTTGGGAAGTTATCACGGAAGATGATAAAAAGAACAAGATTGATCCTCGATTGGCTGGACTTGCAAAATTCTTTGAAGACGAATAAAATCCATCTAACTTTGAGAGTGGTTTAAAAAGGAGGATGAAAAGGACTAAGAATTTTAAGTTGGCAGCTTTGAGTACCAAAGCGTAAGTTCTACGTAAGGTATGGAGAAGTAAGCCAATCTAGAAATTCGATAAGTCATTTTCGGCCGAATTTTTTGACGTCCTCTTTTAATTTTTTTAAGGAGGTGGGAATAATGGCTGTACCTTTTAGAAGAACTTCTAAGACAAGAAAAAGACTACGTCGTACACATTTCAAGTTACAAGTGCCAGGTATGGTGGCTTGCCCAAACTGTGGTGAAATGAAATTAGCACACCGCGTATGTAAAGAATGTGGAACATACAAAGGAAAAGAAGTTGTTAACAAATAATCTTATTGTTAACAGTTAAAGCGTATCATTAACATATCTATGTTAATGATACGCTTTTTAATTTGTCTAAAAAATGGTGTGATACTTACCTTTTGCTATTAAACTGACAACCTTGTCTTGCCAGTCTGGAATTATAACCATTACAATTAAATTAATAAATGATTTGTACAGTGTGAGAGGGGCCAGTCATGAACAAATATGTAGTTATTCGTGATGAAAAAGGAATTGTGTGGTTTACAATTAATCGTCCTGAAAAATGGAATGCAATTGATTACGATGTCATGGACGGACTAGCAAAAACAATCTATGAGGTAGAAAGAAATGATAGTGATAAAGTCCTGGTGATTACAGGAGCGGGACAGAAAGCATTTTGCTCTGGAGGTGATCTATCTGTTTTTCAACACCTCAAAACAGAGGAAGAAGCATTTCAAATGTTAAGTAAAATGGGTCTGATTTTATATTCACTTGCTACATTATCGAAACCAACGATTGCTCTAGTGAACGGACTAGCAATTGGTGGTGGGTGCGAATTGGCAACTGCCTGTGACTATAGACTAGCATCTCGTGAAAGTAGATTCGGGTTTGTTCATGGTAATCAAGGAATTACCACCGGATGGGGTGGTGCGACTCTCTTACTAGAAAGAATATCGATTGATAAGGCGTATCACCTCCTTTGGACAGGGAACATTCATACGGCTGAGGAAGGAAAAGAACTTGGTTTTATTCAACATGTCCTATCAGAGGGCAATTTCATAAAGGCCTGCGAAGAATTTATTTCTAAAGAAATCTTACATACTTCTAAAGTTATAAAATCATACAAAAAAGTAGTAAATAGGAAATGGATACAAACGGGCTTGAAGGAGAGAATCATGGAGGAAATTAAGGAATGCTCAGCATTGTGGGTGTCTGATGAGCATTTTGATGCTGTTCGTAAAATCATGCAAAAAGAATAATTCTTCTCTTACTAGAGTGTGAATAGTCTATCTTTTCTACTACATGCATATGTATAAGTAAAAAAGAAGTTTAGGAGGGAAAGATATGACTTCAACACGTCAAGATGCATGGACTCAGGATGAGGATTTATTGCTTGCTGAGGTAGTATTGCGCCACATCCGTGAGGGAGGTACACAACTCGGTGCTTTTGAAGAAGTTGGTCGTACATTATCACGAACTGCGGCAGCATGCGGTTTTAGATGGAATTCATATGTACGCAAGCAATATAAATCAGGAATTGAACTTGCTAAAAAACAACGAAAACAATTAAAACAACATAATAATGGAGAACAGATCAAGCAAACATCTGCAGAACAGCAGCCAGCAGAACACACCACGACTAGTAGCCAACCTCCAGAATTACGTCTAAGGGATGTTATTCACTTTCTTGAAAAATATGAGAAAACAGAACATGAGCTCCAGAATGTTTTAAATGAAAATAAGAATTTGACTAACCAAATTACCAAACTTCAAGACCAAGTGAACACCTTAAAAGCACAAAATAATACATTAGAAAATAATATTCAATTAATTGAGGAAGATTATAAGGCATTAATTGAAATTATGGAGCGTGCTCGAAAAATGGTGGTTCTTCAAGAAGATGAAAGAAGTAAAAAGGTGAAATTTCAAATGGACCGAAACGGCAATTTAGAAAGAGTTGAAAAATAAACATAAAAAACAGCTGACAATACGTTCAGCTGTTTTCTCATGTTTGTCTAGATATTTTAATTTACTCTATTTCATGTACACCTTCTGGAAACCAAAGGAGAGGGTTTTCTCCAAGGTCACGCTCCATATGGTATGTGGCAGGTTTGAAGCCCATCTTTTCCCAAAAAGCAGAAGATTTAACGCGTGGATTCGTTTTTATCGGAAGGTTGTATGATTTTGCATAATCCACTAATGCTTTTCCGTATCCCTTGTTTTGATAGGCTGGAAGGACCTCTAACTTCCATAGCTCTAAATAATCCTGTGCAGGCTCAAAATATTTGTTAAATTTTTTATCAACACGGTATAGGCTCATTCTTGCTACTAATTTGTTACCAAAATAAATTCCGTAAAATGGTGAAACGCTATCATTTTCAATAATATTCGATTCAAGATCCTCAAGCATGGAGAGTTCTTGAAGACCGTATTCTTTAAAGGCTTTAAATTCTTCAAGTGTTTTATAGTTTACTAATAATTTTTCAACTTTTGCCGTATACATTGGATATCCCCCTTGTGATTCTAGTAAGAGAAACTCAAAAATTCTGATATTACAATCATTATACAATAAATTTACATAGTATTCTGTAGAAAAATATAGAAAGCGTTTTCAACATTATGCAGGAAAATGTAGATAGGTGTAGAAATTATAGAATGTATCCTTTGAAGAAAGGGGAAAAGGCCTTGAAAAAAGTGTTAATTGCTAATCGAGGAGAAATCGCATCAAGGATCATAAAAACCTGCCATGAGTTGGGGATTGAAACAGTCGCTATCTATTCTGATGCAGATCAAGAATTACCTTTTGTCAAAAATGCAACCGTTGCGCACCGAATAGGTGAGCCGCAAGTTTCTAAATCTTATCTTCAAATGGAAAAAGTGATTGAAATTGCGGAGCAGGAAGAGGTGGATGCAATCCATCCAGGCTATGGATTTTTATCAGAAAATCCTCAATTTGCACAAGCAGTTACAGACAAGGGGATTGTTTTTATAGGTCCTCCTCCTTCGATCATTTCACTTATGGGAGACAAAGTGAAGGCAAGACAAACGATGATTAAAGCGGGTGTGCCTGTTGTTCCAGGAAGTGAAGAAGGAATCCATACGATAGAGGAAGCTTGCACACTGGCTACAAGTTACGGCTATCCTGTCATGTTAAAGGCAAGTGGGGGCGGGGGCGGAATTGGAATGGTTTGCTGCCATTCGGAAGATGAATTGCAAAAAGCGTTCCAAACAACCAAATTGAGAGCAAAATCGTATTTTGGAAATGATAAAGTATTTATTGAAAAATTTATTCCAAATGCAAGACATATTGAAGTTCAAGTTTTTGGTGATCACCACGGAAACATTGTTCATTTATTTGAAAGAGATTGTTCGATTCAACGACGTAATCAAAAAGTGGTTGAGGAAACTCCGTCACCTTTTTTGTCTAGTGTAACGCGAGAAAAGATCTGTCAGACAGCAAAAAAAGCTGCTGAATATGTGGGGTATACAAATGCAGGAACCATTGAATTTATTGTAGATGAAGAAGAAAATTTTTATTTTTTAGAAATGAATACAAGGCTACAGGTCGAGCATGGGATTACAGAAATGATAACGGACGTTGATCTTGTCGAATGGCAGTTGTTAGTTGCAAGGGGGGAAAAACTGCCAATGACACAAAGTGAAATCAACTCATTCGGCCATTCCATTGAGTTTCGGCTTTACGCTGAAGACCCAATTAGGTTTTTTCCTTCACCAGGGAAAATCGAGGAGTTCAGATTACCAAGCAATATTCAAAACGTTCGAATTGACAATGGGTATGAGGTAGGTTCGATCGTTACTCCTTTTTATGACCCAATGCTTGCCAAAATTATTGTGAAAGGAAATACCCGTCAAGATGCCATTCAAACAGCAAAAAACTATTTAAATGAAATTGTCATTAAAGGAATAAAGACGAATATTCCTTTATTTATCCAAATTATAAATGAAGAGTCATTTCTTCATGGAGAGTATACAACAAACTACTTATCATTGATAAATAAACGGTAGGAGGAATGATGATGAAGGAAATTACAGCAAGTATGGCGGGAACGGTATTACAAGTATTAGTTTCAGAAGGTGATGAGATTAACGAGGGTCAAGTAGTGGTCATGCTTGAATCCATGAAAATGGAAATTCCAATCGAAAGTACAGAAACAGGAACAGTTACAAGTATTAAAGTGAATATCGGTGATTTTGTAAATGAGGAAGATGTATTACTTGAACTAGAATAGGAGGGGAATAAATGCTTCGTACGAAGGACTTAGATCAAAGACTAATCGAAAAAGGAAAAGAAATTGAAGCGGGTGGACATGAAAAATATCATCAAAAACTTAAAGAACAAAACAAACTCTTTGTTCGTGATCGCCTTGCTCTTTTATTCGATCAAGGGATCTATCAGGAGGATGGCAAATTCGCCAATAATACCGCAGAAAATCTTCCAGCAGATGGTGTTGTAACTGCGATTGGTAAAGTAAATGGCCAACAAGTATGTGTAATGGCCAACGATTCGACAGTAAAAGCAGGTTCGTGGGGAGCACGTACTGTTGAAAAAATTATCCGAATCCAAGAGACTGCAGAGAAGCTTCGTGTCCCACTTTTATATTTAGTAGATTCAGCAGGTGCACGAATTACCGACCAACTGGAGATGTTTCCAAATCGACGCGGGGCAGGACGGATATTTCACAATCAAGTAAAACTTTCAGGGATGATTCCTCAGGTTTGTATATTATTTGGTCCATCTGCAGCAGGTGGAGCCTACATACCTGCTTTTTGCGACATCGTTATTATGGTTGATAAGAATGCCTCTATGTATCTAGGTTCGCCTCGTATGGCGGAAAAGGTAATAGGTGAAAAAGTCACATTAGAAGAGATGGGCGGTGCAAGAATGCATTGTACCGTAAGTGGTTGTGGTGATGTACTTGCAGCAAATGAAGAGGAAGCCATTCAAAGTGCGCGAAATTATTTGCGATTTTTCCCTTCAAATTATTTAAATAAACCTGCTATAACAAAAGGATGTTTACCAAAAGAAGGAAAAAGTCTTCAAGAGATTATTCCAATAAACCAGAATGCACCGTTTAATATGTATGAGGGCATTGATGCCATAATTGATGAAGGAAGTTTCTATGAAATTAAGAAGCTATTTGCACCTGAAATCATTACTGGGCTTGCCCGAATAGATGGCAGGCCAGTCGGAATTATCGCGAACCAGCCAAAGGTTAAGGGTGGCGTTTTGTTTGTGGACTCTGCTGATAAAGCAGCTAAATTTATCACATTATGTGATGCGTTCCACATCCCATTAGTATTTTTAGCGGATGTACCTGGATTTATGATTGGAACGAAAGTCGAAAGAGCAGGGATTATAAGACATGGTGCAAAACTTATTGCAGCAATGAGTTCTGCAACGGTTCCAAAGATTTCAGTTATCGTTCGTAAGGCATATGGTGCTGGACTATATGCAATGGCAGGTCCTGCATTTGAACCTGATTATTGTGTTGCGCTTCCAACTGCTCAAATTGCGGTCATGGGACCAGAAGCAGCAGTAAATGCGGTTTACTCGAATAAAATTAATGAAATCGAAGATCCAAAGGAACGAATGGCCTTTGTTCAACAGAAACAACAGGAGTATAAAGAATCTATTGATATTTATAAGCTTGCGTCTGAACTCATTATTGATGATATCGTTCCAGCCTCTGATCTGCGCACTGTCCTCATTAATCGTTTGGAAGCGTATGAGACAAAAGAACTTGAATTTGGAAAAAAGAAACATCCTGTTTATCCAGTATAAGCATTATTTCAGTTGTAATGGGAAGTAAGACCCTCAGTGTTCAAAAAGGTAGTGTAGTGACATCACTTTTCCAAATCCGATTGGTCTGACAGACTATCTGTTGGGAATGAGACTCCTAAACTAAATGAAAATCCACATAATTAACCCCAAGGGAATGACCTTTGGGGTTTCTTTTCTAATGAAATCAGCTTTCTGCAATTTTTCCTAGACTGTACTAGTCATTTTGTCGGATTATTTGGTAATATGAAGGTAGAATGAATGATGGAGTTGGAACGATGAAGATTGGAATAATCGGTGGAGGTTCAATTGGGTTACTTTTTGCAGGGTATCTTGCCGAAAGTCACGACGTAACGATATTTACACGAACTGAACATCAGGCTAATGAAATAAATAAAAAGGGTATAACAATAGAGAAAAAGAACAACGTCAAAACCTTTAATGTACAAGCTAAAATAAGCTCATCAAGCGTAAAAGAGATGGACTTACTCTTTATTGCGGTGAAACAATACATACTAACGGACCTTCTAACACAATTAAAAGATATTGAAAAAGTTGGTATGATCTGTTTTCTACAAAATGGTATGGGCCATATTGAACATATAAAACAACTTCAAAATGCAACTATATTAGTGGGTATTGTTGAACATGGCGCATTAAAAGTGGATAATACCACGGTTATACATACTGGCATTGGACAAACAAAGATAGGTACATACAAAGGGAATGTACCCGTGTTAGAGAATATCCATACTGATTTTCCAATTGAATTTCATGATGATTGGTTTGATATCTTATCAAATAAATTGGTTGTGAATGCCGTCATAAATCCTTTAACTGCTCTTTACCGTGTCAAAAATGGGGAACTGCTAGAGAATAGCTATTTCCATAAACAAATGAAAAACGTCTTTCGCGATATTGTATCTATTATACCTACAAATGAAGAAAAAATGTGGGAACTCGTGACTACTATTTGTAAAAATACAGCAAGCAATAAATCATCTATGCTGCGTGATATTGAAGAAGGAAGAAAAACGGAGATTGATGCGATTTTAGGTTACATATTAATAGAAGCAAAAAAACGGAAACGTGAATTAACCATCACTCAATTTCTTTATGATTCTTTAAAAGGAATTGAATATAAAGGGGGATAGGGTATGATCGACTTTTTTGCAGGGCTTGCGGCAACATTTGTTACAATACCCTTGCTTGGATTCATACTAGTTTACTTGATATGTAGATTAATGATAAAAAACACAAGAAAATCTCTATTTCTTACGATAGACATTACGACCATATTTTTTCTTTTGGCGGTTCATTATCTATTACTTGTAATAGTTGGGAAAAGCTTGCTTGGGTTAATCATCCTTATTTTAATCTTAGCAGCCTTGGTAATTGGATTTATCACTTGGAAAAACAAACATGAAATTGAAATTATGAGGATCATTAGGAAATCTTGGCGTTTTGCTTTCCTTGCTTCAACTACAGCCTATTTTCTATTACTATTTATCGGGATCATTCAAAGTATTGTTCGTACAACGTTAAATTAATCAGCAGCTGAGCGAATATTTTTGGTTTATAGAAAAAGCGTGCTATACTCTTCTAAGATATAAACTGGAATAAGAAAGGAAGTTCAAGAACATATGGAGGTTTTGGATCTCTCTCTGCCATCTTCAAATCGCTTGGTAAGCGACTATCTTTTAAATAAAATGGATATAGAGAAATTTTTTGATTACGATATACACTCTCCTCTTGTATATGAGGTGAGAAAAAAAGATTTAGAAAAAAGGCATTTTGACCGAAAAAAACTAGTGGAACACTTACTCTTTTATAATAAAAGACTAAACTACCATCCGAACACGATTGAGAACATTAACAAATTGATGGATCCAAGTAGTGTGGTGGTAATTGGTGGACAGCAAGCGGGTGTATTGACAGGACCGTTATACACAATACATAAAATAATTTCCATTATCAAACTTGCCAAAGAACAAGAAGAAAGGCTAAATGTACCTGTTATTCCAGTGTTTTGGATTGCTGGAGAAGATCATGACTTTGCAGAAATTAATCACCTTTATGTAAGTTTGAAAAATGGTATTCGGAAAAAGGCAGTGCCGCAATATCATAACCGCAAGACAATGGTTTCTTCAATAGAAATTGAACAGGACGGCCTTAAAGAGTGGATAGAAGAAATTTTTGAGACGTATGGTGAAACCAATTATACAAATGGTCTCATTGACCGTTTAAATGGGTATGTGGAAAACTCAACTACATATGTAGATTTTTTTGTGCAAATGATTAATGACTTTTTTGGAGAGTCAGGATTAGTTCTTGTGGATTCAGGTTCAAAAGAGTTCCGATCCATTCAATCGGACTATTTAAGAAAAATGGTTGAAAAGAATAAAGAGATCCATGATTCATTATTGCTCCAGCGGGAAGTATTGTCTTCACACCACTATCCAAGAACAATTGAAATGAATGAGTCGAGTGCGAACCTATTCTATACGCAAAATGACGAACGCATATTGCTCGAATATAATGTGGAACATGATGTCTTCAGTGGAAAAAATAATGAATGTATTCTATGTGGTGACGAATTATTAGAAATTGCAGAGAAACAACCAGAACGATTAAGTAATAATGTAGTAACTCGACCTGTTATGCAAGAGTTTGTTTTTCCAACACTCGCATTTATTTCTGGACCTGGTGAGGTTTCGTATTGGGCAGAGCTGAAAAAAGTATTTTCCGAGATGGGAATGAAAATGCCTCCTGTCGTACCTCGACTAATGATGACGTTTGTGGAAAGGGCCATTGAGTCCAATATTAAGGAAGTGGGACTAACAATTCCAGCCGCCTTATCTGGTGAAGTAGCAAAAGCGAAAGAGGCATGGTTGGCACAGCAAACAGCAGATGTGGACGATATTATTTCGGAAGCAAAGAAAGAAGTAGAATTAATACATAAAAAAGTACGAAAAGTGGGGCTTGAGGTTGATTCTGGTCTAGCGGATCTCCTCCTAAAAAATGCTCAAAATGTTCAAGCGCAATTTGATTTTCTAAAGAACACATTAAATCGTAGCATATTGGAACGAAATGAAATTGAGCTAAATCGTTTTAATCGAATTGAAACATCGCTTCTCCCACTTGGCTCCCCACAAGAGAGAGTGTGGAATGTTTTTTACTACTTAAATAAGTATGGAGACGATTTTATCTACGATTTATTACAACTTTCGTTTGAATTTAATGGAAAACATAAAGTTATTAAGCTTTAATATAGATATTTTGTTGAAAATCCTCGGAATTCCGGGGATTTTTTTATTGGAATAATTTATTAAATTAGGTGGTGGAAAGTGGGGGATTGTGGTAAGATAAAATCAGAAAGTGGGGACAATGGATATGTTCATGGGAGAATACCATCATACTGTTGATACGAAAGGCCGAATGATTATACCTGCTAAGTTTAGGGAAAACCTTGGTGAAACGTTCGTTTTAACTAGAGGTTTAGATAAATGTTTGTTCGGTTACCCACAATCGGAATGGAAAATACTTGAAGAAAAATTAAAAACACTCCCACTTACTAAAAAAGATGCCCGCGCTTTCACACGCTTTTTCTTCTCAGGAGCCATTGAATGTGAACTAGATAAACAAGGTAGAGTAAATATTACAACGCCATTACTTTCATACGCTGGCCTTGAAAAGGAATGTGTGGTTCTTGGTGTATCTAACCGTATAGAAATTTGGAGTAAGGAGAGCTGGGAAGAATATTTCGCGGCATCCGAAGAATCTTTTTCTGATATAGCTGAAAATATGATCGGTTTTGATATTTAACCTAAATTCAGTGGGAAACCACAATTATTGTGGAATGTTGAATGCTTTAGGAGTATACTAATTTTCTAAGGTGCAAATCCTGACTGAAAGCATGGAACTAAAGACTAAGAACACTACTTCAGGTGGCAAAGTCTACGTGACCACATCCTGTTGGTCATGCAAAATCGGGCAGGTAAATACGCCAAGGCGCATTTGATTTATCTTTTCTGTTAAAGATAAGGATAAGACAGAGTTAATATAAGAGGTGTAATTATGTTCGAACACAAAACCGTTCTATTAGAAGAGGCTGCTGAAGGATTAAAGATTCATCCAGATGGAATATACGTTGACTGTACACTTGGTGGTGCAGGACACAGTTCATACATAGCTTCAAAACTTTCAAACAAAGGCAAGCTCTATGCGTTTGATCAAGACGATATTGCGATCGAAAATGCAAAGGACAAGCTTGCGCAATATGGTGACATCGTGACCATTATTAAAAGTAATTTTGCAAACTTAACTGAAAAATTGCATGAACAGGGTGTAACTACTGTTGATGGCATCCTATTTGATTTAGGTGTTTCATCCCCACAACTTGACACTCCCGAACGTGGATTTAGTTACCACCACGATGCACCACTCGATATGAGGATGGACCAAGATGCAGCATTATCCGCTTATGAAATTGTTAATAATTGGTCTTATGAACAAATGGTGCGTATCTTTTTCCAATATGGAGAAGAAAAGTTTTCAAAGCAAATCGCTAGAAAAATAGAAGCTGCAAGAGAAAAGAAGCCAATTGAAACAACTGGTGAATTGGTTGAATTGATTAAAGAAGGAATTCCAGCTGCAGCCAGAAGAACTGGAGGACATCCAGCGAAAAGGATATTCCAAGCGATTCGAATTGCTGTAAATGATGAATTAAAAGTATTTGAAGATGCCATTCAACAGTCGATTGAACTTCTTTCGCGAGGTGGGCGTGTGAGTGTAATAACCTTCCACTCACTTGAGGATAGGATCTGTAAGGTAGCCTTTAAAAAAGCAAGTGAAGGTCCACCGTTACCACCAGGACTTCCTGTGATTCCTGATGAATACAAACCGACTTTAAAATTAATTACAAGAAAACCGATACTACCATCGGACGAGGAATTAAAGGTAAACAACAGAGCACGGTCAGCTAAACTAAGAATCGCCGAGAAACTTTAATCGAACCGAGTTTGCTTAATAATAAAGGAAAGATACTCAAGGAGGGATATGATGGGTAATTTAGCATACAAAGTTAGACAAACGCAAGAACAACAACCAAATCAGACACCAAAGATTCGTCCAGCAAGAAGACAGAAATTCCGATTTACGTTAGGAGAAAAGCTATTAGGGATTCTATTCTCAGTAGCAGTGATATTCTGCGCAATTCATATCATATCTACCCAGGTATCGATCTACAAAACGAATATCGAAATCCAACAAATCGAGTCGTCAATTAGTCAACAAACGAAAACGAATAATGACCTTTATGTACACGTCCAAGAATTAAGCGAATATGAGCGCTTATGGGAAAAAGCTAGAGAACTTGGTCTTGTCTTAAATGAAAATAATGTAAAAGTTGTTCAAGGGAACTAACATGAAACAGAAGGTCAAGAATAACAATATAAATAGAGGAGCAGCATTTATTAGTATAATATTTGCTTTGCTCTTTTTTATATTGATGACAAGATTTGTTTATATACAAGGTACAGGTACGGTTGATGGTGTCGTCTTAGCCGCTTTAGCAGAAGAAAAATACACAAAACAACGAACGATTGAAGCACACCGTGGAAGCATTTATGATCGAAAAGGTAATGCAATTGCTGAAGATACTTCTTCTTATACAGTTGTTGCAATTCTTGATGAGGAATTAACTGTAAATGAAGATAATCCTAAGCATGTTGTTGATCCACAGGAAACGGCACGAAAACTAGCACCCCTTTTAAACATGGAAGAAAGTAAAATGTATAATATTTTAACACAACCTGAAAGGAAACAGGTCGAGTTTGGTTCTTATGGTAGTGATATAAGCACATCACTTAAGCAAGAGATCGAAGCTTTAGAATTACCTGGAATAGCGTTCAGAAGAGAGTTGAAACGCTACTATCCGAATGGGACCTTTGCTTCGCATCTTGTAGGATATGCCCAAAAAGTAACGGATGAGAAAACAAAAACTACAGAAACTGTCGGTATGCTTGGAATAGAAAAAAGCCTAGATAAATATCTTCAGGAAAAAGATGGTTATATGAAATTCCAAAGTGATACGAAAGGGTATAAGTTACCAGACGCAAAAGAACAGATCATTCCACCTGACAATGGAAGTGATGTGTATTTAACAATCGATCAAACCATTCAAACCTTTTTAGATGACGCTATGAATACGGCAGTTAAGGAGTATCAGCCTGAAAAGGTAATTGGAGTTGTTGCAAACCCGAAGACGGGTGAAATCTTAGCAATGGGAACAAGACCAAGCTTTGATCCAAACGTCAGAAACATAACAAATTACTTGAACGATGTGATTTCGTATCCTTTTGAACCAGGTTCTACGATGAAGATCTTTACACTAGCAGCAGCGATTGAAGAAGGTGTTTATAATGGAAATGCTACCTTCATGTCTGGAAGTTATACTGCTGGTGGAGAAACAATCCGTGACCATAATAGAGTTGGTTGGGGTTCAATTACCTATGATGAAGGTGTACTTAAATCGTCAAACGTTGCATTTGCAAAAATTGCAAAAGAACAATTAGGTACGGATAAATTATTAGAGTATATTGGCCGTTTTGGTCTCGACCGCCCAACTGGCATTGATTTAGAGGGGGAGGTCGAAAATCGAATAAACTTCAAATATGAGATTGATAGAGTTTCAACATCTTTTGGACAAGCGTCGTCTGTAACCCCAATACAACAGATACAGGCAGCTACAGCCATAGCGAATGGTGGAAAGATGATGAAACCGTATGTTGTGGATAAGATCGTTGATCCTGATACGAATAAAACAGTTCTCGATCACAAACCCCAGGTAGCAGGACAACCAGTATCAGCAGATACAGCTGAACAAGTATTAGATTTATTAGGTAAGGTTGTAACCGATGGGACGGGTAGACCTTATAATATAGAAGGCTATCAAGTTGCCGGTAAAACGGGTACAGCTGAAATCCCAAGTCCAAAGGGTGGATATCTATATGGAAGAGGAAACTATATCTATTCTTTCCTTGGAATGGCACCTTTGGATGATCCTAAACTAGTGGTATATGTAGCTGTTCAACAACCAAAGTTAAAAGATACAGACATTGGCAGTGAACCTGTTGCGCTCGTATTTAACCCTGTAATGAAAAATAGCTTACAATATTTAAATATCCAACCTACTGAACAAAAACAAGACGAAAATGTAAATGATTATAAAGAAATTGTGGTTGATTCGTATGTAGGAAAAACAATAAAAGATGCAAGAGCGTCAATTGAAAAACTTAATCTGAAAGCAACTGTTATCGGAAATGGGAAGAATATAGTAGATCAAATTCCTCGAGAAGGAGAAAAAATGGTTTCAAATGAACAGGTATTCCTTCTTACTGATGAAGTTGCTAATTTGCCAGATATGACAGGCTGGTCCTTAAGGGATGTAATGAGACTTGCAGATTTAACAGAAATTCAAGTTTCACATAGTGGTAATGGATATGTAGTTGAGCAAAGTTTAGCACCAGGATCGGTTATAAAAGCTGGTGATAAACTAACTGTTAAACTAGAACCACCGAATACAGTAAATGAAGAACCAGTTGAAGAAGAGACTAATACGCAAGAAGAGTAAA
>Ga0079224_100002852_pt1 | contig 21377 bp, 18 predicted proteins | sample Stecom2015_FD_80414 | JGI IMG/M metagenome (GOLD analysis project Ga0079224, IMG submission 80414) | Agricultural soil microbial communities from Utah to study Nitrogen management - Steer compost 2015 | ecosystem: Environmental > Terrestrial > Soil > Agricultural land | place: USA: Utah...
GTCCTCGAGCGCCCGGGCCTGCGCCTCAGCCTGGGCGTTCAGCGGCGACCCGCCGATCGACTCGTACTCCTCGATCAACCCCGGTGTGCGGTCTCGCGCCAGCTGCCGGGCGCGCGCACGCTGCTCCTCGTCGGGCTCGAGGCCGGCGTTCTGCAGGAAGATCCGCTCCAGGAACGGCTCGACCTTCTCCGGCACCGGCTCGTCCGGCTCGCCGAAGTTGATGACGAGGATGCCGACGCGTTCCGCGGGTGGGCTCATGGTGGCATTCCCGGGGCCGACCCGCCGGGGGCCGACCCGCCGGGGGCCGACCCGCCGGGGGCCGACCCGCCGGCCGATTCGCGGGCGGGCTCGCCGCCCGAAGCGGCGCGTCTGCGCGCCGACGACTCGTGGACGTGGTCGACGAGAAACGCGACACGGTCGGGATCGGTCGTCCTGTGGATCCCATGGCCGAGGTTGAAGACGTGCGCGGCCGCGGAGGCCCCTTCCTCCAGGACGCGGTCGGCCGCGGCGGCGAGCTCCTGCCGGGGCGCGAACAACGCGGCGGGATCCAGGTTGCCCTGCACCACGGCCGTCGAGCCGAGCCGCTCCACCGCGCCCGACAGGGGCAGCGTCCAATCGATACCGAGCACGTCCGCACCGACGTCCGCGGCCGCCTCGAGGAGCGTCGCCCCGCCGTTGGCGAAGTAGATGATCGGCCGGTCCACCTCGGCACGCACGGCCGCGACCGTGCGCCGGAGGACGGGAAGGACGAACCGCCGGTACGTCTCCGGTCCGAGCAGCCCGACCCACGAGTCGAACAGCATGAGCGCGTCCGCGCCCGCACGCGCCTGCGCGACCAGGTACCGCGCCATCGAGTCCCCGAGAAGGTCCAGGAGCCGCCCCGCCGCAGCGCTCTCCGCGCGCAGGAAGCTCCGGGCCTCCATGAAGTCCTTGGAGCCGCCGCCCTCGACCAGATAACAGAACAACGTGAAGGGCGCACCGGCGAACGCGATGAGGGCACGATCGGCATCGAGCTCCGAGCGCACCATGCGGATCGCCTCGAGCACGAACGGCGTCCCTTCGTCCGGATCCAGCGCGCGGAGTGCGTCGGCCTCGGCGGGCGACCGGACCGGCCGCTCGATGATCGGTCCGGGATCGAAATCCATCGTGACCCCCATGCCTTCGAGCGGCGTCATGATGTCCGCGAAGAGGATCGCGGCGTCCAGCGGGAACCGCTCCATCGGCTGGAGCGTGATCCGCGCGGCGATCTCGGGCGTCTTGGTCGCCGTCAGGAAGTCCACCTTCCGGCGGAGCTCCCGGTACTCGGGTAGATACCGCCCCGCCTGCCGCATCACCCAGATCGGCGTCCGCTCGCCCCGCTCGCCCCGGCAGGCCCGCTCGAAGAGGGTACGTCGCTCAGGCATCGCCCGCCCCTCCCTCCGTCAGGATCTCCTCGACGAGCGAGACCGTGCGCTCGACGTCCTCCGGCGTGTGCGCCCGCGACCAGAACCAGGCTTCGAACGGGCTCGGCGGCAGGTGCACGCCCCGCTCGAGGAGCCCGTGGAAGAGCGCGTCGAACCGGTCGCGGGAGGAGGCCGCCGCGGTCGGCCAGTCCACGACCGGCGACTCGGAGAAGAAGAGCGAGCCCATACCGCCGACGCGGTTCCAGCGGAGCGGGATGCCGAGCCGGCGCGAGACGTCGCGGAAGCCGTCGTCGAAGATGCGTCCGAGGCGCTCGAGATGTGCGTGGACGTCGTCCCCGTGCTCCTGGAGGTGGCGGAGCGCCGCGAGCCCTGCCGCGACGGCCAGCGGATTGCCGGACAGCGTCCCCGCCTGATAGACCGGCCCGTCCGGAGCGATGCGGCGCATGAGCGCCTCGCTCCCGCCGTACGCGCCCACGGGCAGGCCGCCGCCGATCACCTTGCCGAGCGTGGTCAGGTCCGGCACCACCCCGTACAGGGCCTGGGCGCCGCCGGGCGCGACCCGGAATCCGGTCATTACCTCGTCGAAGATCAGCAACGCGCCGCGGTCCTCGCAGACCGCCTTCAGCCCTTCGAGGAAGCCGCTCACCGGCGGGATGCAGCCCATGTTGCCGGCGACCGGCTCCACGATCACGCACGCGATCTCCCCGGCGTGCGCGTCGAACAGCGCCTCGACCGCCGCCAGGTCGTTGAACTCGGCCACCAGCGTGTCGGCCGCGGTGCCGCGGGTGACGCCCGGGCTCGACGGGACCCCCAGGGTCGCCGCGCCCGATCCGGCATCGACCAGGAAAGCGTCCCCGTGGCCGTGATACCCGCCCCGGAACTTGATCATGCGGTCGCGGCCGGTGGCGGCGCGCGCGAGGCGGACCGCGCTCATGGTCGCCTCGGTGCCCGAGTTGACGAGGCGCAGCATCTCGACGCCCGGCACCATCGACACGATCGTCTCCGCGAGCTCCACCTCGCCCTCGGTGGGCGTGCCGAACGAGGTGCCGCGGCCCACGGCGTCGGCGAGCGCCTCGCTCACCACCGGATGGGCATGCCCGAGCAGCATGACGCCCCACGAGCCGACGTAGTCGAGGAGCCGGTTGCCGTCCACGTCCTCCAGGTACGCTCCGCTCGCCGAGCGCACGAAGCGCGGTGTGCCGCCGACCCCCTTGAACGCCCGCACGGGGCTGTTCACCCCGCCGGGCATGACACGGGAGGCACGCTCGAGCAGCGACGCGCTGCCACGCGTGGACGAAGGCATCGACGGCGACGTCATGGATGACTCCTCGTGATTTCGGTCGTGGTGAGCGGGTCGTTCCCTTCCGCGAGTCGCACGCAGGCATCGACGAGGCCCGGCAGGCTCGGCGGTGCGGCCGTGGCGACGCGTACCGGGTCGACGCCCGCGTCCAGTAGCGCGCGCCGGGTGGTCGGCCCGATGGCCGCGCAGCCGCAGCCGTCGATCGCGTCCGGCCAGCGTGCCGCCAGCGCCTCCGCAAGAGACGCCACGGCGGACGGGCTCGCGAACGTGATCACGTCGACGCCGGCCGCCAGATCGCCGAGCACCGGGGTCGGATCCGGCGGAGTCAGCCGGGTGCGGTAGGCCTCCACGCGGTCGACCGTGGCGCCGAGCGCGCCGAGCCCTTCCTCCACCGTGAGGGCCGCGCGGGAGGCCGCGGGAAACAGTACCCGCGCGCCGGCCAGATCGGCGGACCGGGCCAGCGCGTCGACGAGCGCCGTCGCGTCTCCGTCCCCGGTCACGTCGACGCGCCACCCGGCGTCACGCAGGGCAGCGGCCGTGGCCTCGCCCACCGCGGCGACGCGAGGTGCTTCCGCGCGCGGGTCCGCGGCCGCGCTCATCGCCTCCGCGGAGCGCGCGCTGGTGAACACCACCCAATCGTAGTCGTCGAGCGCCGCGGCCGCGCGGCGGAGATTGTCCGGGTCTTCCGCCGGCCCGAACGCGAGCGTCGCCCACGCGCGCACCGAGGCACCCTCACGCTCGAGCAGGGTGGTGAGCGGGTCGTCCGGGGCACCGTCGCGGGTCGTGGCGACCACGCGGCCGTCGAGCCGCCTCACGGGGTCGAGCGCTCCGCGCGCGGCGGCGGCCCCGCCCAGTCCACGCCCCGGAGGGAGCGCAGGCCGAGCCGCTCGAGGAGGTCCTCGGCCGCGCTCCGCCCGAGATCCTCGGACGCACCGGGCGCGCCCTCCCGCTCCGCGTCGAGCAGCCCCTCCGGCGTCACGACGGCAGCCCGGACGCGCAGCGTCCGACTGGCCACGCCCGCGACCATCTCGCCCAGGACGCCCACGGGCGCCTGACATCCGGCCTCGAGTCGATGGAGGCAGGCCCGCTCCGCCTCCACGGCCGCACGCGTCGTCGCGTGATCGAGCACGGCCACGATGCGGCGCGTCTCTTCGTCGGCGACGCGCACCTGGACCGCCAGGGCGCCCTGGGCCGCGGCGGGCAGCATGAGCGCCGGGTCCAGGACGTCGGTCGCGCGCTCGAGGAGGCCCAGCCGTGCGAGCCCGGCCGCGGCCAGCACGACCGCATCCACCCGGCCCTCCTCCGTCGCCCGGAGGCGGGTCGGCACGTTGCCCCGCTGGTCCGTCAGGACGAGATCGGGGCGTGCCACGCGCAGGAATCCCTTACGCCGCATGCTCGACGTGCCGACGCGCGCGCCCTCCGGCAGATCCGCGAGGCGCCCGTGCGGGCTCACGAGGACGTCCCTCGGGTCCTCGCGCTCCGGGATGGCCGCGATCACCAGCGCGTCGTGTCCCGTCGTCGCGAGGTCCTTGCAGGAATGGACGGCAACGTCCACGCGCTCGGCGAGCAGCGCCTCCTCGATCTCCTTGGTGAAGAATGACTGGCCGAGCGCGGGTCCGAGCGGCACGTCCTTGATGACGTCGCCCGACGTGCGAATCTCCACGAGCTCCACGCTCAGCCCCGGCACCGCCTCCCGCAGTCGTTCCGCCACCCATCCGGACTGGGTCATCGCCAGCCTGGACCCCCGGGTGCCCAGACGCAGCGACCTCAAGAACGCTCCGCCTCGGCGCGCGCGCCCTCGGCGTCCTCCCCCCCCTGTCCCCGCTCGTCCAGCGGCTCCACGCCGAACAGGCCGGGCGCGCGCTCGAGCAGGAAGCGCCCCTCCGGGCTGTCCGGATCCGCCTCCCTCAGCGCCAGCGTCGGGGCGTGCAGCAGCGTACGCGCGAGCGAGCGAGCCAGGCGTTGCATCTGCTCGCGCTCCTCCTCGCTGCGGCCCTGCGCGAAGCGATCCGCCTCGTCCTTCGCCACCTGCAGCACCTGCTCCCGTACGGCACGCAGCACCTTCACGCTCTCCCGCGAGCGCAGCCAGCGGCCGAACACGTCGGCCTGCTCCCGCACGATCGCCTCCGCGCGGGGGATCTGGGCGGCACGGGCGGACCGGGCGGCCTCGACTCGCTCGAAGACGTGGTCCAGGTCGAAGAGCCGCACCCCGGGGACGTCGGCCAGATCCGGATCGAAGTTCCGCGGGTGGGCGAGGTCCAGGAAGTAACGCGGGCGACCAGGCGCGGGTGCGCCGAGCTCGCGGACCGCGTCGGCCGTGACCAGCCAGTGGTCCGACGTCACGGCCCCGACCACGAGGTCGGCGCTGGCGATCCGCGCCGGGAGGTCGTCGAGCCCCACGCCCTCGCCCTCCAGCGGGCCCGCCACCGCCCGGCCCCGCTCGACCGTCCGGTTCGCCACGACCAGGCGGCCGACACCCGCCTTACGCAGCAGGCGCGCCATGAGCGCGCCGGTCTCGCCGGCCCCGAGCACGAGCGCGGACACCTGCCCCAGCGCACCGAGCTCGCGCTCGACCATCGCCAGCGAGGCGCTCGCGAGCGAGGCAGCCCCCCGGCCGATGTCCGTCTCGGTACGCACCTTCTTGCCCGTCGCGAGCGCGACCTCGAAGAAGCGGTGGAGGATCGGCCCCTTGCTCGTCATGGCGAGCGGATGGTGCGCCGCCTCGCGAACCTGACCGAGGATCTGCGCCTCCCCGTGGACCACGGAATCGAGCCCCGCCGCGACCCGGAACAGGTGCCGCACGGCGGTCCCGCCCCGGAGCGCGTAGATGTGGCTCCGGATCTCGCCGGCCGGGATCCCCGTCCTGCGCGCGAGCAGCCGCACGAGGAGCTTGAGCGCCCGGTCCGGGTCCCTCGCCACGCAGTACAGCTCGAGCCGGCCGCACGTCGCCAACGGCACCGCCTCGATCAGCACCCCACGCTCGGTCAGGAGCGAGCCGAGGGCCGCGTACACCTCGTCGAGGTCCACGTGCATACGCTCGCGGACCCCGGTGGGGGCGACCGAGTGGCTGGTGCCTACGACGAAGAGTTGCACGACGCGTCCTTTCTCCTGCTCAGCGACCGGCGAGCCCGTCGGCCCACTCCTCCGGCGAGATCAACACGCCCGTGTGCAGCGGCGTGTCTCCCTTGGTGTAGCGCCGGGCCTGCGTGTCCCGCAGGTCGTACACCAGCTTCGAGAACAGCTGGAGGTCGTCGGTCTCGTACACCACGACGAACTCCTGGTCCTGCAGCCCGAACGAGTACAGCAGCAGCTGCGTGATCTCCCGGAACTGCTTCCCGATCCGGATGTGCTCGTTCATCATGCCCTGCCGCGTGTCCCGCCCGAGCAGGTACCAGTCGGCGGTCTTGGTGAACGGGTACATCACGAGGTAGGGCGTCCGCGCCTCCGCGAAGGAATCGATCTCCTGCGCCGACTTCGCCGAGCGGCTGTACTCGGAGGGCCGGGTCAGCCCCCACAGCACGTGGGCCGGCTCGAGCACGTCCCGGTGCGCGTTCTCGGCCGCGGCCCTGGCCTTGAAGAATCCGGCCGGCGCGGCGGCATCCGCCACCGTGGACGTGCTCCATACCAGGACGTCGCCGTCCGTCTCGATGCCCTGGGTGAGATACAGGTGCGCGGCCTCGGAGGCGCCCTGCAGCCCCCGGAACCATGCCAGCGCGCGCTTCCTGCGCTCATCCGGGGCCAACGCCCACATCGCCGGTGTCAGCCGATACGTCGCAAAGTGCCCGAGAATCGGCTGTTCGGTTTCGGACGTCGCCACTTCGGACATGCTGCCCCCTCTACGTGCTGTGCCCGTCCGCGAGCCAACCGGCCGCGTCGAGCGCATGATAGGTGATGATCAGGTCGGCCCCCGCCCGGCGGAACGCCAGGAGGGTCTCCAACACGATGCTCCGCTCGTCGATCCAGCCGCGCTCGGCGGCGGCCTTCACCATGCTGTACTCGCCGCTCACGTTGTAGACCGCGAGCGGAACGTCGGGAAACGCCTCCCGCGACCGGCGCACGATGTCGAGGTACGCGAGGCCGGGCTTCACCATGATCATGTCGGCCCCCTCCTCCAGATCGACCTCGTGCTCGCGCATCGCCTCCCGGCCGTTGGCGGGGTCCATCTGATGGCTCTTCCGGTCGCCGAAGCTCGGCGCCCCGTCCGCGGCGTCCCGGAAGGGGCCGTAGAACGACGACGCGTACTTCGCCGAATACGAGAGGATCGGCACCTGGCCGAAGTCTTCCCCGTCCAGCGCGCTCCGGATCGCCGACACCTGACCGTCCATCATCGCCGACGGCGCGACGATGTCCGCGCCGGCACGCACGTGCGACACCGCGGTGTCCGCCAGGCGGGTCAGCGAGGCGTCGTTCAGGATCACCCCGTCGTCGCCGACGAGCCCGCAGTGACCGTGATCGGTGTACTCGCAGAGGCACACATCGGTGATCACGACTCCGCCGAACCCCCGCTCCCGAAGCGCGCGCACCGCCCGCTGCACCACTCCTTCCGGAGCCGATGCCTGGCTTCCGGCCGCGTCCTTGGCGCTCGGGATGCCGAAGAGCAGGACCGCGCCGACACCGGCCTCCAGCGCCGCACGCGCCGGCTCGTGTACCCGGTCCACGGGCCAACGGGACACGCCCGGCATGGACGCGATGCCGGTCGGCTCGTCCTCCACCTCGCTCACGAAGAGGGGGAGCACGAGCTGATCGGGCGCGAGGCGGTGCTCGCGAACGAGCGACCGGAGCGCGCCGGTTCGTCGAAGCCGCCGCAGGCGTGTGACGCCGGGCACGGCCGTGGATTCCGGATGATTCATGCCGCCTGAAGATCGGGGTGCGGCGCCCGTGCGACCATTCGGGAATCCCCGGTGGACGGGTCCGTAGAAGGGCCTACGAAGCGGCCCGCTCGACCGTGCCCGCCCCCGAGCTTCCCACGCTCAGGAAGGTGGCCCCTCGTTCACCCGCACTTCGACGACGGCCATCTCCACCGTCATGTCCCCGTCCCCGGAGAGCAGGGACTCGAGCTGCTCCATCTGCCCGCTCATCATCTCCTCGACGAGCGCCCGCTGGGATTCCGGAAGCGCGTCGAGCTGCTCCCGCATCTGCTCGAGCTGCGCGCGCGCCTCGGGATCGACGGCGGCGCCGAGCCCCTGCATGTGGACGGCGGTGCGGTACGGCAGCAGCATCCCGCCGACCTCCCGGTAGTCCGCCAGCTCGATGTCGCTGGTGATCTCGACCAGCCCCTCGGACGTCTCGACGTCTCCCGTGAACTGCATGCGCAGAGGCACCCAGCGCTCCGCGTCGATGAAGAGGCGCCCCGTCCGGGGCGCGAAGCCGGCCTCCCCCGCCGCGCCGGCCATCTCCAGATCCATCGCCTGCACGTCGTCGATGACGAGCACGTGCGCCTCGGACGCGCCGATCCGCTCCGTGCCCCCGTACCGTGCGTGCTCCGCGAGGTCCGGCGCGTCCGCATAGAGATCGCTGAACCCGAGGTTGTCGGCGCTCTCGACGGGCCCGCCGCCGCTGGACGTGCTCCGGAGCTCGAAGTAGGGCCTGCCGTCCCGGACCACCTTCTCGAAGTACATCTCGGAGCGAACCCCCATGACGTCCTGCACCATGGTGTAGTTCTCCACCGACGAGATCCGCTCCTCGTACGCCGCGACCATGTTCGCCACCACCTCCTCCGAGGACTGGGCGGCCAGATCCGGAACGGCGAGAAGAGAGGCGGATACCGCGGCGAGCACGAGACGGGAAGCGCGAATCATGGGACCCTCGGCGACAATGGCCATGGATGGAGACGGGTGGGCCGTAGCGCGATGGCCGGCAGCTCCCGTGGAGCGACCACTCCCGGACCTCGGCCACCTCCCGAGGCTGACCCCGAGCGGGCGCCCAGGTTCCGGCGTCCCACCCTCGGAGCACGCCCCCGTCACTCGGCGGGCGCCGAGGAGGCCAGCAGGATCGTCTGGGTCGGGAACGCGAACTCGATCCCGTCGGACTCGAAGCGCTCGTGGATTCGCAGGTTGATCTCCTGCTGGATATCCATGTAGGCGTTGAAGTCGGCCTGCAGCACGTAATACACCGTCTCGAAGACCAGCGCGAAATCCCCATGCTTCTTGAAGTGGGAGCGGTCGAAGCGCACCTGCTCCCCGTGCTCCTCCACCGCGCTCCGGATGATGCCTGGGATCGCCGCCAGCGCGCTCCGCGGCGTATCGTACGTCACCCCGATCTCGAACAGCACCCGTCGCTGGAACATGCGCCCGTAGTTGCGGATCCGGCTCCCCAGGAGGTCGTTGTTCGAGAACACCAGCTGCTCTCCGGAGAGGCTTCGCAGGCGGGTGGTCTTGAGGCCGATCTCCTCGACGCTGCCCAGATGCTCGTCCACGGCCAGGAAGTCGCCCAGCACGAAGGGGCGATCCAGCACGATCGACAGTGAGGCGAACAGATCGCCCAGGATGTTCTGCGCGGCCAGAGCCACGGCCACGCCCCCGATGCCGAGGCCGGCCACGAGCGCCGTGACGTCCACCCCCAGGTTCTCGAGCGCCAACAGCACGACCAGGGACCACAGCACGATGCGCGCGGCGATCCCGATCACGTTCATGGTCATGATGGTGGCCGCATCCTCCGCGGCGCGGGCCTCCCGCTGCACCTCGATCCAGCGACGGATCGCGGCGCTGATCCAGATGCCACCCTGCCAGAGCAGCGCGATGGCCGTCACGTGGCCGAGGAACGAGGCGACCCCGCCGGGCAACGCCAGCACCCGGGCGGCCAGCGAGACCGCCACGACGAGCAGGAGGAAGCCCTTCGTCCGCCGCAGCGCGTACACGGCCACGTCGTCCCAGCTGAAGGACGTCCCGAGCGATAGCCTTTCGAGGCGTGACGCGGCGAACCGGAGGACGAGGCGAAGCGTCAGGTAGGAGAGCACCCGCGTGGCGAGGGCCGCTGGCCATGTGGCGAGCGTGTTGCCCAGGATCGTTCTCGAGAGGATCTCCATGCTGACCGTTGCTGACCGTTCGTCGGTTCGGAGTGGGTTCAGGTTCTACCGGCCGCGAGGACGGTGCCTCGCTCGAGCGGCCTTCGCGGCTCCGGATCGCCCGGCGGCCTCGGCCGCTGACCGTAACGAACGACGGGTGGGCGCGAAATGCGCCCACCCGCCCGAAGTCTTCCGGCGGGGCCCGCGCCCCACCGCCGCGCGGACCCGCACGAACCCGTCAGCTGGCGCCGACGAGGTCCGCCCGAGGTCCTTCGCCCGCCGAATCTTCCTGCCACTTGTCCCGATTGGCGGCGTTCGCCGCCGCTCCGTGCGGAATGACCGGCTCGATGAAGCGTCGCCCGATCTCGTTGAGCTTCGCGATCTCGAGATCGGACAGGTCCGGATAGCGGCCCGCCATGTACTCGATCGTGTCGTCCATCCACGCCGTACGGTCCTCCATGCTCGCCTCGAGCACGGCGCAACGGATGACGTGGCTGTACAGCTCGTCCCGGGCGCGATCGAAATGGGATGTTCCGTGTGTATTCGCCATGAGCCCTCCCGGCCTCGATATGATCCTAAGCCCTTAATTTACAACATCTTCTGCATTTCATCAACCCCCACGGGGCCTCGTCGCGGGACGCCGTGAACGCCTTCCCCCTCTTGTCGCGCGCGGTGCGAGGCGCCAGGCTGGAATCCAGCCCCCGCGTCCGGGCGTCCACAACGTTCGAGGAGTCCCCATGACCGCCGACAGAAAGAAGGCCACCGACTTCCCCAAGGAGGTGCTCAGCCTCTTCGACAAGTACGTGCACGGCATGATCGACCGCCGCGCCTTTCTCGATGGAGCGGCCAGGTTCGCGGCAGGCGGCTTCACGGCCGCCGGGATGCTCGAGGCCCTACGGCCCCGGTACACCTGGGCGCGGCAGGTCCCGCCCGACGACGCACGCATCCGGAACGAGTACGTGGAGTACCCCTCCCCGAACGGTTCCGGCACGATGCGCGGTTATCTGGCGCGGCCCGCGACGGACGGGCCGAAGCCGTGCGTGCTGGTGGTGCACGAGAATCGGGGGCTGAATCCATACATCGAGGACGTCGTGCGGCGCTTCGCCGCGGCCGACTTCCTGGCGCTGGGCCCGGACGCGCTGACGCCGCTGGGCGGCTACCCGGGCAACGACGACGAGGGCCGCGAGATGCAAAGCCGGTTGGACCGCGACACCATGGTCGAGGACTTCCACGCCGGAGCCGAGTTCCTGATGGGCCACGCCGCTTCGACCGGGCGCGTCGGCGCGGTAGGCTTCTGCTTCGGCGGCTGGGTGGTCAACACGCTGGCCGTCCGCATGCCCGACCTCGGCGCGGCCGTGCCTTTCTATGGGTCGGCTCCTCCGGTGGAGGACGTTCCCCGGATCCAGGCGCCTCTCATGATCCAGTACGGCGGCCTCGACGAGCGGGTGAACGCCGGCTGGCCGGCTTTCCGTGACGCGCTGGAGGCGCACGGGAAGGAGTACGTGATGCATATGTACGAGGGCGCGAATCACGGATTCCACAACGACACGACGCCTCGTTACGACGAGGAGGCCGCACGGCTCGCGCAGGACCGCACCATAGCGTTCTTCAACGAGCACCTTCGGTAGGGAGGTCGTCGGGCTCGGCGGAGAGGGCGCCGAGGCCCACGGCCTCGAGGAGCTTGAGCGCGTTTCTGGTCGTTGCGATGCCCGGGCGCAGTCGATAGTCGAACGTGATCCGCGCCCGCTCGTCCGGCCCCCGGCCGGAGGCGATCTCCTCGCGGAAATGCACCGGAGACGCAGCTTCATGGAGCGCCCGGGATTCCGCCAGGGTGAGGTCGTGGGTGCTCACGGCACCGATGGCGCCGGCGCCGAGCAGGTGTCGGATGATGCCGCGCGCGGCCACCCTGCGCTCGGCGGTATTGGTGCCGTGCAGCATCTCGTCGAGCAGGTAGAGCACGGGACGGCCCTCGGGGTCGGCGGCGAGCGCCGCGTCGACGACGGAGCGGATCCGGAGCAGCTCCGCCATGAAGAGCGATACGCCTTCGGCCAGCGAATCGTCGATGCGCATGCTCGTCCACACCCGCACCGGCGGGGCGGAGAACGCGGCGGCGCAGACGGGGCCGCCCGCGGCGGCCAGCACGGCGTTCAGCCCGATCGCCCGGAGCAGCGTGCTCTTCCCCGACATGTTCGATCCGGTGACGAGCAGGAACGTGCCCGGCGGCCCCACCTCCACGTCGTTGCGCACGCACCGCTCCGGTGGAAGGAGAGGATGGCCGAGCGCCCGCGCGACGAGCCGGTCCCCCGTCTGCGGGTGCTCGGCCGGGAACGTCCAATCCGGATGGTCGTGCGTCAGCACGGCGAGCGCCGAGACCGCCTCCCATTCCCCGGCCGCGTCCACCCAGTCGCGGACGGCCGCGCCATGCGCCCGCCGCCACCGGTCGAGCGCAACGCCCAGGTGGACGTCGAGAAGCAGGACGGGCGCGAGGCTCGCATAGAAGAGGTTCCGGCGACTTTCCGCCGTATCGAGGAGGCGCACGACCCGCTCGAGGTGCCGGTGCGCCGCGTCCTCGCCTTCTCCGAGCCGGGTCCGGATGGATCGGAGGTGCGGATCCGCCCACTCGGTCGTGTCGAGCAGGCGGACCTGGGGCAGAAGCGAACGTGCCGGAGCGGCCCCGAGCTCGGCGCGCCCGAACGAGGCGGCCGCGGCCGGAGAGGCCCGCCTGAAGATCTCGACCTGCCCGAGGGCCGGCAGAAGCCACCACGGCCCCGCTCCCGCGAAGAGGTCGGCCAAGACCGTGACGAGAAGCAGCACGGGGAGCACACGGGCGCTCCACACCAGCCACGGCCGCTCGAGGAACCAGGGCTCGTCCTCGGCCCAGGCCAGGAAGACGCCGAACCCGCGGAGGGCGTCCGGGCCCTCCAGGCGTCCGTGGGCCGTGTAGGCGGCGCGCAGCTCCTCGAGCGGAGCCAGCTCGCGCACGGCCAGCCGGCGCCGGACGGCGGATCCTGCCGGCCCGGGACCGAGCAGCCAGGACGCGAGGATGTCCCTGCCACGGTGGGACGTGACCGGCCCGAGGAGGCGCGCCAGGGAAGCCTTTCCGGTGACATCGAGGTCCCGGGCATACGGATGGTCGGGGGCAGGCTCCGGAAAGGCGCGCTCCGCGGCCGGTAGCGCGGCATCCAGGTCCGCCCAGCGGCGGTCGCATCGCAGCAGCCCCTCGTGCGCGACCGCGGCGAGCGCCCCTGCCCATCGCTCGGTGCGGCGTACCCGCCGATGACGCACGACCTGGACGACGAACACGGTCATCAGGATCCCGGCGATCGCGAGAGCCGCCGTCGCGGCCGCGCCGGAGAGGATGTCCCAGGCCACCATCGCCGCACCGGCCGCCAGGAACGTAGCGGCCCGCAAATTCGACAGGCGCCTGGAATCCGCCGCCGCGGCCGCACGCTCGGCCTCGTGCACCTCCCACCTTCCCCGATACCCTTCCCTCACCTGAGAGCCGCCCTCCGACGGCCTGACCTCCTCTGCCTGCACGGCACCTCCGATCGACTCGCTGGATCACGTGGGTGGGTTACCGCAACGTAACAGGTCACCGAACCCTGACGCCCGGCCGCGCTCGTTCCGGCAACCGGCCGTTTCGCGAGTCGCGATCACGAATCGGGAGCCTTTCCCGGGAGTGCCGACGAGGATAGGCTGCTGGTTCGATCCGCCCCCATCGAACGAGCCCGGACGCCGGCCATGACCTTCAACGCCGTAGCCACCAACGTGGCCCTGGCTTTGGTGTACGCCCTGACGGGCATCGCCACGCTCTCGTTCGGCCAGACGCTGGGGCCGGACCTGAGCGCGGTGCTGTGGATCGGGTCGGGCATCGCGCTCTCCACGGCCCTCCTCGTCCCGTTCAAGGTCTGGCCGGGTGTCGCGGCGGGGGCGTTCGCGGCCACGCTCTGGGATGGATCGCCCCCGACCCACGCGGCCGCGACTTCCCTGGCCAACGCCGGCGAGATCGTGATCGCCATGAAGCTCCTCGGCCGGGCGGGATTCAATCGGCGCTTCGGCACGGTCCGTGACGTGCTCCTGCTTCTGGGTCTCGCCTGCGGCTTGGCGACCGCGCTCGGCGCCCTCGCCAGCGTCACTTCGCTGGTCCTGACCGGCGGCGCGCCCCTCTCGTCGTTCAGCCGCATCTGGCCCATGTGGTGGCTCACGCACGGCATGGGCATGCTCCTCGTCGTTCCGACCACGCTCATCGTGCGAGCGCGGGGCCGGGAGCTCACCCGCGCCACCCTCGGCGAATCGGCCCTCATCCTGCCGGCGATCGCCGCCAGCGGATGGCTCTCGTTCCTGGCGCCGCCGAGCAGCCTCATGGCGGAGATCTTCTTCCTGCCCTTCCCCCTGCTGCTCGTCGCCGCGGTGCGCGGCGACGCGCTCGTGGCCATGTTCGGTGGCCTCGTCATCACCGTGCTCGCCATCGCGGGGGCGCTGGCGTTCCGGGGCCCGTTCTCGACGGGCTCGGCCAACGGGGCGCTGTTCCTCACCTGGAGCTTCGTGAGCGTCACGATCATCGCGACGGTGATCGCGACGGCCGTCGTCCGGGAGCGAACACTCGCGCAGCGAGAAGTGGAGAGCGGCGAGCGGCGGCTCCGCGCCGTGCTCGAAGCCACGAGCGAAGGCATTCTGGTGGCGGACGAGGTCGGGCGTGTCACGGACGTCAACTCGGCCTTCCTGAGGCTGGCGGACAGCACGGACCACGACGTCCCCCGCTACGTCGGCGTCGAGTCGCTCCTGGATCGGCTACGGCCGACCCGGACCGTGCCCCGCGCGCGGGCCCTCCGCGTGCTGGACCCGAACCTGGAGGCCGGTGAGCGCGTGACCGCCGAGCTCGAGCTGGACGACGGCAGGGTGGTCGAAGCCGAATCGGTCCCGCTGCGCGGTCCTCGATCGGATTCCGGCCGGGTCTGGTCGATGCGCGACGTCACGCAGAGGGTCGCGTCGGAGGAGGAGCGGCGGCGGCTCCACGAGCAGATCCTTCACAGCCAGAAGCTCGAGGGGCTGGGAGTGCTGGCGGGAGGCATCGCGCACGACTTCAACAACGTGCTGGCCGGGATCATGGGCTACACCGAGCTCCTCCTCGCGCAGCCGAGCCTGGACGCGGAGGGTCGCGCGGACGCGGAGGGCATCATCAGGGCCGCGAACTACGCCGCCGGCCTCTGCGGGCAGCTGCTCACCTACGCCGGCAAGACGACCGCCGTGCTGGCTCCCGTCGACGTGTCCGAGTGCGCCCGCGACATGCGCCACTTCATGGCGTTATCGGTTTCCAAGAGCGTTCGGCTGGACCTCGACCTGCCCGAGGAGCCGGTGTACGCGCTGGCCGACGAGGTCCAGATCCGGCAGGTGCTCCTGAACCTCGTCACGAACGCGTCGGAGGCGGTCCTCGAGGGGCCGGGCGCGGGCTCGGTGCTCGTGCGGGTCCGGGCGCGCCACTGCGAGCGCGAATGGCTGGCCCGCGGGTACGCCTCGGAGGGGCTGCCCGCAGGAAGCTACGCGGTCATCGAGGTCGAGGATGACGGCGTCGGCATGAACGACGAAGTCCTGGGCCAGATCTTCGATCCCTTCTTCTCGTCGAAGGGGACGGGTCGAGGCCTCGGGCTGTCCGCCGTGCTCGGCGTGCTGAGAAGCCACTCGGGAGCGCTCATCGTCGAGACCGAGGCGGGGCTCGGCACCCGCTTCCAGGTCGCGCTTCCGCAATCCGAGCAGGCGGTGGTCGCGCCGGAGCATCCCGTGCAGCGACGGGACCCGGACGGGGGCCGGCGCACCGTGCTGGTGGTCGACGACGAGCCCGTCGTTCGGGAGACGCTCCGCCGCATGATCGGCAGGGACGGCTACCATGTGATCGAGGCGGCCGACGGGGACGACGCGCTGGAGCTCCTCCGTGTGCGGGACGCGGAGGTCGACGTCATCGTGATGGACCTGACGATGCCTCGCCTCGACGGGCTCGCAACGCTGGCCGCCATGCGGGACCTCGGCTACCAGATCCCGGTCATCCTCGCGAGCGGCTACTCGGGCGAGGCCGTGCCCCCGGACGCGTCCATCGCGGGGTTCATCCAGAAGCCGTTCCGGGCGGCCGACCTGCGGGAGATGATCACGGGTGTACTGAGCGAGGCCCGAGGGGAGACCGTCCCCGTCACCGAAGATAGGGGCTCGTTCGACCGCGGCGGACTCGCACGCGCACAGGCACGGGAGCCCGACGAGATGTAGCGGCACGGCACGCCGCACCCGATCGTGCCGCACGCGGGCTCACGCCGGATCCGCCGGATGCTCCCGGTGGAAGCCCGTCACGGCCTGGTAGGCTGCGACGACGGCGAGCAGCCGCTCCTCTCCGAACGGACCCGCGCCCAGCACCGCGCCCCTGGGCACCCGGCTGCCGCTGTCCTCGTCCGTGCCGAAGCCGATCGGAAAGCCCATGACCGGGAGGCCGGTCCCGTCGAACGCGCCCGAGCCACCAATGAGCACCACGTCACATTGGTTGAAGAGCTGCGTGACCATCCGGTGGAGCAGGAGCTGGCGGGCCTGCTGGACCTTCACGTAGGTGTCCGCGCTCTGCAGCATCCCGTTCAGGAATCGCGGGAGGCGGTCCCCGAAGTTCCGGACGTCCCGCCGCAGATGCTCGATGAAGAACGCCGTCGGATCCCCGTGCGATCCTCCGAGCGCGCCGGAGGAGAGCGCCTCGTAGTCGTCCGGGAGCCGCAGGTCCGCCACGATGCGCACACCCGGGGTCCGCTCCAGCTCGGCGACGAGCTCCCGGCGGAGGCGGGCCGTATCCTCGTCCCGGGCCTCCAGGAAGTCCGGCCAGACCCCGATGCGGGTCGGCCACCGCACCCGCGGCCGCTCGCCGTCGAACGCGGTCGCGGCGAGCGCGTAGTTCGGTGCCGGAGGCAGGCCGAGCGTGCGCGGGTCGAGCGGGTCGGGCTGCGCGAGGACCTGCAGCAGGATCGCCGTGTCCAACGCGTCCCGAGCCATCACGCCGACATGGTCCCGGGTGTAGCTGAGCGGGATCACGCCATGGAGCGAGATCCGGCCGAAGGTCGGCTTGATGCACGTGAGCCCCTGCGCGTTGCTCGGGCCGACGACGGAGCCGCCGGTCTGGGTTCCGAGCCCTGCGACCGCGAGCCGCGCCGCCACCGCGGTTCCGGTCCCGGACGACGAGCCGCCGGGCGAGTAGTCGACGAGGTCGGGCGTCCACGCGTTCCGTGTGGTCGGAATCGTCGTGCCGTACCGCTGGGCGCGCCCTCCGGCCAGGTTGCCCATCTGCGCCTTGCCGAGGACGAGGCCGCCGGCCGAGCGCAGGAGCGTCACCGCGGTTCCGTCGTAGTCCGGCTGGAACCCCTCGAACACGAGCGAGCCCCCCTCGGTCAGGAGGTCCGCCGTGTAGAAGTTGTCCTTCGGGGCGAGGCCGATGCCCCGGAGCGGCGCGTCGGCTCCGCCGGGCGGAACACGTGCGGCCTGCTCGAGCAGCGCCTCGCGGCTCGGGCGGGCGGCGTACGCCTGATAGATCCCGTCGAACGCCTCGATGCGATCCACGTAGGCGTTCACCAGGTCGGCCGGCCTGACGGCGCCGCTCCGGATCAGCGTCATCGACTCGGAGAGCGTCAGCTCGGTCAGGTCTCCCGGCACCTGGGGGAGCACCGGCCGGAACGCCTCGTCGGTGACGACGGGGCCGCGTGGGCTCGCCACCGCGGGCACCTTCGAGAGGAGCGTGCCGGTCGCCGCCGCGGACGACACCCAGGCCATGCGGCTCAGGAACCACCGACGCGAGACGGGCCCGTCCATCGGCGGCGGCTGTGATGCGGCCGCGTCCCCGCCGGCCTGGATCCGCGAATCGCTCATGGCCGGTCCTCCACGTCGCTCCACGCCGTGAACGGCGCGGGGAACGGCTGCGGCAGGTGGAGTTGCGGATCGATCGGAAAGTTGGCGACCTCCACGTCTTCACGCAGAATCGAGCGGCCGTTCCGGAGCAGGCGCTCCTGGTCCATGGGCGCGTCGGGATCGGAGACCGGGAGCACCGAGATGTCGATGCCGAGCAGCGCGTACCGCGTTCGGATGTAGCGGTCGAGCTCCTCGTCCGTCGGCGGTGGGACTTTCGGCTCCTGCATGGCGCGCTCTGGGCTCGGATGGTCGGGCGACGCTCCTCCGGGCCGGGAAGCCCGCGAGAGTGCCGGATGGGCGACCCTACGTGGCGCTCAACCCGCCGTCAAGGAGCGCCGGCGGCCGGCAGCTCCCCCTCCAGCTCCGCCCAGACCCGGCGAACCGCCCGCTCCGCCTGGTACACGTAGTCCGCCTGCCCTGCGAGCGCTCCGAAATTCGCCTGCTCGACGGCCTGATCGACGTCGAGCCCCGCCTCGTGCAGCCGCCGCACCTCCGCGATCACCTGCTGGACCGCTTCCCTGTACCGAACGAGGTCCTGCTTCGAGTACTGGATCGTGCCCCGGATGCCATGGCCAGCGATATACGTATCGGCATCCATGGCTTCGGCGGTGAGCAGGGTCTCGATCCAGTCGCCGGGATAGGCGGTGATCATCAGCGGGAACACGCGGTCCAGGAATGCCTCGCTCATGAAGAGGATCCGCTCCTCCGGCAGGTGCACCACGAGGTCACCCGCCGTATGCCCCCGACCCAGGAAGAGGATCTCGATGCGCCGCCCGCCCAGGACCAGGTCTTCGCGCGTGGATACCAGATGTTCGGGCAGCAGGACCGGCTCCCCCTCCTCCGCCGCGGTCCTCTCGAGCGCGGCGCGCGTCGCGGGATGCCCGTACGTCTCCACGGATTCGGGAAACGCGGCGTTGCCCCCGGTGTGGTCGCCGTGGTCGGACGCCATGACCAGATGCGTGACCGGCTGGTCCGTCACGCGTGCGATCTCATCCAGGAGCAGCGCCGTCTCCTCGGGATTCCCCTGGCCATCGGCCACCAGGACCCCATCGTCCGTCACCACGAACATGCTCACCGTGGTGACGGGATCCTCGGGGCGCGCGTACTCGTACGTGTAGACGCCCTCGGCGATCCGGCGGACCTGGCGATGCACCGTGTCGGGTGCCTCCGGAGCATAGGCGCCCCCGTGCTCGCCCGCGGTGGTCTCCCCTGCACCGGCCGCCGGAGGGGGCTCCTCACTGGCGTCCCCGCATCCGAGCCAGGAGATCGCGGCGAGCAGCAGGATCGGGCGTGTGATCGTCATGGGGCTGTACGGCTGTTGAGGGAATCGGCCGAGCGGCGTCAGGGGCCACGTCCGGAAGTGCCGAAAGCACGCAGCCTCGCGTGCGTCTGGGGCGGGCGTCCGGGCGCGGGCCCATGAATCTCTGAAGACCAGGGGACACCCGCCAGACGACGTCGGGCGGCATGGGGCGGGACCACGCGTCGAGTTTGCCGTTCTCCGCGCAGATGATCTAGCTTTCCGGCGCCTCCGGCGAGCCAAGCGCTCGCCCCGGGCGCGTCCCCGCACGGTCCACCGCCGGGGCGCGCACGCCCGGAACCGAGGCACATCCATTCACCCAGGAGGCCCCGCCAATGCCCCGTTACGCGCCGCCGGACGCGATGGAGAGTCCCCGAATCGGGGGCATCCGAACGTTCCTGCGATTGCCGCACATCCGAACCACGGCCCACGTCGACTTCGTCGTCGTCGGCATTCCCTTCGACACCAGCACGACCTACCGGGTGGGAGCCCGCTTCGGCCCGCAGGCCATCCGCGCAGGGTCCACGACGCTCCGGCCGTTCAACGCGTTCCACGGTGTCGACATCTTCGAGCATCTGTCCGGGGTCGACTACGGTGACGTCGGTGTCGTGCCGGGCTACATCGAGGCGTCGTACGAGCGGATCGAGGAAGGTCTCCGTCCGATCGTCGACGCCGGCGTCATCCCCATCGGCCTCGGAGGAGACCATTCCGTGACGCTCGCCGAGCTGCGCGCGCTGAGCCGCCGGCACGGCCCCCTGGGCCTGGTCCAGATCGACGCCCATCCGGACACCTGGGAAGGCCACTGGGGCAAGAAGTACAACCACGGCACCGTCTTCCGCCGGGCGACGGAGGAAGGGATCATCGATCCGTCCCGCGTCATCCAGGTCGGGATGCGCGGGCCCATCTACGGGTACGAGGATTACGAGCAATCCCGCGATATGGGCATGGAGCTCATCACCATGCAGGAGGTCCGGGAGATCGGACTCGAGCGCGTCATGGAGCGCATCCGGACCCGCATCGGTGACGGGAAGACCTTCCTGACCTACGACATCGACTCCTGGGATCCCGCGTACGCACCCGGAACGGGCACGCCGGAGATCGGGGGCTTCACGAGCCACGAGGGGCTGACCCTGGTGCGCGGCATGACGGGCATCGACTTCGTCGGGGGTGATCTCGTCGAGGTCTACCCGATGTACGACCACGCCGAGATCACGGCGATGGGAGCGGCGAACGTGCTGTTCGAGTTCATCTCCCTGCTGGCCGTGCGCAAACGCGATCAGGCCGCGTAGGAGACCTGTCGGATCCGCGGGGCGGCCGGACCGGTCCCGGCCGTCCCGCGTTACCCGGCCAGGCGCGCCCGCACCCCTGGCGACAGGTTGCCGCCGCACAGCACCACGGCCACCGTCCGTCCGGCGAACGACTCCGCCTGCTGGATGAGCGCAGCGAGCGCGACGCCCGCGGCACCCTCCACGGTCCATCCGCCGACGTCCCGCAGGCGGCGCATGGCGGACAGGATCTCCTCCTCGGAGACGAGGACGGACCGGTCGACGACGCGGCGCGCGAGATCGAGCGTCACGGAACCGGGCTCGATACCGCCCGCCGTGCTCTCTGAGAGCGTGGGGCGCTCTTCCACATCGACGATCCGGCCGCGGCGCATGCACTCGTGCAGGGCGGGTGCGTTCGCGGGCCAGCATCCGACCACCTCGACGTGCGGCATGCGCTCCGACAGATAGGCACCCACGCCCCCTACGAGCCCGCCTCCACCGACCGCCACGAAAACCGCGTCCAGGTCGGGGACCTGATCGGCGAGCTCGAGCGCCAGAGTCCCCTGCCCGGCCACCACGTTCAGGTCGTTGTACGGCGAGATGTAGACCTTTCCGTCCGCCCGCGCCGCCGCCCGCGCCGCGAGCTCGGCTTCGACCGGGTCGCTGCCCGCGACCCGCACGGCGGCGCCGGCCGCTCGTATGGCCTCGAGACGCTCCTCCGGCACCCGGTCCGACACGTACACCTCCGCGGGCACACCCGCGGCCCGAGCCGCGAAGGCGACGCCGAGCCCATGGTTGCCCATCGACGAGGTGGTGACGCCGGCCCGGGCCTCGTCGGGCGTCAGCAGCGCGATACGGTTCGCGGCCCCCCGGAGCTTGAACGAGCCGGTCCGCTGCAGGTGCTCGAGCTTGACGTGCAGGGTGCCGACGAAGCCGGGGGCGAGGTCCGGCGCCAGGGCGACCGGCGTTCGCTCCACCGCGTCGCGGATGCGTCGGTGAGCCGCGGTGACCCGCGCTTTCCACCCCGTCGTTATCGAGGTCATCAAGGCTCCCCGGCGTGCGGCTGGAGGTCGGTGGCGTGTGCGCGGCGCGTGCCCCGCGTGTCCAGCGCCGAGTAGGCGGCGAGGCGGCCGCTGGGTATACTGGACCGGACTCGCATCGTTCCCTGTCGCCTCCGGCGCCTCCA
>Ga0079224_100002853_pt1 | contig 21375 bp, 23 predicted proteins | sample Stecom2015_FD_80414 | JGI IMG/M metagenome (GOLD analysis project Ga0079224, IMG submission 80414) | Agricultural soil microbial communities from Utah to study Nitrogen management - Steer compost 2015 | ecosystem: Environmental > Terrestrial > Soil > Agricultural land | place: USA: Utah...
AGCGGCATGACGGCCACGCACCCGACGTCCTCGAGCCGGAGCGCGGTGACGACGTCCTCGTTCGTGTACGCCAGGACCTTGAAGCCTTCGGCGACCAGGACCTTCGCCGCCTCGAGCGTCGCGCCGACGTCCGGGAGGAGCGTCCGCTCGTCACCGATGACCTCGAGCTTGACCCAGTCGCTCAGACCCGCGGCACGGGCGAGGCGCGCGTAGCGGATCGCCTCGTCGGCCGTGTAGCAGCCCGCCGTGTTCGGCAGCAGGAAAATCTTCTCCGGGTCGAGATGATAGAGGATCCCGGACTCCTTCGTCCGGTCGAGGTCGACGCGACGGACCGCGACGGTCACCATCTCGACGCCGGACGCCTCGATCGCCCCGACCATCTCCTCGTTGCTACGATACTTCCCCGTCCCGATCACGAGCCGGGACCGGAACTCCCGCCCCGCGATCACGAGCGGCTCGTCCCGTACGGTCTGTTCTATCGTCGTGCTCATCGCCCCCTCCTCGATTGCCCGCGGCGCCGCTCAGCGCGTGCGCGACGTGGATCTCAACCTCCGCCCACGAAGTGGACCAGCTCCAGGACATCATCCGCCCGGACCTCCGTCCGGCCGTACGCCGAACGGTCCAGGATCTCCCGGTTGTGTTCGACGACGATCAACCGGGGGTGCAGCCCGAGGTCGTCGAGCAGATCCGCGACCGTCCAGCCGGCAGGGATCTGCCGGGGCTCGCCGTTCAACTGGATCTGGATCGTATCGGCCACCGTGCTCATCGACACACCTCCTCCAATGCTCGAAGGTAGCGGTCCGCTGCCGCCACCGGATCCGGCTCGTGCCAGATGCCGCCCAGGACGGCGACGCCGGCGGCGCCGGCCGCCACGACCTCCGCGACCCTCGCCGGCGTGATCCCGCCGATCGCAATGACCGGCACACCCGCCAGCTCCGCGGTCGCCCTGACCCGTTCGACGCCCGCGCCGGGCTCGCCGGGGTGCGAGGCGGACGCGTAGATCGTGCCGACCAGGACGTGGTCCGCGCCGGACGACGCCGCGTCACGGGCCTCGTCGGCGTCGTGCGCCGAGTACCCGATCCGGACCGCGGGGCCGACGAGCGGCCGGACCGCGGCGATCGGGAGCGAACGACGACCGAGCTGGACGCCCAACGCGCCGACGGCCAGCGCGACGTCGACCCGGTCGTTGACCAGGAACGTGGCGCCCGCCTCGGCGCAGGCGGCGGCGAGGGGCTCGGCGAGCCGGAACAGCTCGCCGCCGGACAGCCCGTGCCCGCGCAGGTGCAGCGCGACCCCCGCGCCGTGCGCGGTCACCACCGCCCGCGCGCGTTCGACGAAGCCGGGCGAGAGGAGGACCGCGTCGTCCGTGATCAGGTGGAGCCGTGGCAACGCGATCCTCCTCCCCCATCCGCCCCGCCCCGGCCGGCGGTCGCGGCCCCGCCGGGGACCGGTCCACGCCGCGTCGGCAGGCTCGCGCCCGGCACGCGCCCCCCTACTCGAACCGGTCGCCGGTCCTCGGTCCTCGCCCGCGGACCCATTCGGCCGCCGTCATCCTCCGCCTCCCGGCCGGCGTGACCTCCCGGATGTAGATCCCGCCCCGGCCGCACGCGACGAAGATCCCCTGCGTCGGATCGTGCCCGTCGGCTTCCAGGATCGTACCGGGCGAGGCGTCGTGGGTGTGGTCCGGCACCGGCCGCGGCCGGAAGAGCTTGAGTTCGCGCCCGTTCCACGTCGTCCACGCGCCGGGCACGGGGTCCATCCCGCGGATCGTGCGGTCGACGCTCACGGCGTCGAGCGACCAGTCGACCCTCGCGTCCTGCCGCGTCAGCCGCGGCGCGTACGTCGCCTTCGACTCGTCCTGCTCGACCTCCTCGATCTCGCCGATCTCGAGGAGCGCGAGCGCCTGGACCAGCGCGGCCGCGCCGACCTCGCTCAGCCGGGTCCAGAGGTCGCCCGCGCGTTCGTCCTCCGCGATCGGGACCCGGACCTGGTAGAGGATCGGGCCGGCGTCCATCCGCTCGACCATCCGCGTGATCGTCACGCCCGTCTCACGGTAGCCGCGGATGATCGCCCAGTTGATCGGCGCCGCGCCCCGCAGCTCCGGCAGGAGCGAGGCGTGCACGTTGATCGAGCCGAGCGGCGGCAGCTCGAGCACCTCCCGCCGGAGGATCTGGCCGTACGCGACGACGACCGAGATGTCCGGCTCGAGCGCGCGGAGCTGGGCCAGGAACGCGTCGCCTCGCGCCCGCTCGGGCTGGAGGACCGGGATCCCCTCCTCGAGCGCGACACGCTTGACCGGCGGGGCCTGCACCGTCCGCCCGCGGCCCGCCGGGCGGTCGGGCTGCGTGACGACGCCGACCACATCGTGCCCCTCGCCGAGCAGCGCCCGGAGCGACGGGATCGCGAAGTCCGGCGTGCCCCAGAAGAGGATCCTCACACGACTCCCACGGTGCGCAACGCGTCCACGATCCGCCTACGGCTTCACCTTCTGCCAGCGCTTCAGCAGCATCTGCCGCTTGAGCGGGCTGACCCGATCGATGAAGAGGATGCCGTCCAGGTGGTCGACCTCGTGCTGGAGCGCACGGGCCAGGAGCCCCTCGGCCTCGATCCGGACGGGCCGGCCGTCCCGGTCCAGCCCCTCGACGACGACGCGGGCCGAGCGCTCGACGATCTCCTTCAGCCCCGGGATGCTGAGACACCCCTCCTCGTCTCGCTCGACCTCGTCGCTCGACTCGAGGATGACCGGATTCACGAGGCCGAACGGCTCGACCCCCGGCTCCCGGACATCGACGACGATGATGCGGCGGCTGATCCCGATCTGCGGCGCGGCGAGGCCGACGCCGTCCGCGTCGTACATCGTCGCGAGCATCTCGTCCATCAGGCGCCGGACCTCGTCGTCGACCTCCTGGACCGGCTCGGCCTTCTGCCTCAGGACCGGGTCGCCGAGGATCCGTATCTCGTGTATCGCCATGCTGCTTACGATTTCGCCTCCTGCGTGAAGACGCGAGCGATCTTGCCCCGTGCGACGACGATGCGCGACTCGCCGCTCTTCAATGTGACGCGGTCCTCCGCGAGGTGGACGACCTCGCCCAGGATACCGCCGTCCGTCATGACCTGGTCGCCGCGCTTCATCGCGGCGAGCATCTCCTGGTGCCGCTGCTGCAGCTTGCGCTGCGGTCGGATCAGCAGGAAATAGAAGATCAGCGCGATCAGCCCGAACTGGATCAACAGCACGAGCCCCGCGCCGCCCCCCTCCCTCGGCGCCGCCAGGAGCGCCAGCGTGTTCAACTCCACCCTCAACCTCCCTGGTTCGCGGCCCGCACGCTCCTCCAGCGCCGGAGCCAGTCCTCACTCCACCGCACGAAATCCCCCGTCAGGATCCGTTCCCTCGCCTGTTCGGCCAGCCGCACCAGGAAGCGCACGTTGTGCAGCGACAGGAGCCGCAGCGCGAGCGCTTCGCCTGCCACGACGAGGTGGCGCAGATAGGCGCGACTGAAGGTACGGCACGTGTAGCAGTCGCACGACGGGTCGAGCGGGCCGCGGTCCAGCCGGAACCGCTCGGCCTTGACGTTGACCTGCCCCTCCGCCTCGATCCATGCGGTCCCGTTCCGACCGTTCCGGGTCGGCGCGACACAGTCGAAGAGGTCCACGCCCCGCCGGATCCCCTCGAGCAGGTCGTCCGGGTAGCCGACGCCCATCAGGTACCGCGGCCGCTCCGCCGGGAGTTCCGGCTCCAGGACCTCCAGGATCTCGTACATCACCGGCTTCGGCTCGCCGACCGAGAGCCCGCCGATGGCGTACCCGGCCCAGTCGCCGATCTCCCGGATCCGGGCCGCGCTGTCCCGCCGCAGGTCCGGGAACTTCCCGCCCTGCACGATCGGGAAGAGCGTCTGCCGCGGCCCGCCCTCGGCCTCGAGCTCGGCAAACCGCGCCCGGCACCGCTCCAGCCACCGGAGCGTCCGCTCGTGCGCCTCGCCGGCGAGCGCCCGGTCCGCATCGCCCGGCGGGAGATGGTCGAACGCCATGACCACATCCGCGCCCAGCGCGCGCTGGATCTCCATGACGCGCTCCGGCGTGAAGAGGTGCCGCGAGCCATCGATGTGACTCTGGAAGACGACGCCGTCGTCCCGGACCTCCCGGATCGCCGAGAGGCTGAAGACCTGGAACCCGCCCGAGTCCGTCAGGACCGGACCGTCCCACGCCATGAAACCGGGCACGCCGCCCAGCTCCCGCACGACCTCGTGCCCCGGGCGCAGATAGAGGTGGTACGTGTTCGCCAGCACCATCTCCGCGCCGAGCGCCTTCAACTCGTCCGGCGTCAGCGTCTTGACCGTCGCCAGCGTGCCCACCGGCATGAATGCCGGCGTATGCACCGCGCCTCGCGGAAGCCGGAACACACCCGCCCGCGCCGCGCCCTCGGCACGGATCAGGTCGAAGCCGAACATCTCACCTTCCGGATCACGCGAGGAATTTAAAAGAATCTCGGACCGACGCCACCCGCGAATACCCGCGAACGCGATCGACGGTCCGGAGCCGCCCGGGGCTCCTAGACGACGAGCATCGCATCGCCGTACGAATAGAAGCGGTACCCTTCCTCGACCGCGATCCGGTAGGCCCGCATCACGTTCTCGTACCCGCCGAACGCGGCGACGAGCATGAGGAGCGTCGAGCGCGGGAGGTGGAAGTTCGTGAGGAGTCGGTCGACGGCCCGGAACCGGTACGGCGGGCGGGTGAAGAGGTCGGTCCACCCCGCTCCCGGCCACACGGTCCCGTCCTCGCCCGCGACCGTCTCCAGCGTGCGGGCGACGGTCGTCCCGACCGCCCAGATCCTGCCGCCGGTGCGGCGGACCTCGTTCAACGCCGCGGCGGCCTCGGCGCTCACCGCGTAGCGCTCGGCGTGCATCCGGTGTTCGGCGGGATCCTCGACGTCGACCGGCCGAAAGGTCCCGGCACCGACATGGAGGACGAGGCGGACGAGGCGGACGCCTCGGGCCTCGAGGGCGTCGAGCAGCTCGGGCGTGAAGTGCAGCCCCGCCGTCGGCGCGGCGACCGAGCCCCGCTCCCGTGCGTAGACCGTCTGGTACCGCTCCACGTCCTCCGCTTCGGCCGCGCGCTCCAAGTACGGCGGGAGCGGGATCCGGCCGTGGCGGTCGAGCGCCTCGTCGATGGGGAGCTCCGTGACGAGCCGGACCAGCCGCCCGCCGCCCGGCAGCGTGTCCACGATCTCGACGCGGAATCCGTCCGCGACCTCGACGACCCGGCCGGGGCGGAGCTTCGACCCGGGGCGCACGAGCGCCTCCCAGAGCTCGCCGGGACGGTCGGAGCCGGGCTCGGAGGAGGGGTGCGACGACGGGAGCGGCGCGGCCGGGCGCAGCAGGAGCACCTCGGCCGCCGCCCCGCTCGCCCGCCGCCCCACGAGCCGGGCCGGGAACACGCGCGTCTCGTTCAGGACGACCGCATCGCCGGCGGGGATCAACTCGACGAGTCCTCGGAAGACGCGGTGCCGGACCTCGCCCGTCGCCCGGTCGAGGACCAGGAGCCGGCTCTCGTCACGGCGCGCGGCCGGGTGGCGGGCGATCCGGTCCCGGGGCAGCACGTAGTCGAAATCCGCGGTCGTGTACCGCTCGCGGGGTGCGTACATCGGCCGACGGCTCACCCCCCCGGATCCACCTTGCCGACGAGTTCGCCCGCCTCGATCAGCTCCCGGACCTGGCGCACGTGGTCGACGAGGACCCAGAACTCCTCCCTGCCGTCCTCCAGCCGGTGCCAGGTCGCGATGTAGTCCAGGACCGTCCGCTCCAGCGGGTGGGTGTCCGCGGCGTTGCGCCGCTCGAAACGGTGGCAGAGCGAGCCGAGGTCGATGGAGAAGCGAATCTCGAGGCGACGAAGCGCGTCCAGCCGTTCCGCCGCCTCCACCTCGCCCGCGCTTCGCAACGCTTCGGCCATGCGCCGACGCGAATTCCCGTGCTCGGCGAACCGCCTCGAGAGGAGGCGACAATCTTCCGCGCTCAGACGAACGACTTCCACTCCACCCCTCGAACGGATCGGGTCACCCCTCGAACAGACTGGGTTGTGCTTCGGCCCCGGCGTCCCTCGACGCCGGAGGCGCGTAGCCGAAGCGCTCGTAAGCCCGGTTCGTCGCGACCCGGCCCCGCGGCGTCCGCATGAGGAACCCGTTCTGGATCAGGAACGGCTCGTAGACCTCCTCGACCGTGCCCGCGTCCTCGCCGACCGCGACGGCGAGAGTGTTCAGGCCGACCGGCCCGCCGTCGAAGTGCTCGATGATCGTCTTCAACACCCGGGCATCCATCTCGTCGAGCCCGTACTCGTCGACGTCGAGCATGCGGAGCGCCTCGTCGGCGACGGCCTTCGTGATGACGCCGCCGGCCCGGACCTCCGCGTAGTCGCGCACCCTGCGGAGCAGCCGGTTCGCGACCCGGGGAGTGCCCCGCGAGCGCCGGGCCAGCTCGAGCGCGCCCTCCGGCTCGCACGGGACCTGGAGGATCTCCGCGCTCCGCTGGATGATGAAGGCGAGCTCCTTCGTGTCGTAGTAGTTCAGCCGCTGGATGATACCGAACCGCGCCCGCATCGGCGGCGTCAGGAGCCCGAAGCGCGTCGTCGCGCCGATCAGCGTGAACCGCTCGATCGGCATCGTGATCGTCTGCGCCTTCGGCCCGTCCGACAGCCGGATGTCGACCTTGTAGTCCTCCATTGCCGGGTAGAGGAACTCCTCGATGATCGGCCGCAGACGATGGATCTCGTCGATGAAGAGGATGTCGCCCTCGCGCAGGTTCGTCAGGATCCCGACCAGGTCGCCCGGCTTCTCCAGGACCGGGCCCGACGTGGTCTTGATGTTGACGCCCAGCTCCCGGGCCAGCAGCATCGCCAGCGTCGTCTTCCCGAGCCCCGGCGGGCCGTGGAAGAGCGTGTGGTCCAGCACGTCCCGGCGAGCGAGCGCCGCCTCGACCGCGATCTTCAGACTCTCCTTGACCTTCGGCTGACCGATGAACTCCGCCAGCCGCTGCGGCCTGAGCGACAGCTCGACCGCGCTCTCTTCACTCAGGACCTCGGGGGTCGTGATCTCGGATCGCATGCGACACCTGCGATGGGGGTGACATCCCTCTCCACGGACGAGCCCCGGCGCGAGTCCCCACCCTGGAGGACCCGACACGCCAAAGGTGCGCCCGGACAACGGTGAATGCTACCCCGGGAAGGGCGAAACTTTCCCGAAGCATGGATCCGCGCCGGGATCCCCATCGCATCGTAACGGACCCGGCGGGACGGGGCCAGAGGAGGGCGACGAGGCCGGGTTCGGGTGCGCGTCCCCGCCCGCCACCACGCAAACCACGCAACCACGAACATTTACATGCCGGACCCCAGCTCAGCGCGCCGCCCGTCCCGAACATTTCCGCCCAGGGACGTGTAGATTCCAGCTGGGGCCCCATCCGTCCCGGTGCTCCTCCGCCCCGGGACGAGGAGCGCGATGCAGTGCGACCGGCGCCGTGCACGTGCCCGGCGCTCCCCAGGCAACAGGGTCGCAGCATCACGCCCGGACCTGATCCACTTCGGAGGCGAAATGTCCGTATCGGTTTCACTGCGACGGCGCACTTTCCATCTCCTCCTCGTCATGGGGCTGGCCACGGTGCCCCTGGCGTGCGGCTCGAAGAAGGTGTCGCGGATCGATCCCTCGTCCGTGACGGATCTCTCGGGGCGCTGGAACGACACCGACTCGCGCCTCGTCGCGAACGAGCTCATCCAGCAGAGTCTGAGCGCGGCGTGGGCGAGACGTTACATGGACGCGCACGGCGGCGAAGCGCCGACGGTCATCGTGGGCGAGTTCCGGAACCGTACGCTCGAGCACATCCCGGTCGGGACCTTCATCCGGGACCTGGAGCGCGCGTTCGTGAACTCGGGCGTCGTCCGGGTCGTGGCCAGCTCGGACGAGCGTCAGAGCGTCCGTGCCGAGCGGGAGGATCAGCAGGAGCACGCCAGAGCCGAGACCCGGGCCAGGCTCGGCCAGGAGCTCGGTGCGAAGTACATGCTCCAGGGCGAGCTGCAGGCGATCGAGGATCAGGAGGGCCGCGAGAAGATCGTCTACTACCAGGTCGACGCGACGCTGGTCGACCTCGAGTCGAACGAGAAGGTCTGGGTCGGACAGCACAAGATCAAGAAGTACATCGAGCGGCGGCGGCTCGGGTGGTGAGTCCCGTTCCGTGATGCACGACCCGCGCGCCGCGGGTCTGAAACCGAGGAGGGTCCGATGATTCATCGGCTGTCGATACTCACGCTCGTCGCGCTGGCCGCCTGCTCGCCGAAACGGGTCCACGAGCAGCCGATCCTGGGGAACGGGGACCGGGTCCCGAGCGTGGACGGCACGGTCGCGACGGTCCAGAACCAGGCCGCGATGGACCGGGCCCGGATGCTGGACCGGCGGGACTCGCTCGTCGCCGTCGCGCTCGCGGGGTGCGCGCCGGCCGTCTGCGAGGCCGTGACCCGGGGCGAGGTCGCGATCGGGATGAACGAGACGCAGGTCCTGGCCGCGACCCGCACGCTCCCCGAAGCGTGGTCGGTCCGGCGATCCGGCCCGGCCACGGTCATGGTGCCCGCGTCCCGCTCGCTCGCGCCGCGGGACGCGATGGGCGAGATCGCGCTCGTCCAGCTCCGGGATGGACGGGTCGCGGCGTACAGCTACCACGAGGCGCAGGGGATCCGCCTCGTCGCCGACCCGCATGACGCGACGACAGAGGGCCGCGCCGACGCGCTCGCCGAGATGCTGATCCGGGAGGCCGACGACCTCGCGGCCCGCGGCGACCTGAACGGCGCGCTCGACCGTTACGACCGGGCCAGCGTGCTCCGTGCGGACGATCCGCTCCTGGACTACCGGATCGCGACGCTCCTGGACAAGCAGCTCCGCCCGATCGAAGCGCGGATCCGCTACCAGCTCTTCCTGCACCGGCTCGAGCTCGAGAAGATCGAGGCGAAGGGCGACGCGTACGCGAAGCTGGCCAGCGCGATCGCGCACGCGAAGGAGCGGATCATCGTCCTGGAGAAGCACGGCAGCTGATCCATGCGATCCGGGACCGCCCGCGGCGCCGGGCTCCGCGTCCTCGCCGTCGCGCTCGTCGCGGCGGCGGCCGGGACCGGGTGCGCCCGGCTCTTCTCGCACTACGACGTCGCGCCGAACGGGCTCCAGCGTCGTGAGAACGAGCTGCGCGTCCTCCTCGCGCACGGGCGGTCCGACTCGGCCTTCACTCGCCTCGCGACCGACGAGCGGACGGGGCCGGACGATGAGCTGCTCCGCTCGCTCTACATGGGGCTCCTCGCGCACTACGCGGGCGAGTACGAGGCGAGCGACGCCGCGCTCGAAAAGGCGGCCGAGCTGGCCGAGGATCGCTACACCAAGAGCGTCTCGCGCGCCGCGCTCTCCCTCATCACCAGCGACCGAACGCTCCCCTATGTGCCCGGGTGGACCGAGCGGCTCCTGATCCCCTACTACGGCGCCCTGAACCGGCTCCAACGCGGTGACCGGGAGGGCGCGGCGGTCGAGGCCCGGCGCCTGGCCGCGCTCCTCGAGCGGGAGTCGAGTCGCGCGCCGGACGACCGCACCACCCCGCTCCTCGCCTTCCTCCGCTATTTCACCGGGACCGTGTTCGAAGCGGCCGGCGAGTGGAACGACGCGGACGTCGCCTACCGCAACGCGCACCGCCTCGGCGGGCCGGCGCCGCCGTGGGGCGTCCCGGCGGTGACCACGAACACGAGCGAGGCCCCAGACGTCGGGCCGAACGTGCCGCCGGCGGTCCCGAGCCCGGCTCCGGATCGGCCCGCCGCGCGCCACCCGACGGACGGCGAGGTCATCGTCCTCATCGAGCAGGCCTTCGTCGTGCATCGGGTCGAGCAGGCGCTGCACCTTACACTCCACCCGCTCGACGTGAAACGTCTGACCGGCTCGAATGGCGAGGCGCGGGCGACGGCGATCGCCGATCTCGCGGTGCGGGTCATGGCCGCCGCGCTGCACGACGCCCGGTACCGGGGCCCGTGGTACGACACCCGCCCGCGGACGCTCCGGATCTCGGTCCCGCCGCCCCGTGACGATGACGACGCGTGCGACGAGGAGGAGCGGTCCGCGAGCGGCAAGGGGGGCCGCCCGGCGCGCGACCCGTGGTCCGGCGCCGGAGAAGCGCCGGTGAGGCGCCCGGTCACAGCCGTCGCGCACCCGGCGTCGCCCGGCCCGCCAGGCACGGCCGCCGGCAAGACCCCGGCCCGCGGCGCCGGCGAGTCGCGTTCGCAGCGAGCGGGCTGTCCCCTCCCGAACCCCTACCTGCTCCGGGTCGCCTGGCCGGTCCTGCGGCTGGACCGCGAGCCGGCGACGAGCGTGCGGATCGCCGCGGGCGAGACCGACGCGCCGCTCCTGGTCGGGACCGACATCTCCAGCGCCATCGCCCGGGACTTCGATGATGAGCGCGACCTCGTCCTGGCCCGGACCCTCGCCCGCGCCGTCTCGAAGCTGGCGCTGACCCGGGGCGTCGAGAAGAGCGTCGAGGAGCGGGACGAGTGGATCGGACAGGCGCTCGGTGTCCTGACCAACGTGGGCACCGCGTTACTTGAACAGGCGGACACCCGGTCGTGGCAATTGCTTCCCGCCCGGATCGGGCTCGCGCGGATCCGGCTCCCGGCCGGCGAGCACCGGATCGAGGTCGAGATCGGGTCCGCCCGCCGTATCGACCTGGGCACGGTCACGGTCCGTCCCGGCGAGCTGAGCTTCGTCCCGGCACGGGTCTGGCAATGAATCCGGCGCTGGAGCCGGCGCACCCCTTCACGAAAGGTTCGGATCCATGCGAAAACTCACGATCGCCGCAGTCGCCACGATCCTCCTGCTCCCGGCCCGCCCGGCGATCGCACAGGTCTCGACGGCCGCCGATGCGCCCCAGCTCGCCCGCTCGTACTGGACCTACGGCGGCGCGTTCTACTCCCGCGACCACGAGTACGAGATCCAGCTCTTCACCGGCCCCGCGATTCCGCGCGGCGACGGCGGCGGGTGGACGATCCGGACCGGACTGGTCGGCGGTGTCTCCTTCTGGGGAACTCAGGACGCGGGTCTCATGGCGGGCACGCACCTCGCGCTCGAACGGGTCCTGCTCGGCGACAGGATCGAGATCGACGAGGCGAGCGCGGACATCTACGCGATCCTGGGCGGGACCGGATACGTCGGCAGGAACCTGGAGTACGCGCCGGGGGAGACGCTGTTCTTCGCGGCCGCAGCCGCGGGCGTCGGGCTGCGCTTCCGCGGCGGCTCGCTCCAGAGCCCCGTCGTCACGTTCGAGTTCCAGCACGAGGAGCGCTTCGACCGCGCCTCCAGGTTCTTCATCCGGCTCAGCTACCAGAGCCCGCGGAACGCGCCGCCGCCCGCTCAGGAGGATGCGATCCGGGAGAGCGCGGCCTTGATGAGGCCCGTGCCCTGAAGGTCGGGCGCCTCGTCGAGCGCTTCACGGACCGCGGCCGTCGCCTGCGGCGCCGAATAGCCGAGTGCGACGAGCGCGCCCACCGCCTCCTCCGCGACGCGGCCTCGAGGCCCGGGTCCGGCCACCTCTACCGCGAGGTCGTCCAGCTTGTCGGCCAGCTCGAGCGCGACGCGCTCGGCCTTCTTCGGCCCGAGGCCGGGGACCTGGCGCAGCGTCGCGACATCCTTCTCCGTGATCGCGCGGACCAGACGCTCCGGCGAGAGCCGCGACAGCATCGCCAGCGCGAGGCGGGGCCCGACGCCGGGCGCGGTCATCAACCGCCCGAAGAGCGCGCGCTCGGCCGCGTCCAGGAAGCCGAAGAGCGTCGCTTCATCCTCCCGCACCAGGTAGTACGTGATGAACTCGACCTCCTCGCCCTCCGGCGGGAGCCGCTCGTAGACCGTGAGCGGGATCTCGACCTCGTAGCCGACGCCGCCCGGCGTCATGACCTCGGCCGACTCCATCGACCGGCGCAGCAGAACGCCGCGTATACGACTGATCATGACCGATCCTCTGTCCGACGGCCGCCGAGGACCGCCGCGCTGAAACGGAGCGGCTCGCGCACCGTCGGGAGCGCGGCCGCGTAGCAGTGCGTCAACGCGACGGCCACGCCGTCCGCCGCGTCCGTCGGCCGCGGCGGCGTCTTCAGCCGGAGCAGACGCTGGACCATGTACTGGACCTGCTCCTTCGTCGCGCGGCCGGTCCCGACGATGGCGCTCTTGACCTCTGCCGGCGAGTACTCGGTCACCGGCAGCTCGCGGAGCGAGGCCGCGAGCAGGATCGCGCCGCGGGCGTGGCCGAGGACGACCGTCGTCCTCACGTTCCGTCCGTAGAAGATCCCCTCGACCGCGACGACGTCCGGGCGGCACCGGTCGATGACCTCCACGATCCCGTCGTAGATCGCGCGCAGCCGCTCCGGGAGCGCGTCCGACGCGTCGGTCCGGATCACGCCGCACTCGACGAGCGAAACGGCGCCACCGCCCTCGCGGGCGACGACGCCGTACCCCGTCGTGGCCGCTCCCGGGTCGACCCCGAGGACGATCATCCGCCCGCGGCCTCGGCCAGAACCGCCTCGTCGATGTCGGCGTTGCTGTAGACCTTCTGGACGTCGTCCGCCTCATCGAGGGCATCGAGCAGCTTGAGCAGGCGCCTCGCCTCATCGCCCTCGACTGCGACCATCGACTGCGGGAGCATCGCGAGCTCGGCCTCGTCGATCTCGATCCCCTGCTCACGCAGCGCCTCCTGGACCGCGTGGAACGCGGCCGGCTCGGTCGTGATCACGTAGAGGTCGTCGTCCCGCTCCATGTCCTCGGCGCCGGCCTCGAGCGCGGCGAGCATGACCGTCTCCTCGTCGTACCGGTCCGCCTTCACGAAGATCTGGCCCTTCCGATCGAACTGCCAGGCGACCGAGCCCGAGGTGCCGAGGCTGCCGCCGTGCTTGTTGAGGATATGACGGACCTCCGCGACCGTGCGGTTCAGGTTGTCGGTCAACGCCTGGATGTAGAGCGCGACGCCGCCGGGCGCGTACCCTTCGTAGACGACCTCCTCGTAATGGACGCCCTCGAGCTCGCCCGTCCCGCGCTTGATCGCACGTTCGATGTTGTCGGCCGGCATGTTCGCGGCCTTGGCCGTATCGATCGCCAGCCGCAGGCGCGGGTTGAAGTTCGGGTCTCCCCCGCCCTCCCGGGCCGCGACCGTGATCTCCCGGATCAGCCGGGTGAACATCTGGCCGCGCTTCGCGTCGTTCGCCGCCTTCTTCCGCTTGATCTGCGCCCACTTACTATGGCCCGCCACGGGCGCCACCTCCTCCTGGTCGGTTAAAAACGTCGCGACCGCAACGTTTTAGCCCCACAGATCCAGTGATGAATATAACCGACGGAGGTGGGTCGGGCAATTAGCCGGGCGTGTCCGCCGTGCGGTCGGACGGCAGCCGGTTCACGATGAGGACCGAGCAGGGGGCGTTCCGGATCACGACCCGGGCGACGCTGCCGATCAACGCGTCCCCGATGACGCCGCCGGCGCGGCTCGGCATGACGATCAGGTCGACATCGAACCGCTCGACGGCGGCCACGATCTCGTAGGACGGGTCCCCGATGTCGACCTCCCGGTCCGCGAGGTCGGCCGGGATCCCCGCCTCCTCGAGCCGCTCGCCGAGCCAGTTCCGGCCGTCCTCGATGAGTTCGCGCTCGAGCTCAGGCTCGGCCGAGGCCGCCGAGACCGCCCGGATCCGCCCGTAGATCATGGGGCTGACCGCGTAGTAGGCGATGAGGCGGGCGTCGAAGCGGCGGGCCAGGAAGCCGGCCCACTCGAGCGCGTAGCCGAGGAGGTCCGATTCCTTGACCGGGACGAGGATGCGGCGGGGCGGCCCGTCGGGGAGCTGGCGCGCGATCAGGACGGGCACCGCGCTGACCCGGGCGAGCTGGTCGGCCGTGCTGCCGAGCACGTCGCCCAGCCGGCGGTAGTGCCCGTGCTCGCCGACGACGATCAGGTCGGCCGATTCGGACCTCGCGATCTCGGCGAGACGGTCGGCGGGCCTGCCCTCGACCAGGACGGTCCGCACCCTTGTCCCGTCGAGCGCCGCCGCCCGCTCCTCGAGACGGGCGCCCGCGCCGCGACGGACGCTCTCGACGAGCTCGGGCTCGGGAGGTGCGAATCGCTTGAGGAAGCCGGGCGGCCGCGGCAGCTCGATCGAGTGGACGAGGATGAGCTCGCCGTCCGGCGCCAGCGACCGGGCCGTCCAGCGTGCGGCCGCCCGCGCCAGGCCGCTGAAATCCTCGCCGATCACGATCCGCCGCAACTCCATTCGCCCTCCTGGGGTCAGGTCCCGTCCCGAGTGGCGCCCGGCGCGTTGCATGGAACATGCCGGACCCGCGAGGACGGGCGCCCGTGCGCCCGCCCACGCGGCCGACGGCGTCCACGCGGGCGAGTCCCGGGCCCGGGCCGATCCGGCCCGCGGATTCGCGCGTCGGCACCTCTTTCGCCATCTTGCTGGAGGCAGCGGACAACGGACGGAGGCGAGTCATGCAGATGGATTTCGAGGTGCCTGCCGGCCCGCCCGAGCACGGGCGCAGGATCGCCGAACGGCTCGAGAACCGGGTCGAAATGACCGTCCCGGACCGGCACAACCCGCGGCTGCACCGGATGATCGAGCTGGTCAATCGGGACGACGAGCTGTACGCGCTCTGGGTCGCGGCGAACGTGAACGCGATGGAACGACGCGGGATGACGGACCACGGACCGGTCCACGTCAAGATCGTCATGAACATCGCGGTCAAGCTGCTCCGGCTCCTGCTCGACGCCGGCGTCGAGCCGTCCGTCGTCCAGAACTACGGGATGGACGCGAAGGACGCCGAGGTCATCGTCGCGCTCGCCGCGCTCCTGCACGACGTCGGGATGTCGATCCACCGCGTCGACCACGAGGCGTATTCGCTCTTCATCGCGCAGGAGCAGCTGCGCTCGATCCTCGCCGAACTCTACGACGAGGCGACCGCGACGATCGTCCGGTCCGAGATCCTGCACGCGATCATCGCGCACCGGGCGGGCGGGAAGCCGTACACGCTCGAAGCCGGGATCGTCCGCGTCGCCGACGCGCTGGACATGGCGAAGGGCCGCTCGCGGATCCCGTTCACCGCCGGCTCGGCGAGCATCCACTCCGTCTCGGCGCAGGCGATCGAGGACGTCCGGATCGAGCCCGGCGAGACGAAGGCGGTCCGCATCTCGATCGAGATGACGAACTCCGCGGGGCTCTTCCAGCTCGACCAGCTCTTCCGCGACAAGCTATCGGGGAGCGGGCTCGAACCCTACATCGAGCTCGAGGCCCGGATCGAAGGCGAGACCGAGAAGCGGCTGCTCCACACCTTCCGGCTCTGAGCCCGGGCGCCGCAGCGCACCGAAGCGAAGAGCCCCGGGGCCGCGAGGCGGCCCCGGGGCTCCGGAGTTCACACGGCCCGGCCCGCCTCAGCGGTCCAGCCCGGTGTCCATCGTGATCCGCTGCTCTTCGTCACCCGTGTAGTCGATGACGAGCGAGACCCGACGGTTCAGCATCGCCTCCGGCGCATCGCCTGCCTTGCCCGGCGCGACGAGACGGTCCGGCGACTCCCCGTAGCTCACCGTACGGACCCGGTCCGCGGGCAGTCCGCCGACCGTGGTCAGGTACTCCTTGACCGCCTCCGCGCGACGCATGCCCAGACGGCGGTTGTACTCCGCGCTCCCCGCCGGATCCGTGAAGCCCTCGACCGTGATGATCGCGTTGGGGTAGTACGCCTGCACGACCGCGGCGAACCGCTCCAGGACCGGCTTGTCGGACTCGCGGACCTCCGCACGATCGAATTCGAAGTGGACCGGCACGTCGAACGCGATCAGACCCTCGAGCTTGCGGATCGTCACGTCGAACTCCTCGCGGAGCGAACGGAACTCACGCTCGAGCGCGTCCATGCGCCCGCTCAGCCGGGCGTCCATCTCGCTCATCTGACTCGAGAGCGCCTGATCCTGGGCCTGCATCTCCTGGCGCAGCTCGTCGAACTGGGCCTGGACCTGGTCCTTCTTCGCGTACCCGCACCCCGCGAGCAGCGCCGTGAGCGCCAGAACGCCCGCCCGAGTCGGACTGAGTACGCCGATGGTGGTATTTCGCACGGTATGCCTCCTTGTGCTTCAGGGTAACGGGACGTATCGCATACAACCGGGAAGGACGATTCAACCCCGATCCGGGTCACACCGATCCTGGCCCGCCCCATTATAGGCCGCCCGGGCCCAACGATGCCAGGGTCTGGTCATCGGCGCTCACGTCTCGGCGACCGGCTAAGCCGTCAGCGCCTCGAGCATCGCCAGCCGTTCCTCCAGCAGGGCCCGTTCATCGGCGCGCACCGTGACATGGCCCACCTTGCGGCCGGGGCGCGGGGACTTGTCGTAGAGGTGGACGTGTGCACCGGGGAGCGAGAAGATCGGGCCGAGGTCCGGCGTCGCGCCGATCAGGTTGACGATGGCCGCGTGGCCGCGGACCCGGGTCGAGCCGAGCGGCAGCCCGCAGATGGCGCGGAGGTGGTTCTCGAACTGGCTCGTCTCCGCGCCCTCGATCGTCCAGTGCCCCGAGTTGTGCACGCGCGGCGCCATCTCGTTTGCGAGGAGCTCGTCGCCTCGCTGGAAGAGTTCGATCGCGAGGACGCCGACGTAGTCGAAGGCCTCGAGGATTCGGGCCGCGTACCCTTCGGCCTCGGCCTGGATTCCGCCGTCGGTTCCGGCGGCCGGCGCCACGGACCGCCGCAGGATCCCGCCCTCGTGCCGATTCTCGACGAGCGGGTAGAAGGCCACGTCGCCGGCCCTCCCTCGCACCGCGAGGATCGAGAGTTCGCGGTCGAAGTCGATGAAGCCTTCGAGGATCAGCGGCACGCCGCCGAGCGCCTGCCAGGCGAGGTCGGCGTCGGCCGGCTCCCGGATCAGGAACTGGCCCTTGCCGTCGTACCCGAGCCGCCGGGTCTTGAGGACCGCGGGCAGCCCGATCCTCTCGATCGCGAGGGCCAGCCCTTCGCGGTCGTCGACCTCCGCGAAGGGCGCGGTCCGCATCCCGAGGCGCTGGAAGCACTCCTTCTCGGCGAGACGGTCCTGCGCGGTCGCGAGCGCCGTGTAGTGCGGGTGCACGACCGGCACGTGTCCCGAGAGGAAGTCGGCCGCCGCGGCCGGCACGTTCTCGAATTCGTAGGTCGCGACGTCGATCCCAGAGGCGAAGCGCTCGAGCGCGGCCTCGTCGTCGTACGCGGCGACGATCTGCTCGCCGAGTGCGCCGGCGGACGCGTCCGGATTCGGGTCGAGGAACCGGAACCGCAGGCCGAGAGGGTATCCGGCGAGCGCGAGCATGCGCCCGAGCTGCCCGGCGCCGAGGATCCCGACCTTCACCCGCCCTCCGCCGGGTCGGGGTGTTCGAGCACGGTGCGCGTCTGGTCCTCGCGGTAGCGCCGGACCGCCGCGCGGATCTCCTGCCTCTTGCCGCCGACGATCGAGGCAGCGAGGAGCGCGGCGTTGACCGCGCCGGCCCGTCCGATCGCGAGGGTGCCGACGGGCACGCCGGCCGGCATCTGGACGATCGAGAGGAGCGAGTCCAGCCCGTTCAGCGCACGGGACTGGATGGGCACGCCGAGGACGGGGAGCGTCGTCTTGGCCGCGACCATCCCCGGGAGGTGCGCCGCGCCGCCGGCGCCGGCGATGATGACTTCGAGGCCCCGCGACTCCGCGGACGCAGCGTATTCATAGAGCAGGTCCGGCGTCCTGTGCGCGGAGACCACGCGCTTCTCGTAGGGCACGCCGAGCAGTTCCAGCGTGCGGGCGGCGTGCTCCATCGTCTCCCAATCGGAGCGCGAGCCCATGATGAGTCCGACCAGAGGTTGCGACATCGCTTCCCTTCGGCTCGTGAGTGGAACGGGCCACCTGCGCCGGCGGCCCGCGAACGTTACCAGAGGCCGCGAACGTCCGTCAAGGCGGGCGCGCCTCGCGGCGCCCCGGACGGCGCCGCCTCACGCCGCGCCCCCGTGCCCCGCGGCCCCGAGTCCCGCGGCGCGCCCCGTCGCCCACGCCCATGCGAAGTTGTACCCGCCGATCGGCCCGAACGCGTCGAGGATCTCGCCACAGAGGAAGAGCCCCGGATGGATGCGGCTCTCGAGCGTCCGCGGGTCGATCTCGGAGAGGGCGACGCCGCCGCCGGTGACCTCGGCCTTCTTGTACCCCTCATCGCCGGTCCACGGCAGCGGGTAGCGGGTGAGGAACTCGACGAGCCGGCGCCGCTCCTCGCGCCGGAGCTGGGCGAGCCCGCGCCCGGCCTCGACGCCGGCCTCGGCGAGGAGCCGCTCGGCGAGGCGCGAGGGCAGCCGCCGCCGGAGCTGCGCCCCCACCGTGCCCCTCGCCTCGCGCAGGATGCCGTCCCACGCCGCCGCGTCGAACTCGGTCCATCGGACCAGGATCGGCTGGCGTGGACCTCCGGCGAGGCGGGAGCGCACCGCGAGGTGAGAGATGTTCAGGACGGACGGCCCGCTGTAGCCGCGGTGCGTGAAGAGGAAGCCGCCCGTCGTGGTGAAGCGGCCCTTCCGGAGCGGCGCCTCGAGCGTGACCGTGAGCGAGACGCCCGCCAGCCCCGCGTGGACGGGCGGCTCCGCAACGAGCGGCGTCAGCGCGGGATACGTCTCGTGTACCGTGTGCCCGAGTCGCCCGACGACGCGGAGACCCGTCCCGTCGCTCCCGGTCTTCGGGACCGAGAGCCCGCCGGTCGCGAGGACGACCGCGGCCGCGCGGACCTGCTCGCCGCCCTCCAGGAGCACCTGCCACGGCAGATCGCCAGCCGGATGGACGAGCCCGACCATCGACTCGCCGAAGCGGAATTCGACGCCCGTGCGACGGGCGAGCGCGACGAGCCCGTCCCGCACGTCTCTCGCACGGTTCGACGACGGGAACAGCTTCCCCGTCTCCTCCTCGAGCACGAGCCGCAGCCCGACCGACGTCTCGAAGAAACGACGCTGCTCCGCGAGCGGCCACGAGAGGAGCAGCTTCCGCAGCGTGTTCGGCGACGACGATGTCACGTAACGCGCCGGGTCCAGCCGGGACGGCAGGACGTTGCACCGGCCGCCGCCGCTGATCAGGATCTTGCGCCCGCCGTCCCGGGTCCGCTCCAGGAGCACGACCCGCCGGCCCGCGTCCGCCGCGAAGATCGCCGCCATCAGCCCGGCCGCGCCCGCGCCGACGACCACGACCGGCAGCTCGGACCGGCCTCTCACCGGCACTTCCCCACCCTTCCCCGACACCGCGCCACCCCACGCACCGAAAAGCGGGGACAATACCGCGGCCCACCCGGCCACGCAATCCGCCGCCCCGTCGTCCCACCCCGACATGACGTCGGCCCGGTCACGGGTGGCCTGGGTCGCGGGTGTGGGGTACCTTCCGGACGGTCGCGCGGCCGGCGCGGTCGGGACAGCGCTCGAAGGGGAGAACGGTCGAGGCGATGGGGATGGAGATGAGCGGACAGGCGATCGGGGCGGAATCGGAGGCGCGACGGGTCCTGCGCGAGGTCTTCGGCTTCGAGGACTTCCGGCCGGGCCAGGAGACGGTGATCGGGGCGGTCCTCGCGGGGCACGACTGCATCGCGGTCATGCCGACGGGCGCCGGCAAGTCGCTCACCTTCCAGCTCCCGGCGCGGCTCCTCCCGGGCACCGTCGTGGTCCTCTCCCCGCTGATCTCGCTCATGAAGGACCAGGTCGACGCGCTCGAGGCGCTCGGGTTCCGTGCGACGACGATCAACTCGACGCTCGACTTCGAGGAGCGCAGGCGCCGGGTCGCCGAGCTCCGGCGCGGCGCGTACGAGCTCGTCTACCTCTCGCCGGAAGCGCTCGACGGCTCGCTCCGGGACATCCTCCGCGCCTCGCCGCTCTCGCTGCTCGTGGTCGACGAAGCGCACTGCATCTCGCAGTGGGGCCACGATTTCCGCCCGAGCTACCGACGGCTCGCGGGGCTCGGAGACGCGTTCGGCGTGCCGGTCCTGGCGCTGACCGCGACCGCGACGCGCCAGGTCGCCCGGGACATCATTCGCCAGCTCGGGATGCGGCGGCCCAGGGGGTACAAGGGCTCGTTCTTCCGGCCGAATCTGCGGATCCACTGCCGGAAGAAGGGCCGGGGCAACACGCGCTCCGAGATCCTGGAGCCGATCCGCGCCCGGCCGGACCAGAGCGGGATCGTCTACTGCATGTCCCGCAACGCGGTCGAACAGACCGCCGACTTCCTCGCCTCGCACGGCATCCGCGCGCTCCCCTACCACGCCGGGCTCCCGGACGAGGAGCGGCACGCGAACCAGGAGGCGTTCGCGAACGACGACGTGGCCGTGATCGTCGCGACCGTCGCGTTCGGGATGGGGATCGACAAGCCGAACGTCCGGTTCGTCATCCATCGGGACATGCCGAAGGACGTCGAGTCGTGGTACCAGGAGATCGGCCGCGCCGGGCGGGACGGGCTCCCGAGCGATTGTTTCCTCTTCTACTCCTGGGCGGACGTCAAGCTGCACGAGCGCTTCCTCGGCGAGATCGAGGACCCGGACGTCCGGCGGTTCAAGCAACAGGCCACGGTGCACCTCTTCGACCTCGTCGAGCGCGGCGGCTGCCGCCACCAGGCGATCGTCGCGCATTTCAACGAATCGATCGAGGCATGCGGCGCGGCGTGCGACGAGTGCACCGGCATCCGCATCGAGGATCGGGTCGCGAGCGCGCGGGCGGAGCGGCGGCGGGCGCCGAACCTCGAGGCTACTGCGCGAGGTCGGCCTCCCCGGCCTCGAGTTCGATCCGCTGGCCGTCGGGACGGACGAGGGCCGTGAAGTAGTAGCGTCCTGCGGGGAGCGAGTCGCCCAGGATCTCGGCCGCGCCGATCGTGCGCCCCTCGAGCCAGGTCGTCTCGCCCGCGGCGACCGGGATCTGCTGGATCGCCTGGGTGCAGACCACCGTCCCCGTCTCGTCCCACGCCGGCTCGCCCGACCGGGCCGCGTCGCGGTAGGCCCGGAGCAGGACCGAGCACCCGTCCGGGAGCGTGATCGTGACCGGCCCCGCGGTCGCGTTCGTCGCGGAGACGCGCGCCCGGAGCTGGACCGGGAAACTTTCCATGATGAGCAGGTCCGCCTCGTAGCGGACACCGCCCGTCGTGTCACCGCCCTGCTGGCCCCGCGAATCCGCGGGCACCGCCGTGGACCTGCACCCCGCCACGATGCTCGCCAGGAGCACAAACGCGGCGGCCCACCTCTGGATCGACAACCTCGGACCTCCCTTCACCATCCTGCTGGATCGAGCCCGCCCCGCCGCACCGATGCAGCGGGTGTGCCGGCGGGCCGCGGCCGATGCCGTGCCGGCACCGGACCCCGCCC
>Ga0079224_100002854_pt1 | contig 21372 bp, 18 predicted proteins | sample Stecom2015_FD_80414 | JGI IMG/M metagenome (GOLD analysis project Ga0079224, IMG submission 80414) | Agricultural soil microbial communities from Utah to study Nitrogen management - Steer compost 2015 | ecosystem: Environmental > Terrestrial > Soil > Agricultural land | place: USA: Utah...
ACTTGATCTCGTCCTCGTTCGGCGGCGGTACCTGGGGCGTGGTCGGCTTTTTCTTATCGCTCATGCTCAGACCCTCATCATGTCACCGAGGGAAGTCCAAGCCTACCCGGCTGAATGGGCAGCCTCGAAATCGGTGAGCCACAGAACGTGAAGCTAACCATGGTGCTTCGCCGCGCCACCCACTCTTTTCGACCGAACCCGCGAGCGGCCCCGACTCGGGCTTGCTCGTCCGGGAGATCGCGTCTTGCTGCCGCCTTCTCACCCGCCGTGCTCGCGCGCGGTGCACTCGCTCGTCGCCGCGGAACGCGCCTCCGCCCGTCTGGGAGTCCGCTTCGGTTTCGGCCCTGCCCTCCGGCTCCGGCGTCGGTCCGAAGTCTAGGCTATAGGCGAGCGGTGCGCGCCGTCTTCTTCGGAACACCTGCCATCGCGGTCCCCACGCTTCGTGCTCTCGCCGAGCACGCCCAAGTCGTCGGTGTGGTCTCCCAGCCGGATCGGCCAGCAGGCCGAGGGCGAACCCTGCGGGTTCCGGAGGTGAAGCAAGCTGCGCTCGAGCTCGGGCTCGAGGTGTTCCAGCCGGAGCGCGTCCGGGATGGAGCGCTCGAGCGCTGGCTTCGCGAGCGCTCGCCGGATTTCGCCCTGGTGCTTGCGTATGGACGAATCCTCCCTCCTGGCGTTCTCGCCGCACCGCGGCTCGGGTGCCTCAACTTCCATGCCTCGCTCTTGCCGGCGTATCGCGGCGCCGCTCCGATCCAGCGGGCCATCATGAGCGGCGAGACGGAGACGGGCATGTCGCTCATGCAAATGGATGAAGGGCTCGACACGGGGCCGGTCTTCGCGCGCCGCTCCATTCCGATCGGTCCGGACGAAACCGGCGGGGAGCTCACGGAGCGCCTCGGGGAGCTCGCGGCCTCCATGGTGAGCGACGAGCTGCTTCGCGCCGTGCGGGGGGAGCTCGCGGCCGAGCCCCAGGATTCGAGTCGAGCGACGCTCGCGCCGCCCATCGAACGCCCGGACTGCGTCATCGACTGGTCCGAGCCGGAGAAGGCCATTCACGATCGCGTGCGTGCTCTTCTGCCTCGCCCCTCGGCGTTCACGACCGTGTCGGGCAAGACACTGCGCGTCCTCGGCACGGCGCGCTTCGAGGGTGCCGCACCGGCACTTCGCCCGGGCGTCGTGTGCGTCGTCAAACCTCGAGTGCTCGTAGGGACCGGCACGGGCCCGCTCGAGCTCGTGCGCGCGCAGCTCGAGGGGCGTCGCGAGCTCTCCGCCTTCGAGCTCGTGAACGGCCGCGTGCTCGCCGACGGGCTCGTGCTCGGCGGCGAGCACCTCGGCCTTCGCAGCGGACTGCGCGAGGCGCAGGCATGACCCGCGAAGAGCTGCTCGAGGAGCTCCGCCGCGAATTCCCTCGCTTTCGCATCTGCTACAAGCGCACGAGCCAGCTCAGCCGCGCGATCCACTGGGCGCTTCTCGCGCTCACGTTCGGACGCCAGCGCGAGTTTCTCACCGGCTACTACACGGTCATCGGCGACACCCTCTACGTCCCCGAGACGTGGGACGCGCTCGACGACGCGGACTGCGAGATCCTCCTTCGGCACGAGCGCGTGCACCTGCGCCAGCGACGGCGGTACGGCACCTTCGGGATGGCGTTCCTCTATCTCGTGCCCTTCTTCCCGCTCGGGCTCGCCTATGGGCGGGCGCGCCTCGAATGGGAGGCGTACCGCGAAACGCTCCGAGCGACCGCCGACCTCCGCGGGCGCGCGGCCGCGCGCGACCCACGGCTGCGCGAACGCATCGTCCGACGATTCGTCGGGCCGGCTTACGGCTGGATGTGGCCCTTCCGCAGCCAGGTGGAGCGTTGGTACGACCAGGCCCTGGCCGAGATTGAGCGGGCCTGACCTCCGATTCAAGCTCAGCGGGAGGCGAGCGTCCGTCGCGACGCCCCCGAGCCCCAAACCGGAATTCCTCGCAAGCCTCTATCGGGTCCGGGGGCACAGCGACGGGGCCCCGCGCCTGGCCCGGAACCGTCTGGGGGCCCCCGCCGGCTCCCGGCCCGGCAATCGATGACTCGTGGGGGGCGCTCCAGGCGCCCAGCGGGACGACTGGTGGCCGCGAGCACGCCCCCGTCCCACCTTTTTTGCGCGAGGATCGACCGCCGTCCAAGCTGGGCGGCCAGGCGGACTCTAAGCGGATGGGGTGGGTCTGGGGGCTAGCGAAATCCGCCAGGAGTGATAGAACCTTCCCCCCGTCAGGTCACATTCGAGTTGGACGTGCGCGTTTCGTCGTGGGACTCCCTACGAACCCAGCCGGGCTCGACGCCTAGCACGCGGCGTCGCCAGGCACCCATGAGAGGCCGATTGTGAAGATCTCCTGCCCTGCCTGTTCAGCCAAGTACTCCATCGCGGACGACAAGGTTCAGGAACGTCTGGCGAAGATCCGCTGCCGCAAGTGTGGCGCGACCATCGTCATCGACGGGAAAACCTCGCCTCCCCACGTGTACACCGCCTCGGGAGAAGGCGCCGAGCCCGCGAGCACGGCTGATCCCGGGGGAGCCGAGTATTCCGTCGATTTCGGTGAGGGCGATCAGCGGACGATGCCTCTCAGAGAGATCGTGCGGGCCTACCATTCGGGACAAATCACCGGCGACACCTACGTCTGGACCGACGGATTCACCGACTGGAAGCCGCTCGCCGACGTGCCCGAGCTCGTCTCGGCCGTAGGGAGCGGGCCGAGCTCGAACGCGCCGTCTCCGTGGGATGTGCGTTCCGGTCGTCCCTCCGCGGAGCCACGCGCCGCTTCGAGAACCTCGGTGCGCCCCTCGGGCGATCTCTTCGGCGGCATCAGCCGTGCCGGCGCGGAAGACGAGGTCGCGACGAGCGCTCCCGAGCAACCGTCGTCGACCGGATCCCGAAACGAGTCTTCCGTGCTCTTCTCGCTGAGCGCGCTGACCTCGGCGGCCCAGGCGCAGCGCCCCTCCACGCGCCCAGCCGCACGCGGCGCCGTGAGCGAGGACTCCGGTCTCATCGATCTGAAAGCGCTCACGGCGGCTGCCGTGAAGAGCGATGCGAACGCCAGCGCGGCGACCGCGGCGGTTCCCGCCGTTGCGCCGCTCGCTCCGCCGCTCGGCGCGACGGCACCGCTCAACCTCGCGCCCCCGCTCGGTGGCATCGCGACGAGCGCGGACGTGGTCGCGGCACAGGGCAAGAGCCGTGCGCCGCTCATCGTTGGCTCGCTCATCGGCATCGGGATGATCGCGGTCGCGGCGGCGCTCATGCTCCGCCCCGCGGCGCCGCCGCCGCCCGAGCCGGTCGTGGTCGCCGCGCCGCCCGCGCCGACGCCCGCGCCGACACCCACGGCCGCACCCACGCCCGAGCCCGTCGTTGCCGCGCCGCCAGCGACCGGAGCTCCGGAGGAGGAGCCCGAGCCCGCCGAGAAGAAGGCCTCGACGACGAAGGCACGCCCGCGCCCCGCCCCGCGAAAGTCGTCCTCGACGTCGACGGCGAGCGCGTCGGACGACAAGCCCGCCGCGGCGAAGACGCAAGCAGCGCCCGCTCCGAAGAAGAGCAGCAGCAACTGCGGCTGCCCGCCTGCCGATCTGCAGTGCGCGATGCGCTGCGCGGCGAAGAAGAAGTAGCGCGGTCCACGGACGGAAAACCCGAAACGCCGACCGGAACCCTCGCCGGCCGGCGTTTCGCGTTCTCGGGATTGCCTCTGCCGATCGAAGCGGTCCGGCACGCCTCCGTGAGCGCCGAGCAGGAGCTCCAGCACACGGGGTCACGGAAGCGATCAGGCTGAACGGGGCACGGCCGCGAAGGGCCGTCCCCTTCGCCACAGCGTCCTCCCGCTTCACCTCGTACGCTTTCGCGACAGTAGCGCCTGCGAGTGGCTTCGCACCGACGGCGCAAGGCTCGGAAGCGGTTACCGAGAAGCGCGGCACGCCGAGTCGCGAGGGCGCCTCGCGACGCACGCTCGCGCGGTCGCAACGGGCCCGCTCCGCGCGCTGGCGGCGATCACTTCGACGGGGCGGCCTCTGCGCGCGTGGCGCGACCGAGCGCGGTCATCCGCGCTTCCTCGCGAGCGAAACCGTTCGAGTGCCGCGCGAGGTACCGACGGGCTTCGGCCGCTGCTCGCGCGTCGTCTCCGAGTCGCGTGAACGCGCGCATGCGTTCCACCCGCGCCTCTTCGGCGAGCTTGCTCGTCGGAAACTTCCCGAGCAAGGCACCGAAGAGCTCCGCCGCAGCGCGATCCTGACCTCGATTGCGCGCCTCGACGGCGGCGAGGAACATCTTGTTCTCTTCGGCAAGCGAGCCAGAAGAGTCCGCGGGTGTCGCGTTCTGCGCCACCGCGCGGCGTGCGGGCGTGCGCGTCCGCCGATTCGGCGCCGCGCGGGACGGCCCACGAACGCTGGCCGCGACTTCCGTGCGCGGCTCGGCCGGCTCGGCTCGAACCGGTTTCACATTCGACGACCATTCGCCGCCTGCGCGCACGAACGCGCGCGTGCCACCGTGCCACACCGCCACGACCCCCTCGCGCACGCGAACCCGCGTCCCCTCTTCGGAGCCGAAGTCCACCGTGAACGCGGTGCCGTGCACGACGATCTCGGCGTCCGCCGTCTCGACGACGACACGGCTCCCGTGCTCTTGGTGCTCCACCTCGAGGCCGACCTGGCCAACCGCGAGCCGCAGCCGCTCTTCCTTCGGAGACGCGGAAACGACGCGCACGCGCGTCGCCGGCGCGACCCGCACCACGCTGCGCTCGGTCCGGAACTCGGCGCGACCATCACCGGACGTGCTCATTTCGTCTCCCGGAAGAAGCTCCGGCCGTTCACCCTTCACGACGACACGAGCCGTGCCCTCTCGCGCCAGCACCAGAGTCCCTTCCACGGCCTGAACGGACGCGATGCCGTCGGGACGCGCCGGCGGTGGCTCGACCGTTCGCAACGCGAAGCCGCCCACGAGACCCATCGTGCAGAGCGCGGCGGCGAAGGCGAGAAATCGGAAACGACGCGTCCGGCGTTCCCGCTGCAGCGGGACTTGACGGATCGAGCGCCCGAGCGCTTCCACCACGCGTTCGCGCCGTGCCTGCGCGCTTTCCGCCAGCTCCGGCGGCACACGCTCGTCGGCGAGCTCACGAAGCAAGATCTCTGGATCGTTCAAGGGGATCACGATGTGCCTCCCTTGCGCCTCGGTGGCCGCGCGCTCTCGACGTCGAGCCGCCGATAGAGCTCACGCCGACCCCGAACGAGCCGCGACTGCGCCGCCGCCACCGATACCCGCATCATCAACGAGATCTCCGCGAGCTCGTGCCCGAGCACGTCGTGGAGAAAAACGGTTTGCGCTTGTTCCGGACGCATGCCGACCAGGTGTCGGCGCACGCGATCGAGCTCGACGCGCGCGGAAGCCAGGCCTTCGGTGTCGACGCGTGCCGGGACGACGGCGTTGTCGATCGTGGCATCCCGATCGAGCACGCGCCGCTCACGCTTTCGCGAGCGCAACGCGTTGAACCCAACGTGGCTCGCGATGCTCGCGGCCCACGTCTTGAGACTGCACGCGCGGGCGTACGACCGTCGACTCAACGTGACGATGATCTGCTCGAACACCGACTGCACGAGATCGTCGTGGTCGACCTCTCGACGCCCGAAGACGCGAAACAACGTATGGTCGACGACCCCGATCAGCCGATCGTAGAGGAGGCCGGCGACGCGGTGGTCACCCCGCTGAACGGCTTCAATCAACTCTTCATCGGTCGGAGTCGGCGCGGACACTTCCGAACGCCCCTCGGTTCCTTTCGGAACCAGGCGCAGCGCGGGACGTTCAGTGGTGCGGGTCAAGACGGACATGCCTTACCGGGGCGGTACTTCTTCAATGGTACCCTTCCCCTGGAGCGCCAGGCAGTCGGATTCTGTCAGTTGCATGCTATATTCGGCCCCGTGTTGGGACGCCCCCGCCGCGCGCCCAGGATCCGGGCATTGGCGCTTTTGCTGCCCTTTTTCGCGCTGACGTGCGGCCGGCAGGAGTTCGACCTCCTTCAGGAGGGCACAGGGCATGAGGGTACGGGTGGAATTTTCGCGGGCTCTGGAGGGGATGGCTCGGGGGCCGGGGGAGCCGGACTGGGCGGGGCCGACGGCTCGAGCGGAGGCTTCGGCCTCTATCCCCAACCTGGGGATCTCACCTTCTGTCCGCCCCCGATTTACGCGCAGTACTGTATTCGCTGCACTCCGGAAACGGAACAGGACGTCTGCAAAGGCTCGACTCCGATCTGCAATGGCACCGTCTGCGTCGGCTGTCGAACGAGCGCGGACTGTGTGAATGCGACGAATCCCGAGCCGAGCGGTACCGCCGGAATCGGGGGGAAATCGTCGGATGCAGGAGTTCCCTACTGCGACCCCGCGACGGCGCAGTGCAAGGTCGCCTGCGAAGATCAATCCCATTGCCCCGCGGGGCTCACCTGCGTGCCCCAAGGGAAAGTAAAGACCTGCGTCGAGTGCGTCGACTCCAGGGATTGCACCGATCCGGCGCTGCCACATTGCGGGTACTACAGTTGCGTCGAGTGCACCCTGCACAGCCACTGCGGTGAGGGCGAGGTCTGCAACAACTTCTTCCGCTGCGTCGAGTGCGCGGGGGATCGCCACTGCCCCGGGTGGTGCGACGAGCTTCGCGGCGAATGCCTCCCCTGATCGCCATTCCGAACCGCGGTCGGCGGTGACGGCACGTACGGCTTTCGATCGCGAAAGCCCGCAGGAGCGCAAGCTTACCAAAGAGGAATTCTGAGCCCGAGCTCCGCCGAATACCGAATCGCCGCGTCCTCCCCCGCCGGAGCTCCCTGAACCCGGAGCGCGGTGGTGCCGAACATGTACGCGGCCTCGCCACCCGCGAACACGCCGAGCGAATCGAGCAGCATCCAACCCAACGTCGCGTTGAGGGCCGCACCAGCGAGCCAGCGCGACATCGCTTCCTCGCGGTCGTCCTGCTCCGCGCGCGCAGTGAACCACTCCGCGCGTCCATCGAGGGAGACCCCCAACTCGAAGGGAGGCGCCGCGACGACCCCGCCGACGCCGAACGCGAGCGTCAGCCAGCGCGCGCCGACGTCGCGGGGCGTGGCTGGTCGCTCGAAATAGCGAAACGCGGCAATGCCGCACAGCGCCCGGTACACGGGGATGCGCATGCGCGCGAAGCCGCCCGAGCGGGTCCGCCCGAGCGCTGGTCCGAGCGCCGCACCGAGATCGAGCGCGGCTGCCGAAGCTTCCGAGGGGGAGGGTCCATCGGAAGGCGCCCCGGTTCGCTCCGGCACGCTCTCCGTTGCGACGGGCTCGGGTTCGCCAGGCTGCGGCCTCGCCCGACGCGAGGGCGCCTCCTCCGCTTTGGGCGGCGGCTCAGGAAAGGAAGCCGCGTCAGCGGGGGCCTCGGAAGGGGCCGTCGTGGACCTGCTGCCCGAGCGCGGACCAGCGCTCGCGTCGAGATCCTCGTTGGCCAGCGTCCCGACCACGATCCCCACCGTGCGCCAGCGCTCGAGCACGTCGTCACGCGCCTCGAAGTCGAGCACCCGTGTACGCCACTCGGGTTGACCGCCTCGGCGCAGCCCGACTTCGACGAGCGCTCGCTGCTCGCTCTGCCACGTCACGATCGCGACGGCCGAGGCGCCGCGGTCGTCCACCTCTTCGGCGGCAACGCACTCCACCTCGCGCTTCGTGCGCGTGCAGGCAGCGAGCAACACGGCGATGTGCTCGCGCGGCGCATCGGCGGGAGCGATCTCGACCGCGACGGGAAACGGCATCGCGGATCACTCCCCCAGGGCAGCCGGCACGCCGAGCGAGAGCGAGCCCGGAGGAAGATCGATTTCGAGGACCGCCCCCCGCCGATCGGAGACGCCATGGCGAATGAGCCCATCGGGGCGCACCAGCGCGAACGGCGCCCGCGCGACGGGCGCGTCCCGACCCGCGGGGATGACGTAGACGAGCGCTTGTCGCGCGCCGCGCGCGGGCAGCTCCGGAGACGCCTCGCAGGCCTTGGCGACGGCTCCGTCGGATTCGTCGGCCACGCACCGCGCGAGCGCTCGCCGATCTTCGGGTCCCGAGTGCACGTCCCGGATGAGCAGGGCTGCAGCGCTGCGAACGAGCGCGGAGCGATCCCGCGCGAGCAGCCCGCGCGCGGGAGCCTTCGCGCAGCGCGAGCCGGCGTAGCGCAGACCGGCGAGGGCGCTCGCGCGCACGGCCGCCCGCCGGTCCTCGAGCGCGCGACACAGCGTTTGGCGCACGTCGCGCCGCGATCGCGCCGCGATTCGCGCAAAAGCGGTCACCGCATTGGCCGCAGTCGCCAAGTCGGAGTCGGCGAAGGCCTGCGCAACCAGCTCGAGCTCGTCCCCGCTCCCGGTCGTGCCGAGGGACCACAGCGCGTTCGCGCGCACGGCGGGATCCGGATCGCGCGCGAGCGCGCGGAGCACGGGGCGCCCGTCCGGGATCGGCGCGAGGGCCTCCGCGACCTTCGCGCGATCGGCCGGCTCGGCGCTCGCGGCGGTCGCTCGGAGCAGCGCGAGCCCCGAGCCCTTCGACGCGTTTCCGAGCGCCTCGAGGATCGCGTCGCGCTCCGCCTCGCGGCTGGCCTCGAAGAGACGCGCAACCCGCTCGAGCACGTCCGTCCCCGCGTCACGCGCCAGGGCGCCGAAGAGCGCCAGCGCCAGGGTCGGGCGCACCGCCGGCCCTCCGCGCTCGAGGCGCTCGAGGACCGCTCGCGCGCTGCCTGCCGGTGGGTTCTTGCGGATGGCGAGCGCCGCCGCGAGCCGTACCCCCGGCTCCGGATCTCCGAGCGCCGCGAGGAGGACACGCGGGGCCGCTTCGGGCCCCGCGTTGCCGAGCGCCTCCAACGCGACGATCCGGAACTCCAGATCGTCGGCGCGTGCGGCGATCGGGCCGAGCGTCTTGCCAGCGCGCGGCGATCCCGTTTGCCCGAGCAGGCGCAAGAGCGCGAGCCGTTCGCCGGGCCGATCCTTCGCCGTATGGAACGCGCGCTCCAGCGGTTCGACGGCGCGTCCATCGGGACGCTCCGGATCGAGCAAGGCGGAGGCGGCCTCGCGCGCGGCGCGCCGCACGCCAGGGTCGGGGCTCCCGAGGTGCTCGAGGACGAGCGGGAGCGCGTCGCCGTGAGCGCTCTTGGCGAGCGCCGTGAGCGCCGCCTCTTGCCCGACTCGCCCGCGGCGGATCGCGTCGCGCAGCACCGGACCCGCCGCCGCGCCCTCTGCCTCCGCGAGCGCGAGCGCGCAGCCGTCGGTGCGGGCGCCCACGTCGCCCGCGGAGAGGCACTTCGTCAGCTCCGGCACGGCGCTCGCGCCGAGACGACCGAGCGCCCGCACGAGCAGGTCCCGCTCCTCGGGGCGCTCGCCGAGCGCGCGAACGAGCGCCGCCGCCGCGTCGCTCCCGCCGAGCTCGGCGAGGCCGCTCACGGCGCTCTTGCGCACGCTCGCGCTCTCGTCAGTGGCCAGCAGCGTCGCCATGCTCGCGACGACGGACGCGTCGCCGATTTCGCCGAGCGCCCTGAGCGCCGCGGAACGCACGACCTCGTCGGGATCGCGCAGGGAGAGAACGAGCGCGCTCACGGCGCGCGCGTCGCCGAGCTCGCCGAGCGCGCGCGCGACCGCGGCGCGCATCTCGGGGCGCGGGTCCTCGATTTTCGAGACCAGCGGCACCACTGCGCGCGGATCGCCGAGGCGCGAGAGCGCCCGCACGACACTGACCTTCACTTCTATCGCCGAGTCGTCGAGGCGCCCGAGCAGCCCCACGACCGCCTCCTGGGCGCCCGAAGCCCCGAGCGCGGCAGCGGCCGCCGCGCGCACCGAAGCCTCCGCATCGGACAGGGCGCGCGTGAGCGGCGCCACGGCGCGCGGAGACGGCGCGCTCGCGAGCAGCTCGGCGGCCTGCAGGCGAACGCGGGCATCCGGGTGCGTGAGCCACCCGATCACTTGCTCGCCGATGTCCGCGACACCGAGGGAACGCGCGGCCTCCGCCGCCGAAAGGCGCACGACGACATCGGGATCGGCCAGGGCTCGGAGCGCCACTCGCCCGCCGACACGAGACCCGAGCTCGACGATGCGGGTGGCCGCGCGCCGACGCACCTCCACGTCGCTGGCCACGAGCTCGCGCTCTATCCGTTGGACTTCGCTGGGCCAAAGCACCGCGAGCCCCGATCGCGTCGCGAGAGAGAGCCCCGCGATGACGATCGCCGAAACCAGCCGGACGCGCATGACGTATGAAGGCTACCACGATGCGAGGCGGGAATTGCCCCAGTTGCCCGGGGGCATACCGCTTGCTAGTCGCTAACGCGGGACATGCAGCGACCAGAAACGCTCTCCGAGCCCAAAGGTAGACTCGCCGTCCTCTTGCCGGGGCTCGGCGCCGTCTCGACGACGTTCATCGCCGGTTGCCTGCTGAGCCGACGCGGACTCGCACGGCCGATTGGCTCCCTGACTCAAACCGGGACCATTCGCCTCGGCAAACGCACGGAATCGCGAACCCCGCGTATCTCCGAGTTCGTCCCGCTCGCGCGCCTCGACGATTTGTGTTTCGCAGCGTGGGACTTGTACCCCGAAGACGCCTACGAATCGGCGGTCCAAGCGAACGTGCTCGAGTCACGCCACCTCGAGCCGATTCGGGACGAGCTCGCGGCCGTGCGCCCCATGCCGGCTGTGTTCTACCCCGAGTACGTCAAGCGGCTCCACGGAACCAACGTGAAGTCTGCGGCGACGAAGGCGGACATGGTCGAGGCCGTCCGCGAAGACGTGCGGCGCTTCCGCGCGGCGAGCGGCTGTGAGCGCGCCGTGGCCGTGTGGTGCGGCTCGACGGAGATTTATCTCCAGCCGACGGAGGCCCACGCCTCCATCTCGGCTTTCGAGAAGGCGCTGCTCAGGAACGATCCCAGCATTTCGAACTCGATGATCTATGCCTGGGCGTTCTTGAAGGAAGGCGTGCCGTTCGCGAACGGCGCGCCGAACCTCACGGTCGAAGCCCCGGCGATGCACGAGCTCGCGCGCGAGATGCAGACCCCCATCTGCGGCAAGGACTTCAAGACCGGGCAAACCTTGATGAAGACCATTCTCGCCCCGGGCCTCAAGGCCCGCATGCTGGGGATCCGCGGCTGGTTCAGCACGAACATCCTCGGAAACCGCGACGGCGAGGTGCTCGACGACCCGGAGAACTTCAAGTCGAAGGAGGTGAGCAAGCTCGGCGTGCTCGAGCACATGCTCCAGCCGGAGATGTACCCCGAGCTGTACGGCGACCACTATCACAAGGTGCGGATCAACTATTACCCACCCCGGGGCGACGCGAAGGAAGGCTGGGACAACATCGATATCTTCGGTTGGCTCGGGTATCCGATGCAGATCAAGGTGGACTTCTTGTGTCGTGACTCGATCCTCGCCGCGCCGATCGTGCTCGACCTCGCCCTGTTCCTCGATCTCGCCCAGCGCGCCGGGTTCCGCGGCGTGCAGGAGTGGCTGAGCTTCTACTTCAAGACGCCGATGACGGCCCCGGGGCTCTACCCGGAACACGACCTCTTCATTCAGCTCATGAAGCTCAAGAACACGTTGCGCTGGATGATGGGCGAGGAGCTGATCACCCACCTCGGCCACGAGTACTACGACTGAGCCGGCTTTCGCGCTTTCGTAGCCGGTAGCGGCCGAGACGCGAACGCGGGCTCACGCGAGGCCGCTCCTGCGGCGCTCTATCCAGTGCCACCCGAGCGCGGCAGCGGCGAAGAGCGCCCAGGCCCACGGCGGGAGCACGGGAACGACCTCGCGAAGCGTCGCGACCTCCGTGGGGGGCGGCAGCGGAAGCGCGTCCACGCGGTTGGGACGGACGAACCGACCGCCGCTCAGGCGTGCGATGCGTTCCAAACGAGCGCTGTCCGGGCGCGGGTCGCCCCACGCGGCTCCGCCGCGCTCGCAGGCGAAATCGAACCGGGTCGCCGGCGCCTTGCCGACGCGCGCGTGGGCGCTGTAGCCACCGGGCGGAAGGGCGCCGATGTCCACCTCGACGCTCCCCGATGCCGGCATCGCCGCGCGCCGCTCGATGCGCGGCGTCCCCTCGGGCCCGAGCGGCTCGACGGTGAGCTCGAGCTCGCCTTGCGTGCCCGGCAAGCGCGTCACCCGCAAGCGGGTCGCTTCGCCCGCGATGCACGAGCCGACGAGCTGCACGCGCGCCGCCTCGTAGCGCGGATCGCGCATGAGCCAGCCGAGCAGCCCGTCCCACAGCGCGCCGTACGCTCGCCCCGCCGTGCGCTCGGCGAACTCGCTGAAGGCAAGCTCGTGCGTGCCGTCCACAGCGAGCGCAATGGCTCGCCCGTCGCCGGCGTCGCCGAGAGCGAGCACCGGCATGGGCGCGGAGCCCGCGCGACGCTCGGGGTGCTCCCAGAGCACGATGGCGTCCTCGCGCGCCGGTCCGAGCGTGTTCGAGCCGACCATGCGCGGGAGATCTTCGGAGACCAGCTCGCGGAGCGGCAAGAGCGCCGGAGCGACGCGCCCCACCTCGGTGTAGCGGGGCACGAACTCGCCGAGATCGTACGGACGGTCCGTCTCCCCGATCCTCACCGGCAGCACCCGCTCGAGCGGCGAGCGCGCGTAGCCGCCTCCCGCGAACGCGGAGGGCCCGCCCACCATGATCACGCCGCCCCCCGCCCGAACGTAGCGCTCGAGCGCCGGCAGGTGCTGCGCGAGCCGATAGGCCACGGCGTCGATGTCCTGCAAGATGACCGCGTCGAAGCTCGGTAGGTGTTCCGTGAAGAGCTCGTCCACGGGGAACGGGATCAGCGCGAGCTCCGAGTCGTCGGTCGTCAGCGGGTTGTCCTCGTCCGTGCGCAGAATGAAGAACGCGACCAGATCCACCGATTCGTCGCTCTTGAGCCAGCGCCGCAGCGAACGGACATCGTAGGTGGGACGTCCCGCGACGTGCAGCAGCCGGAGCCGTTGCCGAGCGACGTTGAACGTGAGGATGCGCCGGTCGTTCTCCGGGATGCGGTCCCCCTTCGGCGCGGTGAGCGCGATCTCGACGACCCTGCCCCCAGCGCGGTCGAGCGTGATGGGCAGCTCGAGCGTCGCGCGCTCGGAGCCATCGAGCTCGGCGACACCGTCCGCGAGCACGGCGGGCGCTTCCCCCTGGCGAAGCTCGCGGACCTGGACGGGGACGTCCCCACACGAGAGCCCGCCGGTGCAGGCGATCTCGAGCCGGAGCGCGAGCGGCTGATGGGCCACCGCGGCCCCCGCGGTGTGCACCCGACGGATCGCGGCGTCGGGGGGCGAGTCCTCGGTGACCCCCACCGTGTGCACCGGAATGCCGAGATCGCCGAGGACGCGCCTGAGCTCGGCTTCGTCCTCGTCGGGACCGGGCCGCGTCAGTCGACCATCGCTGACGACGACCACCGCCCCGGGGCGCTCGCCCGGCGCCCGCGAGAGGGCGGCGAGCGCCGCCACGAGATCGCTGTCGTCCCCGGGCGGCGGGCCTGGCCGATCGAGCGACAGCGGCGTCGGCTCGCCGTCGCCGAAACCGAGCACCGTGACGCGCGCGTTCGAGAACCGCTCGCGCACGCTGCGCGCCGCGGCGCGCGCTCGCGCCTCCCGCGTCGACCCGTCGTCGGGCAAGAGCAGGCGGCGCGAGCGATCCACGAGCACGACCACGCGTGCCCCGACCGAGCTCACCTCGGCCCGGACGCGCGCGGGACGCATGAACGCCAGGACCAGGGCGACCAACGCGAGCGCTCCGCTCAGCACGACTGCGATCGAGCGCGCCCGCCGCGCACGGAGCTCGAGCGCGAGCAGCACGGCCCAAACACCCAGCACGATGCCCACCGCGACGATCGCGGTCGCGCTCAGATCTTCGGCGAGCGCCCAGCGAGACGCCATCAGCGCCTGAGACCTGCCCGACGTCGCATGAGCCAGGGGGCGTGCACTTGATCGTCCTTGTAGTCGGAACAGAGCACGTACATCGCGATGTTTACGGCGAGCCGCGCTGCTTGCTCGCGGTGAGCGTAGCCGCCCGCGACGTCGAACGCCCACGAGTCGCCGCCCCGCGCGAGCGCGCCGAGCAGGTCGATGTCGAGGAAGATGGCCTGGGCCGCCTTCCCGCGCACGATGGCCTCGACAGAGCCGCTGCCGAGCGCACGACCGACGGGACGATCGATGATGTAGTAGGTCTTGAACAGCACGTGCGACGGATCGAGCCGCACGGGCGGGGATTCCGGCAGCACGCGCGCGAGCTCCCGGCGCGCCGAGCGCCCGAAGACCCCGTTTTCGGGATCCGAGTCGTCAACGACGAGCAGGCCGCCGAGCGCGAAGAACCGGGAGAGCCCACGGAGCTCCGAAGCGCTCAACGTGCCGGCGTCCGTGCTGCCCGCCCAAATCGCGAACGGCTCCGCGCACAGGTCGGGGCGATCCGCCGCGACGCGGCTCACGACCAGGCGCGCCGGGGCGCTCGTTCGGCGCACGAGCTCCCACGACCAACGGGACGCCCCGGTTTCCCGCCCCGCGAGCGGTTGGCGGGCGCCGCCGGTGAGCAGTCGCGGATTGAACGCTCCGGCCTCCCCGAACGCGAGCGCGCGCGCGCCCGACAGCGCGGCGACTCCGAGCGACGCGGCCTTGAGAACGAGACGGCGTGAAGGATCCATCACTCGACGTCCTCGATACGCCACACGCCGAGCTCGCGGCGAAGCTTCACGACGTGCCCACCCGAGAGCTCGACCTCCGCGCGATCTCCCTGCACCCGCACGTCGAGCGTCTCCGGATCCTCGAGCCCTCGCACGAGCGCGTCGAGATCGCTCTCGAGCGCGCTCTGCGTCTCGGCCGAGAGCAGCCGCACGAACGCCGCGTAGCTGCGCCTCGCCAGGGCGCGGCGCAACGCGCCGAGCGCCTCCCGCGGCGTGCGGGCCGCGGCCGGCAGCGCGTCGGCGGAGCCCACACGAAAGACGCCGTCCTCGAGCTCGAGCACGGCGCGCTCGCCGTCATCGTACGGAATCGTGGCGATCACGTCGATTTCGATGCCTTCTTTCTGGAGGGCCGCCGCGCTCTCGCGGAGCTCGCCGCGCGCCTCCCGCACCAGGCGCTGGGTGCCGCGGAGGCCGAGATCCCGCTGCGAGCGCTTCGACAGCAACGCGTACAGGGCCTCGGCGTCGCCGCGCCGCGCGGCTTCGGCGTAGGCCCGCACCGTCGTCGACGGATCCGCCACGCGCGGCTGCGCGCACCCCGCGGCCAGGAGCCCCGAGAGCACGAGGGCGGCGGCGCAAGTGCCGTGCATGCGCCGACGCTACCATCGCCACGGCGTGTGCGCCGTTTTCGACAGCAAGGTCATGGCGAGCGCGCCGCCTCGGGGGGCCTTTACTTCGCGTCCGCCGGGGGCAACACTCGGCGGACACGCACGGCCGATGAACGAGACCCAAGACACCCCGGCCTCCGCCCGGCTCGCCCGTCGCGTCCGCGACACCCGCCGGCTGCTCGCCGCGGCTGCCGCGGTCACCGTGGCCGGCATCGCGCTCGTCGTGCAAGACGACACCGGAATCGGCCGCTGGCTCGTCGTGCTCGGCATGCTCGCGCTGGTCTTTGGCCTGCACCGCTTCGGCCGTCTGGGGCCGGATCAGGACGGGGCGCTCCTCGCTCCAGAGGCCGAGGACGAGGGATAGGCCCGAGTTTGGGCTCAGGCGTCGACCGGACTTTGCGGCTAGGTCTCGCTCCGGAGCACCGCGACACCGGTGCTCTCGCCGAGCTCCGAGACGGTGACGTAGGCCAGACCGAACTCGCGGCCCGTGATCTCGAGCTCGGCCTTGAGCGGCGTCGCCGCGTTCTTCGTATGGAACCCCTGTTCCCGCACGCTCTTCGCGTTGACCTCGGGAACGATCGGCGTGCCGAACGCGTCCGCGCCCACGACCACGAACACGTACACGAGCGGCTCCTTCTCGCGCTCCCCGAGCGCCGAACGCACGTGGCTCCTGAGCTGATTTTCGAGGCGGTAGGCGTATGCCGACCACGACCAGCCCGTCACGTAGAGGCCGAGCACCTTGCCGTCTTCAGCGCGCACCGGTGCCGCCGCGACCCACTGGCCGTCCTTGCGCCCGCGCACGCCCGCGGCCTCGGCCATCTCGCCGCGCGTCTCGACGTATGCGCCGGAGAGCGCGCGCTCGAGCTTCGGGAATGGGGCGAACACGTTCTTCCCCGCGAGGCCGTCGTGCTCCAAATCGCTGCGGATCACGGTGCCCTTGAGGTCCACGAGCGCAAAGAACGTGCTCTTCGCAATCCGGAGGTCTTGAATCTTCGAGCGCGTCTTTTCGAGCGTTTCGCGCGCGACCGCCGCGTCCTCGAAGCTCCCCGCCGCGAAGTAGGCGCGGAGGAGGTCCGCGCCCTTGGGCAGACCCGTACGCACCTCCTCGACGTCGGCGCGCGCCGCGCCAGCGAGCACGGTGACCCCTTCGGCGGCGCGCTCGGCGCTGACCGCGCTCGTCCGCCGGCACGCGACGAACGGCACCCCGCCGAGGACCGTCAGCGACGCGAGAGCTCCCGAGCGCAAGAGCTCCCGCCGCCCGAGCTTGCTTGCGTCCGGCATCACACGCCGTCGAGCACGGTGTCGACGTGCCCAGGCACGCGGACGGCGCGCCAGACCTGCCGCACCTTGCCGGTGCGGTCCACGAGGAACGTGCTCCGCTCGATGCCCATGTACTCTCGGCCGTAGTTCTTCTTCTTCACCCACACACCATACGCCTTGGCCAGGGTCTTTTCTGGATCGGAGAGGAGCGGGAACGTCAGCCCGTACTTCTTCTTGAAACGCGCGTGGCTCTCCGTGCCATCGGGGCTCACGCCGATGACGCGCACGCCCTTCGCCGTGAAGCGCGGCAGCGCGTCGCGGAAGCCGCACGCCTCGAGCGTGCAGCCCGGAGTGTCGTCCTTCGGGTAGAAATAGAGGACGTACGGTGCGCCGCGCAGCGACTCCGACGAGACGACGTTGCCCGCGTCGTCCTTGAGCACGAAGCTCGGCGCGCTCGCGCCGACGTCGATCGAGACGCTCGTGCTCGGTGCCCCATTGTTCTTCGCGGCCGCGCTCGCCGCCTTCTTGCTCGGATTCACCGGCAGGACGCGAACCTTGCCGGCGCCCGCTCGGGCGTTCGTCGACCGTGCGCTCGTGCCGCGAGCGGGCGGGCGCGAGGCGATGCGTGCCGCTGTCTTCGCCGCGGCCCGCGTCGCCGTGACCGAGCGTTCGCGGCGGGTCGTCTCCTCCGTCGTCACGGCGACACGGGAACGGGTGGCAGGGGCCGTCATCTTTCGACCTCGCGCACCGGCGGACGGCGACGCCGCGGCACGAGCCGCGCTCCCGGTGCGGGGCTTCGTCAGCGCGCGCGGCGCTGCCTTCTTGGCCTTCTTACTCGCCATGGGTCTCCTCGTCTGCCCGCGGGGACGGCGGGCCCCGCGAGGGTATCACCGCCGTGGCTCGTTCGCGCGCTTGTCCGCGGATACCGTTCAGCTAAAGTCCGGGCCACTTTTTTCGAAAGGCGCGAGATGCTCGACCTACCCGATCCTGGCCTGTATCGAACCACCCAGCCCATGCCGGGGCATGAAGCCGAGTTCCCGGCCGGCGTTCTCGTCTTCATCGGGCAAGCCCAGAACGGCGGGGGCAAGTTCGTCGTTCGGCCCTCGGACAACCGTCGCAATCGTTGGTTCTGGCGCGAGCCGACCACGCCCCTCCGTTCGCCCACTTGGGCCAAGACGCTCAAGCCCTTGCCGTCGGAGGGCTTCTACACGTTGCCCGAGACGGTCGAGTTCGACGGCGGTGGGCGTTGGGTCAAGAATGCGGTCGTCGAGCTCGGCTACAACGGCTCGGGCCAAGGCATTCTGTTCGTCGGGGAGTGGCGCGAAGACGGCACCGAGAACGCGCTCTACTTCAGCGAGCGCGGGCTCCTCATCTCGGACGAGATGCTGGAGCGGCTCGTCTGGGCCCCGATCCTCCCCGTGCGCAACGGCGAGAAGCGCTGAAGAACCCGTGGGGCCGCGCAGCGTTCCTGCGCGGCCCCCACGCGATTCCGTCCTTCAGCGAGCGCCGCGCAGGTTCTTCGCGACGAAGTCCCAGTTGATGAGCTTGTCGCAGAAGACCTCGAGGAAGCCCTGCCGATTGTTGCGGTGATCCAGGTAGTAGGCGTGCTCCCACACGTCGCACGTGAGGAGCGGCACCTGGGTCGTCGTCGTGAGCGGCGTCTCCGCGTTGGGCGTGTCGAGGATCTTTCCTTTGCCGCCGTCGAGCACGAGCCAGACGTATCCGGAGCCGAAGCGCCCGACGCCACCTGCGATGAAATCGGCCCGGAACTTGTCCCAGCCGCCCATACCCTGAATCAGGTCTGCCACGTCGCCGGACGGGGGAGCGCCGCCGCCGCCCGGCTTCATCCCTTCCCAGAAGAACGTGTGGTTCCAGACCTGCGCAGCGTTGTTGAAGACGGCGCCGGAGCTGCCGCGGATGACTTCCACCAACGACTTCTGCGCCTCGGGCTTCCCTTCGAGCAAGCTCTTCAGCTTGGTCATGTAGCCCTTGTGGTGCTTCTCGTAGTGGTACTCGAGCGTCTCCTGCTTCATCACCGGCTCGAGCGCGTTCTTGGCGTACGGAAGCGGCGCCACCTCGAAATCCATCTCGTTCTCCTTTCCTCGCCTCAGAGGCAAGCCTTCAGCGCTGCGAAATCTCGGCTCAGAGGCGCGCGGTGTCAATGGTGCAGACTCCCCGACACCTACCTCGGCATCCTCCGCTTCGCGCTCTTCGCTCGGTTCCTGGACGCGACCAGCATCCGGGGGGAAGATGCACGGCACGTTCATCATGAAGATCGAGCGCCGTTCCGTGCTCCGCGCCGGAGGAGCCGTGCTCCTCGCGGCAGCGCCGCTGTCGTTGCTCTTGAACCGACGCGGACAGACCGAGCCGGCAAAAACGCCCGCCTCGGCGGGCCCGCACGCGCTGGGCGGCATCGAGCGCGATCCGAACCGGCTGCTCGACCTGCGCGCCGGGTTTACGTACACGGTCGTCGAGCGTTTCGGCGATGCGATGTCCGATGGCCATCGCGTTCCGGGTCTCGCCGACGGAATGGCGTGTTTTCCGGGCCCGGACGGCACGCTCGTTCTGATGCGCAATCACGAGGTGGAGCGCCAAGCCGCGTTCGCCGCCTATCGTGGGAAGGCGCCCGCGCACGCCTACGATCCGAACGCTTATGGGGGCGTGACTCGCGTCGTTGTCGACGCCCGCACGGGAGAACGCCGCTCGAGCAACTTGGTGCTGGCAGGCACGCTGCGGAACTGCGCCGGCGGTCCGAGCCCGTGGGGATGGCTCTCCTGTGAAGAGCACGTCGATCCCGGCCACGGCTACGTTTTTCTCTGTCGGACGGACGCCACGAAGCTCGCGCCCGCCGAGCGCATTCCGGCCTATGGCCGCTTCAATCACGAGGCCGTCTGCATCGACCCGAAGACGCTCGGTGCGTACCTCACCGAGGATCGGGTGGATGGATGCCTCTACCGCATGGTTCCGACGGATCGAGCGCGGCCGTTCGAGGGTCATCTCGAAGCGCTCGCCGTTCGGGGCAGTCCGCGCCTCGACACCGGCCGAAGGCTGGAGCCCGGCCGACGCTACCCCGTCGAGTGGATTCGGATCCCCGACCCCGATCCGAAGGACGATTCCGTGCGGCACCAGGCGCTCGAGCTGGGCGCGGCGATCGTCCGCCGCGGCGAAGGCATCTGGTATCACGACGGCTCCGTCTACATCGCTGCCACAATCGGCGGGCCGCGTGGCACCGGGCAGATTTTGCGTCTGCACCTCGGCGATCGTCCGGAGCTCGAGGAGTACGCGCGCTCCGAGGATCCCGCGGCTCTCGACTACCCCGACAACATCACGGTGGCTCCGTGGGGCGATCTCTACCTGGCCGAGGATGGCGCCGGCGAGCAGTACGTCCGAGTCATCACGACGAAGGGCAAGCTCCTCGACTTGGCCCGGAACGCGCGAAGCTCGGGCGAGCTCGCGGGCGTCTGCTTCTCGCCCGACGGCACTCTGCTCTTCGTCAACCTCTACAACGAAGGAATCACGGTCGCGATCCGCGGTCCGTTCCGAGAGCTCGCGGCCTGAGGAGCGAGCTCCTGGTCGGTGAGCCAGAGCGGAGCGTGCGCGAGCGGCCCGTTGACGCCACGAGGGCTCCGTGGAAAGCAGCGCGCACCGGCCGGGTCCGATTGGCGTTGCCGATTGGCGACCGTCGTTCTAGGGAAGAGGCCCCGAATCGCCCCCTGAGGGCGGAAGAAGCCACGACTCGAGGTCACCGTGTCAAGAACCGTTCTGCTCGCTACCGAAAAGCCTTTCTCCGCTGCCGCCCGCAACGAGGTCGTCTCGATCCTCGAGAAGGCCGGATACACCGCGCGTGTGCTCGAGTCGTACAAAGGCAAGGCGCCGCTCATCGAGGCCATTCGCGAGGCGGACGCCGCCATCGTGCGCAGCGACATCATCGACGCCGAGGTCCTCGGCGCGGCTTCCAAGCTCGCCCTCGTCGTGCGCGCGGGGGCCGGCTACGACAACATCGACTGCGCCACCGCCCGCTCGCGAAACGTGGCGGTCATGAACACCCCCGGGCAGAACGCCAACGCCGTCGCCGAGCTCGCGTTCGGAATGATGGTGTACGTGGCCCGCGGCAAGTTCAACGGCAAGACGGGCACGGAGCTGCGCGGCAAGACGCTGGGCCTCCACGCGTTCGGCGCCGTCGGCCGTGCCGTCGCCACCATCGGAAAGGGCTTCGGCATGACCCTGCTCGCCTACGACCCGTTCGTGAAGCCCGAGGCGTTCCGCGACGCGGGAGTCGAAGCGGTGGGCAGCGTGGAGGAGCTTTATCGGCGGTCGCAGTACGTGTCGCTCCACGTGCCGGCCACGCCGGAGACGAAGGGCTCGATCGGCAAGAGCCTCCTCGCGGCGCTCCCCGCCGGCGGCACGCTGATCAACACGGCGCGCAAGGAGATCATCAACGAGCCCGAGCTCCTCGAGGTGCTCGAAGCCCGCAAGGACTTCCGGTACATCTCGGACATCGCGCCGAGCGAAGCGACCGCCGCCGTGCTCAAGGAGAAGTACGCCGACCGCGTCTACGTGACGCCGAACAAGATGGGCGCGCAGACCGAGGAGGCCAACGTCAACGCCGGCCTCGCCGCTGGCCGCCAGATCGTCGGCTTCTTCGAGCGCGGCGAGAAGCAGTTCATCGTCAACTGAGCGCAGGGCACGTCGCCCGTGCGCTCCCGGGCGCGGGACCCCGGTTCGGTCCCGCGCTTCGTCCACGCCGAAGTGGCGGAACCGGCAGACGCGGCGGACTCAAAATCCGTTGTCCCAAAAGGACGTGTGGGTTCGACTCCCACCTTCGGCAC
>Ga0079224_100002857_pt1 | contig 21369 bp, 23 predicted proteins | sample Stecom2015_FD_80414 | JGI IMG/M metagenome (GOLD analysis project Ga0079224, IMG submission 80414) | Agricultural soil microbial communities from Utah to study Nitrogen management - Steer compost 2015 | ecosystem: Environmental > Terrestrial > Soil > Agricultural land | place: USA: Utah...
CAGCAGGCTCTGGTGCGCGTGCTGTCCGTGGATGTCGACCAGTTGGTCGCCCAGTTCGTTGCTGGCGTCGATGTCGCGTTCGGCGAGCCAGGCCTGCTGCGCGTCGCTGGCATCGAACACCGCGCTGATGTTCGCCCGTCTGGTGCCTTCGCGCAGCATGCCGGCGTCGGCCCGCCCGGAACAAGATCCAGGGCATCGATCAGTATGGGCTTGCCCGCGTCGGTTTTGCCGGAAAACACCGTGAAGCCCGGGCTGAAGGCGATCTCCGCCTCTTCGACGATGACGATGTCACGGATGTGCAGGGCGCGCAGCATGGGGTCACTCGGCTCCGTCGCTGGTTTGCTTCGGCAGGCGGTTTCAGTAGAGCTTGCGCGGCAGGGTGGAAAAGAAGCTGTAGCCCAGCGGATGCAGGAACCGGATGGTGTGGGGCGCGCGGCGCACTTCGATGCGGTCTCCGGGCTGCAGGTCGGACCAGGGTTTGCATGTCGAAATGCACGCGGGCGCCGTGGTCGACCCGGCCCATCGCCGTGAGCGTGAGCTCGAGCACGGCGTCGTCAGGCAGCACGATGGGACGGTGCGACAGCATCTGGGCAGCGACGGGCACAAGCAGCATGGCGTTGAGGCTGGGATGGAGGATGGGCCCGTCGGCCGACAGCGCGTAGGCCGCCGACCCGGTGGCCGTGGACACGATGAGCCCGTCGGCCCGCTGCGTGTACATAGAGGTGCCGTCGACGTCCAGGCGCACCTCGATCATCCCGTCGCGCCCCGCGCGGTTGAGCACCACGTCCTTCAGCGCCGAGGCGCGGAACATGATTTCGTCGCCGCGCACCACGCAGCCGGTCAGCAGCATGCGATCATCGGCCTCGTAGCTGCCGCGCCGCCCCAGCAAGGTGCCGTCGCCGCCGACCACGATGGCCAGGTCGACCCGCTGGCCGAGCGGCTCTTAGGTCGCGGCGTCGAAACCCGGGGCGCCGGTGTTGCAAGCCATGTCCGCCTCGATCAGCACCGTGCGGCCGGCCTCGCCGAGCATGGTCTCCAGGCCGGAAGCCTGGTATCGGCCGATCAAGGCGACGGTTGGAAAATGCATGGGCAAAGGCGCATCAGTAGTCACTGTCCGATTGTAGGGGGCACATCGGCCCGCCGTACCAGATAAAAAGATCGCCGTAACGCCGCGAGTTCCCCCATCGCATCGACCTCGACCATGGCGGGCCCGCTCGAAAGACATCCCGACCAAGCCGAGACATGTTTCGTCGCGTTCTGTCACGCCGCCGCCCTCCTAGTTTGCAGCTGCGGCGCGCCGGAAAAGAATTCATACAGACTGCGTCTTTGCTTTCAAATTTGGGCCGGCCGGCGGCGCAGATGAAACGGGGCTGTCATCGCGCATTTCTACAATCACCGCGTGGCAACAGATGGGAGGTGCGCAGTGCGATATGGCGAGCATGACATCCTGATCGCATTGGGTCCGCTCACCGCGATGCTGGCCTTGCTGGGCCTGGGCCTGGGGGCGTCGCCCGCCGCGCTGGCTGAGCAGGCGTGGCAATCGCAGCCCTACGCCTACCGAATCGTCGAGCAGGACCTGCGCGATGTGTTGCTGGAATTCGGACGCAACACCGGCATGCCCGTGACCGTCTCCAAAGCCGTCAAAGGCACAGTGCGCGGCGGACCGCGGGCGCGTGAGGCCGGCGAGTTCCTGGCGCAGTTGAGCCTGTCCCACGGCCTGAGCTGGTACGAGGATGGCGGCACCTTGCATGTGTACGCCTTGAGCGAGCACCAGACGCGATGGCTGCCCGCCGCGCATCTGGATGCCGCGGCACGCCGGCGATTCGCCCAGGATTGGCGCGCGCGGGGCAACCGTGTGGCCGTCTCGGCCGATGCCGCCTCGGCGCAACTGATCGTGAACGGCCCTTCTCCCTTTCAAGAGCGTGTGGCGCAAGCCTTGCAAGCCCTGCGTGCGCCTGCACGCGCTGCGGGCGGTGCCCACCAGGTCAAGGTTTTTCGAGGTTCCGCAGGCGGACAGGTCGTGTCCCTGCCCCGCTGATCGTTTCCGCGCCCTCGGGCGCATTACACCCCAGGAGAAATGCATGGCCGTCACGCCCATCGATCCCAACGCCGCCACCGGCAGCCAACAGCAAGCCCAGTTCGACAGCACCGTCGACAACGCAAAGGAAACGCTCAGCGAAGAAGCGCTCACCGAGCGACTCGTCGAGGGGGCAGTCATCGTGGCCGGACAGATGATCATCATGCCGCGCGCCAACGAGATCCTCAGCGAAGGCATGTCCGAGGATTGAGTCCGCAGCAAGCCGCACCTAGATAGGAAAGCCATGGAGACCGCATTCAGCCCCTTGCCGCCGCCGCTACCGCCCGATGGTGCGCAGCAGGTCAACCCATCCGCGCAAAACCTCTTCGAAGCCATGGCGATGCAGGCCCGGGCGGAACAAGGCGCGGGCCTGGGCGACTTGGGGCAGGGGCTGATCGATCACCTGGACGGCTTCCTGGATCGCTCGCGGGCGTTCGCAGAACGCGCGCAGGCCGCTCGCGATCCCCAGTCTGCGCAGGCTCGCACCGAGCCGGCGCAGGGCGGGCCGCGCGACCTGCGGGTCGAGCGTGTGCTCGATTCGCTGAACGCCATGTTCGATCATTCGATCGAGACGCAGATGGTGGTGCGCGGCGCCACGCAGATGGCGGGCTCGGTCAATACCCTGCTCAGGGGGCAGTAGCATGGCCTTGCGGGTGGGGCGCGCATGGCGCGTGGCCTTGCTGATCGCGGCGACCTTGCTGTTGCAGGCGTGCAAGACCGAACTTTATACCGGCCTGGACGAACGCCAGGCCAACAGCATGGCTGCGGTGCTGATGCAGAACGGCATCCCCGCCGAGCGGCGTGCCGGCGAAGACGGCGGCCTGACGCTCTACGTGGAGGAGAGCCGCTTTGCCGAAGCCGTGCGCCTGCTCGACGCGGCGGGACTGCCGCAGCAGCGCTTTGCGACCCTTGGCGAAGTGTTCCAGAGCAACGGCCTGGTGTCCTCGCCGACGCAGGAGCGGGCGCAGTTCATCTATGCCATGAGCCAGGAGCTGTCTCACACGGTCTCGCAGATGGACGGCGTGCGCGCGGCGCGCGTGCACGTGGTGATTCCCGAGAACGACATGCTCAAGCGCGGCGCCCAGCCGTCGTCGGCATCGGTGTTCATCAGCTACGAGCCGGACATGGAGATCGATTCCCTGATTCCGAAGCTCAAGGCGCTGGTGGCCGGCAGTATTTCGGGACTGGACTATGAGCGGGTGTCGGTGATTTCCGTTCCGGCGGCCGCCGTGCCCGCGGCGCCCTTGCCCCAGATGGCCAGCTTCCTGGGGTTGGACATGCCGGCCCGCAGCGCGCGCAGGGCGGGCTGGCTGTTGGCCATGGGCATGCTGGCGGCCGGCGCGCTGGCCGCGGCGGCCACTTGGTATGCGTTGCGCAGACGGCGCGACGCCGCGCTCTACCGGCTTGAACCATGAACGGCGCCGGACAGCAAGCCGGGCCCGCAGCCTGGCAGGCCCATGTGAAGGCGCCTTTGCCGGCGGTGCACGCGAGCCATCTGCGGGCTTGCCTGGGGCCGCTGGCGCCGGCCGGCGACGCGGTGCTGGCGCGCATGCTGGCCACGCCCCGCGTCGCGGCCGCCTGGACCGAGGCCTTGATCTCGCACTACGGCCTGGCTCCCATGTCTGGATGGCAGCCGGATCCGCGCGACGTCGGCGCCGTGGCGCTGCCCGCGGCGCAATGGCCCGCCTACGCGCGCGCCTGCGGCCTGCTGTGGTGGGCCGACGCACTCTCGCGCGAACTGCGCGCACCGGTGTTGCGCGCCGTGCAGGCGGCATGCGGCGAACGGTGCTGGGACTGGGTCCGCGCCGGCCGGCGCATCGAAAGCGGCGAACCGGCGGCACCGTCGCCGGCATGGGAGGCCGGCGAGCCCGCGGCGATACGAAGCGCCATCGATGACATGGGATGGCAGTGCCTGCTGGCATGGCGGCAAGCATTGGACGAACCGCTGCGCGGCTGGGTGGCCTTGAAGTGGCCGGTGGGCGCGGCGCCGGCGGCTCCGGACCTGCCGGGCGCGGCGAGGGCAGCCGGACTGGTGCGCCAGGCGGCGGCGATGCTGGCCGGCAAGGAAATGGAACTGCCATGACGGATACCCGTTCAAGCCGGAACGACCCCCTCGGCGCTCCCATCATACGGGCCGAGCGCGCGGCGGCTTGGTACGAGAGTCAGGAAGTGCTGCAACGCGCCCGCGAGCAAGCCGCACAGGCGCAGGCCCAGGCAAGCGCTGCCGCCGAGGCGGCCCGCCGGGAGGGCTGGCAGGCGGGCTTCGAGGCGGGCCGACAGGCCGGCGCGCAAGCGGCCGCACAACTGGCCTTGCAGACCGCCGCCGCGCGCGAGCGCTATCTGCAGACGCTGGTCCCGGGTTTGCAGGCCGCCTTGTTGCAGGCGCTGCGCCAGATACTGGATGACCTGGACGCCGCCGCGCTGGTGGCCGGCGCGGCGCGGCGGGCCGTGGCGGATCTGCGTGCGGGCAACACCGCCACCCTGCGCGTACCGATGGCGCTGCGCGATACCGTGCAGGCGCGCCTGGCGCCATTCGACTCCGAGGCGCTGGTGCTGCGCGGCGACGCCGCGCTGGATGGCACGCAGTGTTTTCTGGACACGCCTTTGGGCACCATTGCGCTGTCGCCGCATACGCAATGGGAGCGCCTGCGCGAGGCGCTCCAGGATCCGGGAGCCGAGGCATGAGCCGGCACGGCGGTCCCGGGCGCGAAGCCTCCCTCGGAGAGGCGGTCGCGCAGCGACAGGTGGGCAGCGCGGTCGGCCGCGCAGGCGCGCATACGGCGCCCGAAGATCCCCTGCAAAGCCTGATGGCGCGCGTCGCGGGCGCGCGCACCCGGCCTTTGCTCGGGCGCGTGTTGGGCGTGCGCGGCCTGATGGTGCGTGCGTGGCTGCCTGGCGCCAGGCTGGGCGAAGCCTGCGAAATCTCCGGCGACGCCGGCCAGGCCGGCATTCCCGCCGAGGTGATCGGGTTCGATGAGGACACGGCACTGCTGGCCCCCATCGGCGATCTGCACGGCGTGCGCGCGGGCGATTGCGTCATGCGGGATGCGCAGGCGTTTTCGGTACGGGTGGGCGATGCGCTGCTCGGCCAGGTGATCGATGCGTTCGGCCAGCGCCTCGATGGCGGGGCGGCCGTGCCCGGCGGGCAGCGCCGCGCCGTGAATGCCGAGGCGCCCCCGGCCATGTCGCGCCAGCGCATACGCGCGGCGCTGCCGCTGGGGGTGCGGGCCATCGACGGCCTGCTGACGGTGGCGCGCGGCCAGCGGGTTGGCATCTTCGGCGAGCCCGGCGCGGGCAAGTCTTCGCTGCTGGCCAGCATCCTTGCCGGGACCCAGGCCGACGTCATCGTATTGGCCCTGATCGGCGAGCGTGGCCGCGAGGTGCGCGAGTGGCTGGAGGATGGCGTGCCCGAGCGGGCGCGTGCGCGCACCGTGGCGGTGGTGGCCACTTCGGACCGCCCGGCCATGGAGCGGGTCAAGGCCGCGGAAACCGCCACCTGCGTGGCCGAGTACTTCCGCGACCAGGGGCGCGACGTGCTGCTGATGATGGACAGCGTTACCCGCTATGCCCGCGCGCGTCGCGAAATCGGGCTTGCGGCGGGCGAGCCGCCGACCCGCCGGGGTTATCCGCCTTCCTTGTTCGCCGCGCTGCCGAGGCTGTTCGAGCGCGCGGGACCCGCCGCCGCGGGCTCCATCACGGGCCTGTACGCCGTCCTTACCGAAAGCGATGGCGAAGTCGATCCCATTGCCGAGGAGGTTACTTCCATCGTCGACGGACACATCGTGCTGGACGCGAAGCTGGCGCGCAGCAACCGGTTTCCCGCCATCGACGTACTGCGCAGCCGCAGCCGCCTGATGGATCAGGTGGTCGATGGCGCGCAGGCCGAGGCGGCAGCGGCATTGCGCGATGCGATGTCGCGGTACGCCGAGGTGGAACTGCTGCGCCGCCTGGGCGAGTACACGGAAGGGGTGGACCCGCTGACCGATCGCGCCATCGCGCGTCACGACGCCATCGAGCGCTTCCTGCGTCAGGGCCGGCACGAGCGGGCCGAGTATGCCGACACGCAAGCGCGCCTGCGGGAGCTGGCGCAATGACCCTGGACTGGCAGACCGCCGTGGCGACCCACGCGCGCCGTGCCCGCCGCGAAGACCTTGCCCGCGTGCAGCGGCAGCAATGCGCCAGCCGCTGCGAACGCCTGGCGCAGGCCTTGGCCCAGGCCGAGGCGGCGCATCGGCGCGACTGCCTGCAGCGCGAACAGCAGGCGCAGGCCCGTTGGCATGCCTTGATGCGCGCGCCTTTCGACAGCGCGGCAGTGCAGGCCGAAGAAGAGGCCGCGCAGCGCGACCGCTGGGCGGCCGAGGCCTCGCAGGCGGCCCTGGCCCGCCACCACGAGGCGCTGTCCCGGGCCCGCGCCGAACTGGCGCGCCTGGCGGGCGTCCACGCGCAGGCGCAGCGGCGCCTGCATGCCTGGCAGGAAACCCTCGACGCGCTCAGGCGCCAGCGGTCTCGGCAAGCGCAGCGCCGGCTGGAGGATGCGGTGGACGAGGCAAGGGGAGCGCGCCATGCGGATTGAGACGGCATGCCACGCGCTGCTGTGGGATGAAATCGCCCCGGCGGTCGGCGCGCGAGCGCCGTCGCGCCTGGCGCCGGTCGCCTCCGTGCTGGGTGGCCAGCCGGTGCAACTGCACGTAGCGCGCGCCGACGGGGACCGCCAAGCCGGCGGGCTCGCCGCTGGCACCTGCACGCTCGCCTACCAGTTGGGGCAAGCGCCGCTGCGCCTGCATCTGTCGCCGGCCCTGCTCGACACCTTGCTGTCCGTGGCCGGCTTGCCGGGCGAGGCGGCATGGCAAGCGGCCAGCGCCGCGTCGCGTCACACCGCGATGGCGTTCCTGCTGGATCGCCTGGCCGCGCAGGTCGAGGCTGCCAGCGGCGAGTCCTTGACGCCCTTGCCGATGGCGCAGGCCGCGCCGGCGGCAGACGTCCACGGCGACCTGCCCGACGGCCAGGCGCGTTTTTCGGTGACGGTGACGGGGCTCGCGTCCGCCGCCGGGCCGTCCGGGCCGGCGGGCGCGCCGGCGCCGCGGAGTACGCCCGCGCAGCCGGGCGGGCCTTTGCTGGCGTGGCTGGATCTGCCCGCCGCGCTGGGCGAACGTCTGTCGGCCTTGCCCGCGCTGCCTCCCGATCCGCAAGCGTTCGCCGATCTGCTTCTGTCCGCCAGCCTGCAGGCCGGCTGGCAGGTTCTGACCGTGGCCCAGCTCATGTCGCTCGCCGCCGGCGATGTCGTGCTGCTGCGCGCGCCCACGCACGATATGCGCCTGGTGGTACAGACGCGCCTGGCGGCAGCCGTGCGCTGGCAAGAGCAGGCATGCGTTCTGGCCACCCCCTTGCATCCGCTGGATGCGCACGAAGGAGACCTATCCATGGAAAACGCCGTGGCGGCCGCGCCGCACGACGATGTCGAGAGCCTGGCGCAGCTGCCGTTGACGCTGGTCTGCGAGGTGGGCCAGTTGTCGCTGACCTTGGCCGAGGTGCGCAGCCTGCAGACGGGCAGCGTGCTGCCCCTGGCGCGCGGTCCGCAGCAGGCGGTAGACCTGAAGGTCAACGGCCGCCGCGTGGGACAGGGCGAACTGGTGCGCATCGACGAGCAGTTGGGCGTGCGTATCGTGAGGCTGGCCGCGCATGACTGAGGTGGGAGAGGTGGCGCAGTACGAGCCGAGCCTGGCCGGCATCATCCTGGTCGTGGCGCTGGTGGGGCTGGTGCCTTTGGCGGTGGTGACCATGACCGGCTTCCTGAAGATCGCCGTCGTGCTGTTCCTGATCCGCAATGCGCTGGGCGTGCAGCAGACTCCGCCCAACCTGGTGCTCTATGGTATCGCGCTGATTCTGGCCGGCTACGTGACCGCGCCCCTGGTGGGCGAGATATCCCACCAGTTCCAGGGGGCGCCCCCGCGGCTGGAGTCGGTGCAGGACATGCGAGACATCGCCGACCGCGTGCGAGGCCCCGTGCAGGCACACCTGTCGCGTTATGCCCAGCCCGAAGAGCGCGAATTCTTTCTCAACGCGACCGAGGGGCTGTGGTCCGAACAGGCCAGGGCAGACCTGCGCGACGACGATCTGGTCGTGCTGGTGCCGGCCTTCGTGGGTTCGGAACTGACCCGCGCGTTCGAGATCGGTTTCCTGCTCTACATCCCTTTTCTCGTCATCGACCTGATCGTCTCAAACGTGCTCATGGCCATGGGCATGATGATGGTCTCGCCCACGCTCATTTCGGTGCCGCTCAAGATCTTCCTGTTCGTGGTGGTCGATGGCTGGTCCAGGCTGATGCACGGCCTGATCACGAGCTATGCGGGCTAGGGGGCGGAAATGAGCGACTCGCTGATCATTTCGCTGATGAACGAGGCTTTGCTCACGGTGCTGCTGCTGTCGGCGCCTGCCTTGCTGGTGGCCATCGTGATCGGCTTTGGCGTGGGCCTGCTGCAGGCGCTCACGCAAATCCAGGACCAGACCCTGCCGCAGGCCGTCAAGCTGGTGGCGGTGCTGGTGCTCCTGATCGTCGCGGTGCCGCTGCTGGCCGGACAGGTGTCCGGCCTGGCCGACCGCGTGCTCGACGGATTCGCGGTATGGACACGGTAGGCCGCCATGGACACGGACTATCTCACCCAATGGTTCGCACTGGGTTATCCGGCCGTGGCCTCGCTGGCCTTGGGCATGGCGCGAGCCATGGGAATGGTGCTCATCACGCCCGTGTTCAATCGCCTGGGCATGACCGGACTGCTGCGCTCGGCCGTGACGCTTGCCATCGCGGTGCCGGTGGCGCCCGCGCTCCTGCCCTGGATGGCGGGCGCGGACGCCCCGGGCGGCCTCATGCTGGCGGGCCTGCTGATCAAGGAAACGATGGTGGGCCTGGTGCTGGGCGTGATCTTCGGCGTGCCGTTCTGGGCTGCCGAAGCGGCGGGCGAACTCATCGACCTGCAGCGCGGCTCAACCATGTCGCAATTGCTCGACCCGCTGGCGCAAGCGGAGTCCGGCGTGAGCGCCACGCTCCTGATCATCCTGCTGGCGGCGCTGTTCTTCATGTCGGGCGGCTTTCTGCTGATGCTCGAAGGCTTCTACCAGAGCTATGGCCCGTGGCCGGCCGACAGCTACGCGCCGGTGCTGACACCGCCCATGGCCCTGGCGCTGGTGGCCTTGCTCGACCAGGTCATGGGCCTGGCCGTGATGATGGTGGCGCCATTGATGGTGGCGGTGCTGGTGGCCGACATCATGATGGCCTACCTGTCCCGCATGGCGCCCAATCTGCACGTCTTCGATCTTTCCCTGCCGGTGAAGAACCTGATCTTCGCCGTGCTCATGGTGCTGTACCTGGTTTTCCTGGTGCCGCACATGGTCGGCGCCCTGGGCAGCACGCCCGGGCTGACCGAATGGCTGGCCGGGCAGGCGCCGCCCTGACGGCCGCCTGCGCCGGCGATGCCGGCATTCCGTACCCCGAGCGTGCCGGCCCGAGGGCCGGCGCCGTTTTCACCGCAATCTTCGAGAGGACAATATGAGCACCGTATCCAACGATCCCAAGCTCGTTCCCGGCGAATCGCCGCTGGCGTTCATGTTCGAACAGCTCGTCACGCACATCCGCCGCCAGGACGACACGCCGCCCCGCAATGCGGAACCGGGCGAGAAGGCGCCGGCTTTCGAGGAGTACGACCAGATCATGGAGCCGAACTCAACGGCCAATGACACGGTGGTGTACCGGGGCCGCGACGGCAAGCAGGTGATCGTGCTGCGCTCGACCAACCCGGCCTTGTACGAGCAGGTCGTGGCCGATTACCACACGATGAAGGCGTTGAAGGAAGCGGGCGACGGCGCCGTCCGCGTGAAGGAAGATGCCGAGCCGCCCGCCATCGCCGAGATCGAGCAGGTCGATACCAGCCGGGCCGGACAGGGAGTCATCGTCTATACCTTGGACGGCAAGCAGCACGTGGTCGCCCGCAGCACCAATCCCGAAGCCTTTGCCGCGGCCGAGCAGGCCGGCAAGGTCTACGAGGGGCACCGCATCGCCACCGACAACGAGAAGTGGCCGCCGGTGCTGGGCACCACGGTCGAGGCGCCGGGCGAGGCGGCGCCGGGCGTCATCCGCTACGAGCACGACGGCAACAAGGTCGCCGTCTCGCAGGAGACCAACCCCAAGCTGTACGAATACCTGGAAGACCTGCACGAGCTGGGCGGAGACGAGGCCGCGATGGAAGCCATCGAGGAAAGCGCCGGCAAGGATGGCAAGATCGCCGACGCCAACACGCCGCAGCCCGGCTTCGACGAGGTCAAGAGCGTCGAGCAGGTGGCCGACGGCGTGCTCAAGGTCGAGCTGGAGGACGGCGGGACGCTGACCGTCAGCAAGACGCTGAATCCGACGCTGTTCGAAGGCCTGACGCAGACCAAGGACGTGAAAGACGCCATCAAGGAGAGCGAGGACGCGGGCTACGAAGTGGCCAAGGACGACCTGAAGATCGAGAACGTCGCGCGTACCGGCCCGCCCGACGAACTGGCGCCCGGCACCGTGCGCATCGAGATCAAGGATGGCGACAAGGTGAAGAAGTACATCGTGGTCGAGGCCCTGACGCCCGAGCTTTACCAGCAGGCCAGCGGCCTGGCGGTGGAGCACCGCACCGACGAGCTGGATGATCTGCGTGGCGAGTACGACTTGCCCAAGCTGGACGAACTGGACGTGGCCAGCATGGAAACCACGGCGAAGGACAAGGACGGCAAGACGCTGAACGTGGGCGAGCTGACGTGGAAGACGCTGGTCGAACAGTGGAAGAGCGATATCGACAGCGGCAAGATCGGCAAGGACGATGACCGCTTCAAGCTGTACATGGCGCTGCGCCTGCAGGCGGCCGGGCAGAACGGCCTGGACATGACGTCGTTGGACATCGGTGTGGGACTGGACCTGCAGAAAGTGACTGCCGAGGACATCAAGCCCATCATCGACGGCGGCAACATCGAGGCCTACATCGAGAAGATGTTCGGCACCGAGGCCGTGCAGAAGGACTTCGCCGAGCACCAGAAGCGCGCCATCGAGTCGGTCGCCGACAAGGACGCGCTCAAGCGCATCGAGGATCGCGCATTCAGCGAAGACTATGTTCGCTACATCGCCGACCTGAAAGAGCAGCGCAAGGATGCGATGGCGCAGGCCGACATCGTGCGCACCTATCAGTCTCTGGCGGCGATCGACCAGGCCAAGGCCGACGAGTTCCTGCAGTCGATCCAGTTCCATTCCACCCTGGTCGATATCGACAAGCTGGTGGGCGATCCGACGCTGGTCAGCGAAGAGAACCAGGCCCTGGCCACCCAGGACGCCACCAAGCTGTTCCTGACTGCGCTCAAGAAACTCGGCGTCGATCTGCCGCGCCGCACCGTCGAGTCGATCGACAAGTTCGTCAACGAGTTCCTGAAAGACAAGCAGAAGGCCAGCGACTTCAACAAGGCGCTGCAGGAACTGGGCGACAAGTGGAACACCAACGGCTACATCACGCAGAAGGATATCGACGACCTGCTCAAGAACGGCAAGTACAAGGCGCTCGACGAGCTGTCCGACGGCTCCATGAGGGCTACCCTGGCGGAGATGAACAAGATGGGCATGCTCGGGTCGATGGGCGGGCTGATCTCGCTGGCGTCGGGCATCTACCAGGCGGTGGGCAAGGGCGGCACCTTGGCCGACACGCCCGAAGAGCGCCTGGCCATCGCCAAGGACCTGGTGGGATTCTTCGGCGCGTTCCAGCATTTCACGACGCTGGGGGCGAATATCCGGGATATGTTGGTGGCGGGATCGGACAAGGGCAAGGCCCCCGAGGGCACGCCCAAGGCGCCGACGCTGGTCGAGGTGCTGGCGCTGGACAAGAGCTTTCCCGAGATTTTCGGCAAAGGCAAGCCGGCCGGCCCGCGTACCATCGGCACGCATCCGAGCGAGGTGCCCGAGACCTTCGCCCGGATCATCGACGAGGCGCCCGAGGCCGACAAGGACCGCTTGCGCGAGACCTTGAATCTGAGCGAGGACGAGTACAAGAAGATCGAGAAGGGCATCACCGACGGCTATCAGAAGAACTCTGGCATCAAGGGCGCAACGCCGGGCACCCGCGCCGTTTCCAGCGTGCTCAAGGTGATCAACATCGGTGCGGACACGTTCAGCGGCGTGGCCGACATGGTGATCGGCGCCCTGAAGCTGCAGAAGGCCGACGGCGACCCGGTGGCCAAGGCCGAAGGCGCCATCACCATCGCGGCGGGCGGATTCACCACGCTGGGCGGGATCTCGTCCGGGGCCACCTCCGCGGGCCTGACCGCCGCGCGTGCGTTCACGGCGCCGTTGTTCTGGGTCGGGGCCGCGCTGTCGGTGGTGACCATCTTCTTCTCCATCTACTACGACGAGAAGAACCGCAAGGCCATGAACGCCAACAAGGAGGATCTGAACCAGCTGTTCACCTGGGCCGACGGCGAAGGACTGCTGTCGGAGAACGGACTGAAGAAGTACGAGTTCCTGGAGTCCTACATCTACAACTACGGCCAGCGGGATGCGCCCGAGGACCAGAGCATCTTCAGCTACCGCGAGGACGAGGTGAACTACTACCTGGAAGAAGGCTTCCTGGTCGATGAGAGCGACCATCATGATTACGACGGCGATGGCGCCAATCTCGATACCCAGATGGAGTAGCCTGCGGGCATGCGCGCCATGTGCTAGAGCATGAGCGAGAGCAGCAGCGAAGAGAAGTCGCAACCGGGTTCGGCCAAGAAGCTGCGCGATGCGCGGCGCAAGGGCCAGGTCGCCAAAAGCCAGGACTTCGTCACCGCCTTGGTGGTGCTGGCCTGCACGGTGTTCCTGGGTTTTGCGTCCGCGCATGCGGTGGCGCGCGTGCGCGGCCTGCTCGACGCGGCGGCCGGCGCCTATGGCCCGGGCGCGCCGTCCTTCGCGCTGGCATGGCCGCCCCTGGCGGCGCAAGCCATTGAGACGCTGGCCGCCGTGGGCCTGCCCCTGGTCCTGGCGACGGTGGCCGTGGTGTTCGTGGGCAACCTGGCCATTTTGCGCGGCCTGGTGTTCTCGGCCGACCCCGTCAAGCCCGACGTGGACCGCATCAATCCGGCCAGCGGTTTCAAGCGGGTCTTCAGCCTGCGCAACGTCGTCGAATTCCTGAAGTCGTTGTTCAAGCTGCTGGTGCTGGGAGCGGCCTTCGTGCTGGTGTACCGGCACAGCCTGCCCCTGCTGCTGGCCGCCCCGCAGTGCGGCGCCGGCTGTATCTATGCGGCCTTCAAGGTGCTGCTGCATCCTTTGGCGATCACGGCGGTGCTGGCTTTCCTGGCCACGGGCCTGGTCGATCTGCTGATCCAGCACTGGCTGTTCGCGCGCGACATGCGCATGACCCACAGCGAGCAGAAGCGCGAGCGCAAGGATACTGAGGGTTCGCCGCAGATACGCAAGGAGCGGCAGCGCCAGCGCAGCCAGTCGCAGGCGTCGGCGAGCGTGCGCGGCCTTGAGCACGCGTCCCTGATCATCGGCAGCGAGCAGGGATGGGTCGTGGGTGTGCGCTATGCAAGAGGACAGACGAAGGTGCCGGTGATCGTCTTTATCGCGCCGCCGGAGCGGTCCGCGCAGGCCTGGCATGGCGATGCCGCGCAAGGTATCGCGCGCGTGCGTTCCCCCGATCTCGCATCCGCCATCGCACGCAGCACGGTGCCTGGAGATCCTTTGCCAGAGCGCTTCTTCAGGCAGGTAGCGGATCTTCTCGTGGCAACGCGAGTCATTTAGTAACTCTTCACAACTGTCACTTCCAGGTCATCGCGCGCGACAAGAATGCATGGCGTGCAAGGCAGCGGGAAGTTGTACTGGCAACGCTTGCTGGCGCGCACGGATGGGTCGTGCCGACCTGTGTTTCTTTATCTTTTTCTGGAGAGTTTCATGAGCAACGTTCCTCCCGTCTCCGGCGGTGCCGACGCCGCCATTGCAAAGATGGAAGCGGCCTTTGACAAGGCCATCGAAACCTCGGCCCGCGTGACCGAGATCACCACCGAGAAGAAGGCCGAGCTCGACGCCGCCAAGCAGCGTCCGCAGAACTAAGCCATGAGGGGCCTGCGTCTCGCGCGCGGCCCCTTTTTCTCTTTGTTGTTCCCTCTCTTCCGTCATCCAACGCTTTCGCAAGGTCACTATCGTGCGCAAGGCTGATTCCGCCGCTCCTCTTCCCATTCTCGATGTCCTTAACGGCTCGCAGGCCGGCGCCAGCGCGCCTCTGGGCCCGGGCCGCTGGCAACTGGGCAGCAGCCTGGACTGCGACCTCGTGCTGCGCGACGAGCACGTTGCGCTGTGCCACGCAGTGATCCGCATCGACGGCAAGCATGCCAACGTCGAGGCGCTGGGCCAGCCTGTCGTGGTGCGCGAGGCCGCCCGCCAGGCCGTTCAGTTGCCCAGGGGGACCGGATGCCGCTGCCTGCTGCCCGTGTCGCTGGCATTGGGCGAGACGCAGGTACGCGTCGCCTATCCCCAGGACCGCGCCGAACGGCGCGTGTGGTCGCCGCCTGCTGCGCTGATCATGCTGGCCGCCCCTGCGGCGATGGCGGCGCTGGCTTACGCCGGGTTCTCGGGCGGCGGCACAGACGCCTACGCCTCGCATCTGCCCAACAAGCTGGACGCCGCGCAATGGCCGCGCACGGCCGCTGAACGCGATCAGGCCGTTTCGCCGAGCGTCGCGGCGGTCGCCGACGCCCCGCAGGCTTCGCCGCTGGCCGCGCTGCAGGCCCGCATCCGGCAAGAGAACCTGCATGGCTTGCAAGTGCATTCGCAGGCGGGCTATGTGCGCGTCTCCGGTGAATTGCCCGAGGCCGACATGCCGCGCTGGCGGGCGGTGCAGGCGTGGTTCGACGAGCATTACGGCGCCCGCCGCATCCTGCACAGCACCGTGCAGGCGCAGGCCACGCGGGCGCTCCCCCAGGTGCGCGTGCGCGCGGTGTGGCTGGGCGAGTCGCCCTACCTCATCGATGGCCGCGGCCAGCGCCTGTACCCCGGCGCCGCCTTGTCCGATGGCTGGGTGCTCAAGCGCATCGACGCGAAGGGCATCGTGCTCGCCAGGGGCGGGCGCGAACATACCCTGCAGCTCTGATACGGGTCCCGGCCTGTTCCGATGCGCGTAGATCGTGCCAGTTCAGACCCATGGCGTATCGAAGGCGAGCACGGTACGCAGCGCGCGCGTGAACCCTTCGAGGCCGCACAGGCCGCGCAACCGCGCACGCCGCCACGGCGGCCTGCCCGGGCGGGCCGCGCGCCGCGCGCCGCGGGCGCGCAAGGGGCCGCCGCCAGCGCAGCGGCCGAGACCGCGCTGGCTCAGACGGCCGGCAACGTCGAGATCCTGCAGCATCTGATCGACACCGTGCTGCCCCGGCTGGCCTTGCCCGCGGACGTGCGTGCGCTGGCGGCCGCCTTGCTGTCCGAGGACATGGATCATCACCGCCGCGTCCTGTCGGCCGAGTCCGATCCCGAAGAGGAGGCAAGCCCGGCATGACCGTACCGGCTCCGCAACCGACGCCCGCAAGCGCCGGCGGCCCGGCGGCCGGCGAGATGCCGGCCATGGCGGCGCCGGCGGCGGCCGGGCAGGTCGCGCGCGACGCCCAAAGCCTGCAATGGCTGTGCCGGCGCGCCGCGCTGCTGGCGCGCAGCGGGCAGGCGCGGCGCGGCCTGGTCTACCAGTTGGTGGCTTTCCAGATGCAGCCCGACGCCGCCGCGGTGCTGCATGGCCTGGCCGACATCTTCGCGCGTGCCGGCGACGGCGCGCGAGCGCTGGAAGCCGCGCAGCGCCTGGCGCGTCTGCACGGCGAGACCCCCGGCATAGAGCGGCTGCGCGCCCGCGCCTGGCTGGCGCTGGGCGATCGCGAGGCTGCCCGCGACGCGCTGGCGCGCGCCTTGCCAGACGAGGACGATACATGCTGACCTTGATGAACAGTTTGGCGCGCCAGGCCGGGCGCCGCAGCGACGTGATCGTCGCCTCCTTCCTGCTGCTGGCCGTGGCCATGATGATCGTGCCCTTGCCCACGCAGGCGGTCGACGTGCTGGTGAGCCTGAACATCGCCTTCGCCGTGCTGATTCTCGTCGTGGCCTTCTACAGTGCGCGAGCGGTCGATTTTTCGGTGCTGCCGCCGGTCATCCTGCTGAGCACCCTGTTTCGCCTGTCCCTGTCCATCACGACGACGCGGCTGATCCTGAAGGACGCGGATGCGGGACGGATCGTGGCGGCCTTCGGCGAGTTCGTCATCGCCGGCGACGTGGTGGTCGGGCTGGTGGTCTTTCTCATCATCACCGTGGCGCAGTTCGTGGTCATCACCAAGGGCGCTGAACGGGTGGCCGAGGTAGGCGCCCGTTTCTCGCTCGATGCCATGCCCGGCAAGCAGATGAGCATCGACACCGACCTGCGCAACGGCGACATCGACCAGGCCGAGGCGCGGGCGCGCCGTTCGCGGCTCGAGCGCGAAAGCCAGCTCTTCGGCGCCATGGATGGCGCGATGAAGTTCGTCAAGGGCGATGCCATTGCCTGCCTGGTCATCCTGTGCGTGAACCTGCTGGGCGGCATCGTCATCGGCACGCTGCGCCACGGCATGTCGTTCGGCGATGCGGTGGGCACCTATTCCCTGTTGACGGTGGGCGATGGCCTCATCGCGCAACTGCCCGCGCTGCTGACGGCGGTGGCCGCGGGCATCGCGGTGACCCGCGTGGCATCCGACAGGCATCGCGACCTGGGCGCCGAGATCGTCGAGCAGATGGGCAACAATGCCCGGGCCCTTGGATTGACCGCGGCCATGTTGGCGCTGCTGGCCCTGGTGCCGGGTTTTCCGCCGCACGTCTTTCTGGGTATTGCCCTGGTGCCGGGCCTGGCGGCCTATGCCTTGTGGCGGCGGGGCCAACGCCTGCAGGATCCAGCGCAGCAGGCCGAACCCGCCGAACCGGCCCCGGCGCCTGGCCCGGATGAGGAGGTAGCGGCCGATGCGCTGCCGGCGCGTCCCGCTTCGCAATGGGAAGACGCGCCGCAAGGGCGCCTGATGCTCTGCCTGCATCCCCAGGCGGCGCAGAGGCTGTCCGCCGAGCGCTTGCGCGAAAGCCTGGCCTATGCCAGCGCCAGTGCCCGCGATGCCCTGGGCGTGCCCTTGCCCGATGCCGGCTTCGCCCTGGATACGCGCCTGGACACGCAGGCTTTCGGCATTTCGCTCGATGGCGTGCCGGTGGCCGGCGGCATCCTGCCGGACAGGCACCTCATGTTGCGCGGCGATGCCGCGCCCGCGCAGGCGCTGGCCGTGCCCGGCCGCCGCGGCACGCCGCTGGTCCACCAGGCCCAGCCCCTGTGGGTTCCTGAGGAGCATCGCGACGCGCTGACGCAAGCCGGCGCGCAGTGCGCCACCCCCGAGCAGGCCCTGGGCGAATACGTGCACGTCGCCTTGCTGCGCCATGCGCCGGATTTCGTCGGCATCCAGGAAACGCGCGACATGCTCGCCGTGATGGAACACAGCCATGCCGAACTGGTCAAGGAAGCGCTGCGGGTGATGCCGGTGCAGCGCATCGCCGACGTACTGCGCCGCCTGCTGGACGAGCGCGTTTCGGTGCGCAATCTGCGGGCAGTGCTGGAAGCCCTGGTGCAGGCCGGCACCGGCGGCACATCCGACGCCGCGGTGCATGTGCTGAGCGAGCGGGTGAGGGCGGCCCTGGCGCGCCAGCTTTGCCACCAGCATGCCGATGCGCAGCACACCATCGCCGCCTATGTGCTGTCGCGCCCCCTGGAGCTTGCCATCCGCGATGCCTTGAAGCGCGGGGAAGGCAAAGGCCGCGGCCTGCCCGTGGATCTCTCTGCGCAAGTCGTGCGCAGCTTGCAGCCGGCCGTGGCGGCATTGCCCGAGACGGCGCATCCGGTGCTGATGGTGGCCGCCGACATCCGGCGCTACCTGCGCCAGCATCTGTTGCGGCACGACATCGACCTGCCGGTGATGGCGTACTCCGAACTGGTGCGCGGCTACACCTCGCATCCCTTGCTGGTCATCGGCCAGGACGACGAGGGCCAGGTCCCCGAGTCCCTGCCCGGCGGCTCCGCCGCGTTGCAGGCCGCATGAACGCCGGCGCCATGCGTAAGGGCTGCCCATCGTATCGATCCCCTAAGAGTCGGAGGTTCCGCTTGCCGTCTTCTCATCGTCATGCGCTCAGGCTGGCAGCGGCCAGCTCGACGCGCCGTACCGTCATCCTGGCCGGGGCCGGGCTGCTGCTGATGGCCGTACTGTCATTCATCCCCGCGCCTGCCCAGGCAGCGCAGACGGGCCAGGCGGCGCGCCGCGCCGCGCCGCCTGCCATCGACCTGCCGCGCGGCGAAGGCCGCGTGGTGCGTTTCGATACGCCCGTCGCCTCGGTCTTCGTCGCCGACGTGGCGGTGGCCGACATTCAACTGGTCTCGCCGCGCGCGGCATACGTCTACGGCAAGCAGGTCGGCGCAACGCAGCTCATCGCGCTGGACGGCAATGACCGGGAGGTGGCGCACTTGCCCGTTCGCATCGGCACGGGCGCCTCGCGCGGCGGGGCCGCCGTGCGCGAGCAGCCCAACGGCAAGCGAGTGACCGCGCGCGGCCGGGTAGACAGCCTGGATGCGGCGCTGGACGTGCAAAGCGCCCTGTCCGGCCACGCGGATCAGGGCGTGCTGCCGGTGAACGCCACCACGCTGGCCGACTTGCCGCAGATCAATCTGCGCGTGCGTTTCGCCGAGGTGTCGCGCGAAGAGCTGCTGCGCTATGGCGTGAACTGGAGCGCCTTGCTCAGCCGCAGCTCGTTCTCCTTCGGTCTGTCCACGGGCGGTCCCTTGTCCAATGTGGCAGCCGGGGCCGGCAACTTCGTGGTGGGCGGCTTCCAATCGGGCAGCGCAAGCATCGACGTGCTGCTCCAGGCCCTGCAGACCAACGGCGTGCTCGAAGTCCTGGCCGAGCCGAACATCACGACGGTGACGGGGCGCACGGCCAGCTTCCTGGCGGGCGGGGAGATTCCGGTGCCGGTGCCGGTCAACCGTGATCTGGTGGGCATCGACTACAAGCCGTACGGTGTGTCGCTGGTCTTCACCCCAACGCTATTGCCCAACGACCGGATTTCCCTGCAGGTACGACCCGAGGTCAGCACGCTGTCGGCCACCGGCGTGGTCGAGTTCGGCGACATGCAGATTCCGGCGTTCCAGGTGAGGCGGGCCGATACGCAGGTGGAAGTGGGCAGCGGGCAGACCTTCGCCATCGCCGGACTGTTCCAGCGCAGCAGCGCATCGGACGTGCAGAAGCTGCCGATGCTGGGCGACATCCCCATCCTCGGCCAGTTGTTCCGCTCGCAGCGCTTCCTGCGCAACGAGACCGAACTGGTCATCCTCATTACGCCTTATCTGGTGCGTCCGCCCGCCGGCGGCACCGCCGCCACCCCGCTCGATGGCGCATTGGAGAACCCCGCGCGCCTGCTGGCCGACGGCCCCATGGGCCTGCGGCATGCTTCGGACTTCGGATTCTATGTACGCTGATCGTTACGCGAAGCACGGCGCTCGCCGTGCGCTCCTGGCCCTTCTTGCGCTGGCGCTGCTCTCCAGCGCCTGCACGCAGATGGCCACGTCCGGCTACAGTGCGCGGCATGCACCGGTGTCGGCCTGGGATGCTGGCGCGGCCGAGCATGCCGGCCTGGTGCCTCGCGCCTGCCTGGCCGACGATGTGCAAGGCGACGTTGCCCGGCTGCCGCCGGGCTGCGCCAATGCCTTGAACCTGATGCAGATGGTCGAGCGGCCCGCCGACCTGCGGCAAGGCCGGCAAATGGGGCCGGCTTATGGTGCGCCCGCGGCGCAGGCCATCGAGCGATATCTGGGGGTGGAACGCGAAGAAGAGCTGGAAGCCCGTCGACGCGAGCGGCTGGAACGCGAGGCGGCGACGCGCAAGCCGTAAATCATCGCCGGTTGGGGCGCGGCGTCAGCGCGTCGTATCGCCCGGACCGCCCGGCATGATGCCGATGGCGCGCGCGCGCGCCGCGGTATCTTTCAACGCGGCGATGTCGCGTGCGCGGCTGAGCAGGGCTTTGCGCCGGCCTGGCGGCAGATCACCCAGCACCGCCTTGGCCCGCTTGGGCTGGCCGGCCAGCATCAGGATCAGCGCCTGGCGGCGCACATGGTGCGGCTGCGCCAGCGCGGAGGCGGTTACCGCTTCGATCCGGGTCATGGCCGCGGCGTGGTTTCCGTCGAGCGCCTGCGACAAGGCCAGATTGGTCTGCAGGTCCAGGTCTTGCGGCGCCTTGGCCAGGGCTAGTCCGAAGGCTGCCTCGGCTTGCGCCGCATCGCCGTGCATCAAGGCTGCCACCCCCCACAAGTTGTAGCCCTGGGCGCTGTCCACGCGCGGCGCGGCGTCGGCCAGCAGGCCGACGGCACGCTGTGCGCGGCCTTCGCGCAGGGCCGCCGCGCCCAGGCCCAGCAGAGCCTGGGCATCGTCCGGGCGCTGCTCGATGACCTCGCGGAAGGCTTGCGAAGCGCCGGCGGCATCGCCGTTGCGCAAGCGCGCCTGACCCAGGGCTAGCATGAGGTCGGGCGTATGGCCCGACGCTTGCGCGGCGCGTTCATAGAGTACGACGGCAGAGGCGGGATCGCCGCGCTCGCTCAACTCCTTGGCGAGCCTGAGCAGGCGCGAGTCTTCGCTTGCGGGGGTGGGCGGGGTGGAACAGCCGGCAATCAGCGCGGACAGCAAGGCCAGTGACCCGCCGCGCAGGCAGAGAGCGTACAACGCAGGACCTCCAGGACGGCAAACCCTCATTCAAACCGTTCGCCATGACACGCATGTGAACGGCGCGCCGCGGCGTGGTACTGAACGGTGTTGGAATGCAGAGTACAGTTTAGCCCTGTGGCCGCCATGCCGGGTGCATACGATGAGAGGGGCAGTTGCCCTTAGCAGGCCGTTGAAAAATCCCCTGCCGAATGGTCTTCGGCGGCTGATGTCGACGATACGAGTCTTTGCGAAGCGTCCGTGCAGCGATCTCGGCGCTCATGAAGGCCTGTTTCCAGGCCGTTTCGCCCGTTTCGGGCGCACGTATCCCACGGCATCACGCATGATGCGCGTCCCACCAGCCACCGATGCTGCCCGTGCACACCAGATTGTAGGCGGCAATGCACAGTAGCGCCTGGCCCGCGAGCCTTGGCATGGCGCCATAGGTCATCGGCTGAAGCCTTGCGTGTCTTCCAGGCAGCCTACAGCGCCTCAATGGCCATGTCCAGGCCAATCTGGTTGCGGTGCTTGAA
>Ga0079224_100002858_pt1 | contig 21366 bp, 16 predicted proteins | sample Stecom2015_FD_80414 | JGI IMG/M metagenome (GOLD analysis project Ga0079224, IMG submission 80414) | Agricultural soil microbial communities from Utah to study Nitrogen management - Steer compost 2015 | ecosystem: Environmental > Terrestrial > Soil > Agricultural land | place: USA: Utah...
ATTTTGGCTCAAATTTCTTCTTTCCCAGCATCTATTTTCCGTTCTCTTTATGGTTTTCATTTTATACCGCAATTTTATTGCCAATTTCTTGAGTTATGCAACAGACTCTGCCGGCAGGCAGGTCCGCTAATTCCTCACTTCATCAAAACAAGTTTCTTTGTTGCAGAGTAATCATTAATTTTTATTGAATACAAGTAAACCCCGCTTGAAAGCGATGATGCATCATAATTAATATCATAGCTTCCGGTTTTTTTATATTCATTTACAAGTGTTGCAATTTCATTTCCCAATACATCGTAAATTTTTAATGTTACAAATCCATCCTGCGGTAGTTGATATGTAATTGTTGTAGTTGGGTTAAACGGATTGGGATAGTTTTGGGCTAATGCATATTCAGTAATTACCGCTTTTCCGGTATATGATATTTCCTGCAAATTGGTTTTATTTAACAATTCAGTTTCTATAATGATGTCAGCATATGTATTTATCCGAAGAGTTCTGATTCTGACCGCTTGAAGTTTTCTGTGCGTGATTATAATTTCCATTAGCCTGACCATAGCCAGTAACCTGGATTGTTTGAAAAGAATTATTCTGTTCAACATAAAAAAAACAATTTTGTCTTTCTTTTGCACCTAATCCATTATTAGTATTAGTATAAAAAATAGCCCAATCATCTCCTTCACCATTAGTATGCTTATCAATTATATAACTTCTCTTAAAAGTATATTGATCGATTGCATCAGCATGTTTAATACTGCCATCCGGACCTGAAGTTGGAACATTAAACTCAATGATAGATAATTCGCTTTCAGATATAGCAGGTTCTAATACATGACCGGCAGTTGCAATCCTGCCATTAAAGAGAATAAAACCAGTCCCATATGTACCGGATGGTTCTGTAATTATTCTTCCAACAGCTTTATCGTTGGATAATACTCTATCATCACTTCCGCAAACATCCAAAATTCCATTAGGTGTGCTTGATCCTTTACTTAATGTCTGAGATACTGTTTTACCAATAAAAAGTTCATCAATTATGAAAAATGTATTTTGATCGCCAGGACCCGCAAACAATGAAATCATAAGTGAATCACCATTAAAATATGCACTGGTATAATTCCATTGTTCAATTTCGGAAGAATTTAATATCTGTTTACTGCTATCCTCTACTGCTTCAATTACTATATAGCTGTTTTTACCAAGATTAACTGACCTAAATTTTATTCTTATCCAGCTCGCCTCAGGAAATGAAATGGTTTTCTTGAAAACTTCTGTTGGATTTTTTAAGCCTGAGCCATCATAACTTCCTGATGATAAATTATATTTCTTTAGGCTTCTTGATAATGTATTTTGTTGAGAAAAAATTAAATTCCAAGAAAAGATGAGCAACAATATAAAATAGTGAAGTTCTTAAATTCATTTTTACACCTTTGTTTTATAATTGTTTAAATCAATAAATCTCATTTATTAATTCTGTTGTTAGTGAAGTTATTTGGCAGCTCGCCTTCGATTATCAAAATCACTCATCTTTTTCCCATCACAATAATCGCCTGATTATCATTGCTTCCAACGGCACATAACAGGTTCCCTTTGAAATCTACCTTGCTGAAAGCGCCGTTTATATAAGTTATATTTTGAAAATTTATCCAGCTTTCCCCGTTATAATGAAGTAATAATCCGAATGCACCGGAAACTATAATATCATTAATATCATTTCCACGGATGCAGGTTTTATAATAAGCTGGTAAATCATTATTTCTTATCCAGTTTGTATGTAAGCTATAATTTGAGAACAAGCCGTCTCCACCAATATAATATTTTTTATCATGTATGAACCAAATTGTATTCAATGAATTTGATAACCCATCTTCATTCAATGATGTAACTTCTTTGTTCTGTATCCTGAAGATTCTTCTACCCTTATTAGTAAATTTATCAGAAGCTATACAAAGGATTTCATATTCTCCTGAATTATTCTTTTGTCCCCATATATCATTTATATCCAAATCAGTACCAGTGTTTATCCTTTGCCAGCTTGAACCATTATAAAATGCTAAAGCGCCTTTATCCCTGCAAACAAATAGATTTTTAGATGAATCACCCCAAATTCTTTTAGGTATCTCTCCATTGTTAAAAATCCCTCCGTTATAACCAGAGTAGTTTAATAACCAATATGTATTCTTTATAGAATCGCCATTGAATAAGAAAACTCCACCTCTCACCAGCCATATGTTTAGTTGATCAATTGCAACTATTCCAGTGGGTATGATGTATGAATTTCCTCCTGATGGATTTTTTGCAATAATTTTTTTGACTTTCCATTCATGTCCGTTCCAATTTATTAAACCATAAGGATGCGGATCGGGATTTCCCAAAGAATCCTTCATGTAAATCTCTCCCACTGCCCAAATAATATTTTCATCAATAATAGCAACATCATACAAAGCGCTGCTTCCGGCATCTCCGCCAAATGTAAACGTCTGCCAGGTAAAGTTGTGGCTGGTTGTATCCAGTGTTGTTGCAGTTGCTTTATTACTGGCTATTAATCCGGATGATTGCAGGCTTGCCTGAAAGGAGTATGTTTTATTCGGCAGTAGTGAATCAATGTAGAGTAGGGAGTCTTGAGTATTGAGATTTTCGATACTGAACCTCCATCCGGATCAGTTCTAATAAGATTTATTTCTGCGGGCAATTGTAAATTTTGGGTTGTTAATTTTATCCACACTTCGGTGCAGGAGACGTCTTCAAGAGTTAATGTTATATTACTATTGTCAGCAGGCCCGGTAGGGCTGCAGCTATTGGCAGGTAGTATGCAAATCAATAACAATAATAATTTTCCTTTGAGAATTCAGGACTGCTCTCATAGTTTTTCACCATTTCTAATTCATTAACAATATAATATTTTAAGAATAAATTGCGGAGCTTTTATCAGATTTGCTGTTTCTCCCCGGAAATACTCTTTAAGAAATAAGAGCAAATAATATACCTTAAACAGAAATCAGGAATTCACAACTGATTTTTATCAATAGACTTTCCTGCGGGTAATATTTACAGGATAATTTTATGTAAATGTTACTTCTGTAAAATTTATTTACAAAGGTTAAGATAAGTAATTATCAAAATAATAGTTTAAAACCTCAACCTCTTAAACCTCCGAGGTTTGCCCAGTGTGCATTGCGATGCAAACCTCGGAGGTAGTTTCAAATTGCAAATTCCTACTTCAAAAGTATCATCTTCTTTGTTTCTTTAAATGAAGATGATTCCAGTTTGTAGTAATAAATACCGCTGGGAAGGTTAAATTCATTTGAATTGAAATCTACATTATGAATGCCAGCCTGCATTACTTTATTTATCAGCACTGCAACTTCATTGCCAAGTACATCATAAATCTTTAATGAAACATTTCCTTCTTCCTTAATGCCGAAAGAAATTTTTGTTGAAGGATTAAACGGGTTAGGATAATTCTGCTCGAGTGAATATTTACCCGGGCTAACATTATTCACTTCAATTTCTTGTGAATAGCTGAATGAGCCGTCAAAATCAATCTGCTTTAATCTGTATGATGCAGCACCATCAGCTTTAAATGAATATGAATAATCTCTTGATTCTGTAGTAGTTCCGCTGCCTTCAACAAAAGCAAAAACAATCCAGTCATTTCCAGCTTTTCTTTGAATCTCAAATCCAAGATTATTTTTTTCTGTTGCAGTATTCCATTTTAAAGTAACAGTATTTCCATTCACTTCAGCATAGAATGATGTAAGTTCAACAGGAACAACATGCATTAAGTTTTTATAGAAGGATAAATTTCCGTTCTGTTCACCCACAATCATATCAATCATATTATCATTATCAAGATCAGCAAAACCAACTGTTGCTCTTGCTCTTACTTTTACACCTGAAGTTATTGCATCATTTCTTTGCCACTGCGGCTGAGTTGGTGTACCAACATTTTCATAACAAAAAATCAAACCATTCCAGTTACCAAGAAACAAATCATAATCGCCGTCATTATCTACATCAGCAAATGCGGGTTTATTATCTCTTGCAAAAGTTACCCCGCTAATGAAGGAATTATCTTGAGTAAAATTATTATTACCGTCATTCACATAGAACTTAAAATTCTCAGGTAATTCTTCCGCAAGCAGAAAATCAATATCACCATCAGCATCAATATCAACAAATGCAGGAGCAGAAAACCAGCCTGCATCAATGCCGCCAAAGACACTGCTGTTGTATGTAAAATTTGTGCCATTATTCATATAGAGATACAACAAGCCATTAATCGCGCCTGAAACAAGATCAGGATCATTATCTTTATCAATATCAACAAAAACAGGATGCGAATATGAGCCGGGATTTATTGCCTGAAAAACAGAAGATGGTTGAAAATAAGGAACGGAAACTGAACCATCATTTCTGAAGTAAGCCAGGGTACCAAGTGATGATCCACTGATAAGATCCAAATCTCCATCACCATCAACATCACCCAATGATGCAGTTGAATAGCCTTCGGATTTTATTACTCTGAAGTATTCCGGTCTGTACTGAAATTGTGGTGTAACCGCATTACCTGTATTTTCATAATAATATAGTGTTCCGCCGGCAGTTCCATAAACAAGATCAAGATCGTTGTCATTATCCAGATCAATAAACACTGGCTGCTTCCAGTAGTTTGTAGTTTCAATTGAAATGAAGGTTTGATTATCTCTCGTCCAAACCGGAGCCTGAGCAGTTCCGGTATTTTTGAAGTAATATAAACCTGCAGCATCACGTCCCATCAGCATATCGTAATCGCCGTCATTATCAAGATCAGCAAAGGTAGGATATGCGTTAAGACCAACATCTCCAATGCCGAGCACAAATGAATTTTCTTTTTGGAATACAGGATTTGATGCATCACCTGTGTTTCTGTAACCAAGAACTATTCCCGCGGTTGGACCGCCGCCCAAGAGTGATTCTCCTATCCCGATCATTAAATCAAGATCACCATCAGCATCAAGATCTACGAAAGCAGGTTTTGCATCAGCACCAATTTCAGAATTTATTTGTGTAAATAACGTATTATCTTTTTCCCATACCGGATTTTCAGCGTTTCCAGTATTTCGATAAAAAAGTATTCCGTTATATCCGCTTATGAATAAATCAAGATCGCCGTCATTATCTATATCATGAAGTGAAATATAATCTGCGTTGGTGAACTGCAATCCGTTTGCATAAATAGAAGAAAGCATGGATGTATCGGGCATATATATTGGCGGAACGGAGTTTGAAATATTTTCAAAATATTCTGCTTTATCATCAAGCGTTCCTAAGAAAAGATCTTTATCTCCATCATTATCTATATCAGCAAAGAATGGACATGTAAAACTTTGAACTGATACACCGTATGGTGCAAAAACAGAGTCAATCTTTTTCCAGTTCTGTGAAAAGGAAAAATCTGAAAAGAGAATAAGCATGGAAAAGAGTGACATTTTTTTCATCGTACTTCCCATAATAGTGAGTAATATTTATATCCGTTGAATTAACCATTTCATTCATTTATCTGAATTAATGCTGCCGAGCAGTTTATCTGCTTCTTTATTTCTGCCGAGAGATTTATAAAGCCTTGCAAGATTTATCTTTGCATTTACTGAATTAGGATTTGAGTATAATTCTTTTTTGTATGCAAGTTCGGCAGATTCAAAATCTCCTGTAAGAGTATAAGCGTTGCCCAAATTTAAGAAAACATTTTCAAGATCGGGATCAATTACAGAAGCTTGTTTAAAATATTTTATTGAATTTTCAGGCTGATTAAAATAAACAGCATAAATTGTTCCCAGCGTAAACAAACTGTAAGCATTCTGCCCATCAATCTTTAATGCCTTTTCAAATAATTCCACTGCTTTTGTGTAATCACCAAGGTTCGTGTATACATATGCAATTCCTTCAATATATGAAGGCTCCTGAGGTTTTAATGCAAGAGCTTTGTTGTAATAATCTATTGCGGTGGAATTTTCATTCTTCATCCTATATATCTCTGCAATTTTATAAAAAGCCTGATAATAATTTTTATTCAGTTCAGCCGCGTGTTTATAGGCTGAAAGAGCTTCTTCAATTTTATTCTTAAGAAGAAAAACTTCTGCTGTATAAAAATAAGTTTGTGCATCTTTTTCTTTTTTGCTGTTCAGATAAAACAACGCTGAATCAAGGTAAACAGGTTTATTATCATACTCGTTATAAAATTCAATGTAAGCAATACCTTTGCGGATATCTTTTTTATCATCATCGGCATCAACATCCGCAATTAACTGAACAGCCGGCAATGTCTGCGGATCAGCAAGAAGAGAACTCCAATCTATTTCATCCTTATATGCATCTTTTCTTATCCAGTGATCTGTAAGCGGAACTCCGTGAAGTGTATTTTCAGTTCCGGTTTTATTCATGTGGCATGAAATGCAATTATCAACTGCAAAATGCTTTTCACCATTTTCTTTTAAAGGAAGATTTTCTGCTTTATGGCAATTCAAACATTTTTCATTATAATAATGAGAAACAGAAAATGTTTTTATTGAGCGGTGCGGGTTGTGGCATGTAATGCATGTTAGTTCTCCGCCGCTTTCTGTAAAGCATCTGCTGAGTTTTAATCTGTAAGGACTTTCACCAACTTCAATTGCATTTTTGTTTGTTCTTTCAGGATAATAAATTGATCTGTTTGATGAAAGGAGCCTTGCCGGTTTAAAATCAAACCAGCCTTCTTCATCCTGCATTGCCCATGCTTTGCCCTGCGCATGGCATTGCATACAAATTGAAAGCTGCCGCTCAGTTGAAAGCTTTGCGGGATTTACAATTGTCCTTTGATTTGCAGCCGGTTTAAACTCATCATTCATTTCTTTTATATGAAGTTCTCCCGGACCATGACATCTTTCACAATCAACGCCAAATCTGTATGGTTTCGCGTACCTATCAACCGCTGATTTAAGTTCTGTTAAATACGCGTTATGGCAGGTAATACATTTTCTTGTAGCAAATCTTGAGAAACGTAGATTTTTATGATTTCTGTATCCCGGTGAAAGATCCCATTTCTTTTTATTTGTGTACCATGTTAAAGGAAGCTGATAAAACATTCCATCCTCATCATGAAAGTACATGCGCAGATTGCTTCCCGAACCAATCGTAAAATCAGCTTTCATTTTTCTTTCATGATATACTTTCCCCTGCGGATTAAGCCTGAACTCACGCTGATAAAATCCGCTGTCTGTTTTTAACATTTCATAATAAAAATTTAATTCAGAATCATAAACAGCTGTTAAGCCGGAATAATCTTCAATAATATTTTCTTCTGTTAGCAGCTCCATTGATCTGCCCATCTCCGAATGTGAAAAAGTGTTGTGGGTACTTTTATGACACGGAAGACAGTTATCAGAACCAACATATTTAATTCCATCTGCGGAATTTAAATATGTAATACCGTTATCAACCGCGGCTGATGATGCCGGAGAAATTTCTTTCTTTTTTTTATCTGTAAGGAAGAAAAAAACGGCAAGCAAAAGAACCGGAATTAATAACAGTAATAACTTTTTCATCAATCATTCAAAAACATTTTAAAAATATCCAAAGCGTTATCAAGCGGTTTACCTGAATTTGAAAGACAGATTAATGTAAGTGATTCTTCGGGATAGCGGATTATTATATTTCTGTATCCTTTTAATGATCCTGTATGAAGATAATATATCTTGCCTTTGTTCTTTCCTTCTTCAAATTTTTTAACCATCCAGCCAAAACCGTAATTTGCAGATTCACCATTGTTCAGGATAAACGGCGTGAGAATTTTTTCCATTGTTGATTTTTTAACAAGCTTTTCGGTGTACAAAGCCTCATCCCATTTTAAAAGATCATTCAACGTAGAAAAAATTCCGCCTGCACCAGTTGTAGATAAATTATAATCATTCAATACAAAACTGCCTGAAGAGTTACGGGAATAACCAACTGCCTTGTTTTTTATTTCCGGTTTTGATTCATCATGTACCAATGTGTTTTCCATTCCAAGCGGAGTAAAAATATTTTCCTTCATAAAATTTGCAAACTTTTCACCGGTTATTTTTTCAAGCAGAATGGAAAGCAATACATATCCCGAGTTGCTGTAAGAATATTTTTCTCCCGGAGTGAAAAGGAGTGAATCACGTTCAACAAGAATATTCCACACATCTTTATTTGAAAACTCAGTAATGTCTTCACCAATGAAGGCGTAATAATCCGGCAATCCTGATGTATGAGTAAGAAGATGTTTGATTTTTATTTCTTTTCCGTAAGATGGAAATCCAGGAAGATAATCGGCAGCATAATCATCAAAATCAATTAATCCTTTTTCATAAAGAATTCCGTATGCCATTCCTGTAAATTGTTTTGAAAGAGACGCAAGATAAAACGAAGAGTTTGGATTGATTTTCTCCTGCTTCTCAATATTGCTTAATCCATATCCTTTGCTGAGCAGAACCACGTTGTTTTTTATAATCATCAACGCATAACCTGGTGAATTTTTATCAACAATGGAATTAAGAATTGAATCAGCTTTAAATATTTCTTCTGAGAAGTTTTTCTGCTGGCAGTAATTTTCTTTTATAAATAAGAATAAAAAAAGAGCAGAAAAAACTGCGGCTGTTTTAGAAAAACGGGAGATGGTATTTTTAATCATAATTATTTAGGTAATGAAAATTTAAATTAAAATGGCAGAAGTAAATCAAAGTAAAATGATTACGCTGTGATTTTTATATATTTGGAACCTGAATTTAATACATCTGAAGAAGATATAACATATTGAAAATAATTCATCAACTTTTAATTAACTAAGAAAAGGAATTTTAAAAATAATTGGTACGAAAATTAATTAAGAAGATACGAGATAAATTCAGCAAAGTAATTTCAGCTTCGAATGAAAAGGAAGTTAAAAATGAGCAATCATGGGAGGAAAGAAAAAAGGAATTACTAAATAATGTAAGGTCAAAAGGAAAAGGATCTGCACGGGCTGAAAAGAAAAAAGTATCAGAAGCTAAAAAAGAAGATCATCAGCGCAGTAAAATTGCAAGAAGAAAAAAACCGGGTTCACCGCGTAAAAAAGAAAATCAAAAACATGATGCGATTAAAAAAACCGCTGAAGTAAAATCCCAATTAAAAAATAGAAATGAATGGAACGCGGCTGAGTTTGATGTAAAACCCGAAGAAGGCAAAACACGATTTCATGATTTTAATCTGCCGGATGAAATAATGCACGCAATATATGATCTTGGATTTAAATACTGCACGCCAATCCAGGCAGAAATATTAAGCAAAACTCTTGAAGGAAAAGACACAACCGGCAAAGCACAAACAGGCACCGGAAAAACTGCGGCGTTTTTAATTACAATCTTTACAAGATTATTAAATAATCCTCGTACCAAACAAAGCAGCGGAACCCCGCGTGCTTTAATTATGGCGCCAACCAGAGAGCTTGTTCTTCAAATTGCAAATGATGCTGCTGCACTATCTAAATATTCTGATTTTAAAATCCTTACAATATTTGGCGGGATTGATTATCAAAAACAAAAAAGACAATTAAACACACAAAAAATTGATGTTGTTGCCGCCACTCCCGGCAGACTGCTGGATTTTTACAGCAAGAAAGATATTGACTTGCGGCATGTAGAAATTCTTGTTATTGATGGAGCTGACAGAATGCTTGATATGGGTTTTATTCCTGATATGAAAAAAATTATCCGTGCAACTCCGCATAAAGATAACAGACAAACACTGCTTTTTAGTGCAACACTGCCGCCGGAGATAAGATATCTTGCTTCAAGCTGGACGAAGGATGCTGTGTTTGTGGATATTGAACCCGAGCATACAGCCAGCAAAAATGTTGAACAAATCTGTTATATAGTTTCATCCGAAGAAAAATATCCGCTGCTGTATAATATGATTGTTCAGAATAATTTAAACCGTGTAATTGTGTTTACAAACCGGAGAGATGAAGCAAAAAAATTAAAGGATCTTTTATTCGTTCACGGTTTAAATACTGCTGTTCTTTCAGGAGATGTTGATCAGCGGAAAAGATTATCAACACTGAATGCTTTTAAAGAAGGTAAGATAAATATACTTGTTGCAACAGATATTGCCGGAAGAGGAATACATATTGAAGGTGTAACACATGTAATTAATTTTAATCTGCCGGAAGATCCGGAAGATTATGTTCACAGAATTGGCAGAACAGGAAGAGCAGGAGCCGAAGGAGTATCAATTAGTTTTGCATGTGAAGATGATTCATTTCAGATTCCGGCAATAGAAAAATATCTTGATAAAAAACTTGTGTTCACACATCCGCCGGATGAATTATTAACTCCGCCGCCGCCTGCGGTTAGAGTACCGGAAAAAGAAAATCAGCAAAAGCCTGTGAACAGAAAAAAACCATATAAAAAAAATTATAGGGGCAGAAAATAAAATCTTATTAAATGCACTTGCATTTACGCTCATGAATTTATTTCAATCTGGCTCTTTAAATCATTTATAATTTCATTAAGATTCGGATCGGTTAATCTATCTTTTTCAACAGAAGTGCACGCATGAATAACGGTTGAATGATCGCGCCCGCCGAAATGCAATCCTATTGTTTTTAAAGAAGATTTGGTTAATTCTTTTGAAAGATACATTGCAACCTGCCGCGCAAGAACAATTTCTTTTTTCCTGGTTTTATCGCGCAATTTATTTTCATCAACCTTCAGGTAGTTACACACAGCCTTTGTAATTGAATCAATCGTTACATTAACTTTTCTGTCAGTTGCAATTTCCTTTACTGTTTTTCTTGCAAGTTCAATATTAATTTCTTTGGAATTAAGTGAAGCATTTGCAAGAAGTTTAATCAAACAGCCTTCAAGCTCGCGTATGTTTGAAGTAATATTATTTGCAATATATTCAAGGATATCCGGAGAAATTGTCATTCCGTAATCTTCAGATTTTCTTTTAAGAATTGCAATTCTTGTTTCAAGTTCCGGCGGCTGAATATCGGCAGTCAATCCCCATTGGAATCTGGAAATCAAACGATCATCAAGACCTTTCAAATCTTTTGGCGCTTTATCACTTGATAAAATAATTTGTTTTCTTGATTGATGAAGTGTGTTAAAAATATGAAAGAAAAGATCCTGTGTTTTTTCCTTACCAATTAAAAACTGAATATCATCAATTATAAGAACATCCATTCCTCTGTAAAAATTTGAAAATTCATTTACCTTGTTTGATTGAATGGCTTCAACAAATTCAACAGTAAAACTATCAGAAGAAAGATAGATTACTTTTTTATCAGGAAAGCTTGATAAGATTTTATTTCCAACTGCCTGAATGAGATGAGTTTTTCCCAAACCAACTCCGCCGTAAACAAACAACGGATTAAAAGAAGTTCCGCCCGGATTATCACTTATAGCTCCAGCCGCTGCATGCGCAAGCTGATTACCTTCTCCTTTGATAAAATTTTCAAAAGTATAACGCGGGTTTAAAAATGATTCAAAAACAGGTTTGGGTTTTGGAGCCGGTGGAGTTTCCTTTGGTTGAAGTGTTATAGCTTTGGGAGAATCATCCGGAACCGAACTATGTTTTTCTTCAGCAATAACATAGGTTAATTTTGCAGATGGACCCAGAACTTCATGAATTGTACGATTGATTAATGTATTGTAATGTTCATCTATCCACTCCCAAAAAAATTGGCTCGGAAGCTGCACCTTTAATGTATTATCTTCAAGTTCCAGAGGTTTTATAGGAAGGAACCATGTGTTATAAGTCATTAATGTAACATTTTCTTTTATCGTTTTGAGGCATTCCTTCCATACTAAATTTGAATTTTTTAAGGGGTGTTGATCAACAGGTAGAGCATTAAACATATTTATTTATCCACACAAGAAAAAAGTTATTTAATAATAAAAATTGAAGTTTCTTAAATATTTTTGAAAATCTTTCTAAACTTTTCCACAGGTTATCAACATTAAGCAAGGCTTCTAAGATGTTGATTTGTAATAATTTAACGTGCTCTTTTTATAATATCCACACGATTTTTAATCCAATGGGGGATTTTTGATGACCTAAACGTGGTTGTGAAACATTTTCACGATTCAAAGTTATCAACAATTTGTAAACAGTTTAGAAGAGCACTGCCGATAGGAAAATATAGCATGTTAAAAGTAGCCGAGCAAATTAATTCTTAAAAAAAGATTGAAGATTTTTTAAAAGTGCATAAATCACCAAAATAGAGGAAGGTTTTATCTTGTATTTCTTTAAGCCATTCTTTATTTTTGAAGTCTTTTTGATAAAAGGAGAATGATATGAAAAGAACATTTCAGCCAAGCAACAGAAAACGTAAAAATAAACATGGTTTCAGGGAAAGAATGAGCTCAAAGAACGGCAGAAAAGTGCTTGCAAGAAGAAGAGCAAAGGGCAGAAAAAAATTAACTGTTAGTGACGAGAAATAATTTGTCTTGAAAAGATATGGTCTTTCTGCAGATGAAAAGATTAAAAGCAGAAAAGATTTTGAGTTATTATATTCCACCGGCAAATCGATATATTCATCCGATAAAAAATTAAAAGCTGTTTACTTAATCTTTGCAGAAACAGATAAAACCGGAGTTCGGTTCGCTCCGGCTGTTTCAAAAAAAGCCGGAAAGGCTGTTTGGCGGAATAGAATGAAAAGGCTTTTAAGAGAAGCTTTCAGGCTGAACAAAGAAATTCTCACCGGAATAAGTATTCAGAAAAATTTTTTGATTAAGATAATCCTATCGCCTAATTTTCTTAATGAAAAAGTTAATAAAAGTATTAAGCTGGCTCAGGTTGAGCCCGGTGTGGTTGAGATTTTGTTAAAAATAAAAAGCGCATTGAAATGAATGGAAATTTAAGAGCCGGAAAGATTTTTATTTTTCTTATAAGAGGTTATCAAAAATTTATTTCACCGCTTTTTCCGCCCTCCTGCCGGTTTAATCCAACTTGCTCTGAGTATGCAATTCAGGCGTTTAGCAAATACAATATTATTAAAGCCGGGGGAAAAACAATCTGGAGAATTTTAAGGTGTAACCCTTTTAATAAAGGCGGTTATGATCCTGCTTAATTTTAACATGGAAATTTTTTAATGGATAAACAAACTACCTTCGCTTTCATTTTAATTGGTGCAATAATAATTTTATGGCTTTACCTGAACACTCCAACTCCACCGCCTCCTGTTCAAAAGCCTGCAGATACAACTTCTGTTGATACTACATCAAAGCAGGAAATTGATACACTAAAAAATATTCTTCCTGAAATAACGGAGAAACAGGATTCGCTTCAGTACGGAAGATTCTATTCTTCTTCAACCGGAACAGAAGATATAATTACAATTGAAAATGATCTTGTTATTATTGAATTATCAAGCAAAGGCGGGAATATCCGTAAATACTTTCTCAAAAAATTCAACAACTGGTATTCTGCTGATGATGAGAATGATAATTCATACAAATCAAAAGTTCAGCTGATTAATTATACCGCCGGGAATGCTTACGATCTCGCATTTGTTACATCAGAAGGAAAAGCAATAAATACGGGTGAATTAAACTTCATTTCTGATGCAAAAGAGAATTATTACAATTTAAGCGGAAGTGATTCATTAACTATAACATACAAACTGAGCTCAGGTCAAAAAGAATCTATTCAAAAAGTTTATTCGTTCTCCGGAAATTCCTACCATATTAAGAGTGATATTGTTCTGGAAGGAATGAACAATCTGATCAGCAATAACTCATATGATGTTTTATGGAACAGCGGAATAAGATTTGTTGAAGAAAATTCTGTTGATGAAGCTAATTACTCAAACGCAAGTTTATATTACGGAGACGAACAGGTTATAATTGATGCCGATGATGCTGAAGAAAAAGTTGAAAAAGATTTTAATGGAAGGGTAGATTGGATTGGTGTAAGGAACAAATATTTTGCCGCAATAATTTCACCGGATAATCCAGCCGGTGTTGAAGGTGCTTACGTTGAAGGTTTCAGAAAACTTTTTCAAAACCAGGGAATAAAGGAAAGTTACAGCGTCCGCTTAACCCTTCCCTTCCGCAATTCTGATTATGAAAAAAATTCTTTCCTGCTGTATATCGGGCCTGTTGATTATGATATTCTTAAAACATACGGGCGCAAGCTTGAAGCAATTGTTGATTTCGGAAGTTTTCTTGGATTGAAATTTATTGTTCGTCCAATTGCAGAATATATTCTACTGCCATTGTTTAACTTTTTGCATTTGTTTATTCCCAATTACGGATTTGTAATTATTGTATTTTCATTAATTATAAAGATTGTTCTTTACCCGCTTACAAAACAAAGTTTCCAATCAATGAAGAAGATGCAGCTTCTTCAGCCTAAGATTCAGGAAATAAAGGAGAAGTATAAAGAAGATCCGCAGAAGATGAATAAGGAAACGATGAAGCTTTATTCAACATACGGAGTTAACCCGGCCGGCGGATGTCTTCCGCTAATACTTCAAATGCCAATCTTTGTTGCGCTTTGGGGATTATTCCAGGTTGCAATTGATTTGAGACAGCAGCCGTTTATATTCTGGATAAATGATCTTTCACGGCCTGATATAATTGCAAACCTGCCGTTTAAACTTCCGCTTTTTGGAATTGATCAGGTAAGCGGGCTTGCATTGCTGATGGGTATAACAACTTTCTTTCAGCAAAAGATGAGTGTTAAAGATCCAAAACAGCAGGCGCTTGTTTATGTTATGCCGGTAATGTTAACTATAATGTTTATGAGTTTTCCTTCCGGGTTAAACCTTTATTACTTTATGTTTAACGTTTTTTCTATTGCACAGCAGTATTATATTAATCATAAACATGATGGAATGGTTCTTGAACCTGTAAAGAATCCTAAAAAATCAAAAGGATTTATGCAGCGCTTGATGGAACAGGCAGAGCAAAATGCTAAACAACAGCAGCGTAAAAAAAGATAACGGTGCTATTAATTGGAAGCTGACTAAAAAGCACTCATTTCCTTTCTTAAAAAGGAAAAATTTTATTGCCCTTGATAATTGCTTTTTAGTCTGCTTCAAAATCTTGCCGCTTCACATTTGATATGATTAAAAAGAAATTTCAAATCTTACTTCTCGCACTTCTATTCATCCAGCCTTCTTTTGCACAAACAAAAGACACTCTTACAGTTAAGTATATTGAAAAAAAATTGCCGTTCGGTTTATCCGAAAAAATTCCAACTCCCCGCCCTGTAGTTGCCGTTGCATTAAGCGGCGGCGGTGCAAGAGGGCTTGCACAGATTGGTGTTCTTAAAGCATTGAAAGAAGCTGATATTCCGATTGATATAATTGTTGGTACAAGTATGGGAAGTGTTATCGGCGGATTATATTCTGCCGGCTTCAGCTTTGATGAAATTGATTCTATTGCGCGTGAAATTGATTGGAATTCCCTTCTTACACTTGACAGAGAAAGCAACAGAAGAGAACTTTTTGTTGATCAGAAAATTACTGAAGACAGAGCAATTTTTGCATTAAGACTGAAAGGCCTTACACCAGTGCTTCCAACTTCAATTAATGATGGGCAGAAACTTTCCAACTTCTTAAACTTGCTTACACTTCAGGCGCCTATCCATGTTAATGATAATTTTGATGAACTAAGAACACAATTCAGAGCCGTGTGTACCGATCTTGTAAGCGGAAGCCCTGTCATTATCAGCAAAGGTTCATTAAGCCAGGCAATGCGTGCAAGCTCAAGTGTATCATTCTTTCTTTCACCTGTAAAGATGGATTCGTTAATTCTTGTTGACGGCGGACTTGTTGCAAATATTCCGGTAAAAATTGCTGAAGAAATTGGCGGCGAATATGTTATTGCAATAAATACTACAAGCAGTCTTCATGATGTTGAAGATTTGCAGTTCCCCTGGATAGTTGCAGATCAGATTGTGAGCATACCGATGCTGCTGCTTAACCAGGCACAGCTACAGGGTGCTGATGTAGTTATAAATCCTGAATTAACAAATAAACCTTCAACAGACTTTACAAACATTGATTCACTAATACAAGCAGGATATGAGAGCGCACTTCCTTACATTAAAAAAATACGCAGCCAGATTGACAGCATCCAGACTTTAAATTTGAAACATAAAGAATATTATATAAGAAATATTCTTATGGGAAATGAATCCGGAGAAATTGAAAGAAGCCTTAAAAAAAGATATGCTTCAATGGATTCTGTTTCCAGTTATGAAATACTATCTGATATTTATGATCTCTTTGAAACAGGCAGATATGAAGATATAAAAGTAATTGTTGAAAAATATCCCAGCTACTCAACACTGGATTTTGAATTTAAAGCAAAGCCGCTGATTGAAAATGTAAGTTTCACAGGTGTAACGCAAATTGATTCCGCGCAGGCTGCTTCAATCTTAAACATGCTAAAAAATAATTATTATGATCATGAATTAATTGCAGATCAAATTATTAATGTTCTAAAACTTTACCGTAAAGCTGGTTTATCTCTTGCAGAGCTGCGTGATTTGAAATTCTTTAAAAACTCCGGAACACTTGCACTGAAATTTGATGAAGGGATAATTGATTCTGTAATTATTGAAGGTAATTATTATACAAACTCTACAATCATCACAAGAGAATTTCCTCTTTCTCCCGGGCATTATTTTATGTTTCAGGAAGTTGAGCAGGGATTAAGAAATTTGCGGAGTACAAATCTTTTTGAAGATGTTGTTCTTCTTGTTCAGCGGGAGGATGGGAAAAATATTGTTGTGCTTAAAGTTCTTGAAAAGGTTTCAAGTTTGGTCAGGTTTGGCTTTAGGGTTGATAATGAAGATAAGGCACAGTTAAGCCTTGATATCCGGGATGAAAATCTCTTCGGCAGTGCAACAGAACTTGGTTTAATTTTATTCGGCGGCACGCGCAATGGTTCAATAGAACTGGAACATAAATCAAACAGAATTTTTGATACATATCTTACATATAAGATTAACGCATTTTACCGTTTTGATGATGTGTTTTATTATAGAGATGTTCAAACAAATTCAAGTAAAACATTTGCGCGGGAAGAAGCCGGAGAATACAGGCAAAGTTTTTACGGCGCAGCAATAGGAATCGGTACGCAGGTTGAAAGATTCGGCAATCTTATTTTCCAGGGAAAATATGAATTTGATGAAGTTAAAAATCTTTCATTAAATCCTGTTGACCCTTACAAAATGAAAATTGTAAGCCTAAAAATAAGCACAACAATTGATACACAGGATAAATATCCCTATCCCGAAAACGGAATTTATTTTTATGGTTCTTATGAAACGGCACAAACAATTTTTGGCGGTGATATTGGATTTTCAAATATAGGATTTGAATACAAAAATTATTTTACTATCAATAACCAGCATACGTTTTCACCGCGTGTTACAATGGGGTTTGGTGATAAAACACTTCCGCTCAGCCAGCAGTATTCATTCGGCGGGCAGAATTCTTTCTTCGGTTATCGTGAAGATGAATTCCGCGGCAGGCAAATTTTCCTTACATCATTTGAATACAGATACAGGCTTCCGGTAAAAATTTTCTTTACTACATATTTAAAAGTTAGGTACGATCTTGGTTCAACATGGGATGTGCAGGAACAAATAAGGTTTAAAGATCTGAGACATGGAGTCGGCGCATCACTATCATTTGATACACCATTAGGGCCAGCAGATTTTTCAATCGGCAGAAGTTTTTTGTTTACAAAGAATCTTCCGGGAAATCCCATCAGTCTGGGTGAAACACAATATTATTTTTCAATAGGATATTATTATTAAGATGAGTTGAATTATTTCCCCGAAGAAAATCATTTTTTATTCTAAGGATTCCTTCTGATATTTCTCACCCAATTTCCGGTAAGCTCGTTCTTTTTCTTTGTTACCAAGCCTCTTAAACAAGTTTGATAATTCAAAACACAGCCGGCTTTTCTTTTCAACCAATTCTATTCCCTGCTGTGCTGTGTGAATAATGTCTTCAATCCTGGGAATGTTCAATTCCTTATTATACATTTTTATTATCGAAAGATATGGATCAACTGATTCAGGTTTTGCTGCTGCAGCTTTCTTAAAAAACACAAATGCTTTTTCAAGATGCCTTCCGTAAAATGATATTGAACTGAATATCTGACCAACAGCAAAATATACCTGGTAAGAAAGATTGGGAAATTCTTTGCAGATTTTTTCTGCAAACATCATTATTTCATCTGTAGATAAAGCTTTATTCCACAGAAGAGTTTTATAAAATTCTGAATCTCTTATCTTACCTGAAATTGCAATTCTGAATGCATCAAACAATTCATCCGGTGAATTGGAGGTCCGGAAGATTACTTCAATTTCCTGTTTGGAAATATCTTTAACCGGAACCAAATCTTTAATGTTCATATCAATTTTTTTTTTGCGGCTGGAAAAATTTAATGCAATTATAAAATTTTATGAGACTTTTTCAATTGCCTTACGATACAATTCAATATATTGTTTTGCAGAATGTTCCCATGAAAAATCAATGTTCATTCCGTTCTGCTGCAATTTACGCCAAACAGATTTATCAGCAAATAACTCAACGGCTTTTTTAACTGTATTTGCCAGTGCTTTGCCTGAATATTCATAAAAAGAAAATCCATTACCATTATATGAGCCATTCAATTTGCTTTCATACCAATCAATAACAGTATCAGCAAGCCCACCGGTTTTGCGCACAACAGGAACAGTACCATAACGCAGGCTGTACATTTGATTCAACCCGCATGGCTCATAAAGTGATGGCATGAGAAAAATATCTGCACCTGCTTCAATCAAATGTGAAAGCTCATTGTTAAATCCAATATAAGATGCAACTTTATGAGGAAGCGAATTTGCCAGTGAACGGCAGAATTTTTCATATTCATCTTCTCCGCTGCCGAGTATAACCCATTGTGCAGGAAGGTTCATCAGTTCACCAACAGCGGCAGTAAAAATATCATATCCTTTTTGTGAAACCATTCGTGATACAATTCCGATTAGCGGAATATTTTCATCGAATGCAAGATTCAGATGTTCGAGCAGAAATTTTTTATTCCCAGTTTTTCTCTCAATAATTTGAAAATTATAATTGAAAGGAATGTGTGTATCTTTTTCCGGATTCCATGTTGAGTAGTCAATCCCGTTTAAAATTCCATAAAGATCATTTTTCCTCTGGCTTAGAATATTTTCCATTCCCGCACCGTATTCCGGAGTAAGAATTTCATGAGCATAAGTATTACTAACCGTATTAATAATATCAGAAAAATAAATTCCTGCTTTCATAAAACTAACTGAATCATGATATTCTACAGGGCCACCGGGATAATAAAATTCATCTCTTATCTCTGCACTGTATAATGCTTCGGTTGAAAATCTACCCTGGTATCCGATATTATGAATTGTATAAAGCAGTGCCGTGTGTTCAAAAAGTTTGTCCCAGTTGTAATTATCTTTAATGAAAAGAGGCATTAAACCAGTTTGCCAATCATTGCAGTGAATAACATCCGGTGCCCATTTTAATCTTTGTAATGATTCAACTACTCCTTTACAAAAAAGAATAAATCTTTCATGTTCATCGGGATCATTAGTGTAAACCTGTCCCCGGTGAAAGTAATGCGGGCAATCAATAAAATAAATTTCAACCTTTGTTCCGGGAAGTTTTGCCTGATGAAGATGAACAGAACGGATGGTACCATTAATACGAACAGGCATTTCGCCAATATCCCAGCAGTAATGAAGTCCATATTTAGCCTCATCAACTGAAAAATATTTTGGCATAAACACTTTAACTTCACAGCCGAGTTTTTCAAGTGCTTTCGGGAGTGATCCGGCAACATCGGCAAGTCCTCCGGTTTTTGCAAAAGGCTCAACTTCAGATGAGATGAAAGCTATTTTGAGTTGTTCATTTTTCATCAAACAAAATATAGCTATAACTGCAACTACTTGCAGTGATTATCTGAAATCTCTATTGATGATTTATCTCAATTAAGTACTTCAAAAAAACTGTAAGTAATTCCAAGCTGAAGTGATTGTTTCAACTGTGTATAAACCGATTGTTTTTTCTCGTAAATTAAAAGCACTGCAAAGTTTACATTGATTAGTTTATTAACTTTGGCAGTTACTATATTATCCCAGCGAACATCCCAAATATCAAGCCTTTCATAGCGGGTAAACAATCTTAAACTTGATTTAAACTGAACATTTTCCATTATTTGAAAATCACCGTTCAACGCAGACTCCAAACCTGTTTCAACTTTAAATGCTTCTAATTTTGTTGTTGATGTATCATCAGAATATTGGCGGAACCTGTTAGTAAAAGTTTCCTTAACAGCAAAACCAACTCTTGCAATAAAACCGCTCAGTTTATCGTATGTAAATCCCACACCTTGTGTAACATAACCGGGATCAAAGAAATCAGCAATTTTTTCTGGTGGAGTTTTTTTATAATTATAACCAGTAGTTATTGATGTACGAATACTGTTGCTGAAATATGGATCAACCGCCCACTTAATATTTTTTGATAAAACTGTTTCAAAGAATAGCTCATTATCGTTTGTTCTGAAATCCTGGCTGCCAAGTTTTGTTCTGCCGTATGCAGCTTTTAAATTATTCCTGAAGTTCCAATCAGAACCGAGATGTTTTATTCCGCCTGAAAGAATAATAGTCCATGTTAAAGAATTATCTCCTCCCTGCGTCCAGTTATTTAATGAAATCTGACTCAGGTTTAAACCAATCTGCGCAGCCGGAACCCATAAATCAACAACAATTACACTGTCTTTGTTTTGTGCCGGAACGTTTGTTATAAATAATAATAGTGTTGTGAATAAGAAGAGAATACGCTTCATTATTTATCCTTAATTGAGAATTTATTTTTTAACAGATAAATCAATTAAATTTATCTTTCAAATTTAGCAAGAATAAAAATGAATGACCTGTTAAATTGACTGCCGGGGGCTTTATAGAGTTGATTACTGCAAAGTTTTTTTTATGTGCTGTATAAATTTTAAACTTCTGTAAGATGATTAAACATTAACCGGTGGAATTGTTGAAACTTTCAAAATAAAAACCTCCGAGGTTCGCTAGTTTGGATACTGCGGAAACCCCGGAGGTTGGTTAATTCGAATACTCTTGTTTTGGCTATCTACAATTTTAAACCTCCGAGGTTCACGAAGTATAATTGCTATGCAAACCCCGGAGGTTGGTTAATAAGCAAATCCGTTAACTTAGCCGGCTTCGAAGTTCGGGACTTAGATGCCGGAGTACAATCATCCGGAACCGGTTCACTTAAGTCCGGTTCCGGTGTCCGGAAGTCCGATTAACTTTATATCAGTGTATAAGTAAATCCAA
>Ga0079224_100002860_pt1 | contig 21361 bp, 23 predicted proteins | sample Stecom2015_FD_80414 | JGI IMG/M metagenome (GOLD analysis project Ga0079224, IMG submission 80414) | Agricultural soil microbial communities from Utah to study Nitrogen management - Steer compost 2015 | ecosystem: Environmental > Terrestrial > Soil > Agricultural land | place: USA: Utah...
CGCTCCTCGTCGGCCTTGCGCTTCCGCTCCTCCGCGAGCTTCATCTGCCGTTCTTCCTCGGCCTTGCGCCTGCGCTCCTCGGCGAGCCTGCGCTGGCGTTCCTCCTCGGCCTTGCGCTTCTCTTCCTCGGCGAGCTTGCGCTTGCGCTCTTCCTCCGCGCGGCGCGCCTCCTCGGCCTTGCGCTTCTCCTCGGCTTCCCGCCTGGCCTTCTCGATCGCGATCTGCGGATCGGGCTGCGGGGGCGGGGGCTCCGGTTGCGGCTCGGGCTTCGGCGGGGGCGGCGGCGCGGGCTCGGGTTGCGGCTGCGGCACGGGCTGGGGCGCATCGACCGCAGGCGCCGGCGTCCAGAGCTCGGCGATCACCGGCGGCGGCTCGCTCGACTTCCAGGACACGCCGACTACCAGCATGGCCAGCAGGCCCAGGTGGACGAGGATCGCGAGTCCGAGCGCCTTCAGCCGCCCCGCGCGCGACGGGCGCGGCCGGTTCGGGAAGCGGTCCGCGAGCGGGGGCTGGTTGCTCACCGGCCCTCCGGTTCGCCGAGCAGTCCGACCCGGTCGACGTTGGCCCGCTTGAGTCCGTCGAGCACGAACATCACCGCCTCGTAGGGCACCGACTTGTCGGCGGCGATGCCGACCGGCATCGGCTTTTCCTGGCGAAGGTTGAGATTGGAGATGATCCCGATGATGTCCTCGCGGGTCGCCTGCGCCTCGAAGGGGTCGTCCGAGTTGCGCAGCTTCACCGTCATCTGCTGCTGGGCGTCGATCTCGACGGCGATGTACGGCTCCGCGAGCACGTTCGACCGGCCCACGGTCGGCAGCTCGATCTGGCCGGGCGGCAGGAGCGGCGCGGTGACCATGAAGATCACCAGCAGCACCAGCATCACGTCGATGTAGGGCACGACGTTGATGTCGCTGACCATCCGGCGCGAGCGCCGGCTGCCGTTGCGCGGATTCATCGCGGGCATCGCGGGAACCTCCGTGTCCCTGCCGGCCGGGCGCTAGCGCGCCTGCCGCTGCAGGATGTTGGAGAACTCTTCCATGAAGCTGTCGAACCGACTCGACAGGCGGTCGATGTCATGGGCATAGCGGTTGTAGGCGATGACTGCCGGGATGGCGGCGAACAGGCCGATCGCAGTGGCGACCAGGGCCTCGGCGATACCGGGTGCAACGGCCGCGAGCGTCGCCTGGTGGACATTGGCCAGTCCGCGGAAGGCGTTCATGATGCCCCAGACCGTGCCGAACAGGCCGATGTAGGGGCTCACGGAGCCCGCCGTGGCGAGCAGGGCGAGCCCGGATTCGAGCATGTCCATCTCCCGCTGGTAGGCCGCGCGCATCGCCCGCCGCGCGCCGTCCACGATGGTCTGGGTGTCGCCGGGCGTCTGCTGGCGCGCCTTGAGGAACTCGCTCATCCCGGCATCGAAGATGCGGGCCATCGAGCCGGGGTCCTTGCGGGAGTCCCGGATCTGCTGGTAGAGCTGGCCCAGCTCGCGGTCGCGCCAGAACTCGTCCTCGAAGCGGTCGGCCGCGCGGTTGGCCGCCTGGATCGTGAAGAACTTGCGGAAGATGACGGTCCAGGAGGCGATCGAGATCAGCACCAGCAGCAGCATCACGGCCTGCACCAGCAGGCTCGCATCGACCACGAGCGAGACGATCGACAGGTCTTGGTTCATCGGGCGGTTCCCGGTTGGATGGATGGGGTGAGCCAGTCGGGCAGTCCGACCGGGCGTCCGTCGCTGCGCCGGATCATGGCGATGCGGACCTGCGCGTCCACGAGCGTTTCGTCATCGCCCTGCCGGTGGGCCCACTGGCGCAGGGTGAGCGAAGCGCGGCGCCCCCCGGCCACCGCGAGCTCCAGCTCGAGCATGTCGTCGAGCCGGGCAGGCCGCAGGTACTCGATGCGCAGGTCGCGGACCACGAAGACTTCGTCGCGGGCGGCCGCGATCTCCGAGTGCGAGGGCCCGCCCAGCGAGCGCAGCCACTCGGACCGGGCCCGTTCGAAGAAGCGCAGGTAGTTCGCGTGGTAGACGATGCCGCCCGCATCGGTGTCCTCGTAGTACACGCGGACTGGCCAGCGGAAGACCGACCGGGCGACGGCGTTCGAGGATTCGGATGGCACGCCGTGGGAGGAACGAATTCGTCGAGCGGTGATTCTAGCAATCGCATCGTCCGGGGAAAAACCGGGCGCGGCCGAGGCGGCAATCGCGCCCGCCTAGCGCATCATGCCCGCGGGCTCCGGGACCACCTGCCAGACCAGGCCGGCGACCAGCAGCGCGCCGGCAGTCGCGGCGATGGCCCGGCGCGGGCCGTGGACGCGGTACGCCTCCCAGTCGAAGCGCTCGACCATGACCGTCGCGAGCACGAAGCCGGCGACCAGCCCGCCGATGTGCGCGGCATTGTCGATCATGGAGGCGGTGAAGCCCATGAAGAGCGAGTAGCCCACGAACAGGACCAGCGACGGCCGCATCGAGGCAACCAGGCCCCGGGGCAGCTTGTGCGGCTTGGTGAACAGCGCGGCGAGCAGGGCGCCGGCAACGCCGAAGATGGCCCCCGACGCGCCCACCGACACGGCGATCCGGGCCGAGGAAAACAGGCTCGCCAGCGAACCGAACAGTCCGGCGAGCACGTAGATGATCGCGAACTGGGTATTGCCGTAGAAGCGCTCGGCGATCCGTCCCATGTTGAGCATCGCCCACATGTTGAAGGCGAGGTGGATGACGCCCGCGTGCAGGACGGTCGAGCTCAGCAGCCGCCAGGGCTGCTCCAGGGTCAGCGGCAGGAAGTTGCCGCCCAGCAGGAGGAGCGCCTGGGGGCTCGGCGCCAGCCAGTGCACGCCCAGCAGCACGGTCAGCAGCCAGACGATGACGTTAGCCGCCACCACGGTCGTGGTCACGTAGGTTCGTGGCGTCGCCTGGAACAGGCGCTGGACGAAGTCCTGCATCAGGTGGACGCGGCCGCGTCGCTGTCGTCCCACAGGTCGCCCGTCGGCGACTTGCGCGGCGCCGCCAGGCCGAAGTGCCGCCAGGCGCCCGGAAGCGCGACCCGGCCCCGCGGCGTGCGCTGCAGGAAGCCTTGCTGGATCAGGTACGGTTCGATGACGTCCTCGATGGTCTCGCGCTCCTCGCTGATCGCGGCGGCGAGGTTGTCGAGCCCGACGGGCCCGCCGCCGAATTTCTCGAGGATCGCGGTGAGCAGCGCCCGGTCCATCAGGTCGAGCCCGGCGGAATCGACATCCAGCATGCGCAGGGCGGCATCGGCCACGGCATCGTCGATCCGGCCGCTCGTGCGCACCTGGGCATAGTCGCGTACCCGGCGCAGGAGCCGGTTCGCGATCCGGGGCGTGCCGCGCGACCGGCGGGCGATCTCGCGCGCGCCCTCGGGCGAGATCTCGGCCTCGAGCAGGCTCGCCGAGCGCGTCACGATGCGCGCGAGATCCTCCTCGTTGTAGAACTCGAGCCGCGCGACGATGCCGAAGCGGTCGCGCAGCGGATTGGTGAGCATCCCGGCCCGGGTCGTGGCGCCGACCAGGGTGAAGGGCGCGACCTCGAGCTTGATCGAGCGGGCGGCCGGACCCTCGCCGATCATGATGTCGATCTGGTAGTCCTCGAGCGCGGGATAGAGGATCTCCTCGACGACCGGCGACAGGCGGTGGATCTCGTCGATGAAGAGCACGTCGTTGCGCTCGAGGCTGGTCAGGATGGCGGCGAGGTCGCCCGGTTTCTCCAGCACCGGCCCGGAGGTCTGGCGCAGGTTCACCCCCATCTCCGCGGCCACGATGTGCGCGAGCGTCGTCTTGCCGAGGCCGGGCGGGCCGAAGAGCAGCAGGTGGTCCAGGGGCTCGGAGCGATGACGGGCCGCCGACATGAAGATGTCGAGCTGTTCGCGGATCCGGGGCTGGCCGATGTAGTCGGCGAGCTTGCGTGGCCGCAGGGCCCGCTCGACGACCTCCTCGCTCGGCGAGGCGGGGGACGGGGCGATGAGGCGGTCGTGCTCGATCATGCCTTGACCAGCGACTTGAGCGCCTGCCGGATCCCGTCGGAGACGTCGATGCCCGCCGGGAGCCTGCGGCTCGCGGCGTCGGCCTCGCGCTCGGAATAGCCGAGCGCGACGAGCGCATGGGCGATGTCGGCCAACGAGCCGTCGGGCGGCGCGCCCGCGCCGGCCTCGGTGGCGTCGCGGGGCGCGGCGATCCGGCCCTTGAGCTCCAGCAGCAGGCGCTCGGCCGTCTTCTTGCCGATGCCGGGCACCCGGGTCAGCCGGGTCGCGTCCTGGGTGGCGATCGCCCGGCCGAGCTCCTCCACGGTCATGCCCGACAGCAGCGACAGGGCGATGCGGGCGCCGACGCCGGACACGCGGATGAGCTGGCGGAACGCGTCGCGCTCGTCCTCGGTCCGGAACCCGAAGAGCAGGTGGGCATCCTCGCGCACGACGAGGTGGGTGAGCAGGCTGACCGGCTCCCCGACCGGCGGCAGCTCGAAGATCGTGCTCATGGGCGCCTCGACCTCGTAGCCCACGCCGCCGACGTCCACGAGCAGGGTCGGCGGCCGCTTGGCGACGAGCTTGCCTGAGAGTCGTCCGATCATGGCGCGAGCTTACACTACCCGGCCCCGGCGGATCCGGGTGCCGCGGCGCCGGATCGCGGCCCCGGCCACGCCCGCCGCGGCGGTGGCGCCCGTCGCGAAGCGGGCCGCATGGATGTGGCAGATCGCGCAGGCGAGCGCGTCCGCCGCGTCGGTGGCCGGCGGCCCAGGGAGCAGGAGCAGGCGCTGGACCATGGCGACGATCTGGCTCTTGGCGGCGTGCCCGTGACCGACGACCGACTGCTTGAGCTGCAGGGCGGTGTATTCGTGTACGGGCAGGCCGGCGGCGACCATCGCGGTGATCGCGGCTCCCCGGGCCTGGCCGAGCAGCAGCGTCGAGGCCGGGTTGACGTTGACGAACACCTTCTCGATCGCGCTTTCGGTCGGCCGGTACTGGGCGATGATTTCGCTCAGGCCGGCGTAGATGACGCCGAGCCGGGTGGCGAGGTCGGCATCCGGCGTGCGGATGGTCCCGCTCGCCACGTAGGTGAGGCGTCCCGCCTGCCGGTGGACCAGGCCGAAGCCGGTGCGCCGCAGCCCCGGGTCGACGCCGAGTACGATGTCCGGGGCCGGGCGGGCGGGTGCCGGATTCAATGCCGGAAGTGGCGAACGCCGGTGAAGACCATCGCGATGCCGCGCTCGTTGGCCGCCGCGATGACTTCGTCGTCACGCACCGAACCCCCGGGCTGGATCACACAGGCGGCGCCGGCGTCGACCACCACGTCGAGCCCGTCGCGGAACGGGAAGAACGCGTCCGAGGCGACGGCGGAGCCCGCGAGCGACAGGGCGGCATTGCTCGCCTTGATCGTCGCGATGCGGGCGGAATCGATCCGGCTCATCTGGCCGGCGCCGACGCCGAGGGTCTGGCCATTGCCGCAGAAGACGATGGCGTTCGATTTCACGAACTTCGCCACGCGCCACGCGAAAAGCAGGTCGGCGAGCTGTGCCTCGGTGGGTGCGATCTCGGTGACCACGCGAAGCTCGCCGGGCGCGACATTGCGCGAGTCGAGCGTCTGCACGAGCAGTCCCCCGCCGACCCGCTTGAAGTCGAACGTGTTGCCGCCGTCCGCGAGCGGGATCTCGAGGAGGCGGACGTTCTGCTTGGCGGCGAAGACGGCGCGCGCGCCGTCGGCGAAGCCGGGCGCGATGAGGACCTCCACGAACTGGCGGGCGACCTCCGCCGCGGTGTCGGCATCGAGCGGGCGATTGAAGGCGATGATCCCGCCGAAGGCCGACGTCGGATCGGTCGAGAAGGCCTTGGCATAGGCCTCGCCGCAACTGCGGCCGATCGCCACGCCACAGGGATTGGCATGCTTGACGATGACGCACGCGGGGGCGTGGAAGCTCTTGACGCACTCCCAGGCCGCGTCGGCATCGGCGATGTTGTTGTACGAGAGCTCCTTGCCCTGCAGCTGCCGGTAGTGCGCGAGCGTGCCGGGCGCGGGCTCGGCATCGCGATAGAACGCGGCCGACTGGTGCGGGTTCTCGCCATAGCGCATGTCCTGCACCTTGTGCCATTGCTGCGTGAACACGTCGGGCATGAGCCTTGGCGTGGCGCCGTCGCCGTCGTCGTCGCGCGCCGTGAGCCAGTTGGTGATCGCGGCATCGTAGGCGGCCGTGTGCGCGAAGACCTTCTTCGCGAGGGCGAGGCGCCGCGCGGCGTCGATGCCGCCGTCGGTGCGCACCGCGGCGGCGACCCATTCGTAGTCGGCCGGGTCGACGACCGTGGCCACGCCCCCGAAGTTCTTCGCCGCCGCCCGCAGCATGGTCGGGCCGCCGATGTCGATGTTCTCGATCGCCTCCTCGAAGCTGCAGCCGGGCCGCGCGACGGTGGCGGAGAACGGATAGAGGTTCACCACCAGCAGGTCGATGCGATCGATGCCGTGGCGCGCGAGCGCCGACATGTGCTCGGGCAGGTCGCGCCGGGCGAGCAGACCGGCATGGATCTTCGGGTGCAGGGTCTTGACCCGGCCGTCGAGCATCTCGGGAAAGCCGGTGTGGTCGGAGACCTCCGTCACCGGGACGCCGTTGTCGGAAAGCAGCTTCGCGGTGCCCCCCGTGGAGAGGATGGACACGCCGGCATCGGCCAGCGCGCGCGCGAGCTCGACGATGCCGGTCTTGTCCGACACGCTGATCAGCGCCCGTTCGATTTTCTGCATGGTCTGCCTGTGCGGGCCGGCCGGGACTATTGCCCCAGCAGGCCGTGGTTGATGAGCTTCTTGCGAAGCGTGTTGCGGTTGATTCCGAGCATCTCGCTCGCCCGCAGCTGGTTGCCCTGGGCCTGGCGCATGACGACCTCGAGCATGGGGCGCTCCACGGCCTGGATCACCATGTCGTAGACGGCCCTGGGCCGCGCGCCCTCGAGGTCGCGGAAATAGCGTTCGAGATTGCGGGTGACGGCTTCGTCGATGCTGTTGCTGTTCCTGCTCATGCCGCGAGTCTCCGGTCGCAGTCCGGCGCTTCGCCGGATAGGGGGGCCGGCGCTTCGGCCAGCTCGAGGATCGCGGCCAGCTGCTCCTCGGCCGTCTCGATCCGGAAGAAGCGGGCGAGGAATTCCTTCGCCCCGGGCCGGCCGGCGAGATACCAGCCGACGTGTTTCCTGGCCGTGCGCACGCCGACGAACTCGCCATGAAAGGCGTAGTGGTCGAGCAGGTGCTCGTGCAGGACCTGCACGAAGCCCGTGGGACCGGGTGGCGGGCGGCGCGTGCCATCCGCGAGCCATGCGGCGATGTCGGCGAAGATCCAGGGATTGCCCTGGGCGGCGCGGCCGATCATGACGGCATCGGCGCCGGTGGCGGCGAGCACTTCGGCCGCCTTCTGCGGGCTGTCGATGTCACCGTTGGCGACCACGGGGATGCGCAGGCGCGACTTGATCTCGGCGATCGTGTCGTACTCGGCCCGGCCCCGATAGCCGCAGGCGCGCGTGCGCCCGTGCACCGCCACCATCGCCGCGCCCGCCGATTCGGCCGCCTGCGCGGGGACGGGCGCATTGCGCAACTCGGGCGTGGGGCCCGTGCGCATCTTGACCGTGACGGGAACATCGACCGCCGCCACGACGGCCTCGATGATGCGCAGGGCGAGGCCGGGAGCGCCCATGAGCGCGGAACCGGCCGCGACGTTGCAGACCTTTTTCGCCGGACAGCCCATGTTGATGTCGATGACCTGGGCGCCACGATCGACATTGAAGCGCGCGGCCTCGGCCATCATCGCAGGATCGGCCCCGGCGATCTGGACCGCGCGCGGCTCGATCTCGCCGGCGTGATCGATGCGGCGCGACGTCTTGACGCTGTGCCACAGGCGCGGATTGGACGCCGCCATCTCGGAGACCGCGTAGCCCGCCCCGAGGCGCCGGCAGAGCTGCCTGAACGGACGGTCGGTGACGCCCGCCATCGGCGCGACGAATACCGGGTTCGGCAGCGTGAACGGGCCGAGCTGCATCGTGGGGGTCGGGCGGACTCAGGTGGGTTGCGATTGCCGGCGGGCCGGCGCGCCGTTGCGCGAGCGCGCGTGCCGCACATGGGGCATTCTAGCCGAAACCCCCTGCCCAAGAAACGTGCAGCGCAGCGCGCCGCCGATGGACCGCGCGGCAACGGCCGTGCCGGTGTCGCGCTCGCCTAGCCGCGCCAGCCGAACATGAAGCCCTTCGCGATGCCGCGGCGCGCCGGCGGCACGAGGTCGAGCGTCGCGAGCACGATCGATGCCGCGCCGCGAACGAGTGGCGTGGCGAACATCACCGCGAGCCGGTCCGTGACCCCCACGGTGACGAGCCGATCGCGCCGCCGGGCGCGCGCATGCGCCGCGCAGGCCTCGCGCATCGCCTGCGCGCTGCTACCCGCGTCGCCCAGTGCCTGCGCGAGTTCGAACGCGTCGCGAAGCCCGAGGTTGAGGCCCTGGCCGGCCACGGGATGCAGGGCCTGCGCCGCGTTGCCGATCATGATGCGACGCCCGTCGAAGGTTTCGCGTCGCAGGCTGCGGACGAGCGGCGCGACATGTCGCGGCGATGCGAGCGCGAGTTTGCCGAGCGCACCACCGAATGCGCGTGCCAGCTCCGCGTCGAACTCCGCCTGGGGCAGCTCGGCGCGGCGCCGGCATTCCTCGGGGCGATCGCACCACACGAGCGCATGGCGACGAGCCTCGGGCAGCGGCAGCAGCGCGAGCGGCCCGTTCGCACGGAAGCGCTCGAACGCGACGCCGTGGCGTTCGTGCTCCGCCTCGACCTCGGCGAGCAGCGCGCACTGGTCGAACGTGCGCCGGTGCGCGTCGGAGCCGGTGTTGCCGTCGGCGCAGACCTCGATCGCCACGTCCTCGCCCGCGTCTTCGGGCCGGTCTTCCGGACGCGTCGCCGTGAAGCCCGCGGCGTCGCAGGCCGCCCCGAGCGCGGCGACGAGCTCGCCGTAGCGCACCACGCGGCCGAGCGCCGGAACGCCATGCTCGGCATGCGCCATGTGCATGCTGCCCGGATGCGCATCGACCCGCACGTCGACATCGTGGATCGGGGCCGAGCGGGGCATCGGCATCACCCGTTCGAGCAGCTGGATCGAGCCGGCCGACAGCGCGATCGCGCGGGCCGCGACGCCCTCGGGTGGAGGTCCGTCCCGGCGTGCCCAATCGACCCGGTCCGCCGTGATCCCCTGGCGCCGCAGCCACAGCGCGAACGCCATCGCCACGGGGCCCGAGCCGGTGATGCGGATGCGGGGCGGGGCCTTGGCCGGCATCTCGCCTAGCCTCGCATCAGTGCCTCGATCTCGTCCGGATCGGTGGGCACGTCGGACGTGATGATCTCGCAGCCGTCCTCGGTGACGACGGCGTCATCCTCGATGCGGATGCCGATGTCGTGCATCGCGGCCGGCACGTCGTCCGCCGCCCGGACGTAGATCCCCGGCTCGATGGTGAGCACCATGCCGGGACGCAGGATGCGCCAGGGACGGCCGCCGTCGGCGCCGTGCTCGCCCGGTTCCTGGTAGTCGCCGCAGTCGTGCACATCCATGCCGAGCCAGTGGCTGGTGCGGTGCATGTAGAAGCGGCGATAGGCCCCCGACTCGATCACGCCGTCGCGGCTGCCGCCGAGCAGTCCCGTGTCGATCATGCCCTGCGCGAGCACCTCCACCGCGGCATTGTGCGGATCGTCGAAGCGGGCCCCGGGGCGGGTCGCCGCGATCGCCGCGTGCTGGGCGGCCAGCACGATGTCGTACAGCGCGCGCTGCGCTCCGCTGAAGCGACCGTTCACGGGAAACGTGCGGGTGATGTCGGACGCGTAGCCGTCGAGCTCGCAGCCCGCGTCGATCAGCAGCAGGTCGCCGTCGCGCAGGCGATCGTCGTTGGCGCGATAGTGCAGGACGCAGGCGTTGCGGCCCGCGGCCACGATCGAGCCGTAGGCCGGTGCCTGGGAGCCCTGGCGACGGAATTCGTAGAGGAGCTCGGCCTCGATCTCGTACTCGAATCGCCCGGGCGTCGTCGCGAGCATCGCCCGTCGATGCGCGGCCGCCGAGATGCGCGCGGCGCGGCGCATCGTCTCGAGCTCCGTCTCGTCCTTGCGCAGGCGCATCTCGTCGAGGATCGCGAGGAGGTCGATGGCCCGTGTCGGCGAGGCGACGCCGGCTCGCGCCTGGGCGCGCACCTGGCCAAGCCAGAGCCGGACGCGGGCATCGAGCGTCTCGTCGGCGCCGAGCGCATGGAACAGCGCGGCACGGTTGGCGAGCAGCTTCGGCACCTCCTCGTCGAGGCTGCCGATCGGCAGCGCCCGGTCGAAGCCGAATCGCTCGGCCGCGGCCTGCGGCCCGTAGCGAAAGCCGTCCCAGATCTCGCGCTCCTCGTTCTTCTCGCGGCAGAAGAGGATCGATTCGGCGTGCTCGGCATCGGCGACGATCACGAGCACGGCCTCGGGCTCGGGAAAGCCGGTGAGGTAGTGGAAGTAGCTGTCCCAGCGATACGGGTAGTCGCTGTCGCGGTTGCGCATTCGCTCGGGCGCGGTGGGCAGGATCGCCACCCCGCCCCCGGCGGCGCGCATCGCCTCGATCACGGACCGGCGACGCGCGGCACGCACGTCCGCGCACGGGGCGGTGGCGGTTGTGTTCGATGTCTGGCTCATGGTGTCGGTCATTGTGCACCGGGAACGGTCGGGGCACCGAGCTCGGCATCCAGCTCGGCGAGCCGCTGCGGGGTGCCGACGTCGGTCCAGCGCCCGTGGTGGACCATCGCGCCGGCGCGGCCCCGGCGCGCTGCCTCGCGCAGCAGGGGGGCGAGCGGCGCCGCCGTGCCCGGCTCGATCCCCGCGAAGAGCGCCGGCGCATAGACGCCGATACCCGCGAACGTGTAGCGCGATGACGCCCGGTCGAGCAGTCGATCGCCGTCGATGCCGAAGTCCCCTTTCGGATTGTGGGGCGGGTTGGCGACGAGCACGCACCAGGCGAGCAGTTCCTCGGCCCGCATCCTCGTGGCGATGGCGGCCGCGAGCCGGAAGTCGAAGTCGCAGAAGATGTCGCCGTTCACCACGACGAAGGGTCCGTCGCCCAGCAGTGGCAGGGCCTGGGCGATGCCGCCCGCCGTCTCGAGGGCCGTGGCCTCGGGCGAGTACCGGATGCGGGCGCCGAGGGCGCCGCCGTCGCCCAGGGCCCGCTCGATCTTCGCGCCCAGCCAGGCGTGGTTGACGACGATGTCGCGGATGCCGGCGGCCACGAGCGCATCGACGTGGCGCGCGATCAGCGAGCGCCCGCCCACTTCGAGCAGCGGCTTGGGCACCGTGTCGGTCAGCGGGCGCATGCGCTCGCCGCGCCCCGCGGCGAGGATCATCGCGCGCGGCGAGTCAGAAGGTGTAGCCGACACGCGGCGCATCCCCCTCGATCCGGTCGACGAGGCGCGCGAGCCCCGCGAGCGCGCCGTAGCGGGCCAGCGTCCGGCGCAGGTAGCCCAGCACACGCGGCATGTCGTCGAGGTAGCGGTGCTTGCCGTCGCGATGCGAGAGCCGGGCGAAGATGCCGAGCACCTTGAGCTGGCGCTGCACGCCCATCCATTCGTAGTCGCGGTAGAAGTCGCCGAAATCGGGCGCCACCGGCAGCCCCGCGGTGCGGGCGGCATCCCAGTAGCGAACCACCCAGTCGATCTCGCGCTCCTCCGGCCAGTCCACGTAGGCATCCCGAAAGAGCGAGACGGCGTCGTACGTAATGGGGCCTTCGACCGCGTCCTGGAAGTCGAGGATGCCGGGACCGTCCGCGTCGAGCACCATCAGGTTGCGGCTGTGGTAGTCCCGGTGCACATGGACGACGGGCTGCGCGAGGATGGCGTCCAGCAGATGGTCGAAGGCGGCGCGAAGCCGGCGCCGCTCGTCGTCGTCGAGGACGATACCGCGGTGGCGCGCGACATACCACTCGGGGTAGAGGGCGAGTTCCCGCTCGAGCAGGGCCCTGTCGTAGGGGGGAAAGCTGCCGGGGCGCCCTGAGGACTGGATCCGCACGAGCGCCGTGCTCGCTTCCCGGTAGAGCCGGTCGGCCTCGCGATCGCCGTGGGCGGAGAGCCGGTCGAGATACGTCGTCGCGCCGAAGTCCTCGAGCAGCATGAAGCCGCGCTCCAGGTCCACGGCGAGCACGCGAGGAACCCGCACGCCCGCGGCCGCGAACACCTCGGCGGCATGCACGAAGGGCCGGCAGTCCTCGGCGGGAGGCGGGGCGTCCATGGCGACGACGCTGCCGCCGCTTTCGCGATCGATGCGGAAGTAGCGCCGGAAGCTCGCATCGTTCGAGGCCGGCCGGATGGTCTCGATGCGCAGGGGATGTTCCCTGCCGAGCCGCGCCAGCCAGGCGCGGAGTTCCTCGAGGCGGGCGTCGGGATTCATCGCATTCGGGGTGGGGTCCAGGCGAGCGCCGACGGGCGCGCGGGCGGCCGGGTATCGCCGGGCGCTTCGTATAATAATCGATCGTTGCGGCACCCTCGCCACCGGCCAGCGCCCGAACCGCGTGACCAGCTTTCCCCCGCGTCGTCGTCCCGACCCGCCGCCCCGCAGCTTCGTCCTGGCGTTCGTCGCGGCGATGCTTCCCTGCTTCGCGCACGCGCAGACGCAAGGCGCCGGGCCGGGCCCCCTGCGCCTGCGCATGGATCCCGCGCTGGGCGCGAGCGACCCCGTCCCGACCGAATCGGGCAGGCCCATCTTCGCGCGCGGCGACGAGGCGAGCGGCCGTGCCAACCGGGACTTCACCCTCGAGGGCAACGCCGAGCTCCGGCATGCCGGCACGGTGGTGAGCGGCAACCGCATCACCTGGTACGAGGACGACGAGGAGCTCGTCGCGGTCGGCAACGTACGGGTCGTGCGCGGTGGCAGCATCTTCGTGGGCGAGGGCCTGCAGCTTCGCCTCGATTCCAGCACCGGGAGCTTCCGCGCGCCCACCTACGAGCTGCCGCTCTACGACGGTCGCGGCGAGGCCGACCGGCTCGACTTCCTCGGCGGTCGCCGGGTCGGCCTCGCCAACGCCACCTACACGACGTGCGAGCCGGAGGATCCCGACTGGTACCTGCGGGCCGACGAGCTCGAAATCGACGAGGAGCGTGGCGAGGGCCGTGGCCGCGGCGCGCGGCTCTATTTCAAGGACGTGCAGCTGCTCGGCGTCCCCTGGTTCGGATTCCCGCTCGGCGACCGGCGCCGGTCGGGCGTGCTGGCCCCGAGCTTCTCGATGAGCTCGAAGACCGGTGCCGAGATCATGGTGCCCTACTACTGGAACATGGCGCCGAACCACGACCTGACCCTGCGTCCGCGCCTGATGGCCAAGCGCGGCCTCATGCTGGGCGGCGAGTTCCGCTACCTCGAGCCGAACTTCTACGGCACCTTCAACGGCGACTACATCGCGAAGGACAACGTCACCGGCGACAAGCGCTACCAGTGGTCGTGGCTGACCCGCGTCACCGACCTCGGGGGCTGGGCCGGCCAGTTCAACCTCAACGGGGTTTCCGACGACAACTACTTCGTCGACTATTCCCGATCGATCATCGACAGCTCGGAGCGCTCGCTGCCTCGCGACGGCTATCTCGTGCGCGCCTTCGGCGACTGGACCGTGCTCGGGCGCGTGACCAAGTGGCAGAACATCCTGGAGGCCCGACGTGCGCCGCCCTACGAGCGCGAGCCGCAACTGATGGCGAAGTACGTCAAGCGCGAATGGCATGGCTTCGACTTCACCACGATGCTCGACACGACCCGCTTCGTGCGGCCCCTGGAGGGCGCGGTCGAGGGCACGCGCTTCGTCGCGGACAACGCGATCAGCTACCCGATCATGCTGCCGGGCGGCTTCATCGTGCCGCGCGTCGGCCTGCACCTGTCGAGCTACCATCTGGACGAGAACCCTCGCGGCGACGATCGGCTCGATCGCGCGGTGCCGACGTTCTCGGTCGATGCGGGGCTGGTGTTCGAGCGCGACACCACGGTCTTCGAGCGGCCGATGCTGCAGACACTCGAGCCACGGCTCTTCTACGTCCGCACCCCGTTTCGCGACCAGTCGGAGTTTCCCGTCTTCGACACGGGCGTGGCCGACTTCAACTTCGCCCAGCTCTTCTCGACCAATACGTTCGTGGGCAGCGACCGGATCGCGGACGCCAACCACCTGACCGCGGCAGTGATCTCGCGCTTCATCGAGCCGGCGAGCGGCGCCGAACGCTTCCGCGTCGCGCTCGGCCAGCGGCTCTACTTCAATCCGCAGCGCGTCACCCTGCGCGGCACGAGCGCCCCGACCGACCGCCGCTCGGACGTGCTGCTCGCGGCCTCGGGCGACTTCGGCAACGGCATGACGCTCGACGGCGGCCTGCAATGGAGCGTGCGCGATTCGCGCGTCCCGCGCGCCACGCTGACCTGGCGCTACCTGCCCGAGCCCGGCAAGGTGGTGAACGTCGGCCTGCGCTACCTGCGCGACGAGATCGGGCAGTTCGACACCTCCTGGCGCTGGCCGGTGTCGCCGCGCTGGGCGGCGATGGGACGGCTGAACTATTCCTGGGCGGATACGGCCAGGGACCCGATCACGCTGCAGATCCGGCCGGCCGAGCCGGGTTTCGTCGAAAGCGTGCTCGGCTTCGAGTACCGCCGGGATTGCTGGACGGCGCGCTTCGTCGTCCCGCGATTCACGACCGCCGCATTCGAGAAGACCACCGCCTTCTTCCTGCAGCTCGAACTCCACGGCGTCGGTCATCTCGGCTCGGACCCCTTCGATATACTCAGGCGGAACATCCGGGGCTATCAGTCGCCCACCGAGCGCCCCGCCCAGCCAGGCCGATTCTTCGGATACGAATGAGCGCCATCCCCAAGCTGATCCTCGCGATCGCGTCGGCCATCGCCGCACTCCTCTCGCCCGCCCCGGCTACCGCCCAGCAGCCCACGCTGGTCGATCGCGTCGTGGCGATCGTCAACGACGACGTCATCACGCAGGTCGAGCTCGACGCGCGCGTCGCCCAGATCCGCAAGCAGCTGCGGCGCCAGGACACGCCGCTGCCGCCCCCCGGCATCCTCGAGCGGCAGGTGCTGGACCTGCTCATCGACGAGCAGATCCAGCTCCAGCTGGCGAGGGAGCGGGGGATCCGCATCAGCGAGGCCCAGCTCGACCGGGTGGTGGAACGGTTCGCCGCCGACAACGGGCTCAGCGTCGACGAGCTGCGCGCCCGCGTGGCGGCCGAGGGCATGAGCTTCGACGCCTTCCGGAAGCAGCTGCGCTCCGAGTACCTGCGCGCCCGGCTTCGCGAACGCGAGGTCGATTCGAAGATCAATGTCAGCGAGGCCGACATCGACGCCTGGCTCGCCGCCGCCCAGGGCGGGGCGCAGGGCGCCGAGGCCCCGGTCGAGTACGAGGTCGGCCAGGTCCTGCTGCCGGTGCCCGAGAACGCTCCCCCGGACGAGGTCGCCCGCCAGCGCGACCGGGCGATGGAGATCGCCGGTCGCCTGCGCGCCGGGGAGGACATCGCCCAGGTGGCCGCCGAGACCGGGCAGGTCCAGTCGGTGTCGCTGGGCTGGCGCGACGCCAGCCGCCTTCCCGCCCTTTTCCTCGACGCGATCCGCGGCCTCGAGCCGGGTGGCGTCGCCGATCCGGTGCGCAGCCCCAACGGCTTCCATGTCCTGAAGCTGCTCGGGCGGCGCGACATCGGCGGCGGCTCGGTCGCGGGCGCGCCGGTGGTGCAGACGCACGTCCGGCACATCCTGCTGCAGCCGAACGAGCTGCTTCCCGAGGCCGAGGCGCTTCGGCGGCTCGCCGACATCCGCGAGAGGGTGCTCGCGGGCACCGCCGCCTTCGAGGACATGGCGCGCCAGTATTCGAGCGACGGCAGCGCGGGCCGGGGCGGGGACCTCGGCTGGGTCTATCCCGGCGACACCGTGCCCGAGTTCGAGCGGGCCATGAACGCCCTCGAGCCCGGCCAGGTCAGCGAGGTCGTGCGCACGCCTTTCGGCCTGCACCTGATCCAGGTGCTCGCGCGGCGCCAGGACCAGGCCTCGCCCGAGCGGCTGCGCCAGGCGGCGCGCGAGGCGGTGCGCCAGGAGCGCGCCCGCGAAGCCTACGAGATCTGGGTCGAGCAGCTGCGCGACAGCGCCTACGTGGTGATCCGGGAAGAATGAGCCGAACGGGCACGCGGCGGCCGGCGCCCACGCATCGCACGCGCTCCGGCCTCGTCGCGCGCCGTCGCTTCGGCCAGCACTTCCTTGTCGATCCCGGCGTGGTCCACGCCATCGTGGAAGCCATCGCGCCCCGGCCGGACGACCACATCGTGGAGATCGGCCCCGGGCCGGGCGCGCTGACCGACGCGCTGCTTGCGCGGGTCGGGCACATCGACGCCATCGAGATCGACCGCGACCTGGCGGGCGCGCTGGCGGCACGGCACGGTCCCGCTCGACTGACGCTCCACCGGGCCGATGCGCTGTCATTCGACTGGCGCGGCCTGGCCGGCGACCGGCGCCTGAGGGTCGTCGGGAACCTGCCGTACAACATCTCCACGCCGTTGCTCCTCGCCCTGCTCGAGCAGGCCGATGTCGTCGTCGACCAGCACTTCATGCTGCAGAAGGAGGTCGTCGCGCGCATCGTCGCCGGGCCCGGCGGACCGGAGTACGGCCGGCTCGGGATCCTCCTGCAGGCACGCTACGACTGCGAGTGGCTGTTCGATGTCCCGCCCGGGTCCTTCGACCCCCCGCCGCGCGTCGAATCGGCCGTGCTGCGGATGACCCCGCGCGAGCCCAGGGTGCGCAGCATGGCGGCGCTCTCCGAGCTGCTGGCCGTGGGCTTCGGGCAGCGGCGCAAGATGTTGCGTGGCCACCTGCTGCCCTGGCTGCGCGAGCGCGGCATCGAGGACGAGGGGCTGGAGCCCACGCGTCGCGCCGAGGAGATCGACCAGCGTACCTGGTACCGGATCGCCGATCGCCTCGCGGCGAGGTCCGCGCCGCCGGGCGACTGAGGGTCGGCCCGGGGCCGGACCGGCGGGTCACCCGCGTGGCGCCGTTCAGCGCCGGCGGGGGCCGCCGCCGGCGAGGCCCGCGCCCGGGCGGGAAGTGTCGAGGATCACGCGCTCGGGGAACTCGGCGACCATGAAGAGCCGGTAGCGGGCGATGCGCCCGTCCGCCAGGTCGAAAAAGCTGAAGACGTCGCCCCGCACCGGCCGGCCGGTGGGCGGGCGGCCGAGCCAGGGCCCGGCATGGGTGCCCGTGAACGCCCACCAGGCCATGGCCGACTGCGGGCCGCCCACGATACGGCGGATCTCGATCCGCGGGCCGTCGAGGTGGCGACGGAAACCCCGGACATGGGCGACGAGGCCCGCGCGTCCGGGCGGGCCGCCGAACGCCTGGTTCGCTTCGTCCACCATGTCCGGGAGCGCCAGTTCCTCGACCAGCTCGAGCCGTCCCTGCGCGACGACCTCCTCGAGGTAGCTGCGCACCAGGGCTACCGGACTCCGTCCCGATGTCACGCGCGCCTCCAGCGGTTCATGCCATGCCCGGCGGCCGGAGTCCCGCCTCGGGCGACGGCCTGCCGTAGAGGATCACGGCCATCGCGACGACCTCGATGGCGGCGGCCGTGAGCAGCGGCAGCCGGTAGCCGCCCGACCAGTCGTGCAGCCAGCCGTACAGGCTCGGGCCTAGGCAGGAGAGCAGGCCGATGATCATCGCCCCGACCCCGTAGATGGCGCCGAAGGAGGCCGCGCCGAACTCGCGCCGCACGATGATGGGCGACAGGGTGGTGACGTTCCCGATCGTGAGGCCGTAGGCCACGCTGGCGACCACCAGCGCCAGCGGCGAGGCCGCGAAGGCGAGCAGGGCGAGGGCGACCGCGCCCCCCGAGAACATCGCGGCGGCGGCGAGCCGCACGTCCACGCTGTCGGAGAAGCGCGCGAGCGCGATCCGGCCGATGAAGGCGGCCACGGCGGTGCCCGACACCAGGGCCGCCGCGCCCGAGGCGCCGAGCGTCGGCGCGGCAAGCGCGATGTGGTGCGTGAGGAAGCCGAGCTGCACCAGGAGGGCCAGGCCGAAGGCGGCGATCGACGTCCTGAACTGCAGCGTCGCGATCGCCGCGGACCGGTTCCATTGCCGCGGTTCCGCGCCCGGGGCGCGCGCCCCGGGGGGCGTGCCGTCGGGCCACAGGCCGAGCTCCTGCGGATGGCGTCGCATGACCTTCCATGCCAGCGGCAGGACGACGGCCATCACCGCCAGTCCGGCGAGGAGCGTGGCCCGCGTGAAGCCCAGCGTCTCGATGCCGGTCGCGAGCAAGGGCAGCCCGATCATCCCGCCGAAGCTCGCGCCGAGGAGCGCGATGGTCACCGCGCGACCCTGGTGCCGTTCGAACCAGGGCGCCAGGGTGGTCGTCAGCGCCGTGGGCCCGAGGCAGGCATAGCCCACGCCCGTGAGCATGAAGATCGCGTACACCTGCCAGGGCGCCGTGACCCGTCCAAGCAGGATCACGCTGGTGCCCATGGCCAGCGCGCCGATGGTGAAGACGCCGCGCGGGCCCTTGCGGCCGACGAGGCTGCCCACCGGCATCGAAAGGCAGGCGCTGGTGAGGTAGAACATGGTGATCGACGACGACACGACGCCGATCGACCAGCCTTGGAGCCGCGTGATGGCGTACAGGTACGCGCTCACCCCGAACACGCCGAGCGTCCAGGCGAGGGTCGCGATCAGCAGGCAGGCGGCGACCATCCACCAGCCGTAGAAGATTCCGCCGCGCGGTGCCGGGCTCAAGCTGTCTCCTTGTCCTGCCCGGCGTGTCGCGCCGGGGCGCGTCCGTCCGGGGCGGTTCAGTCGGTCTCGATGAGCTCGATCTTGTAGCCGTCCGGATCCTCGACGAAGGCGATCACGGTCGTGCCGCCCTTCACCGGCCCCGGTTCGCGCGTGATCTTGCCGCCGGCCGCGCGGATCCGCTCGCAGGTCGCCGCGACGTCGTCCACGCCGATCGCGATGTGCCCGTAGGCGGTGCCGAGGTCGTAGCGGTCCACGCCATGGTTGTAGGTGAGCTCGATCACCGCGGTGTCGCGCTCGTCGCCGTAACCGACGAAGGCGAGCGAGTAGCCCTGCTCGGGACGTTCCGTCGTGCGCAGCACCTTCATGCCGAGCACCCGGGTGTAGAAGTCGATGGAACGCTGCATGTCGCCCACTCGCAGCATCGTGTGCAGGATCCTCATGGCCTTGGCCCTCCGTTGATGGCCGCGTGCGCGGCCGGATGCGATCCCGGCCTCACAGCACGGCACCTTCCTCGTGCAGCGCCCGAAGTCGCTCGCGCGCCTCGCGATACCCCGGCATCAGCTCGCCGACCGTGGACCAGAACTCGGCGCTGTGGTTGAGTTCCTTCAGGTGGGCGACTTCGTGCGCGATGACATAGTCGATCAGTTCCAGCGGGAAGTGCACCAGCCGCCAGTTCAGCCGAATGACGCCGTCGGCGGTGCAGCTGCCCCAGCGGGTGCGCGCGGACGACAGCCCCCAGCGGGACGGCTTGCGGCCGAGTCGTTCGCAGAACACCGGCAGGCGCTCGCCGAAGATGCGCATCGCCTCGGACTGCAGCCAGGCCTGGACGCGGTCGCGCATCTGGATGCTGCCCGCACCGGGAGGCAGGCCGATGCGCAGCGCGCCGCCGTCGCGGACGACGCCGTCGGTCCGCGAGCACAGCCGCATGCGCAGGATGTTGCCGAGGTAGCGCAGCGACTCGCCGTCGGCCCACCGGATCGCGAGCCGTTCGCGGCGCTGCTGGTATTCGCGCCATTCCACCAGCTTCGCGAGGATCCAGCCGGACTTCTCATGCAGCGCGGCATCGAGCTCGCGCAGCGGGTACCACATGGGAGCGGAGACGGTCAGGCCGCGCTCGTCGATCTGGAAGCCGAGCGTGCGCCGCCGGCTGCGCCTGAGCAGGTAGTCCACCCGCTGTCCTTCGAGGATGACGCTGCGCTGGCCCGCGCCGGTCGGCGGAGGCGCGACCGGCGCGATCGCCTCGAAGGGCAGCGAGAGCTGCAGGGCGCCGGCGCCGGACAGGGGCTTGCTGCGCCTGCCCTTCATGCGTCGACGGCCTCGCGTTCATGGGCGTAGGCGTGGGGGCTGATACGTCGCATTTCGGATTCGATCCAGGACTCGACGCGCGCGCCGAGTTCGTCGGGAGTGAGATTGTCCGGATGGATGGGAGCGCCGATCGACACCGTGATCGTCCCGGGCCGCTTGATGAACGCCTTGCGGGGCCATAGCTCGCCGCTGTTGACGGCGATCGGCACCACCGGCACGCCGGTGCGCGTCGCGAGCCTCGCGCCGCCGGACTTGTAGCGGCCCTGCGAGCCGACGCGGGTGCGCGTGCCTTCGGGGAACATGATGATCCAGCGTCCTTCCGCGAGCTTGCGGCTGCCTTGTCGCACGACTTGCTCGAAGGCGTCGGCACCCTTGCGGCGGTCGATGTGGATCATGTCGAGCAGCGCGATACCCCATCCGAAGAAGGGAATGTACAGCAGCTCGCGCTTGAACACGTAGCACAGCTCGCGCGGCATCCGGACGGGATAGAAGAATGTCTCCCATGTGGACTGGTGCTTCGAGAGCAGGATCGCCGGGCCGTCCGGCAGGTTCTCCATGCCCAGGGCGCGCCAGCGGATCCCGCAGATGGCCTCGCAGGCCCAGATCACCATGCGTGGCCACTGGACGGCGATGCGATAGCGCCAATGCAGCGGCAGCGGCGCGGAGAGGAGCACCAGCAGCGCCATCGGCACCACGGTGACGATCTCGAATACAAGCAGCAGGGCGGAGCGAAGGACCAGCATCAGGCGGCGAGCTCGGCCGCGATCGCGCCGAGGTCGACGCGGATCGCCGTGCCCGGCGGCAGGTTGCCCGCCTGCAGCGTGCGGGTGCCCTTGCCGGTGAGGACCAGGATGCTGCGGCAGCCGGCGGCATGGGCCGCCTGCAGGTCGCGCAGGGAATCGCCGACGACGGCGGTCTCCTGCGGTTCGGCGCCGAAGCGCCGGAGGATGTCGAAGATCATCCCGGGGCGCGGCTTGCGGCAGTCGCAGTTGGCATCCGCCGCATGCGGGCAGAAGAAGATCGCGTCGATGCGTCCGCCGGCCTCGTTGATCGCCTGGTGGAGCTTGGTGTGGATTGCGGCGAGCGTGTCGAGGTCGAAGAGCCCGCGCGCGATCCCCGACTGGTTGGTCGCGATCGCGACCCGGTAGCCGGCCTTGTTGAGCCGCGCGATCGCGGCCGCGGCGCCGGGCAGCGGATGCCACTCGTCCGGGTTCTTGATGAAGGCGTCGCTGTCCTCGTTGATGACGCCGTCGCGATCGAGGATGAGCAGCTTCATGTGGCGGCGAGCTTCGAGATGTCGGCGA
>Ga0079224_100002861_pt1 | contig 21358 bp, 19 predicted proteins | sample Stecom2015_FD_80414 | JGI IMG/M metagenome (GOLD analysis project Ga0079224, IMG submission 80414) | Agricultural soil microbial communities from Utah to study Nitrogen management - Steer compost 2015 | ecosystem: Environmental > Terrestrial > Soil > Agricultural land | place: USA: Utah...
GCTCTCGGATTCCTTACTACGCTTGGGCTTGCAAGCTGCGGCGGCGACGACAAGCCGGCGAACACCGGACAGCCCGCGGCGGTTCAGTGCCCGCCCGGACAGTACTTCGACGGTCAAATGTGCCAGACCCCCGGAGCGGCGCCGGGGCAGCCCGTTGCGACGGCGACGGCGACGACTCCGCAGACGGCGCCGCCCGTGGTCGCGCCGCCGGTCGCCACTTCGGCGCCCGGCACTCCGGCCGCTCCGGTGGACGCGAGCGCGGTGGTGCCGCTCCTCACGCCGCTGGTTCAGCAGTACGCGCCGGGCGCTCAGGCCGTCGGCACGCCCATCGCGGGCAACTTCCAGCAGGGCCAGACGCTCGAGGCGCAGGTGCAGATGAACCCGGGCAAGTGCTACACGGTGGTCGGTGTTGCCGCGCCCACGGTGCAGAACCTCGACATCGAGCTCGTGCCGCTGATGCCGATGCCGGGCCTGGCATCGCCCGTGATGGCCGCTGACCAGACGCAGGGGCCGACCGCCGTGGTGGGCGCCGCGCCGAACTGCTTCAAGTGGGCCCTTCCGGTGGGCGGCCCGATGAAGGTCGTGGTGCGCGTGAGCGCGGGCCAGGGCCTCGCGGGCGCGCAGGTCTACGAGAAGTGACGCGTCCAAGCGTCCGGCTCTCTCGAGAGAGGGCCGGACGTTTCGTGCGGCGGGCAGCCCAAATTTCGGGCTGACACCGGGGAGGTCGAGGCTCGGCCTCTCCCGACTCGGGAGCCAGAAATCAGGCTCAGCGGTTGTATTCCGGCCAGAGGGGCTCGAGCGCGCGGCGAGCACGCCGCGCGCGATCGCGCTCGATGAGAATCGGGCTCAGCGTCGCGGCCGAGAAGGCGAGCACGAGCCCCGCGACGACATCGACGAGGTAGTGCCAGCGCAGGAACAGCGTGGCTCCGACGATGTTCAAGCTGTAGATGAACACGAGCGGCCAGCTGTATTTGTAGGGGAGGCGGCGCCGGTTGTAGAAGGAGAACAGCGAGATGAACATGGGGAAGGCCGTGTGCAGCGAGGGAAAGATGTCCTTCAGCGCCCCCGCTGACTCCACCGTGCGCATCACCATGCCGTACCAGAGCCCTCCCGGGAACGCGTTCTGGAACTCGCTCTCCATGGCCTTGTACGGGCCGAAGCCTGGAACGAGCATGTAGATGCTCTGCCCGACACAGGCGACGATCAGCGCGCCGAGCGCGAACTCGCCGAGGATGCGCTGGCTTCGCGAGAAGAACAGAATCGGGATCACGTGCAGCGCGAGCACGAAGAAGTACCCGAAGTAAAAGTACGAGAACCACTCGGTCGTCGCCGTCGTCACGAAGCGGTCCAGCGCGAGCGCCGGCTCCACACCGAACAGAGCGACGTCGAGCGCCTGGAGCTCGCGGTCGAGCGAGCCTGGGTTCACGACCGGGAGGACGTCGCGGAAAAAGAAGTAGCTGAGCTGGACGGGCCCGTAGATCGAGACGCGGTAGACGATCGCCCGCAGCCAACCCTCGGGAACCCAGCTCGCTCTCACGAGCGCGACCCCGAGCGCGCTCCACGCGAAGAGCGCGCCCATCTTGAGCAGCGCGGCGCTCCGCGCCGGGCTGGGCTCGGCGAGGAGGACGCCCAACGTCGCGTACGCGAGATAGCCGATCACCAGCCAGTCCTGCGGCCCGAAGCGCTCCAGCAGGGAGAGGACCCCCGCGGCGCTCCCCGTGCCTCCGGGGGCTCTCACGGCTGTTTTGGTACTGCTGGACATGCGCCGAGGCGAGCCGGTTTTAGCCCCTGGAGTCCCCTGCTTCCAGCGAATCGAGGCGCAGGGTCTCCCGGACCCGCTCGATCAGGGCGAGCAGCACGCGGTACGTCATCCCCCAAACCACGTGCTCGCCGAGCTGGAACGCCGGAAAGCGCAGCACCTGTCGCTCCATGCGGAGCTCGTGCTCGATGCGTGACTCACCGCGTGCGAGCGCCCCGAGGCTCGCCCAGACGACCGCATCGACCTCCTCGCTGCGCGGCGTGAGCACGGGCCGCGACTCGACCGCGAACACGAACGGGCTCACTGCCACGGCTGCATTGCCCGGCAGCACGTCATCGAGTTGTCCGAGCAGCTCTCCGGATTGCCGGAGATCGACGCCCACCTCTTCGGCGGCTTCTCGGAGCGCTGTCTCGAGCAGCGCGCCATCCGCTTCCGCGTGGTGGCCTCCCGGGAGCGCCATCTGGCCGGACCACGGATCGCCCGCGCGCGTGGCACGACGAATCAAGAGCACCTCCACGCCCAACGGCGCTTCGGTGAGCACGAGCGCGACCGCAGCGCGGCGCGGCAACTCGGAAACTCGGGGCGAACGGACGGAGAGCGCGCGGCGAACGAGCTCGCGATCCAGGCGATTCCAGGCGGTCACGAAGTCCCTCGCGGCCATCGTAGTCCAGCGTTCTCGATGCGCTCCCGTCTGCACGAATTTTTCGGCATACGCGGCATTTCGAGCCCTCGGTCGGGCCTGGCCAAGCGTCGGCGTTGTCGTCTAGGGTGACGGGCCCGATGAACCCCTCCCGTCGCCTGATTTCGTGCCTCACGGTGTGTGCCGCGCTCGGCTTGGCTGCGCCGGCCTCCGCTCTCAATGGTTTCCTGGCGGGCAAGACCGATCCCGATCTCAAGACGCACACGACGCAGGTCGTCGTGATGAAGAAAGGGGAGATGACGGCGGTCTCGGTGATGCCCGACTACCAGGGGCCGATCGAGCCGTTCGCGATCGTGCTGCTCGTCCCGGGAGACGTCACCGCGGCGCGCGTGACGACGCTCAAGCGCGAGTTCGTCGACCGCGTGGACACCGTCAGCGCGCCGCGCTTCCACGAGTTCTGGGAGCAGGATCCGTGCGACCCCGGCCCGCCGCAGCAAGAGTGGGAGCGTTCGCTGAAGGTGGAGGGCGGCGGGTTCCTCGGCGGAGGGAGCATCTCGGGCGGCAAGAAGACCGCGAAGGAGCTCTTCCTCGACACCGAGGCGAAGACGAAAGAGGGCGAGTACCGCTTTACCGTGCTCGAGCCGGGCGGCGATGTCGTCGGGTGGCTCGGGAAGAAGGGGTACAAGGCGCCGGCGAACGCGGCGGCGACGGTCAAACCGTATTTCGTGCAGGGATACCGCGCCGTCATCGCCGAAGTCGATCCGAAGCGCATCGAGCTCATCGGTGGGGACCGCGCAGTGCTCTCGCCGATCCGCTTCGTCACCGAGCAGCCTTTCGACACGATCCCGGTGAAGCCGGGGCAGCTCAACTCGCCGGGCAAGCAAGAGCTCCTCGTGTACGTGCTGTCCGACGGGCGCTACGAGGTCAAAAACTACCAGAATCAATTCGCGCCCACGAACGTCGCCGTCGACTTCGTCGTCAAAGAGCGCATGGGCGAGTTTTACACCGCCCTGCACGACATCATCCTCGCCAAGAACCCGCGAACGTTCCTCACCGAGTACGCCTGGCCGACCGATGGTTGTGGTCAACCTTGCGCGACCGAGCCGCTGCTCATTCACGAGCTGTTGAGCCTCGGCGGCGACGCGTTCGAAGAGGGCCTCCCCAAGGCGGAGCGGTTCCCCAAGCCGCCCGACCTCACCCCCGAGGAGAAGGCGGCTCAGGACGCGGAGCTCAAGGCGCTCAAGCCCAAGGAGCGGCGGCAGCGGAAGAAGCAGATCGAGGAGGAGCGACGCACCGTCGCGGAGCGCAAGGCCCTGCTCGAGCGGCACAAGTACGTGCTCACGCGTCTGCACTACCGCCACGATCCCGCTACGCTCCCCGAAGATCCGAAGCTCGGGCCCGCTGGCGGCGCCGTCGAGGGCGGCGTCGCCCTGCCCAAAGGGCAGAAGATGGAAGTCTCGATCGACGTGAAGCCGGCGAGCGAGAACCGCCTACAGACTCGGTACAACCACTTCCACCCGTGGAAGCCGGTGATTCAGTGCGAACACCCGGAGCGGGGCAAGTGGGGCAAGAGCCCTCCCGACTACCGCGGCCTGCGCAAGATCTGGGTGGCCGAGGACCTCGCCCGAAAGAACAGAAAGCAGATCAAGCCCGAAAAGGTCGTGCTGACGGCCTTGCCGGCGCTCGGGCTGGGGGCCGCCGCGGCGACGCCCGCGCCCTCCGCCTCCGCACCGACGGACGCTGCGAACGCGAGCGCTGCCTCGAGCAGCGACTGTGGTTGTCGGGTCGCGGGAGGCACACCCGGTGAGCGCAACGCCGGTACGGTGGGCCTGCTCGGCGCCGCGCTCGGCGCGCTCGCTGCCCTTCGTCGGCGCCGCCGCTGAGCGACGGTCGAGCCGAATCGGCGCGCCATGGTGCGCGCCGATTCGGTGTATCGTGGGGCAACGTGGCAGAGGACGTCTTCGGCATCGTCGGCTCCGTGCAAGCGGAGGTCTTCCGGGTCGATGCGGTCGAAGCCGAGGGCGGTTTCGGGGTCGTCTACCGGGCTCACCACCAGGGCTTTCGCGCCGAGGTCGCGCTCAAGTGCCTCAAGATCCCGACGAGCTTGACGCGCGAGCAGCGCGTCGAGTTCTTGCGGCGCTTCCAGGCGGAAGGGGAGCTCCTCTTTCGGCTCTCCGCGCTCATCCCGCCCATCGTGCGTCCCCTGCACGTGGGCGTGCTGGAGAGCCCGCGCTCGGAGTTCGTACCGTTTCTCGCGCTCGAGTGGCTCGAAGGCGAAACCCTCGCGGAGCTCGTCGCGCGCCGTCGCGGGGCAGGAAAGGAGCCCCTCGACCTCGCACGCGCGGTCAAGCTCCTCGGCCCCGCCGCGCGAGCGCTCGAGCGCGCGCACGCGTTCCCGAGCCCCGAAGGCGTGATCAGCGTCATTCATCGCGACCTCAAGCCCGAGAACCTCTTCGTCGCGCGCGTGCACGGCCAGGAGCTCGTGAAGATCCTCGATTTCGGTCTGAGCAAGGTGAAGGGGCACGCGACGCAGATGGCGGGACGGCACTCCGCCGACGACGCGCTCCGCGCCTTCACGCCTGCCTATGGTGCCCCCGAGCAGTGGCTGCCCAATCGCTTCGGCCCGAGTGGTCCCTGGACCGATGTCTTCGGGCTCGCCCTCACGCTGGTCGAGACGATCTCTGGTGTCCCGCCCTTTCCCGAAGATCTGCAGGCCGCCTTCGGCGCGTGCATCGATCCCGCGCGGCGCCCGACTCCGAGGACGGTGGGCCTTCCCATTCCCGATGCCCTCGAAGCCGTGTTTGTCCGCGCGCTGGCCGTCGAGCCCAGCGCGCGCTTCCAGACGATCGGCGCGTTCTGGGACGCGCTCGAACGCCCGCTCGGCCTCCACACGCCGCGCTTCGGCGAAGGCGCCTCGGCGCTTGATTCCGTGGTACCGCCGCAAACGGACGTTCCCCCGCCCGCGGCCAGGTTCTCCGCCATTCCCGATCTGAACGTCGAGCCTCAGCTCGTTCGGGGACGGCGCCTCTCGACGCCTGCGCCCTTCCACGCGGAGCTCTCCGAAATCCCCTTGCTCGGCAACGACATTCCGGCGCCGTCGTCCCTCGAGCTCGCCATCCCGGCACCGTCGTCGCTCGAAATCGACGTCGAGCGAGAGGACGCGCCGAGCGCAGCCGCGCTCGCCAGCGAGCTCGACGAAGAGCCGCAGCCGCTCCCCGACCGGCCTCCACCCGCCGCGGCGCAGCCGGTCCTTCGCCCCGCGCCGCGCCGCCACTCGCGCTTCGCCGATCCCGGGCGGCTCATCGGGCTCGCGTTCCTCATCATGGTCGGGGACGTCGCCTATGCCTTCCTAGTGGGCGCCACGCTCTCCCTCGGCCCCGTCCGCCCCGTCTGGATCGCCGCCCCGCTCGCGACGGTCGGCCTCGCCTGGCTCGTCTGGTCCCTCTTTCGGGAATGAAGCCGTAGCGGGCGGACCTCAGCGCTCGAACGCGAGCCACCGGTGCGGGGCGCTCCTCCGCGCACGAGTGGGCGAGCTCGCCCTCGCTCCTGGTGCAAACTCCGAACCCCCGAGCGCGAAGCCGCGAGTTTTTCCGGAGCGGGAGAAGGGATTCGAACCCTCGACGTCCACCTTGGCAAGGTGGCACTCTACCACTGAGTTACTCCCGCGGTGAGCGGGCGTTTCCTACCCGTCCGACTGGGCTCTGTCAAGCGCCTCCTCGCGCCTCGACCTCTGCTTCGTGGTGGCTCTTCTACCGGGCCCCTCTCGCGGGTGCGCGTCCGGGATCCCTCTGCGCCTTGCCCCCGCCGACGCCACTCCGATGGGGCGCGCGTGGTTGCCGAAGACAGCGGCGGGCCCTCTTTCGCTCCAGGAGTCCTCCGCCTCGGAAGCAAGGCCTGCGCGGAGGGTCGTGACGACAGGGCGCGTCGAGCGAGGTCCGGGCGCTGCGAGGCGTTCCGAGCCTTGCCGCGGCGCGGTTTTCGCGCGATGCGAGGCAAACACCCGCCCATTGGCGACGCATCGCGAAGAGGACCCGGCAAAAATGGGCGTTGCGCCGTGCGGCGGGGTTTGACAACGGGCGGGGCTTCCCTCATATTCGCGCCCCCGAACCGGCCCGGGTGATGGGCCGGCTCGCATGCGAGAGGTCCTCGAGTCATGGTTTCCTCGACCCGGCAAACAGAGCGGCGCCGCGCCATGCGCGCACGGAACGCTGGACGTGCGGAAAAGCGCGTGCGGGCGCGCGGCGGCACCCCGAAATTCCCGATTCACCCGGAAGGTTACGACCCGAGCGCACCCGACGCCCGGAAGGCAAAGGAAACCAAGTAGGCTGAACGATGGCGAATCACGCGTCCGCAGAAAAGCGCAACCGGCAAAGGATCAAGCGTACGGCTCGCAACCGCGCGGTGAAGAGCGCGGTGCGCACGGCCGTGAAGAAGGCGCGCGTCGCCGTGGGCGGCGGCGACCCCGCTGCAGCAACGGAGTCGGTGCGCAACGCGGCTCGCGCGCTCGCCCGCGCGGCGAGCAAGGGCATCATCCCGAAGCGCACGGCCTCGCGCGTGACTTCGCGCATCGAGTCGGCGCTCGCCAAGGCGAGCCGCCCGGCGGCTGGCTGAGCCACAATCCGAGGGTTTCCCGCCGCTCGGGGATCCTGAGCGCGGGACCCAATCCGAGTTCCTGGCCGGGACGCTTCCCCTTTTCGCGGTAAGCGTTCCGGCGCAGTTGGTTGCTCGGAAATGAGAGGTCGGCGCGATCGGGCCCAATGCGCGTGGAGGGGCTCGTCCGCGCGGGTGAACTCCCGGTAGACTTGCCGGGCCGCGGCGCGCGTGGGCGCCGCCATGCCAGCCGAGGGAGTCATGAGCAGCGAGACGCACGCGATCGACACGGTTTCGAATGAATCGCGCTGGTTCGAGCCGAGCGCCGATTTCTCGGCGCGCGCCCGGATCCGCTCGGCCGCGGACTACGAGCGCCTCTACCAGGAGAGCATCGACTCTCCGGAGACGTTCTGGAAGCGGGAGACCGCGGAGTTGGTCTTCCGGACGCCCTGGAAGACGCTCGTCACCTGGGAGCCGCCGCACGCGCGCTGGTTCGAGGGAGCGACGCTGAACGTGAGCGAGAGCTGCCTCGATCGGCACCTCGACGCGCGGCGAGACAAGGTCGCGCTCGTGTGGGAGGGCGAGCCTGGGGAGGTCCGGACGATTTCCTACGGCGAGCTGCACGCTCAAGTCGTTCGCCTGGCGGCCGCGCTCCGTGACCTCGGTGTCGGAAAGGGGGATCGCGTCGCGATCTACATGGGCATGGTGCCCGAGGCCGTCGTGGCGATGCTCGCCTGCGCGCGCATCGGCGCTCCCCACACGGTGGTATTCGGCGGGTTCGCCGCGGAGTCCCTGCGCGATCGGATCGTCGACTGCTCCGCCAAGGTGGTCCTCACCCAGGACGGTGCGCTCCGCCGCGGCCAGGTGGTTCCCTTGAAGGCGACCGTCGACAAGGCGCTGCACGAGACGCCGAGCGTGGAGAAGGTCGTCGTGTTCCGTCGCCTCGACGAAGAGCGAGCGCGCATCGCGATGCACCCCGGGCGCGATCTCGAGTGGGACGCGCTGCTCTCCGCGGCCCGTCCGGAGCGAGGTGAGCCCGAGATCGTCGATGCCGAGCACCCGCTGTTCATCCTCTATACGTCTGGGTCCACCGGCAAACCGAAGGGCGTCCTGCACACGAGCGCGGGGTACCTCGCCGGCACGTATCTCTCGACGAAGTACGTGTTCGATCTGCGCGACGACGACGTCTATTGGTGCACGGCCGACGTCGGCTGGGTCACGGGCCACAGCTACATCGTCTACGGGCCGCTCTCGAACGGCGCGACCTGCATGCTCTACGAGGGTGCCCCGAACCACCCCGATTGGGGACGCTTCTTCCGCATCATCGAGAAGCACCGGGTCACGATCCTGTACACGGCCCCCACGGCGATCCGCGCCTTCATTCGCCAAGGGCCAGAATGGCCGGCCCGCGCCGATCTCACGAGCTTGCGCTTGCTCGGCAGCGTCGGCGAGCCCATCAATCCCGAGGCGTGGATCTGGTACTACGAGCACGTGGGCCAGAAGCGCTGCCCGATCGTCGACACCTGGTGGCAGACCGAGACCGGATCGATTCTGCTGACGACGCTGCCGGGGGCCCACCGCATGCGCCCGGGCGCGACGGGGTTGCCCTTCTTCGGCTGCGTTCCCGAGGTGGTGACGAAAGCCGGTCAGCCCGTGTCCGCCGGCAAGGGCGGCTTGCTCGTGTTGAAGCAGACGTGGCCGAGCATGCTGCGCACCATCTGGGGGGACGACGAGCGTTTCCGGGCGCAGTACTTCTCGGAGGTCGAGGGCGCCTACTTCACCGGCGACGGGGCGCGCCGCGACACGGACGGCTACTTCCACGTGGTCGGCCGGATCGATGACGTGTTGAACGTCTCGGGCCATCGCATCGGAACCGCGGAGATCGAGAGCGCGCTCGTCGCGCATCCCGCCGTGGCCGAGGCGGCTGCCGTGGGGCGCCCGGACGAGCTCAAGGGTCAGGCGCTCGTGGTGTTCGTGACCCTGAAGCCGCCGCATGCGCCCTCGGACGCGATGAAGCGGACCTTGGCCGAGCACGTCGCCGAGGAAATCGGGCGCTTCGCGCGGCCCGACGTGGTGCGCTTCGCCGAGAGCCTGCCGAAGACGCGCAGCGGCAAGATCATGCGTCGATTGCTGAAGGACATCGCCGCGGGACGCGCGTCGGACGGCGACGTCTCCACCCTGGAGGACTTCAGCGTCCTCGCGAAGCTCCGGGAGGAGGAATGACGGCGTGAAGGCGATCGTGATCGGGGCGGGGCGCGGGAGCCGCCTGGAGCACCGGACGAACGAGGTGCCGAAGACGCTGGTCGAGGTGCTCGGCCGGCCGATGCTCGACTGGATCTTGGACGCGCTGTCCGCGGCCGGCTTCGGACGGAAGGACATCGTCTTCGTGTGCGGCTACGCGGAAGACGTGGTGCGAGCGCGCTATCCGGACCTCACGTTCGTGCGGAACGAGGACTGGGAGCGAAACAACATCCTGGCCTCTCTGCTCTGCGCCCGCGATCACTTCGCCGACGGATTCGTCTCCACCTACGCGGACATCGTCTACGAGCCCGCGATCGTCGAGCGTCTCGTGCGAGCTCCCGAGGATTTCGTGCTCGGCTGTGACACCGAATGGCGGCGGCGCTACGCGGGGCGCTCCCGCCATCCGGAGTCCGATGCCGAGAAGCTCACGGCCCAGGGGCGGCGCGTCACCGCCGTATCGCGCCGGATCCCGAGCGAGCGCGCGGACGGCGAGTTCATCGGCGTGATGAAGGTCTCACCCGAAGGGGCGCGCGCCCTCGTGGACGGCTTCGAGGGCGCGCGTGCCCGCTCGAACGGCGGGGTGTTCCGAGAGGGGAGGGCCTTCGCGAAGGCGTACCTGATCGACCTCTTGGCGGAGCTCCTCGAGTCCGGAACCCCGATGTTTCGTGAGGATACGCCCGGCGGCTACATGGAAATCGATACGCTCGAAGATCTCGAGCTCGCGGAGAGCTGGTGGCGAACGTGGACGTGAGCCGCGCTGCACGCGTGATCGACGTCGCCGATCTCGCGCGGTGGCTCGAGGAGCTCCTCGCCGCGACGCCCGATGCCGTGCTCGCGTTCGATGGCGATGGAACCCTCTGGTCCGGGGACGTCGGGGAGGACACGTTCCACGCCGCGGTGCACGCGGAGCTGCTCCACGAGGAAGCGCGCGAGCCGCTCGAACGGGAGGCGCGCGCTTACGGCGTGCCGTGCGGCAGGACGCCGAGCGAGACGGCGCGATCCTTGTTCGACGCGTGGGAGGCTGGCGTTTATCCGGAGCGCGACGTCTGCGCGATGATGGCGTGGTGCTACGGCGGGCTTTCGGTGGCCGAGCTCACCGAGCATACGCGGTGCACGCTCGAACGCGCGGCGCTCGGCGAACGCCTGCATCGCGAGCTCGAGGGTGTGTTCGAGCTCGCGCGGAGCGCGGGGGCTCGCACTCTCGTGATCTCGGCGTCGCCGCAGGTCTCCGTCGAGCACGGAGCGAGCCTCTGGGGCATTCCCTCCCAAGACGTGATCGCCGCGTGTCCGAAGACAGAAGGGGGGCGTGTGCTCCCGGAGCTTCTGGCACCGGTTCCATACGGGGAGGACAAGCCGCGGGCGCTCGTCGAGCGGGCGGGCGGGCGACCGCTGCTCGCGAGCTTCGGGGACAACGTCTTCGACATCGAGCTCCTGCAGGCGGCGCGGGTCGCGATCGCCGTCCGCCCGAAATCCGCGTTGCGCCGGCGGCTCGCCGAGTTGCCGGGCGTGCTCGTGCTCGAGTGAGCGCGAGCCGTGCTGCGTCGGGCCTTGAGGACGGTCGCGCGCTGTATTACCCGTCTGCGGTGAAATGACTCGATCCGTCGCGCGCTCCATTCCCGCCCTCGCGCTCCTCGCCAGCTCGCTTCTCCTCGGCTGTGGCGGGGAAGCTGGCGGCACCAACGCCCAGGTCGCCGAGTCCACGCCGGTGGAAGAGGCCGGTCGCGGGCGGGGGATGCAGGCCCAAAGCGAGATTGGCGGATTGAACGCGGAGGACGTGGACAAGGTGTTCGCGCGCTCCCTCGGCGCCCTGCAGGCGTGCCTGGAGGAGGGCGCCTCGCGCGTCGAGCTCCTCGGCGGTGCCGTCGATTTCTTCCTGAAGATCGACGCCGACGGTCGGATCGCGCATGCGCACCTCGAGCGTTCGACGCTCGGGGATCGCGACACGGAGCGCTGCATGCTCGCTGCGCTGCGCGCGAAGACGTGGCCGAAGCCCATTGGCGGAACCACGGGGCTTGCCCGCAAGGGGTTCGAGTTCGACCCGCCGAAAGACGTTCGTCCGCCGACGGACTGGGACCCCGCCGAGGTGCAGGAGACCGTGAGCCAGCTCGAGGAGGCGCTCACGGCGTGCAAGGACGGGGCGTCGGGCAGCTTCGAGGCCACGGCGTACGTCGACACGGACGGCAGCGTGCTCGCCGCCGGCGTCACGCCCCCGGACGAGGCGGGAGAGGCGAGCGTGGACTGCCTGGTCGGGGTGCTGAAGGAGGCGAAGTTCCCCACGCCCGGAAGCTGGCCAGCCAAGGTAACCTTTTCGCTGTGACGGGCCCGCTCGAGCTCGCGGGGCGATCGGCCCTGGTCACTGGCGCCGGGCGACGCGTCGGGCGTGCGATCGCGGTGCGCCTGGCCGGCGCCGGCATGCGCGTCGGCATTCACTACAACGCGAGCGCACGCGGCGCCGAGGAGACCCTGGCCGTGGTGCGTGCCCTCGGCAGCGACGGCGTGACCTTGGCCGCGGATCTTTCCGACCGAGCGGCGGCACGCGGGCTCGTCGAGCGCGCGGTCGACGCGCTGGGTAGCCTCGATCTCCTCGTGGCGAGCGCGGCGAGCTTCGAGCGCGTCCCGCTCGACGCCGTCGACGACGCGGCCTGGGATCGCTCGCTCGGCTTGAACCTCGCGTCGCAGTTCGCGCTGGCGCAAGCCGCCATTCCGGAGCTTCGTAGAACGCGCGGGTCGATCGTGTTCATCACGTGCTCGAGCGCGACCACGCCCTTCCGCAACTACCTCCCGTACGTCGTGGCCAAGGGTGGCCTCCGGCAGCTCATGCGCGTGCTCGCGCTCGAGGTCGCTCCGGACGTGCGCGTGAACGCCGTCGCGCCGGGAACCGTGCTGCCGCCTCCGGAGTTCCCGGAGCAGAGCCTCGGGCGGATCACGGCGCGGATTCCGCTCGCTCGCACGGGGACGGCCGAGGACGTTGCCGAGGCCGTGGTCTATCTCGCCCGGGCGCCGTTCGTGACGGGTCACGAAATCGTCGTCGATGGCGGGCGCAGCGTCGCTGCCGTCGAGTCTTACGGCTGAGCTCCGCGTCGCGATGCCCGAGTCCGGAGGGCGCCTGCAACTCGGCGCGAGGCGTGGCATACGCCCTCGATGCACCGGGAAGAGCGCGACTTCTCCATCGTCCTCCACGTGGCCGCGGAGTTCGACGACGACTACGACGGCGACGAGGACGGCTTCGCGTGGTTCGAGAGCTTCGAACGCGAGCTCAAGCCTCGGTTGGTTGCGGCGGTGTTCGACGTGCTGCGCTCCGATCCGCGCTTCACGACGGTGGCGGCACCGCGCGGACGAGACCCCGAGCGCGCGCTCGAAATCGCCGTCACTCGCGTGATCGAGTAGCGGTCGCGCTCACGCCCCGGGGCGAATCGCGATTTCGTACGCCGTCGGAGCGCCTTCCACGGGCTCGGGCAGCGGCTCGAGGACGACGCGGCCGTCGAGGCCATGCTGCTGGAGAGCCCGGGCGAGGCGACCCCAGCGCTCCTCGGCCAAGGTCGGGGAGAGCTCGCGATCGTGGCGGGCCTCGCGGAGGCTCGCCGCGAGGCGCGGATCGGTCTCGGCCAGGCTGGCGATCGCCTTCAGCACGACGGAGAGCGCCGGGCGGAGCTCCGCGCTGTCCTCCTCGAACAGGGTCTCCGTGGGCACCATGAGCAACAGCGCGCCCTGTCGCGCTTTCACCGAGATCTTCTTCTCGAGTCCGCCTGCCGCGAGCGCCTGCCGGATCTGCCGCGCGACCGCACCGAGATCGGCGGCATTGCTCGGGGGCGTCGGGTCGGTGGCCGGCGGCGTCAGGGGCGCGGCCGGGATGCCCATCGCGGCGTCGATTTCGGCGCCTTTCGCGTCAGGTGCGCCATACCCCGCGGGTGGCGGCGTCGCGTCCGGCATGCTCGCCGCGTCCCCATCTGCCGGCGGCTCGGTGTCGGCGAGCTCACGCTCGAGCTCCGCCTTCTGCTCGGAGTAGGCGCGGAGGTGATCGCCCGCTCGGGAAAGCTCGCCGCGAAGCTGCTCGACCAGGACGGCCGATTCGTCGCGTTCCTTCTCGGTGATGCTGGTTGCGAGCCGCTGCTCGTCGAGCAGGCGCTGTTGCTCCTGGAGAGCCGCCTCGCGCTCGGCGAGGCTCGCCTCCAGCTTGGCCGCGCGCTCGCGCTCGGCAGCGAGCGCGATGGCGGCGCGCCGACGGCTCTCCGCCTCCACCTCGGCAACGGACTGCGCTTCTTCGAGGCGGGTTACGGGCACGCAGCCGGCGAGGCTCGCCAGGAGAAGCGCTCCGAGAGCACGGACTGCGGCCGGCCGGGCGACGAGGCGTAGGCGGGTCATGGACGCGGCTCGGAGGGTACGCCTTTCGGTCGATCGCTGGCCAACTTCCGGAGCCTCTCCGAGGGCTTCCGGGGCGTGCTTCGTGAAGTGCTTCAGTGAGGAGCGTCGCACGCCTCGAGCGAAGCACTTCTCCGGGACCTTGTCGACCGGCCAGCATGCCGGAAGCTGCCCGAAACTTGTCCGGACCGCGGGCCCTCGGCTAGCTCGCCACCGTGGGAGCACGCGCCGCGAGAGCCGCCCTCTTCGTCGCGCTCGGCGCCGCCTGTCTCTTTGCCGTCGCCCGCGCTGGGGGCACCAGCGAGCACCCGGCGCCGCGTGTGCGCCTCGAGCGCGCAAGCGTCCGGGGAGACAAGGTGGTTGCACCGACTACCCACGGTCGCGCTCTCGCCGAGCTGACGCTCGACCCGACGCTTCAGGCGGCGGCGAAGCGACTGATCGTGCAAGCGCGCCCGGAGGAGGGGGCGATCGTCGTCGTGGACGTGCGCACCGGTGCCTTGCTCGCTTGGGCCGAGCGGCGCGACCGTGCCGTGCGCGACGTCGCCGGCGCGGCGCGCGCGCCAGCGGCGAGCGTCTTCAAGCTCGTCACGACCGCCGCGCTGTTCGAGCACGGACGAGCCACTCCGAAAGACGTCGTGTGCACGCTCGGCGGCGATCGCGGCGTGGAACGCGAGCACCTCGATCCGCCGCGGGATCCGCGCGCGCGCTGCGGCACGCTGTTCCAGGCGCTCGGACACAGCCGAAACGCAGTGTTCGCACAGCTTGCCACGCGCCACCTGCTCCGCACCGATCTGCTCGCCACTGCCGAGAGCCTGGGCTTCAATGGGCCCGTCCCGTTCGATTGGCCCGTGCCCCTGGGCCAGCTCAGCGTCCCGTACAACGACCTCGAGTTCGCGCGCGCGGCCACCGGCTTTCGCGGCAGCACCCTCTCGCCGCTCGGGGGCGCCTTCCTCGCCACCATCGTTGCGCGTGGCGGACAGAAGATTCGCCTCCACGTCGTGCGCCGCGCTCCCGGCTACGAAGCGCCCGAGACGTTCGCGCCGCTCGGACGCGTGCTGGGCGAAACGACGGCGCGTCGCCTGTCGCGCATGATGGAGGTCACGGTCCAGAGCGGCACTGCCAGCCGTTCGTTCAGCGATGCGCGTGGCCGGAGCCTCTTGCCCGGCGTGCGCGTCGCCGGCAAGACGGGGACGCTGCGGGCGGCCGGGCGCGACACGACGACGAGCTGGTTCGTCGGCTTCGCGCCGAGCCGGCGTCCCGAGGTTGCTTTGAGCGTTCTGCTTCAAAACGGGCGCGTGTGGCATCGGCGCGCCGCCGAGGTCGCCCGCGACGTGCTGCGCGCGTACTTCCACGCGCGCGGCCGTCCGAGCATCCGCGATCCGTTCGAGGCCGTCGTGCTCAAGGAGTGACGTCGGCCATTGCGATCGGCGGCACGCGCAGGAGCGTGACGTCGAGCGAGCGCGCTTCCCCGTTCTTGGCGCGGTAGAGCGCCTCTTCCATGGAGTTCGCGGTCTCGTAGCCGAGGAGCTTGGGGATGTACTCGTTGTCCGCTCCGACCACGATCACGCGCCCGGCATGCTGCCGCCCGTTTTCGCCCCAGTACCACATGTAGAAGGGATGAATCGGATGGTACGCGTGGCCCGTCCGGTACATCTGCACGAAGGCCGGATCGCGCGAGAACTTCTCCTCGAATCGATGCTCGAGCTCCAGGGCATCGCGGGTCTCCGGCAGGAGCCGGTGCACGAACTCCGCGTAGCAAGCGTGCTGCTCGTGATCGAACTTGTCCGTGCAGGGATGGGTGATGATCAGGGTGCCGCCCTTCTTCAAGAGGGGCGCGCCGCGGTGGAAGTTGAAGAGGTAGCCCTGCGCGAGCACCTGAACGAGCAGGGGATTCAAGAAGGCGTGGACGTTGTACGGACTGATGTACGGAATCGGCAGCACCAACACGTCCGACTGCCCACTCACGGGGATCATGTACTGCTCGTTCGAGCGCTGCACGGTGCGCACGTGCACGGCCTCGGTCTCGCCCGCGACGACGCCCGTCACCCCGTACGGCGCCGGGAACTTGTCGAAGATGGCGTGACGCGCCCCTTGCGGCAGGCGAGCCGTGGTCGCGACCAGGGCGCGCAAGAGCAGGCGCTCGCGCGACGAGAGCTCGTCCTCGTTGCGCGCGAGGAAATCGAGGCTCCGGTCGAACATGCGGTTGTTGAGCGTGGTCTCGATCGTGAACACGTCGACGTGGCGGTTCACGACCCGGCCGAGCCGAGCGATGCGCCGGGCGAGCTCGGAGTTCCCGGGGTCCATGTAGCTCCCCGTGCTCCTGATGGTCGCCGGGTTGTGGTGGTGGCGCAGGCTGCGCACGCCCGCGAGCCCGACCGCCACGGACTTGTGGCCGCCGTTCATCGGCACGAAGTTGACGTTGACGTAAATGACGAGGTCGCTCTCCATCGCGCGACGGTTCAGCTCGACGACCTCGCCGTGCTCCGTCTTGCCGATCTCGACCATGTTGGCGGCGTCTTCGGCGTCATGGTTGTAGAGCCGCTCGGGCCAGTAGCGGTCGAAGATGCGGTCACCGACGATCCAGCGCACCTCGGCCGGTTTCATTTTCCGGTGTACGCCCGTGGCGATCACGATCTCCACGTCGTCCACACCGTGCTGGGCCAGGAGGTCGAGCACGATGGTGAGCACGCGCTCCCGGATGTCCGGCCGCCGCATGGGGGGCAGGGGAAGCGAGATGTCGTCGATCGCGATCGTCACTCGCATCCCGGGTCGCAGCTTCGCGTAGAGCGGATCGCTGTTCTCCGGATGGGTCAGGGCGTAGCGGATCGCGGCATCCACGTCCTTCAGCGGCTCGAGGGGCGGCTTGGGATAGATGCAGCGCGTGCCCGGCGGGAGCGAGTGCTCCACGAGCTGGTCGCCATGAAAGAGCACCCGCGGGGCGGCGTCGCGGTCCAGGGTGACGATGCAGGGATGGGTCATTGGGGGCAATCCGTCGATCAGGGGCCGCGCATAGTAGTATTTCGCCCGGAAAATGCGGCTCCGATTCGTTCGCGGCCGTTTCGCAAGGGGAACCGAAGCTCACCGCGTCCAAACCCCGTGGTGCCATGGTGGAAAATTACAGTAGTAGCGCATGGCGTTTGGAGCGGTGAGCGCGAGCTGGGCTCCTGTCGCGAGCAGGTGCCGCCCCCGTTCCAAGGGAGACAATCCCGAGGGCGCTCGCCGGGGCTCCGACCCCCAACGTGGACGTCACTGAGAGGCCGAGCGGGTGACGACTCGAGAATGGACCGGGTCCATTCGAACGCGATCTCGTTGCAGAGCATCGCGCGCACCCATGTCGAAGCGCGTCGACGTGTCATTGGATCCCACCGAGCAGAGTGAGTGGGAGATTTGGGGAATCGAGCGCTGTCGGAGCGAGGCAAGGAGATCGGGAGAGAACGAATCCACGGCTTCGTGTGCAACGTGGGGATTTTGACGCTCATTGCCGCTCACGCACTTCGGCGCTAATCGAAATTCCGGCGTTGCGCCGAGGGATCCGCGACCGCGCGCATGCTTCTGATTTCACTGCTCGTCACGTTCGGGTGGGCCATCGTGGTGCCCTTCTTGTGGCGCATCTGGGGGCGGCGCGGCGGACGGATGGGGGTGCTGCTACCGAGCGCGCTCTTCGTCTTTTATGCGTGGCGGCTTTCGTCCGGGGAGACGGCGACGGAGTGCTACGTGTGGGCGCCCAGTCTCGGCATCGAAATGGCGCTCCATTTCGACGGTCTTTCCGGCACCTACCTCTTGCTGATCACCGGAATCGGAGCGCTCATCGCGCTCTTCGCCGTTCCGTACGAGATACCGGCCCGTCACGTCGGGGGCTTCGACTCGCTCATGATCTTGTTCATGGGCGCGATGCAGGGAGCCGTCCTGGCGGACGACCTGATGACGCTGTTCGTCTTCTGGGAGCTCACCAGCATCACGTCGTACCTCTTGATCGGCTTCGAGTCGGAGAAGCGCGAGGCGCGCTCCGCCGCGCGGCAAGCGCTCCTCGTCACGTCCGGCGCGGGCATGGCCATGCTGTTCGGCTTCCTCGTGCTCGGCGAGCTCGCCGGGACGCGGCGGATCTCCGAGCTGCACCAGCACGCGGACGCGATCGTCGGGAGCCCGAGCTACGCCCCGATCCTGGTGCTGATCGCGATCGGTGCCTTCGCGAAATCGGCGATCGTTCCCTTCCATTTCTGGCTCCCGAACGCGATGACGGCGCCGACGCCGGTCAGCGCTTACCTGCACTCCGCGACCATGGTCAAGGCGGGGATCTACCTGCTCGCGCGTCTGCGGCCCACGTTGAGTGGAACCGATCTCTGGTTCCTCCTCCTCGGGGCGGCCGGCGCGGCAACGCTGGTCGTCGGGGCGTTGCGGGTCGTGAACGAGTTCGATCTCAAGCGGGTGCTGGCCGAGACGACCGTCATCGGGCTCGGGGCGCTCTTGCTCACGCTCGCCATCCCGACGCCTTTCGGCGTGCAGGCGTTCGCCGTCTTCCTCGTGGTGCACGCGCTCTACAAGGCGGCGCTCTTCATGATCGCGGGTGCGGTCCAACATTCGACTCACACGCGCAACCTTCGAGAGCTCAGCGGCCTGTGGCGGGCGATGCCGGTGACGAGCATCGCGGCGGTGCTCTCCGGGGTGGCCATGATGGGCATGCCGCCGATGCTCGGGTTCATCGGTAAGGAGCTCATTTACGAGGCCACGCTCGATGCCCCGAAATTCGCGCCCCTCTGGGTGGCGGCAGCGTTCACCGGGAATTCGGCCATGGTCATTGGCGCGCTCCTGGCCGTTCACCACGTCTTCTTCGGCAGAGGGCTCCCAGCTACGGAAATCGCGCGCGAGCCGCCGCCAGGGATGCTCGTCGGCCCGTGCGTGCTCGGGCTGCTCAGCCTCGCGTTCGGTATTTTCCACGACGCGATCCAGAGTGTCGTCGTCCAGCCGAGCCTGCGCGCAGTGACGGGAGCCGAGGTCGGGCACGAGCTCGAGCTCTGGGGAGGGCTCTCGAGCTCGCTCGTGCTCAGCGTCTTCACCGTGGCTGCGGGCATCACCGGTTACCACCAGCGATACCGGCTGATACGCCTGGCCCGCCTCATCCCGGGCGTGCTTCGGCCGCGGTTCGAGAACGGGTATCGATTCGTGCTCGAGGCGATCGCCTGGAGCGCCACGACGCAGACGCGAGTCATCCAGAACGGCCGCCTCCCGGTCTATGCAGCGGTGCTCGTGGCGGTGGGCGCCTCGGCGCTCGCGATCTCTGCCATCCGCGGCCCGAGGGTGGCGTGGGCGGGCACTTTCGACACCACGGTCGCCGACATCGTGAGCGGGGCGGCCATCTTCCTCGGCGTCGGCGTTGCGGTCTCGGCGCGAGGTCGTTTCGCGGCTGCGCTCGGTGTCTCGCTCTCCGGTTTCGGATTGGGGATCCTGGTGGCGCTGCTCGGGGCGACGGACGTCGCGCTCGCGCAGTTCTGCGCGGAATCCCTGCTCTTGGTCGCCGTCGTGCTCGCCACGAGACGGACCGCGGCTCGGTACGGGCCCTCGCAAAGGTCGGCTGGCGCGTTCCTCGCGCTTCGTGCCGCGGTCAGCGCGGCTTTCGGGGCCGCGGCCGCCCTGGCACTGCTTCGAGCGACGAGCGCCCCGTTCGAGGACGAGCTCTCGAGCCATTTCATCGAGAACGCCGTCGAGGTCGCGCGCGGGCACAACGTGGTTGACACGATTCTCGTCGATTTCCGCGTGCTCGACACGCTGGGAGAGATCACCGTCATTCTGATCCTGGCGCTCGCCCTCTGGCCCCTGCATCGCGGGCGTGCGGGGCGGGTTGCGGGCAGCGAAACGAGGAGCCCGCCATGACGTCGCTCTTGCTGCGTCTCGCGAGCGGGGTGCTCTTGCCGCTGTTCCTGGTCCTGTCGGCGTGGTTCTTGGAGCGTGGGCACGACGAGCCGGGAGGCGGATTCACGGGCGGTCTGGTCGCCGTCGGCGGGTTGGTCTACTTCGCGCTCGTCAGGGGACCGGGCGCTTTCGAAGAACGCCTCCGTGCAGCGTCGGAGAGTGTGGCGGCGCTCGGGATCCTGGTCGCCGTCTCGAGCGGCTTCGTCGGCCCGCTCTTCGGAAGGCCGTTCCTCACCGGAATCTGGTGGGCACCCGGCTTCGGCACGCCGACCCTCTTCGAGCTGGGCGTGTACCTCCTCGTCGTCGGCGGAGCGGGGACGGCGCTGCTCGCGCTGCTGTCGGAGGAAACCTGATGCAGCTCCTCCTCGCGTTCTTGGTGGGCGTTCTGGTCGCGGGGGGCGCATCGCTGCTGCTTTCCCGCGACTTCTATCGGGTCGTTCTCGGAGTGATGGTGATGAGCAACGGAGTGAATTTGTTTCTCCTGGCCTGCGGCAGGCTCCGGGGCGAGCGCACTCCGCCCATCGTCGAAGCGCGTGGGGTCGGTGAGGCCGCGGACTTCGCGGTCAATCCCTTGCCCCAGGCGCTCGTCCTCACGGCCATCGTCATCACCTTCGGAATCGCCGCGTTTCTCCTCACCCTGGTCGGTGCTGCCGAGCGCGATATCGGCACGCTCGACGTGGAGGCCATGCGCCTGGCCGAGCCGCCCGAAGAGGAGAGGCCGGGGCACGAATGATCGATACGCTGCTGTCGTTGCCGATCGCCGGCCCGATTCTGCTCGCGGCGCTCGCGTTCCTCTTCCGCGCGCGGCGCTCGGCGCAGCGGGCGTGCTCGCTGCTCGGGGCGATCCTCGTCGGAGTTTCGGGAGCCCTTCTGCTCGACGCGAACTTCCGCGAGGGCATCCAGGTCACCGAGGTCGCTCACCATCCCGCCCCGTTCGGGATCGTCCTCGTGGCCGATGCGTTGTCTTCCGTGATGACGCTCGTCAACGGCATCGTGGGCTTCGCGGTGGCTCTCTACCGCGACGAAGAGGCCGAGCGATCCCCCGTGTTCCACCCGCTGTTGCTCGCGCTCTTGGCGGGCACGAGCGGCGCGTTCCTCACCGGCGATCTGTTCAACTTCTACGTATGGTTCGAGATCGCGGTCGCGTCCTCGCTTGGCCTGCTCGTGCTCGGCGGTCGAGCGGAGCAGATCGACGCGGGGATCAAGTATGCCGTGTTGAACGTCTTTGCGGCGTCGGTCCTGCTCCTCGGGATCGGGCTCGTGTATGCGAGCGCCGGGACGCTCAATTTCGCGGATCTCGCGCGCACGCTCCCCGAGCTCTCCAATTCTTCGCTCGTCCTCGGGATGGCGCTGACGCTCCTCGTCGCGCTGGGCTGCAAGGCGGCCATCTTCCCTCTCTATTTCTGGTTGCCGGCGTCGTATCACACCGGAGCCTTCGCGGTGGGCGCGCTCCTCTCCGGGGTGCTCACGAAAGTCGGGGTCTACGCGCTGTATCGCGTCTTCTTGACCGTTTTCCCGGCGCAGCTCAACGAGCTCCGCGTCGTCTTTTTCTCGATCGCCGCCCTCACGATGGTCACCGGGGTGCTCGGGGCGGCCGACCAGGGGTACCGGCGCGGCTGCTGCGAGCTCGAGCAGCCGCTGACCGCGCTCGGCCCGTACTTCGAGGATCCCGCGCAGCAGGTCGGCGAGACGATCGTCCTGCGGATCTACCTCTGCCCGGGCTGCGCCACCAACCTCGACAGCGAGGTGTGCCGCCCCGGCGACCAACCCTTCGAGGACGTGGTCCTCGACGCCGACGCCTTCCGGCGCCGGTTCACGTCCGCCGGATGACCGGCGGGGACACAGCCAACACAGCCAACCAC